>Ga0222662_1001334_pt1 | contig 12276 bp, 11 predicted proteins | sample AntAcemetagen600_FD_179821 | JGI IMG/M metagenome (GOLD analysis project Ga0222662, IMG submission 179821) | Saline water microbial communities from Ace Lake, Antarctica - #600 | ecosystem: Environmental > Aquatic > Non-marine Saline and Alkaline > Saline | place: Antarctica: Ace Lake...
ATGCGGGCGATCCTGCACGCGGGTGCGCACGTGTTCCCAGATGTGTGGGCGACTATCAGGCCAAACTGTCCGGCCCGCTTGTGGATCGGATTGATATCCATATTGAAGTGCCACCGGTCAGTGCGCGTGATTTAGGTTTACCCCCCGCAGCGGAGGGAAGCGCTGATGTGGCAGCCCGCGTTGCTGCCGCACGTCGCCGTCAAGAGGCGCGGTATGACGCGGCCCAAAAGGAAAATTCCGGCAATAATGTTCAGATAAATGCCCATGCCGATGGCGAACTGTTGCAATCAACCGCCGCGCTCACAGGGTCTGCCCGCAACCTGCTGATGGAAGCCGCGGATGCCACAGGCCTTACCGCAAGGGGATATCACCGGGTTTTGCGGGTGGCGCGTACATTGGCCGATCTGGAAAACGTGGAGGAGACAGGGCGTCTTCATGTCGCAGAAGCTCTCTCATATCGCGCCCAAACGACCGGATCACTAGGTGCTGCGGCGTGAAATAGACCCAAAGACGTAAATTGGCAGTAACCCTTTTTCAAGGCTGACCCGCGACACTAAGCCATTTAGTGGTCACGAAAAAGAAGCTGTTGAAACGATGACGGTTGCGCTCCTCACCCACCCTCTCTTTTTGCTCCTCTGCGCGGGCTGTTTCGCTGCGATTTGCGCGGCCCTGGCTCTCTATTTTCGCGCGCGCCAGAATGCGGTGGAAATCGAGCATCTCCACGGTGAAGTGGAGCGCTTGAACGATGTCACATGGGAGTTGAAAGAAAGCGAAGAACGGTTCCGGGATCTGGTTGCCAATCAGGGCGATGTGATTTTGCGCAAAGACCTGAAAGGGGCGCTGACTTTTGTAAACCAGGTTTTTTGTGACACGTTTGAGCTCGGTCGAAATGACGCGTTGGGAAAAATATTTATCCCGCCTTTGCCCGAAGGCGACACGCCGCGAATGCTGGGTAGTTTTACCGGGCTCTCTTTGCCGCCCTACCGTGTGCGCTATGACCAACGCATTGTGACAGCACGGGGACCGCGCTGGTTCGTATGGGAAGAGTTCGCCATTCGAGATGATGAAGGTCACTTGAGCGAAATCCAAACCGTTGGTCGCGACATTACGGATCGCAAAGAAACCGAAGAGCGCTTGGGCGATGCACTTGAACGCGCGCAGGCAGCGAACCGATCAAAGGGCCAGTTTTTGGCAACCATGAGCCATGAAATCAGAACGCCGATGAACGGCGTTCTTGGCATGATCGGGTTTCTGCTCGACACAGAATTGACCCCGGCGCAGAAATCTCACGCCCGTGCGGTGCAGCGGTCCGGAGAAGCCCTGCTCACCATCATCAATGACATTCTCGATTTTTCAAAAATTGAGTCAGGCAAATTCAATTTGACGGCGGCGCCCTTTGATATAGGCACGCTCATTGAACAAGCCTGCGAACTTATGGCAGCATCTGCCTTTGAAAAAAATATTGACCTCGCTGGTCACGTAAGCGCGTCAGTGCCCCCTGTTTTGGTCGGCGACGAATCCAGGCTTCGCCAGATCCTCATCAATCTGATTGGCAACGCGGTTAAGTTCACTGAGCGCGGTGGCGTATTTGTATCCGTCGATCTGGATACGGATCAATCGTCTGACATTTCTTCCGCCATTGTCATCACGGTTGAAGATACTGGTATTGGTTTGAGCGAAAGCGCCTGTGAGGAAATTTTTGCTGAATTTGCCCAAGCCGAACAAGGCCATGCCCGGCGTTTCGGCGGTACGGGTCTTGGTCTCAGCATCACGCGGCGATTGGCACAGGCCATGGGGGGCGACGTTTCTGTATCAAGTGAAGAAGGTGTGGGGTCAAGTTTTTCCGTTACCCTTCCGTTGCCGACGCGTGCTGATGATACGCAACGACTGCCAATCTCTTTAGAGGGCTGTAAGGCACAGGTCGCCGTCGAGGCGCCGATGACCGCACGCGCGGTAGCCGCTATGCTTCGTGAAATGGGAGCGCTTGTAACAATATCTCATGACTGCTTGCCAGGTAGCGAGCTCATTGTCACAGAAGTTGGACCGGGATTAGAAAAATTTGATGGTCACTCGGCTGATATATTTTTGCTCACCGTGCCGGGTGCGATATTGCCAGAACGCTCCAAGTATCAGTTTGCGGGCTATCTTGTGCGGCCTGTACGAACAACGTCATTTGTAAAACATCTCACCGCGACGCCGGAGCAAAGACGCAATCGGCAGCTTGAGGATGAGCACAAAGCAGAAACCGTCGTGCCAGATGATACAGGCGATAGAGGTGATCAACTATCCGCAGACGCATCGCCAGAGCCTGAGAGTGAACGAAAAACAGGAACACTTCAGGTCCTTGTCGCCGAAGACAATGAGTTGAACGCAACGCTTACCAGAATGATGGTCGAGCGTGCGGGCCATGTGCCAACCATGGTGGAGAGCGGTGTTGAAGCTCTCGCAGCGCTAGAGGAAGCGGCGCCGGGAACATTCGATGTCGTGTTCATGGATCTACATATGCCCTTGATGGATGGCTATGAGGCGACGAGGCGCATTCGCGCTCTTGATCCATCCAGGGGCGCGTTGCCGATTGTCGCCCTGACGGCCAATGTCATGGCTGAAGACCGCAAGGCATGCATGGATGCGGGCATGGATGACTATCTGTCCAAACCGGTAGATCCCGCAGACCTCGCCGCCATGCTGGAAACGTGGCGCGGTAAGCGCTCCCAGAACGCCGCCTAATCAAAACAAGGTCTCAGCTGGTTCTGGTGGGCGTTACATCCTTCTCATGCTAGCAAGTTGAGGGACGAAAAGGGGGCAAGGTGAGCGAGAGCAGATCATTTGGCGGTGATCAAGTAACGATGGCCGCAAAAATATTGCAAAGCTGGCGGGTCTATACCGAACGGCGCGTTCTTATCGTGCTGCTTTTGGGTTTCTCATCTGGCCTTCCTCTGGCGCTCACCGGGTCCACTCTGTCGTTGTGGATGAGAGATGAGGGAGTTGATCTCGGCACGATTGGCCTCTTTTCTCTTGTGGGTCTGCCTTATGTTTTGAAGTTCCTTTGGGCGCCGCTGGTGGATGCCGTGCCGGTGCCTTTTCTTTCTCAATGGCTCGGTCGCCGCCGTGCCTGGTTGGTCGCAACGCAGCTCTCTCTTTTCGGGGCGATCCTCCTGATGGGCGGTGTGGACCCTGTTAGCACTCCTGGCCTGATGGCCCTTGCCGCCCTCGCAGTTGCTTTCCTGTCTGCCACTCAAGATATCGCCATAGATGCATTTCGTGTCGAGACGTTGGATGAAAACCAATATGCCGCTGGCATGGCCAGTTATGTTTCTGCTTACCGGGTCGGCATGTTGATGGCGGGCGCCGGTGCGGTTGGCTCGTTGGGTTTCTTTGAAGCGGCCGGTGTGCCGATAGCGACGCTCTGGTCGTATGCTTATGGGCTCATGGCTGCATTAATGGGCATTGGCCTGTTCGCGTCCTTCTTTGCGACAGAGCCAGAAAGTAGCTCGCAAATTGAAACCGCTCGAGCAAAGCTCTCCTACAAGGATCGTTTCACACATGCTGTCATAAGCCCCTTTGTTGATTTCATGGCAAAGCCGGGATGGGTGCTTCTTCTGGCCTTCGTCATACTTTTCAAATTCGGGGATGCATTTGCGGGCGCGATGGTGGCGCCCTTTGCGCTCGACATTGGATTTGAGAAGTCGACCTATGCCTATGTCTCAAATGGCGTAGGGCTCGCTGCCGCCATCCTTGGTGGTATTGTTGGCGGTGTGCTTGGCCGTCTTGTCAGCATGAAGCTGGCCCTGTGGGTCGCGGGCATATTTCAGATGGTGTCCAACTTGGCCTTTTGTTGGCTGGCCTGGGTCGGTCCTGATGCGATGGCACTAGCGGTGACGGTAACAATCGAAAACTTCACAGGGGGTGCGGGGACGGTCGTCTTTGTCGCGTTCCTCTCCAGTCTTTGTTCTTCCCGCGAGTTTACGGCCACCCAATTTGCGCTTCTGTCCGCCTTGGCCGCCGTCGGGCGCACAGTGCTGTCGGCAAGTGCTGGTTTTGTGGCGGCTTCAATTGGCTGGGTGCCCTTTTTTGTGGCAACAACGCTTGCCGCTGTGCCTGGTCTTTTGTTGCTTCTCTGGCTCGGACAGAAAAATCTTTTGGACGGCAAAAACCCCATGAGAGCTGTCGGAAAAATTCAGAAAAATCAATAGGTTGAATGTGACACACTGCGGTCACAATGAGCGGCCAGAAGGGTAAAGCGCGTACTGTTGGCTTGCAGAACAAGCCGCGAAGAGGCAAGGATGAGGCAACTTGATGAAGGGGCCTCAAACGCCGAGGAACTCACAACTGCAGATCAACGAGCAAACATGACCGGTAGCGATACAACAACAAAAAATACCGATGCGGTCACAGCAGGTGAGGGGCAACCACACCCTTCGTTCGCCGAAGGCCCTTTGAGCTTTGGCCGTCGTGGTGATTTGGAAGTGCGTCTCGCTCATACAGCAGAAGAAATCGATGCAGCTCAGGCGCTGCGTTATCACGTCTTCTACGAAGAAATGTCTGCAAAGGCGGATCCAGAAACGCTGGCCTCAAAACGCGATGCGGACCGGTTTGATACTTTCTGTGATCACTTGCTGGTGATTGACCATAGCCTGGTGCCAGAGGGCTATGATGGCCCCACACCACTTGATGCCGTTGTTGGCTGTTATCGTTTGCTTCGACAAGAGGTGGCAGATCTCCACGGTGGCTTCTATACCGCCAACGAATTTGACATTGGACCAATGTTGAAAAGAGCCGGTCCCGATGTGCGGTTTTTGGAACTGGGACGCTCGTGCGTTTTGGAACCTTATCGCAACAAACGCACGGTCGAGCTTTTATGGCACGGCATCATGCATTATGTGGCGCATTATAAAATGGATGTGATGCTGGGCTGCGCGTCATTTGAAACGACCGATCCAGAAACGCTGGATATGCCGCTTTCCTATCTTTACTATGAACACATGACGCCAGAACATTGGTATGTGCGCGCCTTGCCGGATATTCATGTAGAGATGAAGCGCCTGCCAAAAGAAGAGGTGGAGCTGAAAAAAGCGCTGCGTGCCATGCCCCCTATGATCAAAGGCTACATTCGTGCAGGCTGCTTCATTGGTGACGGCGCGGTGGTGGACGAACAGTTCGGCACAACAGATGTGCTGATCTTGTTCCCGGTATCTGAGCTCAATGAACGTTATTCATCGAAGTTCGCCAAGAAAAACTAGCGCCTTAAAGTTTCTGAAGTGCATCTGTGCAGTTTTTCGCGAGTACGTCAGTTTGATTTTTAGGCGTGAAGATAAAATTTTGTGCTTGTGGGTTTTGAGGGTCTAGCTCACTCAGCGGACGCGCTTGTCGTTTTTCGTGATCGATGAAAAAACCAGTGTACCCGAGCGCAGCCAACTGATTTGGCACATCCACCAAGCATCCTGGTGCAACATAATCAACGAGTTCAACCATTATGACAGGCTGGCAACGTGCAAGTGTTTGCTCGCAGCCTCTGACAACATTCTCTTCCCACCCTTCAGCATCGACCTTGATAAAGCCGATGTCATCATATTCAAATGAATCGAGTGTTTTTACGTCAACGGCAATTTGATCGCAGTCGGTGGCATGAACGTAACGTAACGTCGCAGCGGGAAAATTGAGTGCGCCAATTTTACGTTTGTGATGGGGAACGGAAAGCGTGGCGGACCCCATGTGATCATCAATACCACACTCTTCGATTGTCACATTTGCAAAATCTGCTAACCGAATATTCCCGGCCAACTGAGGTATGGGTTCAAATGATGTAACCGCACCATGTTTTTGAAGTTGGTAGGTGTAAACACCCTTATTGGCGCCAACATCCAAATTGCGTTTTCCAGGCGTGGTCAGAATGTTCAGGAGATTGAGCTCTATTTCCCCGCGCTTTTGCATGCCGCGCTTGACCATCTTGTTTGACCTAAGAGAAATATCGGCGCGCGCAATCAACTTTTTTAGCATTGGAACATTTGCCCTTTCCGAGCTCTTTTATTCTACTGTAATTGTCACAACATCAGATGTGATGGGTGGATTGTGCGGCACATGGTTTTGATCGCCCATGAGCAATTGCAGCGTGTGCGTACCGGGAACAAGGTCGAGCGTGGTTTCGGTCTGTCCACCGCCAAAATGAATGTGGTTGTCATCTGCGGGAATGGAGAAATCCAGATCCTCACCTTCCAGCATATTGGTGTCGAGCAGCAGGTGATGATGCCCCGTTTTCTCTTTCGTCACACCGGCGGGGGCAATACCCATGCCCGTAAGGCCGAAGCGCACGGTAACTGGACCAGAGACTGTCTCGCCGTTGCTTGGAGAGATGATATAGACACGTGTCCCTTCTGGTGCGGGTGTGTCCCCAGCAAAGGCTGTACCCCACAACGTAAAGGCAGTGATCGCCAAGGCGGCCGGTACAGCTCGAAGGGTGCGCATCATAATCTCCAATACAAAAAGGTGTCCGCCCATGACATCTCATGCGCAGAACAGACACAAGGTCTTTTTGTCAAACGTGGTTAGCGAACGATACGAGCCGTTTGATCAAGATCGTAGGCTGCGATCGCGGCCATGTTCACGAGGTCAGACACCGTGGCCCCCATGTTCACAATCTGAACAGGGCGCGACAGGCCGGTGAGCAATGGCCCAACCAGATCGGCTCCGCCGAGCTCTTGCAGCATTTTGGTGGAGATAGAAGCCGAATGGATGGCGGGCATGATGAGAACATTGGCGGGTTCAGTCAGGCGACAGAACGGATACATGGCCATTGTCTCACGGTTCAGGGCCACGTCTGCGGCCATCTCACCGTCATACTCAAAATTGACACCCCGTTTGTCGAGAATTTCAACGGCCTCACGGCATTTCGTTGAGCGTTCACCGGTCGGATGACCAAATGTTGAGTAGGCAAGAAGCGCGACCCGCGGTTCATACCCCAGGCGTTTTGCAACTTCGGCGGATTGAACGGCAATGTCTGCAAGCTCTTCTGCTTCCGGCATGTCGTGCACGTTGGTATCGCCAATGAGAACGGTGCGCCCACGCGAGACAATCATGGAAAGACCCATGACGCATTTGCCTGGTAGCGGATCGATGACCCGACGCACTTCAGACAGGGCAACGGCATAATTGCGCGTGATGCCCGTCACCATGCCATCGGCTTCGCCATGTTCGACCATGGCGGCACCAAACACATTGCGATCATTGTTCATCATGCGGGTGCAATCGCGCAGCAAATAGCCTTTGCGTTGCAATTTGCGATACAGGAACTCGCCGTACACTGGTGCACGATCTGACAAGCGTGAATTGACAATTTGAAGATCCGTAGACGCATCAAGTCCGATGGACGTAAGCGTATCGCGAATAACTTCCTCACGTCCGATCAAAATTGGTGTGCCAAGGCCGCTGTCACGGAAACTAATGGCAGCTCGGATCACGCGTTCTTCTTCGCCTTCGGCAAAGACAATACGTTTGGGGTCGCGCTTCACGTGTTCGTAAATCACCTGCAGAGAACCAGCCGTTGGATCAAGCCGTGCAGATAATTCGTGTTTGTAACCTTCTTCATCCACGATCGGTTTGCGCGCGACGCCGGAATCCATGGCGGCTTTGGCCACCGCAGGCGGAATTTCACGAATAAGCCGGGGATCAAATGGCACGGGAATAATATATGACGGTCCAAAGCGGGGACGCTCACCTTGATAGGCGGCGGCCACTTCGTCCGGCACATCTTCGCGGGCAAGGGCTGCAATCGCTTCGGCGCAAGCGATTTTCATTTCGTCGTTGATCGTGGTGGCGCGCACATCCAGCGCACCACGGAAAATGTAGGGAAATCCGAGAACGTTATTCACCTGGTTTGGATAGTCAGAACGCCCCGTGGCCACAATGGCGTCATCGCGAATGGTCGCAACTTCCTCTGGCGTAATTTCCGGGTCCGGGTTTGCCATCGCAAAAATGATCGGCTGATCGGCCATGCCTTTGACCATTTGCGGGGTCAACGCGCCTTGAACGGAGAGCCCCAGAAACACATCGGCGCCTTTGAGCGCTTCTTCCAGCGTGCGGTCATCCGTGACGGCGGCGTGGGCACTTTTCCACTGGTTCATGCCTTCCTGGCGACCTTGATAGATCACGCCTTTCGTATCGCAGAGCAATCCCTGATCATGCGGCAGGCCCATCGCCTTGATGAGTTCAAGGCATGCAATGCCGGCAGCACCCGCGCCGTTCACCACGACCTTAATGTCTTTGATGTCGCGGCCCGTTAGGTGAAGCGCATTGATGAGACCGGCGGCAGAGATGATGGCGGTGCCGTGTTGGTCATCATGAAAGACCGGAATGTTCATCAGTTCGCGCAAGCGCTCTTCAATGATGAAACACTCAGGGGCTTTGATATCTTCCAGATTAATGCCGCCAAAGGTCGGTCCGAGATAGCGCACGGCGCCGATGAACTCATCTACATCCCTCGTATCAACTTCCAGATCGATACTGTCCACATCCGCAAAGCGTTTGAACAGGACGGATTTGCCTTCCATCACAGGTTTGGAAGCAAGCGCACCAAGATCACCCAAACCCAGAATGGCGGTGCCGTTTGAAATGACGGCGACCATGTTGCCTTTTGTTGTGTAGTCATAGGCACAGTCTGGATTATCGGCGATGGCGCGCACTGGCACGGCAACACCAGGGGAGTAAGCGAGCGACAGATCGCGCTGTGTGGCCATGGGTTTTGTGGGAATGATTTCGAGTTTACCGGGCTTCCCTTCTGAGTGAAATCTCAGGGCTTCCTCGTCACTCAGGTGTTTATTCTTTCCCATTGTGGGCCTTTCGCGCAATAAATGTTCTTAAACGGCGCGTAGACGTACCGCATATTGCGCGGTATGGCCAGCCTTCTTATGTGGCTTTTTGGGAAAATCGACGCATAAAGGGCCATATGACGTGGAAATAGGCGCTCAAAACTTAATACGGACACCAGTTTCCACTTTATCTGTCGGATCGCCCGTAATCGATGCGCTGCCAAGCGGTTCCTCGCGCGTGTACCCAAGCCTAAGATCGATCTGCTGATTCACCGACATTGTTGTCCCGCCACCGATCTGAGCGGAGACATTTGCACCCAGACCATTTCGCTCAAGAAGCGCAGCATCTTGGCGTCTTTCCGCATTTGCGCCCAATTCCAGATAAGGCTGGATGGTGGTCTGCGTTTCGGGCAGGTGCTGACCGCCCACGTCAATACGTTGGCTTGCCCCAAGGCCAGTGGCGCTAGCATCAACCTCCGGGTCAAGCCCGGTGCGCTCCATCAGGGATCGGGTTTGCGGCCCAGGAAGTGGCTCTGCTGTGGGCGTGTTTAATCCGCGATAGGTGCTAGAGTCTTGCTCCAGTACCTCGCTGGCGACAGGTGTCAGGTCAAATGCAGGCGGCAGGGTTTGCTCATCTGTTGCCCCTGCCATTGCCGGATGCATCAGGCCAAAAATGACAAAGGCCGCCGAAAGCGTTGCCGAAAGAGTTGAAGTAAAGTGGGTCATGCACGTTTTTTGCCTGCGGAATGTGGCCGATTTGTGGGGCGGCTGCTGTTTATGGCAATGCCCCCTTATTGGCAATGACCCCTTGGCGCAGCACCTTGTCAGCCTTAAACTTTCGTTTTGAGAGTATCAAATGCAAGAAGAAGATTATTGGCGCGTAGAGCAAGCCTGTCGTGATGCGTGGCCCGCGGCGAGAGAAGAACAGACCCAAGGTTGGGTGTTCAGAATTTCAGGTGGGGAGACCAGACGCACCAATTCGGTGAATGCACTGCCCACAGCAAAATCCGTTCAAGCTGTCATGGCCGAGGCTGAGGTATTTTACGGTCGCCATGAAAGGCCGCTTCTTTTCCGAACCCTCTCATTTCAACCGGAATTTGAAGCAGAGCTCGCAAAGACAGGGTTCAACGACTTGGGCGAGACTGTTTGCACGCTCACAGCTTCGCTGCACGGGGTCCAAAGACCGAGCAGTCATGAGGTTGACCTGACCATGGTGCCAGGCCCTGAGTGGGTCGGAGACAAATTACGTCTGACACCCATGTCTGCTGCCCAAGAAAAAGCCTATCGCTTCATGCTCCACCACTTGAGAGTGCCCACCGCCTTTGCCCGCGTCTCAAATAGCGGGTGCGGCGCATCGGTGGCCTATGGGGCGATATCTCAAGGTCTCTTGATCATTGAATCCGTGGTGACAGACGAAGCGCATCGCGGTCAACGGTTGGCGGACGCGACGGTTGGGGCTCTGATGGATTGGGGCTTTGCTGCGGGAGCTAAGGCTGCGTGCCTGCAGGTCGTGCAGGAAAATACGCCCGCTCGCGCGCTATACAAACGACTTGGTTTTGGCCAAGAGCTCTATCGCTACAACTATTGGCAGTTAGGAAAATGAAAGATCGGCCAAGTTGAGCGTTCGTGCCTGACGCCAATAGTGGCTGGCCATCAGAAGGCCAAATAACATGCTCGCTGCAAAAGCCGTAACCACAGCGCCAATCCACCCAAATATGAAAAGGTCTGGCAGGAAGACCCACATCAGGCCGGTCCATACGGGGCCAAACGGTAAGCCGAAAACAAACGCATTGATCAGGAGATGCCCAAAATGAGGCGGCGCCAGAGGGATCCCCAATTTCCATGCGAGCAAGAAGAATGAGGGCGCAATAGCATTGCTAGAAACACTCTTTTCCATCAAAGCTTCTAGTTGCTTCATTCTCAATTCTTCAGCTTTGTTCACGTGTTTTTCCTAGATCAATCGGTGTCGCTGGGTAGCACAAATGATGATCGACCTGAGTTTCTGCATGCGCTGCCGCTATTGCCCTTTGGGCGGTTGCCAGTTTAGCGCACTTGACGCGAGCAGCATTCCTATTTCGAGTTCACGATCATCAGGCCCCCACAAATCCTCCGCTAGCTCCCCAAGATTCGATCGAACGGTATGAGCGGACAAAATATAAAGCAGCACTTGACGGATTGGTGCATCTGGATGAATTAGCTCGGAGGAAGATTGCCTAAGGGTCATCTCAATTCTTTCCAGAAGCGGGAGTAGGGTATCGGAGATCGCTGCCCCCCCATTCTGTTGTGAACTCAATAGCTCGGCGTTTACTACCCGAAAGAGATCGCGGTTTTCGTCGCTGAACCCCTGCAACACTTGCAGCAGTGCGCCCATGATTTCTTCGCCAGTTCCACTCTTCGGCAATGCCTCCAACACACGGTGTGACAGCGCGTGATAGGTCTGGCGAATGACCTCGTTGAACAGGGTGTCCTTTGAATCAAAATGGTAAAGCAATGAGGGCGCCCGCATCCCCGCGTTGGCCGCTATCTGGGTCAGGGTTGCACCAGACAACCCCCGTTCTGCGAAAACGCTAACGGCTGCTGCAATGATGCGTTCGCGGGTCTCGTCTGCTTTTGGTCCCCCACGAGGTCTAGCCATTCTTTTTTCCTTTTGAGGTTGAATATTTACCTAACATCATTAGATTAATAAATCTAACGACGTTCAGTTATTCACAAGGAGACCTCAGATGCAAGCTGTGATCGAAGAAATACCAAGGAAATCGGGGTTAAACAGCGCCGATGATCTGCGCGACATGTCCAAAGACGAGCTTCTGACCCTCTTTAAGGCCGGTGGAAGTCCTTCGACCCTTGAGCCAATTGAAGGAGACCCGCGTGGACTTGGCATTGGCATGCATGTGAGAGCAGGTAAGTGGTTTGACCGGGCGCTCCGGAAACGCACGGTTCGCGAGCGTTTTCTTTGGCACGGAAAAAGTTTCCGAATGAAATCACTTACAGAAGGATGGGGCTTCAATCGAATGGGTCGCGGACCTCTTATCGCCATCTTCCCGTTTAGGACGAGTCTTGGACCATCGGTTATCGACGGAAAGCCATGTGTCATCATCGACTACAATGTGCCCCGCAATCCCTGGTGGGAACGACTGACATATGATGAACTACGCGACCTTGGGGACGGGGTCTATCTGGGTATCACGACCATCCGTTTTTTTGGCCGCAGACCCATCGTCCTATGGTTCGCCATTGATACCCTGGCAGAGAGAAATTGGGTTGGGGCATAACAAGTGCGAATTGCCCATCATCTAGACGATGATCATTCGAATGAACAGATGGGTAGTCCGCGCAACGTGCGAACCGATCGTTTCTTCGAATATTTCGTCTAGAATATTTAGCATTGCTCGGTGATGGTTCTCACCTCGGACCATCACCAGAAATAGCTCTCCATGAGTGTCAAACTCTGCGGTCGGAATGTTGAGGTCCTCTC
>Ga0222662_1001338_pt1 | contig 12258 bp, 10 predicted proteins | sample AntAcemetagen600_FD_179821 | JGI IMG/M metagenome (GOLD analysis project Ga0222662, IMG submission 179821) | Saline water microbial communities from Ace Lake, Antarctica - #600 | ecosystem: Environmental > Aquatic > Non-marine Saline and Alkaline > Saline | place: Antarctica: Ace Lake...
TACATCTCACACACATTGCGCAGAATGACACAGATACTATCCGAGACCAGGACGCGATATTTGGCAGGCGTTGCCTGCGGTAGCGGTTTATATAATCGAAAGAGGTTTAAGTAGTAGATGGTGGATTACTTGAGTCGTCTTGATGTCAATTGTGAGCCATCGAGGCAAATCAAGGAACTATATGAAATCAATATACAGCCCAACCCCCGGCCACTTCTTGCTCATGTCGACGGAAGAAATCCGCGACAGTTTTTTGCTCGTAAGCCTCCGATTATGCGCATGGGTTCATCACTTTCGTTGATGGTGGATGGATGGAGCGTTAAACCAGAAAGGAATTCTTTTACTTCAATAAGTCGGGGAGCATGAGGCTCAACGGGGAGAAGAAGGTGATGAGAAGAAGGACCGCCACCATGACGATATAAAACGGTATCATTGCCTTGGATACGCGAGCAATGTCGCTGCCGCCGACTCCAGCTCCGACAAAAAGACATGTTCCCACCGGAGGAGTCAGCAAGCCGATACAGAGGTTTGCGATCATAATTATGCCAAAATGCACCGGATCAATTCCAAGGGATATGGCAACAGGTAAGAAGATCGGTGTGAAAATGAGCACTGCCGGTGTCATGTCCATAAAGATACCGACCGCTAGTAGAGTAAGGTTTATGATAAGAAGGATGACGTAGGGGTTGTCAGACAAGGCCAGGAGGGCGTTGCTGACTTGCTGGGGCACTTGCTCCTGCGTCAACAAACTGCTCATTGCATAACTGCAGGCAACGAGGAAGAGTACAATCGCCGTGGTGCTAGCTGCCCGCAGCGTAATCCCGACAAGTTCGGAGAGTTTGATCTCCCGGTAAAAAACAACCCCCAGTAAGAAGGCCCAAAGCACCGCGATGGCCGATGCCTCTGTTGCGGTGAAAATACCTCCTAGTATTCCGCCCAGAACAATGATGATCAGCAAGAGGCTGGGGAAGGCACCAAATAATGCGCGGCCGAAGGAAATCGTTTTCTCGGGGCTAGCAGTAGCATTCACTTTACCATAGCCGCGCGCCTTGCAGATAAAGTATGCACAGGCCATGATCCCTGACCCAATAACGATGCCGGGTAGCACGCCGGCAAGAAATAAAGCAGCAACAGAGACATTACCCGCGACCAGAGCGTAAACAATCATGATGTTACTCGGTGGTATCAATAGTCCTGTGGTCGCAGCAGAGGCAGTCAAGGCGATGTTGAAATCGCGATCATATCCCTTCCGGTTCATCTCCGGGATGAGGGTACCGCCAATGCTGGAAACCGCGGCAACCGCAGAACCGCTAATGGCGCCAAAAAGCATACAAGTAAGAGTATTTACCAGAGCCAAACCACCCGGAAGCCTTCCCATGATTACAGTTGCAAGCTCAATCAATCGGCGAGCGAGTCCTCCGCTACCCATGAGCTCGCCTGCTAGAATGAAGAATGGGATCGCGAGCAGAGCAAAGCTATCGATTCCGTTCGAAAGATCACTGGCAATGCTCAGGCAGATATGGCCGTGACCGAGGGCGAGTGCTGTGATGGCTGTTACGATGCCCAAGACGAAGGCAATGGGCACACGTAAGCAAAGAAGTGTTACAAAACATACCAGCATGATGCCAAGTTGCTGGCTCATTGGGTTGCCTCCTTTTTGGTGCTTTTGTGGCTGGCAAGAGCAGCCCAGAAACATTCTATCACAAAAAGTGATGTGAGCATGCCGCTCACTGGAAGGGCCAGGTAAAACCAGGCCCTGGCTATGCCCAGAGCGGGGAGGGTTTGGCCCGATGCGAAACGGTCACCAACCAACTGCAGTCCTCCCCAGGTCATGATGATCACGGCAAAAAGAAAAACGGCGAGATGGGAAAATAAGCGTCCCCAGAGTTGGACTTCCTCCGGCCAGGAGCGGACGAGAACATCCAAACCTAGGTGCCGTTCTTCGCGGCAAACCAAAGCTGCGCCGAGCAAGGCGAGCCATACCATGAGCAGGCGGGCCAGTTCCTCTGACCATGAGGCCTGGTTGCCCAAAATGTAACGGGTCCCCACACCCCAAATGACATCGACAACCAATAGGGTGAATATACAGACAAGCAGGAATTTTAAAAGGGCAGCCAGGCCATTGTTTAGGCGGTGTAAAAGATGGAGCATACTCATGGGGTAACTGCCTGAATTCTGCTCATATAGTCTTTGACCTCACCCTCAGCGTACTTCTCGCGGACGGATTCCGTTGCCTCTATAAAGGGCTCAATATCCACTTCGTGTATCGTGACACCCTCGGCTTCCATCTGGGCAAGGGCATCATTGACGCCTTGTTCCCAAGCTTGTCTTTGGTAATCACTCGACTCCGATGCGGCTTTCTGTACCCATTCTTGCTCTTCTTCGCTCAAAGCTGACCAAGTGTCTTCTGATATCATAAGAACATCCGGTATCCGGGAGTGATGATCGAAGCTGAATTCCTTGCAGACTTCGAAGTGGCGAGAGGAAACGTAGCTGGGTGGATTGTTTTCAGCCCCGTCCACAACGCCTTGTTGGAGAGCTGTGTATAATTCCCCCCAGGAGATAGGAGTGGGGGAGGCTCCCAAAGCCTTCATTGTATCAATGGCAACTGGATCATTCATGACTCGGATTTTCAATCCCTTGAGATCCTCAGGTTTTGTAATCGCTTTTTTTGCGTAAAAGTTTCGGCTTCCGGCATCGTAGTAGCTGAGTCCGCGAAAGCCGCTGGGCTTGCCCGCTGCATTGCGAGAGAGAGAATCCAAAAGATCCTGCCCAATCTCGCCGTTCAGGACGGCCCAGTAATGATCACCGCTACGGAATAGGTAGGGTAAGCTGAATACTTTGGCAGTAGGGGTGAAGCTTCCCAGTGTGGCACCCCCAAGCTTCGCGGCATCCAGTGTGCCGGATTGCATCTGCTCGAGGGTTTGGGTCTCGCTGCCGAGCTGACCATTGGGAAATACCTCAAATTGCAGGGATCCGCCGGAGTAAAATTCGACCCGGTCCGCGAAATATTCGATCCCTTTGTGGACTGGATGATTGGTCGGCAAACCATGCGCAATATTCATGATCTTCACGTTCTTATTCTGAACCGCACCCGGCTTCAGAAAGGCAAAAAACAACGATGCGCATGTTGCCCCGATAAGAAACCCGAAAGTTAAATACGCTTTTTTCATAATTACTTTTGTAGGAATTTAACGGCTTCCAATAGACCGATTGGTTTACGGGAGTTCCTTAATTCGGATATTGCGGAATCGGATCGTTCCTTTTTTTCCAGAGTGAACTTGTAATGAGATAAAACCTTCCAGAAATTCATCCAATTCAAGATGCGCTGCAGGCATTCCGTTGATCCATGTTTTTATGGTGGGGCCAATGGCTTCGACCGTTACCCGGTTCCATTTATCATAATCGATCGCGTGCCAGACATCTGCGTGAGCTTCCAGCCAAAGAGGGTAATAGTAACCTCCGCAGTTCTGCCCGAAGATGGCCCCGGACCAACCGCGATTTCTGGCCTCATCTTCCATTTCCACCTGAGGCCCCATAACTGTAAAACCATCTTTAATCTGCTTGCGCTGTGACCGGAATTGAATGCCGCTGTTCCCGTCCACTTCCCATTTTAATTCCGCAGTGAGGATGAAATCACTGAAATCGGCCCGATCCGTCGACAAATATGTGCTTGGAGAACCGGGTACACAGGTTCCTATGATTTCACCATCAATCACTTCAAAGGTGCTAATTCCACCTATTGGGCTCCAACCATTCAGGTTCTCGCCATTGAAGAGATCGATGAAGCCACTCTCCAACTCGGGTTCTGGGTCTGTGTTGAGGAGTTGTTCCTCTGGGGATTGAATATTTTTCTGTTTTTCATACTGCGCCACCCATTTTCCCTGGCTCTCTGCAATTTGATTGGCGGAAACAGTTGGAAGAAGGATCGCGAGGGCGGTCAACGTCAGTTGAGTCAGTTTGTATTTTTTCATAAATTTTCTATCTAGTTATAATCGGTAGAATTCTTGTAAACCTATCTTGCCGTGGGCTTGGACAATGCATTTGTAGTAGGATTGTTGGTCATGTGCTTGATTTTAGAGTTAAATTCCCATTAAACACCGAAACACTGTGAGAAGACACCAGGATCTGAAAGTTGTGGACAAGGAGTCACTTACGCTAAGGGTATCGAAGATTTTATCTCACCTTATTGGGCTAGGCGAGAAGTTTTAATATTTATCAGAATTCTTCGTTGAAACTGAGGTAATATGCAGCGCCTGTCCATGTATTTTTCTTCGGATTGAAGGGTAAATACACTGCGATGACCGTCCGATTTGGAAGTAAGATTTTTAAGAAAAAAGGACTTTGGTGCGCCCGTTCTGTGAAACGGCTTTTGGTTCTTATGTTTCACTCTTATTCCCAATGACAATGATCACTGAATTGATGTAATGATTTGGCTCCGATCCTACTTATAAGGTCTGGCTGGAGTAATGTCAGAGGGTAGAGCGCTCAATGTTTCATAAGAGGAGATAATCTTTAGGAAATTCTATCTGGTTAGGCTTGAGTGGTGACTTTTAACCTCTACAATAATTACTATTAGATTTGGACACGTCGCTTTCAGAAACAGCCAACAAAGGAAAATTCTTGCCGTTAAAATTTACTGAAAACAATAAATTTTAGTTGGCAAAAACGAACGGTTAAAATGGAAGAATACCCCGATCTTTCTCCTCCCACACTATTGGATCATCAAAAAATACCCCCCACCGTGAAAACAAACACGTCCCGCCGTTCCTTCTTTAAAACCACTACTCTGGCCGCTGCCGGCACATTTGTTCTGCCCCGTTTTTCGATCGGTAAGCCTGGAATTTCAGCCAACAGCCGACTCAACATCGCAATGATTGGCGCGGGGAACATCGCCAAAATGGCATATCAGGGGTGCGAGGGTGAAAACATCGTCGCTACCTGTGACGTCAACGGCGGGATGCTCGGTCGTTATGCAGATAAGTATCCGCAAATCGATAAAGCCCCTAAATTTACCGATTTCCGGGTAATGTTGGATAAGATGGGGAGCGAGATCGATGGTGTATGTGTAAATACTCCCGATCACACTCACTTTGTCGCCACTATGGATGCCATGCAGCGGGGGATCAATGTGTGTACCCAAAAGCCGTTGACCCATAATATATGGGAAGCACGCACCTTAAAAAGGGCCAAGGATAAGTATGGTGTTGTGACCAATATGGCCAACCAGGGCCATACCTACGACGGGATTCGCCAGATACGGGAGTGGTACGAGGCCGGCGTCTTCGGTCAAGTCCGGGAAATCCATATGGGATTTCCCGGTCCTGATTGGGGTAGTAGGTATTTTGAAAAGCCGGATTCCATGCCTCTGGCGAAACAGGATGTGCCAGCGGATCTTGACTGGGATCTTTGGATTGGTCCGGCTAAGGAAACTTACTACAATAATATCTATCAACCGCTTACCTGGAGGGGATTCTACGATTACGGCACTGGCCAGTTTGGCGATTGGTTTTGCCATATCGGGGATGGGGCCGTTTGGGTGCTCGATCTTTTTGACCCGGTCGTTGTAGAGTGCGTGGAGCGCGGGCCGGCTTTGGAAGGAATGCTGCCCGATTATTCTCTGGTCCGCTTTGATTTTCCGGCGCGGGGGGACAAAGCGCCTTGTTCCATGTTTTGGTATGACGGGATGAACAATGGTGGCACGAATATCAAGTCACCCTCTGAATGGGATTTGGGCAAAGTTCCCGAAAAAGGTTCATTCTGGTATGGGGATCAACAAAATGGATACTTGGATGAACGCTCGAATAATCCGCGCCTAGCAACCAGGCAGGCGAATATGGATTTCAATAAGGGGGCTGATATTCCAGAGAAATACGATCGCATTAAACAGAAGGGGCCTTTTGCTGAATGGGTTGCGGCCTGTAAGGGTGAGCTCCCAGAGTGTGGGTCGAACTTCGATTATGCTGCTCCGATGACCGAAGTCGCGCTAATCGGTGTATTGGCGCAACGTTTCGGCGGACGGATCGAATGGGACCCGCTCAAGGGAGTCACCAACCGTCCAGAGTTAAATGCCTATGTTCAGGAACCGGTCCGCCCAGGATGGGAATACGGAAACGACCTCTGGCCAAGCTGACAAAAGCCAGCTCCAAGCTCTAGAGTGGTCGTAGCTCGAAGGGCTCTCCTCTCGTCACATGGCCTTCCTGTAGGGCTCGAGCTCGTCTCAACGCCGCGCCTTCCTCCTTTCTCAATTGCGGCGGAAAAGAACGAGTGACCACTCGCCGTCACTAGTGATTTCCGCCCGCGAGTCTTGATTCCAGTTCTTGCCGACAGCCTTTGTAAAGATTTCGGCCACTGAGTCGGCTTCCTTTGAAAGGATTCCGCTCAGGGCGAGCCAGCCACTGGGTCTCACCGAGTTGGTGAGTTCATCGGCGTAGAGGGAGAGAATGTTCGATTGGATGTTGGCGAGGAGGAGATCGCAGGTGCGCCCCTGCAGTCCATCTTCGATGCCCGCTTCGGCTAGAGATAGGTCGCTGGCAATGTCATTGGCCGCCGCATTCTCTGCGGTGACCCGGACCGCTTCCGGGTCGTTGTCGAAGGCGTGCACGGAAGGATAGCCGAGCTTGACCGCCGAGAGTGCGAGAATTCCGCTCCCGCAACCCGCATCAATGACCGATCCACCGACCCCGTATTCTTTGTGGAATTCCACTAGGGCTCCGGCGCAAAGTCGGGTCGTCTCATGACTGCCAGTGCCAAATGCCAATCCGGAATCCAAGTAAACGACTGCACTGCCATCCGGCGCGCTAAAAGTGTCTCGCTCCCACTCGGGGATCCATTGGAGAAGCCCGTAGGACCAGGGCTTCAGGTGGTGCTTGTAGGATTCCATCCAATCCTCATCGCGCACCTCTTCGCACACGGGGTCGATAGGTAGGGTGGAGAAGTTGTCGCTCAACTCGGACCAAGCTTTGCGGCCCACCTCCTCATCCTCGAAATAACCGTGCAGGGTGACAGCGTCTTCCGGGCGGGGGTGGACGATGGACCACGGCGATATGGCTTCGCAAAAGAAGTCTTCGAGGGGCTCGACTAGGTCCGGATCGATCCCGGCAGTGAGTTTGATCATTGGCTGGGTGTTTAAAAGGCTTCTTTGATGCGCCGGATCAGCTCGGTGGTGCTGAATCCTTCGAGAAAAGGAAGGAACGAGATGCTCGCACCTATTTTTTCAAGGGCGTTCCGCTCTTCAGGATTTAGCGTCTCCAGGGTATAATCTCCGGCCTTGGCGTAGACGTCTGGGCTGAGCAGAAGGATTCCCTCGGTCAGCCGGGGGTTTTGGAAAACGAAAACCTCCGCAACAGAGCAAAGCGATCGCAAGGCAAAGGCGCGCTCGCGTTCTCCCAAAACCGGTCGCGCAGATCCCTTGAGTTCGCGAACACTGGCGTCGCTGTTGATCCCAATCCACAGCTCGTCGCCAAGTTTTGCGGCCTCATTCAGATAAGAAATATGGCCCGGGTGGAGGAGGTCGAAACAACCATTTGTCAGGACCATTGTCTTTCCCTCCGCCCGCAATGCAGAACGCCGCTCGATCAGATCGGTCGCCGTTGGTGGGGTGGGGAGGGTTGAACTCATTCCAGGTTGGAAGGGAGGAATCGGTGCGCTCGGTTTACTTGAAAATCCCCTTGAAGAAACCACCTCCGGAGGAGGAATCGGTATCATCACCACAGGCCTTGGCAAAAGCCTCCAGGGCCTCGCGCTCCTCTGCTTTCAGCTTCTTAGGAACGTCAATGGCGACCTTGACCATTTGGTCGCCGGTCCCCGATCCCCGCAGGTGTGGCATTCCCTTGCCCTTGAGGCGGAAGGTTGTGCCACTCTGCGTGCCCGGTGGCACTTTGATCGAACCCTTGCCGGTAAGTGTGGGGACTTCCAGTGTTCCTCCGAGTGCGGCCAGGGTGAAAGGGATTTTCATGTCGAGGTAGAGACTGTCGTTTCTGCGCTCAAACATATCGTGTTCCTTGACGTGGACGATGATGTAGAGGTCGCCGGAGCGTCCCCCGCGAATTCCGGCCTCTCCCTTGCTGCCGGAGCGGAGCCGGGAGCCGGTATCCACCCCTGCCGGAATGCGAACTTTCAAGGTGCTGGTTTCATTGACGCGACCTTCTCCGCTGCACTTGGTGCACGGTTTTTCGATCACAGCGCCGTTGCCACCGCAAGACGGGCATACCTGGCGGAAGCTGATGAATCCACGGGAAGAACTGACTTGGCCAGCCCCCCCACAGGTTGGGCAGGTCTTGCGCCCCGAACCCGGTTCCGCCCCTTCACCGCTGCAGTTTTTGCAAAGCACCGGGCGGCGGTAGCGGATTTCCCGCTCCACGCCTGCAGCCGCTTCTTCAAGGGTGATCTCCAAGTCAAAACGAAGGTCAGCGCCGTCTAGACCGGATTCAGCGGTAGACCCACCGCCACCGCCAAAAAAATCCTCGAAGATTCCTCCACCGCCACCGCCGCTGCTGGCTCGGGCACCGCCGCCACCAAATACCTCGCGGAAGATGTCAAATGGATCGTGGAAACCTCCAGCACCACCAGCTGAGGAGCGACCCGCGCCGGGCCCTCCTTGCGAGAAGGCCGCATGCCCGTATCTATCATATGCCGCCTTCTTCTCAGGATCCTTAAGCACCTCATAGGCTTCGGAAATTTCCTTGAACTTGGCCTCTGCCTTGGGATCGTCCGGATTCTTGTCCGGGTGCCACTTGACCGCCATCTTGCGGTAAGCCTTTTTCATCTCGTCGGCCGTCGCGCTACGCTCGACCCCGAGCAATTTGTAGTAATCTTCTTTCGCCATGAATTCTGCTGGTTAGGATTCTGTTTCCTCGGAGGGAGGACCACTGGATACCACCACGGAGGCGGCACGGAGTAGGCGCTTCTTCATTCGGTAGCCGGGGCGGATCGTCTGGATGACCTCACCTTCAGCTACTTCTTCGTGCGCCTCGTGAGACATGCAATCGTGGCTATTTGGATCGAAAGTCTTGCCGGTGGGGATTTCCTCCTCGAGCCCGTAGGTTTTGAGGGTCTTTTTCAATTGGTCGGCTACCATGCGAAAGCCATAGGCTACGTCTTTCGCTTCGGGATGGTTGTCGGCGGCTTGCAGGCCGAGGCGCAGGTTGTCCATGGCCGGGAGTAGGTCTTCGACGAGAGAACCGATGACGTGCTCGCGCAGTTCCTCCCGCTCACGGGCGGATCGACGGCGAAAGTTTTCCAGGTCGGCTACCGTCCGCAGGTATTTTTCCTGATTCTCGCGAGCCGATTCCTCGGCTTCGTTGAGGCGCTTCAATAGTTCGCCGGAATCGGAATCAACGGATTCGTCCGTCGATGATTCCTCCGCGTCAGTAGTCGCTTCTTCTTCGAGCACCTCCATATCTTCGGCTGTGTTTGTTACCTCTTCTTCGAATTCTTCTGGTTTCTTGTCGCTCATATTTTGCTAGCTGTAAATTGGATAAGCCGTCCAAGTTGTAGAAGGACGAGGCGGACTTCAACCCTGCATGGCACTAGTTTGGATAAGTTTCGGTGCATTTTGCATAGCTTCTCTCTGAAATTCTGGAAAACCTGCATGCAATCTTCAAAAAGTAGAGCAAACGCGAAGTGATTTCTTCCCCTGCCAAAGTTCTCCAATAGCATCAACTGAATCCCCGTCATTCATTCTTATCCGCCCCAACTGATTTCCATCAACCCTTTCGATTCGTTTGACGCCGCCCCATGAGAGGTTGACTCTGTTCCAGTGAATAGTGAGTTCGATGCAATTATCGTCGGGGGCGGGCACAATGGTCTGATCACCGCTGGGTATTTAGCCAAGGCGGGTTGGAATGTTGCCGTCTTTGAGCGTCGTCTGATCATAGGCGGTGCTGTTTGCACGGAGGAGGACCGCATTCCCGGTTACAAGATCGATGTCGGCAGTTCCGCCCACATTATGATTCACCAGACTCCGGTGATCAAGGATCTAGGACTCGCGGACCATGGGCTGGAATACCTCGATATGGATCCATGGGGCTACGCACCCATGCCAGGAGGGGCAGGTCCCGCAATCCGCTTTCACAAGGATGTGCAAAAAACCTGCGCCAGCATCGACGCGGTGAGCCCCCGCGACGCGGAAGCCTATCTTGCCTTCACCGAAGCCTGGCAGGGGATCAACGACGGAGCACTGCGCGCCTTCCTGGGCGAACCGAGCCCATGGAAACTCTTCCGGGCCTTTTTCGGAAAATCCATTAAAGGATGCGGGCGCATCGATATGCTCCGCAAGATTTTCGGCCCCTACGGTCAACTTGTCGACGAAACCTTCGAATCCGAGCAACTGAAGAGTGCAATCCTTTGGCTCGCAGCTCAATCGGGTCCCCCTCCCGGAGAAGTGGCCAGTGGCAATTTTGCCGGATGGCAAGCCATGTATCACCAGAGCGGTATGAAACGAGCAAAAGGCGGCAGTGGCGCCCTCACGCAAGCCCTCAAAAGCATGATTCTCGCCGCCGGCGGGACTGTCCGGGAGGACGCCCCGGTGAAGCAAATCCTCACCGATGCCGCCGGCAAGAAAGCGATCGGCGTGGAGCTGGAAAGCGGGGAAAAATTCGGAGCCCGCACGGTTGTGGCTGCCTGCCACATCAAGACCACGGTCGAAACCCTTCTCTCCGAAGCACCGCTACCAACCCGCATCCGCCACGGCGTTTCCAAGCTGCGGATCGGGAATGGGTTTGGCATGATCGTGCGCTGTGCCATGAGTGGCCTGCCGGAATATCCCGGTGAAAAATTGACAGGTGGAGTGGGGGATTGTCACAACGGTCTTCAGCTCCTCTGCTCAAGTCGACATGAAATTGACGACGCGTACGGTGACTTCATGCGCGGTCATCCACCGGCAAAACCCGTCCCACTCGCCATGACCTTCTCCGCACTGGATTCGACACTCGCACCCGAAGGGAAGCACGTCCTCTTCGTTTGGGGACAGTATCATCCGTACGAACTGCGCAACGGCGAGAACTGGGATGATATCGCCGGACGGGAAGCGGACAAGCTACTAGCCGCCGTCGACCGCTACGCTCCCGGCACTTCGGAGAAAGTTCTCGACCGCTACATTCAGACCCCGCTGGAAATAGAACGTCTTCACGGTCTCCACCGCGCCAACGTGATGCACCTGGAGATGAGTCTCGACCAGATGTTCTTCTTCCGCCCCCTGCCGGAGCTATCGCGTTACCGCGTTCCCTCAGTCGACGGTCTCTATTTGACGGGAGCCAGCACGCATCCGGGTGGCGGCGTCTGGGGAGCCTCAGGCCATAACGCGGCGAAGGTAATCTTAAAGAGAAAACGAAAATAGACTGTTCCCATCTATATTTCGTGGCGCGGAGCTTTAGCCCGCGTTCGGATCGATCTGTCTCTCCAAATTTTGGGAGGGACAAGCTCCGCCTTGTCCGCAGCGTCATGAAGGTGGGCGCTAAAGCAACCCACCCACTTTTTAAGATCCAAAGTGGGGTATGCCTTTAGGCTTACCCTTGTTGCGGCGATAGAGGAGCGTTACTCTGAGAACTTATATCCACATTTGGGAGGGACGGGCTCCGTTCCGTCCGCAGCGTCGTGAAGGTGGGCAGCTTTGAGACCGCGCACGATGCCGTACAATTCGGATGAAACCGGACCACACGGAGGTGGTCCCTCCGGCGCTTACGCCTTCGCGGCAAGCAACAAACCGCTACAAAACGGTAGCTTCCAACATGCCGGACAACAGTGTAGCTATACCGAGGAAGGACAGGAAGCCTGCAATATCCGTAATGGTGGTCAGAATGATGGAAGAAGATAAGGCCGGATCTTGCCCCAACCGCTTGAGGACGATGGGGACCATCGCACCGGATACGGCTGCAATGGTCATGGATGAGATCATCGATAGAGCAATGATCAGCGACAGGCCGAAGCTCCTGCTCCAGATGTAAACCCCGAGCCCGCATGTGACCGCTGTTGCCAAGCCGTTGGTCAGCCCAGCCCCCGCTTCTTTCATGCAAATTCTCAGCCAGTGCCGGATCGTTACTTCGCGAAGAGTCAATCCCCGCATCGTAACGGCCAGAGCCTGTGCGCCGGTATTTCCCGACTGGCCGGCGGCGATCGGTAGGAGGATAGCGAGAGCTGTATACTTGGAGATTGTGCCTTCGAAAATCCCCACGACAGCGGCAGCGAGGAAGCCCGTTAACAAATTGATTTGCAGCCAAGGGAGACGCTTTTTTACGGCGAACCAGCGACTGGAAAGCG
>Ga0222662_1001340_pt1 | contig 12236 bp, 12 predicted proteins | sample AntAcemetagen600_FD_179821 | JGI IMG/M metagenome (GOLD analysis project Ga0222662, IMG submission 179821) | Saline water microbial communities from Ace Lake, Antarctica - #600 | ecosystem: Environmental > Aquatic > Non-marine Saline and Alkaline > Saline | place: Antarctica: Ace Lake...
CAGTGCCTTCACTACTATTGTAAGCCCTGTGGAGATTCCATTTATCGGGCATAATGTTAAATTATAGACATCAGCACAACTTTCACAATCGTCATATGATTCAAAAACCGTCGTGATAAATTCGTCAACTGTGCTAGCCACCGCGTCATGGTCCGCTGGAACCTGCCAACATGTACTTTCGCAGCCACTTCCGGTATTATCTATTTTAATTATTTTGCTGGCGTAATTTTTTACCCAATCCCAATAGATTATATACTCATTTAAAGGGTCTGAGCAGTCAACTAGCGTTACCGTGTCCTGGATACAATCGTCGCATATCGCTCCAGCATCTACTGGATTTCCGCCAGCAGTAGTCAAGCTTATTATATCAGCGATATTACATGTATTACTATGATTGGCTGGCACTTGCCAACAGGTAGGGCTCCCACCAAATTTTACGATTCTAGAAGCATAAGTACTCACGTCTTGCCAATCTACCGTTATTTGGCCGCCTCCTAAACCGCACTCAGTTAATTTAGCACACTTAACATCGCATAATTCACAAGATTCATATGGAGTCCCCATAATCGTAGGAACCGCATAGTTCAATATCGTTTCGGGCATACAACCCAGCGTTTTAGTACCTACTGTAAAGCAGCCCTGATAAGGCGAAGCTAATTTAACTATTGAGTTCTCAGCTAATGAATTGGCTACTACCCATTCTTCCCACTCCACATAGTATTTTTGAGTAATTAATTCATCGCAATTCGTTAATTCTGCATATGCTGGGAGGCAATCATTGCAAGAATCTGATACTACTATCTGATGACCTTGTATCCCAAAAGCTATGGCTGTTTCGCAAAAACTAGCCAATTCTGCATCACCATCTAGTTCTTCTTGAGTAATTGGTGCTGTTGGTATTTGCCAGCAGGTTTGCGAATTTATACCTTCTTTCGCTACCTTACCAAGAATTGTCCCATGTTGAGAAACAATTTCACCGACAGATAAAGATTTCCAAGTGACCACTCGATAGTTGTCTTCATCACAGCAATCTACTAGAAGCCCACATTTGGAGTCGGAACAGTCTTCACAATCCGATATCGAATGCCAAATAGGAACGGGGCAAGTTGGATCCACATCTATTACGTCTGCAGAAAGGGCATAGCAGCACGTCTGTTTACAACATGATTCACCAATAGTAGCCTGTATCTTTTCGGGCCATGTTTCCGAACCTGATTTAAAATAGATTGCAGACGGACAATCAGCAAAATCCGCAACATTTTCATCAGTTGCACACGACTTTGTGTACCGTTTTATAGCCTCAGATTGGCAAAAAGAAGGACAATCGTCTAAATCGCGAGCGTGAGCGTCGACATATTTAATAATGTCTGGATCAGTACCTTCTGGTGTGATAGTCTGTATATAAATAACATTACCATTACAGTAAGGCGGATATATATATTTATCGGCTATTTTAGAAATTCCGCCTTGTAGATGAATCGGTTTATTTACAAAAAATGAATCGGAAGAAGAATCGCTGCCCTCTATATAACATGTAATTGTATTCACTTGTTCTGAAAGTACAATAGCTTTAATTAATTTAGCGATACTACCTAATATTATATGTTTGGTATAGCCTAGTTGGTTCACTTCCCAGTAGACCTGTACTATAGTATCTACTGCCAAACGGCTAGAATTAGTTATATCGGTGGCTGTGATATGAACAGTATTAATAGATTCATTTGTGTCTAAGGTAGTATCTTCTAAAATAGTTGCTGAATCATTTACATAAAGTTTTTTTACCCAATATAGATTAGAATCTGCTGTATAATTTATTTCTGATTCTGGGCCTTCATTTACAATTTTTCCATAGAAAAAATTCTTACCACCAAATGGTGAGCCTTGATCGCTGGAATTACCAGTAGTATTATATGATCCATTTTTAAAGCCTGACGCTGCGGAATTGAAACGGTCAAAGGTCGATTTAGATAATGTTATTGTACTTCTTTTTGCCATTTATTTATAAACCTAATGAATTAAAATCTGTAATATTATTAATATCCCATTTGAGATAAATAGCTGTGCTAGCAGAATTTGGTAATGAAATTCTGGTAGCACCTGCTGGAAGCCCTAAACTGGTATTAGCTGTGTTTACCAACGCTTGTCCGAATTTACCGCCATAGCCATTTAATCTTATTGGTTCTTTATCTAAATTTTCAAAATTAGGTATTATTCTATTGGACTGATCAGTATCATAATAAGTATACCCATTATCCAAAAATTGTAATACATGTTTATTTTCGTCATATAAGAATTTAAATTTAACATTAAATTTTGAGGAGTCATTAGTAAATTCGTTAACAGACATACCTATGCACTGACAATGCTTCTCAGGAAAACTTAATAAACTATTTGAAGGTGTCCATGTCTGACTATTTAATTTGCCAACGTGATTAGCCCAGTTGACCACATCTAAAGAATCGTATGTCTTACTCGCATTTAATATTAACACGGGATGTTTTTTGGTCAAATCCGTTTGAGGAGGTTCACCGCTTGAATTGGTCAGCGGATTGCCATCTAAATCTCTGTCTATTTCTTTTTCTACTGTACCAACATCGAAATCAAATATCGTCTGGTTAGGAGTTATCGACCCAGGATTAGTACCTTCTATGGATTTATAAGTAAGTATTGCATAGTAAAATACCCGATTTTGTTCTATAGTAGGGGTAATATTAATATCTTCTAAAATCGCATTTGGATAATTAGGATGAGCACTCCACAATGAAGGCAATCCAGAAATAGAAGGGTATTCGCCGACCACATCTGTTAGCAGGGTGTAGCTTTCAACGATAACGAGTCTATCCATCGAAAGACTATATGAAAATTTACTACGGTCTATTGATGTATCTGTAGCCATTTTATTTCTCTTCCAATGTAATAGCGTTTAATCCTAGATTTCTAAGGAATGCATTCGTCTTTTTTATTTCGCTGGTTTGCTTATTTAGCTCTTGAAGCTCAGCAGTCTTTTTCATTCCACCAACGGTTTCAAGATACTGTTCGCGTACACCAGTAGTCAGTCCACGAGCTTTTAAATCTGGTAATCTAATCTCATTAAATTCTTTATTTTCAACTGGACGATAAGGATCAGTGGTTAGTCCAAACAATTTACTAAGCTCTATAGCTTCATTAGCTCCTGAGAATGTTGATAATCCTAAATTATTATTTATAGCTGTTCTTATACCAGATTGTGTACTGGTTCTGCTGTTTTCATAAGTAAACTCGTCTAATATTTTTTTAGCTTCTTTATCTCCACGGCTAGCACGATCACTAAGTATAAAACTCGCTATGTTCTCTTTAGCACTTCTTTTACTGTTATTAGCTTCTCGAATTAATACTAATCTTTCTGCTTCTTTTCTCTCTCTCTCGGCTATTAAAAGGATATTTCTTCTAATAGCTGTTAATTCTTTTGCCTGTTGTATTTGCTTAGCTTGAGCCTCTTTAATTGCTTCTTCTTCCTTGGAAAGGTCTTGTACTTCAAGTCCAGCTTCTTTTAAGGCAATATTCCTATCTTTAATAAACTTTAGCTGTTCATTATACATTTCATTAATAGATTCTATTTTCATTTCTTCTTCTTGAAGAAGTTGCAGCTTCGATTGTTCTAAAGGATTAGATTCTTTAAGCAAAGCAATTTGTTGGCTATTAGCTTTTAAGGACTTTTCATTTTTTTCAATAGCAGTTTTTAATGTTTCTTTTGTTTCTTTATTGTATTCTTCTGTTAATTTTAATAATTCTTTTTCATAGTTAACTTGTATTTCTTTTAAACTATTTATATTAATGGTTTCAGTAGCTATGTTCTGTATTGCAGCAGCATAATCTTGTCTAGGTACCTCGTGGCCCTCTACCTGACCCATTAAGAATTTCTGTAGTCCTGTCGAGATTTTACCTTCTTTAATATTGACATGCCTGGTAGTGGTCATCTCCTTAAACATCTCATCGCTCATACCTAAATCTTTAGCAGTTAATTTTTCTTTTTTAATCTTGATATTGAGATTACCTATTGCTTGCTGACCACCCCAATCGGCCCAATCTTTAAAAAGCTTCGGTAAACTGGAATTAGAAGAATCTATACTTAATTGACGCTCATTTATTTTTGCCTTTACTTCTTCAATATTAGTCATTACATTATCACGGCTAGATGATAATGCCTGGCCTTGTGTAGTCATACTGGCTAATTCGCTACGTCTATTAGAAGCTGTTAATAGCTTATTAATATCTTTTGCTAGTTCTAATCTTTCATTATATTGATCTGTTATCTTCTTTTCATTTTCTAAGACCTTTGAAAAGTCAAAGATAAACTCAAGCGGTCTTAGATCACTCAATAATCCACCAATTAAAGGAATAGATTTAATGGATTCTCCGAGACCAACATATGCCTTTGCAGCTTCGTCCACGTTATCACTGTAAGATTTTAAAAATGCGTTTGCTCCTTTTATTCCTATTTCTAAAGATTTAAATGTAATGGCGGCGGCAGCGGCTAGTTTAATTTGCCCGACTAACGAACTATCTATAAATTTTTTATCTTTTTTGGCTTTGACAGATTTAGGAACAACCTCTGAAAATAAGTCTACTCGCTTATCTCCGAATAGGTCGTCTGAGACCTTGTTTTTAGCTTCTCGTGCAATAGCAGGCAGATTTTGCAAACCTCCCAGGCCCGAACCTAACAAAATAGTATTTGTTTTAATTGGATTTTTTAAAAGCTTAGATAAAGAAGGACTAGCACTTACCGCTGCATTTATTTCTTCTTTGGTAAAGCCTTGAGATCGAGCTTTGGTAATAAAATCAATAGCAGAAGAGCCGGTAGTTACATTATTAGCAGATGCTTTTAAGGCGGCTGATCTTGCAGCAGCCGCTAATGCATCTGCCATATCTGAAGTAAGAATAGGCCCAATAGTAGTATCTTTAGCCCGCCCACCTGATAGAATAGGAGCGAAGGCCGCACCAGTCCCAATTCTACCTGCTATAATATGTCCATTAGATGGAGGAGTAGCTATTTTAGAACCAATAATGCTAGAAGCAACAGACCCAATAATGCTAGAACTACTAGAAGCTTTGTCACTAGAACTATTAGACGCAACAGTACCAATACTGCTAGAACTATTAGCCCTAGCATCAGAATTACCTGACCGTGTTCCTAATCCAATAACTGCAAAAGAAGCTATAAGATCTAGTAGGTCACGACTCCCAGAAATATTACCGCTGCCTAAGCTTCCCATTACTCCCATTAATTTAGATTGAATTTCAGCACTACCACGCAAAGTACTTTCATATGATTTAGCTTTTTGATTTAATACATCATAAGACCTATTCATTTGTGAAATATTATTATTTAATTTAGTAGAATACCCGACAGAATTAGAAAAGGATTTACCTACCCCCTCTGCTGAAACCTCTATTTTTTTTAGATTATTGGTCGTAGTTTGAACAGAATTACCAGTCAAATCGACAGTTTTTATTCTAAGTTCAACTGTTTTTGTTATATTGCTCATTTTCTAATTCCGTCTTAAATATTTTATTAATATGTAACCAATAATTCGCTGCTGATATCATCTTGAAATTTTGGTCGCTTAATCCGTCCTTATCGGGTAATATTCCCTTTTCAATATAATCACTAACAGTCGCTAATAAATGTATATCTTGATTCATATAATCTGTTAAAGGATTATTAAATCTAAGGAAGCCTTCAAAACAAGGTAAGGAATCTTCTATTATTATCTGATATCTATTTACAAAATCTGCATGGCATTTAGAAACAGATATCATTCTGCTTCTGCTTATATTATTACAGCCTTTGCCAGAACAAATTGGACAATCTATCATTCGCTGGAGTGATTCGTTTGCTGTTCTGGTATAGATTGAAGCCGCTGCTGCTGTAATCTTTTTTTTTCATTTTCAGATAAAATGTATTCAGATATGTATCTAAGATATAATTCTGATAATTGAATCGGTGTTATTTCGTCTAACTTTTCTTTCTGTGTAGAAAATTTACCTATTAATTCTTGAACCGCATCTATATGCTCAATACCGTCCTGCATAGCTTCAATTTCTTTTTGAGCTTTAAGAAATTCTCGGTATTCTTTTAATGTAGGATATCTAAATTCTATAATCGTTTTAGAATCGTCTAGGTTTAATAGTTCAATGTTAAAATTGTCTGAATTGCTGGTGGGTATCATAATTTTTCTCCTAATATGATATTGCTCAATCATCGTCGAAATGGCCGACACACTCCAACCCCCAAAGATGGCGGATTTGGTAGCACGGCAAATGATTTGGTTAAAATTTTATTGAGCCAATTCGTGTAGTGTGATTATAACGAATAAGCCAAGGGCTAATGTACCTGTTCCAATCGTAGCATCAATATTAACTTCCAGAACATCGTCCTGTGCCAAAGTAGCTACCGAAATTGTTCCACTGACTAAATCATAAGCAGCATCACCGCTGTCTAAACTGATAGGCCCAGATAATACAGTAGTTCCATTTTTTAGAATATCAACAGCTACAGTGCTATCACCTACGTTAGCGGCTACCGAACCGGCTTTAATACTGATTATATCGCCGGTTAATCCGGTAACAACAAATACTGGATTTCTAGCGTCTGCTGCTGTAACTGCTGAGCCTTGAGCATATACTATTTTATGCTGATGTTCTAATTTCTCGGCTTGAATTCCTGCTAGTGCTATTATACTATTATTTGTAACTGTCCCAGAAGGCAAGGTCATACTAGAAGAACCAACGTTCCCGTTAAAATATGTATCGCCTTCAATTCTATTAGTTGCCATTTTCTATATTTCCTATTAAGCAGATTGCGGGAATGATATTGCTATTTCATTATCTGAGCCATTGGCTAAATCAGCATTTAAGCTAAAAGTTGAGCTGAGAGCGTTCATTCCATTTCTCTGGTTCTCAACAATTGTGTTGTACTGGAATTTTGGAGCGGTTATTAAAATTTTGTTATACTGAACAGATCCAATAGCAATCGATAAAGCTTGTTCTGTGTGTCCTCGAAGCTGAGCGTAAAAATCATTAGTCGCTACTAAAGTATCTTCTGGGTCACAGGTTCCGGACAACGATCGGTCAACGATCAACGCTGAAATATAGGCGTCGTCGTTGGCTATGGTCGGTCTCAACTCCACTACGTTATTGGTATTAATATTCATACTTGATATAATCGGGGTATAACTACCCAAAGTAAAAGTACCGCTCGCAACGCGAGGAGGTACTATTAGAGGCCAGGTTTGAGACGAAGGAGTAGCAACATCGACCTCGCCATCGTATACGCCTGTATAGGTAAATTGAGCAATAATGGGCTGGCCATGGCTCAGCTGAAAATTGATATTGCCTCTACAGCCCCTTAATTTCACCGCTTTTCCGTCCTGGTAAACTACCAAGCTCAAGCTCTCGTGATCGCTCTGGAGGCTGGAAGGAATATACTCAAAACTGGCGGTGACCTCTTTTAATCCGCAGCTAGGTAAAAATGTCTCAGCCCAAATTGGCAGACCAGCACTTCCTAGGCCATAGCAGTGAAGGGAAAATGACACGCTTCTACCGCGAGCCCCATGTACCGAAGCAATATTTGATAAGCTCCCTTGTAGTGTACGTCTGGTGAATGGAATGTCCGTTGAGACAGAAACGTCGAAAACGTGAAATAGCGTATCGGTTTCGTCCATGCTCCCATAAACGCTTGTTCCCGCAGTGCTTTCTACTTTCGCTCCCAGCATATTCATTCTATAGATACTTGGCATAATTTAATTCCTATTTGTTATTGTCTAATCTGTGCTATTATATAATTCGCATTCCAACAATCCTTAACCTGCTTGATAAGGATTATTACGGAATACGCGGTAATGTACTGAAAAATTAACTGTCATTCCCTCAAAACTACCGTCTTCATCAAAAAAGTTATCATAACCAGTGACAAAAGTATCCAGTGCTAAATGTGGACCAGATGCATCTGCCGGAGAACCGCGTTGAGCATCCGCCATCAATAATATACTACAATCAGCAAATATATTACTTTTGATTGTATCAATAGGAGTAGTATCATCGTCTGATTGAAAAATATATATTTCTAATTCATAATCGACCATAAAATGCTGTAGTTGGCTATAAATTGGCTGTTGAGTATCGCCATCTTGACCTTCCGATTTAACAGCAGCTATAGCTAAAATGCCTGTATTAGCAGTAGGTATAGTTCCTTTTCGTAATGGTCGGGTAAAGGTTATATCTTGAGTATAGCCCATTGCTACAGTCATTCCGTTTAAAGTGGTTAATATATTTTGCGATATTTGTTCTAGTATTGAATTTGCCATTGGCACTCCATTATTCAGCCATTAGTTTTCTTAATGACTTATCAAATTCTGTATCTAATATTTGTGTATGTTCTGCTGAATTTTGTTCCGAATTTTTAAAGAATGCTAGACGCTTTTTCTGTATAATCTGTCGCTTTAATACACCTATAGGTTTTTTTTCTGTCCTTGAATATATAATTATATTACCGCCTTTGCTGGTAAAGATCGTCCAATCTCCTGATTCTATTTTACTAGAAAATATAGTTTTAGGAACTTTAGCCCCATCAAAGAATATAGGTATTAATTTCTTTTTAGCTACTACTACTCCCCCGGTTTGAAATATAGGAGCAGCCTTCCATCTAGTATATTCGCTTAAATATAGATCACTTAAATCACGTCCAATCAATTTATATTTAAAAGACTTCTTTAATCCTTTTGATTTAACTTTTAGATATTGCAATGAATTAAGCTGTTCTGCTTTTAATTTCTTTAAATCTGTTTTACCAATTTTTCTTAAAGACCGCTTAGTTGCATTTAATACTTCTTTATTAAACTTGTTTTGAATTTTAACTATTTCTTTATTAAGTTTTGAAGTATCAATATTCATTTAACTTCTAATATCCAAAAACCTTCATTACCTGCTATCACATTGATAATTGATAACTCAGAAAGAGCAGTATCATCAGTTCTTTTATATAATAGGACCTTATCGCGGCCAGTATCTATAGTCGCCATGTCTTGCCTTGATACACTGATTCTAATGTAGTCGCTGATATTCTTCCTGCCAACTACTGATTCAATGCCAGGACGCCTTATACAGGCATTCAGTGGCCAATCTTCGTATCCACCTTGAAATTGTATAATCGGTGCTACGGTATGATCTGTAGAACTAGATTGAACATCAGCACTAATTATTTGCCCTGATATAATCACTATATTTTCTAATAGCAACGAAGTCCCTACGCCAGAATAAATATATGTTGGTTGTGACAGATACCCTGTTCCACCGTCTGTAATAACAATAGAAGTAACTGTAGTTCCTGTTAATTGGCCTATGGCCTTGGCTTCTTTACTAATTCTTCGACGAATAGTTACAGATTCTGCAAATTCATAATCGTTAAAAGCGGCGAATTTCCAATCATTAGCTAAGATTTCATCTCGAAATATTGTCATTTATTTATTTTCCTGTATTCGTCAAATAGCTGCTGACATTTGATTTCTCGTTGCCATCTTATATCATTTCTAAATGTGTTTGGCGTATCCATACAATCCAGTGTTCCAACCTTATCATCGCCGTAAATAGTTACGCTAGTAGCCATTAATTCAAAATAAGCAAAGTATTGAGCAGCGATTATAGAAAAATTATAAGGGCGATATTTTCTAGACAACTTACAATATTTAGAAGTAATATGAGTATCTCCATCTAAATGTTTAGCTGCATTTCCAGAAGTAACTAAGACGGGATTACCCATTACACTTCCATATATAGATATTATTGTTGTAGTATCTAGCATAACTACCCAATCAGCAGAATGTATTAAAGCAGCAGAATTAATAGCTATTATCTTATTGCCTGTTGCTCTATAATCTAAAGCTGAAGGACCGGCTGATAATATATCTATGTTCATTATTATTCCAAAAAATAAGGACATACAACAATCTAATGATATATGTCCTTAGTTTAGTTAAATTGTTTTTAGAACTTAGCTGTGAGTTAATCGATAGATCTTCGTATAGTCACCCATTGCAAGACTCCTGGATTGGCTGACGCCAACGAAAACCTGGTCCTGGAAAAATCCGGTCGAGTCGTTCTGCCCGTTGCCAACTATTTCGAATAGAGGAGCCGATTCGCTGTGAAGAATAAAAGATTTTTGCGGCATGTCTTCAATCGCCATATATATACCGTCAGTATCAGAAGCTAAGGCATTGTCCATAACTACTTCTACATTATAGCCGTTTCTTAAGAGACCATCAACTACCGAGGTAGAACCTTGTGCCAAATTCTGACGGTAAACTGCAGAGCGATATGCACCCGCTATTTTAGCAGATCCGGTTATAAACATGAATTTTTTGGCAGTACCGTTAACCGCGACATTGGCGTCGTTAACAATCACGCCGGTGGAGTACATAATTGCTTCGTTAATGATGTTCGCGGCTTCATCGGCCGAGGGGGCCGTTGCAGTTGCTACATTTAAGCTGCTAATTTCGGTGGCCGTTAAATCGTTGGTTTGAGTACTATTCCCAATCGGATGAGAACCGAATAGTGATACAGAATCGTACCAATTTGAGTTTAGAATAAGCTGAGCAGCGACTAATTTGGACCAGTGATCGGTTAAGTAAATGCCTAATTGACTAGCTTCAGCAGAATATATTCCCGCGTCGTCTCTATTCCATACATCGCGGCTTATACCAAAATTTGTCTCATACTTTGTATTCTGTACTTCAAGCTTGAAGTCTCGTAAAGGCGAGGTAGTTCTATTTCCGCCGTTCCAGGCAGTTATCGGCTTAGACGACCCGACCGCAATACTTCTGAGAACTGCCGAATTTGTATTTTCTAATACTCGGCTTATCCGAGGTCCCCAGGTCTGTGATAAGGACAGCGAATAGCTATTTCTAAAAGCTGCCTCTAATTTAATTGAATGATTGTAATTTGGCATATCTATCTTTTCCTATTTATTGTTAAATTCTATTTATATATTAAGCAGGGTCGCGTACCGGTTCGCCAACGAGTCTAACCCAATTGGTGGTTCCAGTCACGAATTCTTCTATTCTGCCGACAGCTTCTAAACCCGTAGCAGAAGTAACTGTGTAAGAATTATCATCGGCCCCAAGATAGACTATATCGCCTACGTTGTCATCATCGTCTGCGTCAACAACTGTGAGCTTAAAAACACCTTCTAAGATCACTGTAATATGAGTGTCACCATTACTGGTAGCCACTGATTCGTCTGCAATACCGAGAACAGTACCGTTAACCGAGCTATCGCCGTTGGTGGCATCGCCGCTCGAATTCGCACATACATAGGCTCCGCGTTTAATCGTGCTGCTGGCGGCTAGAGGATAGCGACCCATTTTAAATGGACCTTGTAATTTACGTTCCCACACTTTTTCGACCGTTAAATCTGCCATTTTATGTATTTCCTATTATATGGTTTTGTTATTGTCTATTAAATAATTAGCATAAGCTTTTGCGTCCGCATCGCTTGCACAATATTTCCTAACTGTATTATATATCTTGTCGAAAGAATTATGAGCTTTAGAATCTGTAAAAGCTTTCAAATTGGCTACGTCCATCTTTTGAAGGTACTTATCGCCGGCTTCGCCCACCGTTAGCCCATCTTTCATAGCTTTGACAGCAAAGTCTGCGTCATTGTCGCAAGCGAGCAAATATAAGCCTACAATGCCAATATCAGCTTTCTTGTTCAAACTGTCTACAGCAGTGGCTTCCATTGATTCTTTGTCTTTTTCATCTTCGTCTTCGTCTTCAACTGCGACATCTTCAGCAACACCATTATCTTCGTCTTCTAATGGTTTATTAAGCTTTTCTTTTAGCATTTCTATTTCTTTTTTAAGATCATCTATAATTTTATCTTTAGCATCTTCGACAGGAGCATCTTCGACAGGAGCATCTTCGACAGTAGTATCTTCTGCTACAGGCTCAGACTGTCCATCTTCTTTTTCGTCTTCTTCTTTTACATCTACTGCTTGGGCTTTATATTCTGACTTAGAAACAGAACCCGCGAGAAATGCAGAATAGCTAGTGATAGAATCAATTAAATCTAAGTCAATTGCTTCCTCAGCATTATATTGATCTCCAGACTTAATAAAGTCAAGCTGTTTATCTGTCATATTTTTTCTACCTTGTTTAACTATATTAAATGCTTTTTCGGCGAAGTAGTCTACCTGTTTTTT
>Ga0222662_1001344_pt1 | contig 12213 bp, 29 predicted proteins | sample AntAcemetagen600_FD_179821 | JGI IMG/M metagenome (GOLD analysis project Ga0222662, IMG submission 179821) | Saline water microbial communities from Ace Lake, Antarctica - #600 | ecosystem: Environmental > Aquatic > Non-marine Saline and Alkaline > Saline | place: Antarctica: Ace Lake...
TTTAACTAATTCAGGAGTATTTAACAATTTCTCTACTGAATCTAAATCTAATTCTTCAATTTTATTCCAAACTTTTATAGTTTGTTCTTTATCTTGTTGCAGGTATTTATCTGCTAATTTTTTCCATTCATTTTTATTTGTCATTTTCATTCTTCATTCATAAGATATTAAATTAATAATTTCTTTCATTAGTTTTGAAGGCATAGCGTACTTTTTAGAATCAGAGAAACTTTTATCATCAGTATATTTACTTCTCCCATTCCCAAAACTTGTTTTATGCCTTCGTCTATTGCCTTCTCCAATTATTGCATGACAATCTTTGTTGCAAGTCTTACCTTGCCAATTATTTAAATTTGTCCATATCCTAGTTTGTTTGCGATAGTTAAAACCATACTTACAATATGAAACATCAACATAAGGTAATCCTTTCATAAATTCTTGATCCTTTAATAATCCAGTTTGCGGATTCTCTAAGAACCAATATTTAGGTTTAAAGTAATTGATTATCTCTAATGTTCTCTTAACTATTTTATTTGCCCCCTCAATGTCTCTCACACCTCTACGTTTAGCGTGTGAGTATTCAGTACATGGTGGAGAACTCCATATAATGTCAGGCTTAAAGTTTAGATTCTTATAATCTAATTGCATGATGTCAATACAAACATCAGGATTAAACTTTTTTAATATATCTAAACTAAGGACTTCATATTTATCTTTATCAAGTTCTTTACTGAAACTTTTAGTTCCCGCAAATAATTCTAATACTTTTATTTTTTCTTTAAATTCTTTAAATTTCATTCTTCATTCGTGTGAAATTCTATAACCTAATTTATTTTCTAATTCAGTTACATCTTTTTCATTCCCAATAATGATTGGTCTATTTTCTTTCATTGCTTTTTTAACTAATTTTATTATTTCATCCACAGGATAAAATGTTTTTAGTTTTATAAATTCTATTTCTTTCATTCTTCAATCCTTTGTTCCTCTAGGTAAAGTTATAATAATCATATAACTTAATATTAAATAAATACAAATCATCTGCCAACTAAATAAAAAAGTTGGAATTATATAATTTAAACTTAATATTGTAGTTTCCATTGTTCAATCGTGTGAAACCTCTTCTTTTACTGCACTGATAATTTCATCATAAGACCAAATTTCTTTATGTTCCATTTCAGTTCCTACACCTAAATCTACAGCATCAATAATTTCAAAGTTTAATTCATCTAATTCTTTAAATCTATTACAAGAACAAATTTCATTAAATTCAATAAAATCTAATCCTAATAATTTTCCATAAAGTTTAAATGCTTCATTTCTTGCCTTAGATGAATTTATAGATTTAACTACACAAAATGTTGTTTCTTCATCTCCTAATATATATCCTTTTTTCATTTTTCTTAGTTATACAATCTTCATTCACTTGTATCTCGCATGTTTGGAGATGCAAAAACACGATAAGTATAATTTGCTCTCATCGTCGTTAAGTGTTTTGCTAATTCAGTATTTTCAAACTGCTTTTTTTCTTCTAAGTATTTTTGAATTAAGTTATTTCTTTGTTCGTCAGTCTTTGCAAAAAAACTTAATTGCTCTAATGTTTCAATATCCATTCTTCATTCAATTGACTTTTGCCAATCTTTTCTTTTAAAATCCCAAGACATATTAAATCTAATTAATCTGTTTAGTCCTCTCAATAATATTATTAATTCATCTTTGTTATTTTTTATTTCTTTCATTTTTTAATTTATTGCAAGTTTTTGAATCTTGCACATTGTTCTTTTAATTTTGATTTTATACTCCTTAAAATATTAATTTGCTTTTTTGCATAATCAATATCTTCTTCTTTAATAGTCTTCGAATTTATATCTACTTCAAATTTTTTAATAATTATTTTTAAATAGATAATATTAGTAGTTATCTCTTTTTTATTTAATCTCATTGCTTTAGACATTTTTTCTCCTTTACTATTCTGCATTTCATACATAAATGCACAGGCGTTTTTGCTTCAACACCTTCCATTGCTTCCAACATTGTTTGTTTACATTTAAGACATTTCATTCTTCATTCTTAGGAAAGTTAATAGTCCCACTCCATTTCATAATCTTCATAATCGCCATCAATAAAAGATAAACTCTCAACTTCTTTATCCATTAATTTTTTAGCCTCATCTTCAAATTCAGAGGAGAAATTCTCCTGAGCATATTCTTCATCACACCATCCTTCTGTTTTTTTCCAGTATTCATCAACTTCAATTTCTTTAGTTATTGAAAATGTCCTATAAACACTTATTGGTTGTGTTACACTTATATCAATTGTTATCTTTTTCTTTACCATTTTATTTATATTAACCATACTCCATAAAATAAGAACCATATAATGAAAGTTCCTATTAATGCAAATAATAATCCCCATCCTAAAGGATTATATGCTCCAAATAGTTTTACTAATTTGTGTTGTGTTTTTGTAAGTGTCATTCTTCATTCTTTTGAACAATAACCTAATTTAGATTCTAATTCGTCTTTAAGTGAATCAATACAACGTTCTAGCTCGTCAATGCTAGCACTCTCCTTATAATTGTCAACTAAACTATCTAATGTTAATGTCATTTTTCTTTATAATTTGTATTTAGGATCGTTCAATAAATCGTCATAATCTTTATCCTGCTCATTTTTCTCTGGGCCGAATATGTTTGTAGCGATTACTGGCGCTTTCTTTGCAGCAACTTTCTTAGTAGCTGCAGCTTTGTTTCCTTTAACAATGTTTTCAATGCCAGTCTTAGGACCGTTAACTAAACTATCAAAATCAAATTTAGGTTTGTTTGCTTGCTTACTTTTACTCAGTTCGTTCTTAACTTTATTAGTACTATTAATCTGGTCACGCATATGCTTTTCAACTGCATACATTTGTTCCCTGTTCTTACTTCGCTTTGCTTTAGCGTGTAACCTTTCTAATTTTTTAATGTACCTGGCATCCTTCCAGTCCTCAAACTTGTCCTCTAAACTATCAATCCAATCTATTAATCCCATTCTTATTTGTTTACCTTATTTAGTTTATTCAACTTACGTTGACAACCAGGGCAGGTAATCCCTTCTCTCTTTTTCTTAGAGCCTTTATACAACCATTTATGCTTGCAATCTTTCTTATCACATTCAATTATCTTATTCTTCATTTTCATTATCTTTTTCATTTGTTAATTCCTCTTAATGAAATGAGTCATTATGAAGCAACCAAAACCAATCCCTGTGAAGAAGACAGCAGTTGCAGTATAATCGTTTGAAATCATCGCTATTAAAGCGCCCGTTACTGCCAGTGTAACACTGGCTATCTTTACTTTTTGTCTATTATTAAATTTTTTTAATACCATTTTTTTAATCACGTTTTTATGTGTAAATATAATATACTACTACTACTATATAAACCTTCCTATTTGTCACCCTTATCTTCGTCCTTAAATAGTTGTGCTACTTTCTTTGCTAACTCTTTTGGTTTGTTAGCTGCAGAGCCTAGGCTTGCTTTAAGTTCTTCTTTCTTTGCGTTAGCGTAATCAAAGCCTTCGTCAGTACCTGTGTCTATTATCCAGTTACAGAACTCCATACGAGTTTCTTTTTTGTATGTCTTCCAATTAGTCAGGAAATCTTTCATAAACTTTTCAACCTCAGGATCAGGATTCTTTACCCTGGAGTCGCCCTTATCTATCTTCTTAATAAAGTGCCTACGTTCTGTAGGGATACTAAATTGTGCGTATAACATTTGTGCGTTCATTTTTTATTTTTTGTATATGTAATAAAATATTATTATTAATAGTATTGATATAATACCTAATAACGTCCAATTAGGCGTGTCAAGCATTCTTGTTTCTCTCTTGTATATCTTTAATCATTTTCGGTAAGCCGTCCCAGAATGGTTTAACTAATAGTATAAATATAAATATGAATACCATGAGGGCCATTATGGTTTGAAACAATTGAACCTTCCATGCAATCAAATCTTCTTTAGTTACATAAGGTTGTTCTATAATATCCTCCAACTGGAACTGGCCCAATGCAATCGTATTAGTATTAACATAAGCGCCATCGTTAATGATCTTGTCCATGTTATTATAACTATCAAGAAACAAGTTACCTGTAAAGATTAACAATACAATATATATTAGTTGTATTAGTATATACTTATTATATTTAATATATTCTATATACTTATTCATATTAGTATATACCTTCTATATTAATATTATCACTATCATTGTCTTTATTATGTTTTTTTGATTGCGACATTCCAACTAATCCTGCCCAATCCCCTGTATGTACTATTTTGTAGATGGAATTAACTGTTTTAATATTAGGATTACCAAACCAACTATCTACATTTTTTGATATTCTACTAACCCACCCCAATCTGAAAGCATAGCCCATATACTGTACAACTACTTTAAGTTTAATGTTTAATGTCCTTGAGATGAAGCTGCAGCTTAAGTGTTGGTCGTCGTACTTAATCAGTAACGCCCTTATCTTTGTAATGTGATTCGGTTTACTTATATTCATTTTACTACCTCTATCTTATTCTTTATTTTCACAATATTAATTTTAGCCTTCTCCTCAAGGCTCTTAATTAATTTGAAACAATTAGCGTACTCTATCTTACATGCATCAGAAATTGATCTAATACTAATAGAGGTATGGCCATTAAAAAATTCGTTGGTCACATACATCAAAACTAATTTCTCGTTAGGGTGTAACCGTTGAATCATTGGGCTACCAATACGCCCCACCTAGCTTTAAGTCGATGATACTCTCTATAACATTCTTTACATAAATTAAGTTCTTGTTCTATGCTTGGCTTACCACAAACGCAATTCATTTTTGTTTAAATGCTCCAGGGTAATTATTAACACAGTCTTGTAACTGCCTTTGTTTTCTTACGTGTTTATTAATTGATTCTTCTAAAGTCATTTTTTATTAATACTTATTTCTAATAGTAGTAGTATATAAACATTTAGTTTACTTTGTAGTAGATACAATACTTTTACCACTCAGGGTGGAAGGTATTAAAGAACTCGCCAGCTTGCGCCCATTTCTTTTTACCTTGGTTATATCTGTCTTTATGGTCTGCATTAACCATGGAACTATAAAAATCTAATTCCATTCTACCCACTCTCCGTTAATTAATACACGACCTTGATTAATCATGTGCATTGCTTCTTGTGTATTTAATTTGGGTTCATTCATTTTTTAACTCCATCTGTTTTTACTTTTTTTAATTTATTTCCTCTAATCCACATTAAACCTAAAGGTGGCCAAACTTCACTAAATAAAATTCTAAACACGCCCATAGGTAATATGAAATTATCTTTATTTGTGCAGCATTTTTTATAATATGAATTTAAAAACTTATCAGTTTTAGGATAATTTTCTCGGGCAAATTTCATTTGATCTCTAAATAATTTTTCTTTATGATCATCAAAAGTATAATTATTCTCATAAAAATATTTAACAAATTTATCTACAATATCCATTTTAATCAACACCACTCAATAAAATAACTCTTGTTGCTTTTTCATCAATCTTAACAACGTCTGCAATAAAACCTATCTTTTTTAATTGACTAGTGAAATTACGTCTAGTGAATATATGCTTGATTCCTGAACGATTACAATACCTCAAATATAATTCATAAAAAACGTCAGTTAGTACGCAAATACCTTTCGGACTATCTGTAAAAGAAACATTAGAGTTATACTCTTTACTGAAACTATCTATTCCACCAATCTCTTTAATATGTTCTACAAATTCCTCAACACTGTTTTGTGATAGTTTGATTAAATCTTCTTTTGCATCATTCATTAATGGTGTTGCAACAAACTCATATTCTATATCTAAATTATTTAAATAATATCTAAAACCTTCTAGTTGGTTATCTAAATCATTAAGTAATTCTTTTATTAATTTGAAACCATCTTTAAGTTTCTTACTTTTAAAAATACTGTATCGTCTATCATCTTTATCAATTTTTAAAGGCATATCATTATTAGTTACAAATATCCATTGAGAGTAATTCTTAACATATATGGTATCTTTAAACTTTCTATTAATACTTAGATATTCATCAGTAACATAATTTTTTAATTTGTCAGGGACTAAAAATTTATTATCATTATGGATTACTTCATTAGCAACAATTAATTGTTTTCCAACTATGAAATCATTATATTCTTTATTAATATCAGCCTGCCCTATTTCACAAAAATTCCTGTCAAATATATTTTTTAATACTAATTCACAAAACTTAGTTTTACCTGTTCCCTGTTCACCTTGTAAAATAATAGAAGTTGGTAAACGTCTTAATGGGTTCTTAATTTGCCAGGCTAACCAACAAGTAAAATAATGAAACTCATTTTTATTATTACTGACTAAGTTCATAATTAACTCTTTAATCAAATTCCAATCTTTATCTGCATAATCTTTTTTAGATAATAATTCAGATACACTATACATATTAAATAAAAATTTATTATTTTCTTCAAAGATCATTTCATTCATTGGCTTGTAACCTAGATTGTCAATTAATTTTAATTCATGGTATGACCATTCCCTTAATAAACTTTCAGGCTTAACACGTTCATCATAATTTAATTTGTCAATTGCAATCTGTTTATAATTAATACCTTTATTATATAATTCACAATCTAATACTTTTAGTAATCGCTTTTCATTATATTGGTTAAAAGTTCTTCTAACTTTATCAAATAATAAAAATTCATCACTATCCTTAACTTCTCTTAATCTAAATATTTTAAATCCAAAACTATCTAAAACTGTCATTTTGAATCTCCTCTATTTCACAAAGTCGTGAATCAAATATTTTAATCTTATTATATTTCTTATCAATAAATCTAATAAGTCCTCCTTCTAACATTTCATAATTATCTATTCTATATGTTAGTTGTACTCCATTCGGGGTTGTCACAGAAATTTTATACTTTTCTTCCATCTTTCTCGTTCTAGGTCTCACAAAATTAAAACCTAAATATAATATAAAATTACTACTATATAATATTTTTGATATTACTAACAAATTAATAATAAATTAAAGTTACACTTGGTTACACTTGGTTACACTTCTTATTTTGGTAATACTGACTTTGTGCTATCATTGTTACACTAGTTACACTTCTTTTATATTAAATTAATAAAATATATATATATATGTATATAGGAAACACAGTGAAAAAACAAGGGTTTTACGAAAAGAAGTGTAACCTGCGTAACCATTTATATATATTTTACGTTCACTATATAATGGTATTGTATCCTTAACAATATAATTTATTCTTATTTTTGTAACTACTACTAAAAAATCGAAAAGTATATATATTAGTGATTTTATATTATATTTACCAATTAAGAAAAGTTGTTAGTTGGATTTTCATAACAATCTAGGTCCTAAGAATCCTTCATTGTTTTTTAGTTCAAAGACACATAGAACCAAAATTATATGCGGTCGCTTAGTCTTTCAGAACGCCTGTTGCGTATTATGCTGTCCAACATTAAAATAAGAAAAGTGTTAAACCTATATATTGTGTTGATGATATACCATAGTTACCCTCTTTTTGATTCACCTCATTTAGGGGGTTTTAATAATTTAATAATTATTGAGAATAACGAAAAATGAAATTAGAACAAATTGAATTTGAAAATTTAGAGAAGTTTAAGGCTGCAATCGATAAAGTTATTGCAGGGGATGACGTATTTAGGTCTTATGAAGATAAGGACAAGAACACGCAACGGAAAAAGATTATTTCTAATAAAAGACTTTATGTGGGTAATAATTTTAGTATTAACATTAATCAATCAGAACCAGGTAAAGTTTACTTATCAATTGACTATTTTAGTGTTGAAGATAGAATTAGGATCGCACATGATAAGAAAAATGTCTCAAAAGATTCAGAATTATAATTTTTTACCTACTTTTTTGTATTGGTTACAAACTTCTTTATAAATACTAGACGATATATTATATTTACATGAATCAAGACGTTAAAGCTTCAAAATTTATGTCAGGCAAGAAAGCCCAGGGAACAATTGGTTTCGTTATTGGTATTGCAATTCTAGTAATTGTGGTAGCTCAAGTAGCATTACCTTTGATTGCTGGTGCTGTGTCTAATAACAGTGATTTAACTGCCACACAAGTAACTCTGTTAACTGTGTCCGGTACGTTATTAATTGTATTAGTAATTAGTCTGATAGCAAGAGCAGTATCCTAAAGTAAAATTTAGGTGTACTGGTGATTATTTTTTAATCACGTTTTTAAAATAAAATAAGCATTCGCAGATATAAATGGAATTAATGATAAATTTAGGCCTTGTATGTATTGGGTTATTACTTAAGTACTTGGCATTTGCAGCAGATCGCGCTGACAAAGTTCTAATATTCTTCGGTGCTTTTTTTATTCTCTTTGCAGCTTTAACAGGATTTAACGGATTTTCCGATTTCTCAGACACTAACATAGTCACTTCGTACACGAACGAGACTACAATGGTTACAACTGCTACAGTTGAGCCAGTTTACGATGATAGCACTAATTATTTTAGTGTCCTTTTACCTATCCTTGAGTTATTATTAGGGTTATGGTTTTTAATTAAATTAGCAATTGCACGAACAGATGAAGAAGACAGACAAAAAAACTGAAACAAAAGAAAAAAATATTGAAGATGAGTACCTAAATCTCGATAAACATACACCTATGGGCGATGTTGTCAAAAAAAATGACAATAGAGCAGATATAATTAAAAATAATCCTAATTCTAAAGTAGAACAAATGCCTATGACAAACCCTAGAACGGATGGCGCTAAAATCGATTCTAAGCCACTTTTACAAATCTCGCAGGAAAACACACAGGCAATGGTACAAAGTCTCCTTGCCACGGCTGTGACTAACGCAAATAAGCCTTCAAGTTACGTACCTGATAGCGCTGTTGAGACTGCACATATATTATTAGCACCATCGGCCACAACTGCAGTATTAAACGAGATAGATAAAGAGATTAAGTTAGGTAACTTAGCAGCTATTGATAAATACCGTATAGAAATGTATTTGCAAGGTTATACTGACTTATTATGGATCAGAAATGAGCAAGAAAAGCGGAATATGGAACTTAAATTGAAGTATCCTAACACTTTTGATTTAGATAATGATGAGGAGATTGTTGAGCAGATAGAAGAACAATTAAATACTGACGGTTTTTATGACGTGTTTGATAGGGCTAGTACATTAAGGCGTGCTTTGACATTGGCTACTATCTCAAGAGGTAGTGGCGGTTTCGAGAGGACTAAACAAGTGCAAACTATTAGTCAAAGCGATTCTACAGTGGTTGATAAGACCGAACGTAGTCCAGGTTTCATGGAACGTGCGAAGAACTGGTCAGGGAGTTTTAATAAAAGATAAAAATGGACACAAATTTTTTAATAACATATATATTCATGATGATTTTCATGCTATTAACAGTATTTTTTGGATGGGCTATGTCATATAGTGTAGGACTTAAGAACACTTTAGTTTATTTAAGGGTTAAATTAGGTAGAAAGAATGGTTGGGGGTTAATACGTATGCGACACATGACAGGCGTTATTACATTATACCCACACAAGTTTGAGAGTGATAAGATTGATTTGAATGGTAAAGGTAAAGAAATTTACTTATTTAAACCGTATTGTATGTACGAAAACGAGTACAGATTACCTACTATTGATTATCTTAAAGGCAATTCAGAACCATTACACCCAAAAACTGGCCTACAAACTGTAATGAGTGCTAAGGTTCTTGAAAATACCGTAAGTAGGATTATTAAAGCTGATGCAAACTTAGAAGGTCCATTAGAAGAAATAATTAGAAAATACGGTAAAGTTATTGGTATTGTGCTAGTTATAGCGTTCGGAGCATTATTGTTTATGTTAATGAACCAAAGTGAAACGATTGTTAAACTAGGTTCGAGTCAATCACAAATAGTGATAGGTAATTTATCAGGGCTAGGAAAATGAGTAAAGTAAGAAGATCAGGAAGTAAAAGATTAATAGTTGTTAAGGATACCGTTAGTTGTAAGAATTGTGGTAATAATAAAGCCCACAGTAACGGATTATGGTTAAAATGTACTAAATGTAAGAGTAATAAAGTTATTGTTACTAATCATGATAAGTTTCATAAAACTATTGAAGACATGAATAGAAAAAGGGCCTAAATAAGAAGATGTCAAGCGATATTGAGATGTCAAGTTTTGCAGACTTTGATAAGATTAAAGGAACTTACACAAATCTTTATTTCATTGCTGCATCAGTTATGGGGGATTACATATTAAACCCTAACCAGAAATCTGAACGAATTGCCAGAGAAAGTTTACTTAATTTATATTTACCGTTATACACTAAAGTTTACATATTAAAGGATAACGAGGCATCATCATATTTAGCATATTTCAACATTAATCCACACTTATTTAGTACCATGGCTCATTTAGAAACTGTATGGTTAATATTACAACGTCTAATATCACGATTAGGTCTTGACAGGATTGAACAAGCGCAAATACCTAAACATAAAGCATATATGGAGGAAAATTAAATGTCTGAACCTAATTACGCTAATATATATCAAAATTATATTGATAGATTTGATGGCATGGATTTAACGGAAATGACTGGTAAATTACTATATAAATATGGTTGGGAGATGCGTAACGAGAGTTTATCATTACAATTAGACGAAGAACATATCGCATACATTGACAAGATAGTTGAGGATAGTTTCATTGACGATTTTTATTGGGTTGGCCACATACCATACATTGCGTTAATGAACTTAAAAGGTTTGTATGATAACTTAATGCGAAGTGACGAGGATAGTGTAATTGGTTTAGTTGCACCTCCAGGTAGAGGTAAAACCACTGCCAGTTTATGTTTTGCAAGGTTCTTAGACCCTACTTTTGAAGCAAACCGTATTATATTTACTATTGACGAATTAAAAAAGTTCTTACGTGCTGCAACTAATATATTTAATAAATATAAACAAGGAAAGTACGGTAAAGGCGTTAATCCATTAGCAGGTAAAGTGGTTATTTTAGATGAAGGTGTTTACATATTATTTAGTGGTGATGCTGCAAGTAAAGACGGTAAACTAGCCCAAAAACTGTTTAGTGTAATACGTGCCTTAAATTTAATATTCATTGTTAACATTACAAACTGGCGTAAGATAAGTCAGGGAGTTAAAGAGGATAGATTTGCAGGTTTATTCAGGATACAAACTAAAGGAATCTTAGAATTTTATAGTAGGAAACGTATTGCAAAAATTAAGATTAATAAAGATTATATTACGTTCGGTAAATGTAATTTCTATGACAAGATAGGTTATATTGGCCCTTGTAAGTTCTGGGAAGGTTACGAATTAAAAAAGAGTGAGTTTTTAATCACTGCAGCTAACGGAGTAGCAGGAAAAGAAAAATGATTGATCCAAGACAGAAAACCTTTTACCATAATTTAAAGGACCAATTAAAACATAAATACCAATTAGTTAACGGTTCACGTAGCCAGATAATAGATTTAGTCGGTTACGGTATCGAGGCAGATTACTTTTATAAGATAGTAACTTTGGACCAATGTTATAAAGTTGATAGTATGATAGATTACTTGAAAAAGAAATTCAAAATGACATTAACCAACAAATATTATATAGTAATTTATTTAGATGAAGAATTTAAAGAAAATTTCAGAAAAGAGTACAAAATCCGATAATTTATATAAGATTATTGTACTTGTAACAATCAATTTAACCAAAGTTTATAAATAATAAACTTTAGAAATTAGTATAATATAAGAATGGTTGATACAAGAACTATTGGGGAACTTAGAGAAGCAGGTGTAACTTTTGAAGAAGAAGTTAGAATCGGTGAATCTCAATTAAAGCAAACCGAGAAAGGTCGTAAATCATTAAGAAGATTGAAACGTAGTGTTGGTGGTAGAGGTGGCAGACCTGGTAAAACTCAAGCACAAGTTGAAGCGGAAGAACAAGTTAAAGCTCAAGCAGAACAACAAAGAATCACTACCGAAAGATTAAAAGAAGAAGCACGTCAACGAGATATTGCAACTACTAAAAGACAATTAGAAGAATCTAAAGCAAGAGAACAACAAAGAGTTACTAAACTAGAAGAAGCACGTACAGCTGGTGAGA
>Ga0222662_1001349_pt1 | contig 12171 bp, 12 predicted proteins | sample AntAcemetagen600_FD_179821 | JGI IMG/M metagenome (GOLD analysis project Ga0222662, IMG submission 179821) | Saline water microbial communities from Ace Lake, Antarctica - #600 | ecosystem: Environmental > Aquatic > Non-marine Saline and Alkaline > Saline | place: Antarctica: Ace Lake...
GACGCATATCCCTGTTGGGTTGGCGTGGGGCTGGCGTGCGATCTCACCTGGTGAGCCATTTACGCAAGGCGGTGCCTATAATGATCCGGAAGTGAACAAGGCGATCATACTATTGACCGACGGTGAAAATGTTCTGGGAACAAGGAACAATCACAATCGCTCATATTATACGGCTTATGGATATTTGGCTGAAGGACGGTTGGGGACGACGAGTAAGAGCGCTGCCCAAGCCGCTTTGGACCCGAGGACATTGGACGTGTGCGAGAACATCAAGGATGAAGGTGTTCGGCTCTACACAATCACCTTTCAGGTATCCAGCAACAGCACGCGAGATATGATGGAAGAATGTGCGACCAGCCCTGCTCTCTATTTTGACTCGCCAAGCAACGAGGAACTGCAACGCGTCTTCCAGGCGATTGCGCGTGACTTGTCGAACCTCAGGCTCTCGAGATAGAGAGAGAAGAGGTTCGTAGGACGCACAACATTGGCTGTCATCTAAAAGAAAACGCCCCGGAGGAAAACCTGGGGCGTCTTGCATTCTGAGATGGCATTTGGGAGCTGATTATTCTCCGCCGCCTGCCCCGGCTGAATTATTGTTGAGATCGCCGACCCCTGATGTTGCCGTCAGCAAAGCATTTGTTGCTTCTGCATCATCTGTCGGGTTGAGGACCCGGACGCAATCTGGTGTGCAATTATAAGAGGTTTGGCTGGGGCCTCTATTTACCGTCATGGCGCTCGCATCCCGCGAAGCGACAACGTTCAGGTCAAGGTTGGCGATCTGTCGTCCATTGTCGTCCAAAGCAATTAGATTTGTTTGGCCGAAGGTGCGGCCAAAGACAATCAATGTGCTGGCGCTACTTAGAGAGACATCCGCAATTGCGGGATTGCCAACAATGATTGTGGATGCAGCAGACGATAGCTGATGCAACCGTGATTGATTGACCTCGACTAGAAGGTCAGCAGCGTTCGCAGGCAAAGAAAATAGACCACCTGCAAGAACAAGTGCGCCGCTTAGGGTGGCGATGGATCGTTTCTTAGACTTGATCATTAGGAGGGTCCCTTTATTGCTCAAAAATGGCCGCAGAAATTATTGCGGAAACATCTGAAAATTGCTCAGAGCGCATTTTAGGGGCAAAAGCCTAAACGCTTCGCAAATGGCACAGTTTGCATAAAAGGCTCATGGAACCTGAGGAGAAACCCGACGTGGGAACCCAAGGCGGCATCTTTTTTTGCACATCTGCAGAAAAAAAGGTCGCTGGACAAGAGCTTCTGGTCTCACACTTTTTTAACCAACCTCTTCCCGGATAGTTTTTGCCTACTTATCTTTTACTTCGATAAATACAAGTATAGATGAGATGGGTAAAATTTTAATATGTATCTACTAGAGTTGTTGAAATAAAAATTGCAGATAGTGCGAATTGTAAGCTTGAGATTAACTTGGAAGTAATGGCAGGGCGCTAAATTCGTTCTCGTTCATAAGCAATCAGTCGCAAGACACACGCAGTGAACAGGTGCTGTTTAATGAGTAAAATAAAGGATCTTGTCATGACAAGTTTTGTAAAGTTTTTCGCCGCAGATGAATCTGGTGCAACGGCTATTGAGTACGGTTTGATTGCCGCAGGCATTTCCGTCGCAATCATCGGTATTCTGGGAACCATGAGCACGTCAATTATCGCGACGTTCCAGGCTGTTATTGACGCGATGGCCTAATTTGGTCTCGCGAACGGCATCGTTCTGCGGTTGGGCTTGTGTCTGATCGCAGACCTGGCCGAAAACAAAAAGCCGTCGGCGCTGGAAAGCGTCGGCGGTTTTTTTGTCGGCGGACATCATCGCGTGGTGAGCTGGCGAATTGAATAGAAGGCGCCAGCGTTTAGCAAAAAAATTCTTGAAATTTACGTCCTGTTTACTCGCGCCCCCTCATTCTATTTTTCCACCGAAAACGGGCAAAGTGTTTGTTTTCATTTAACTTTTAGGCATTGCTGTGCTTGAGATTATCGTTCTAACCATCTTCCCCGGTCTGCTCATTGTGGCAGCTGTTGGTGACCTTTTGACCTACCGAATTCCAAATTGGATTTCGTTGGCGCTGGTCTGTCTTTTTGCAATCTCAGTGCTTGTGGCGGGTCTCGATTGGATGGTCATTGCAATACACGCCGGTGTGGCTGTGGCCCTGCTCGCCGTTGGCATGGGCCTTTTCGCCTTAAAATTATTAGGTGGCGGCGATGCAAAATTATTAGCAGCGATCGGCTTGTGGCTTGGTTTCACGCCGCTGCTTCCTTATCTTTTCTGGATAACTGTGGTCGGCGGCTTGTTGGCGGCATCTGTTTTGCTTTTCCGAAAGCTGTCTTTCCCCACAGATTTCTCGGCGCCTGCGTGGTTGGCCCGCCTTCATAACAAACAAGAGGGCATTCCCTATGGGATTGCCATTGCCGCAGGCGCTTTGTTGGCGTTGCCGAACGCTATTTGGTTCGGGCACGTCACAACTGCCTTCTAAACAGACAGATGAAATGGATTGAGAACCAGGGAGCGGCAGATGAGCCAAGTTCCCGCACTGAAAAATGACCGTACAAATTAACTATAAGTTGATCGAAAAGTCGTTTGATAGACGTAAATCAGCTTCTGGCAGGCGTAAAAGGATGGTGATCCTGTGAATGCGATGAGAATAGGCATATTGGCGTTGGCTCTCGTAGCGGCGGGCCTCGCTGCGTTTTTGGCGCGTTCATTGATCACGTCTGAGCAACCTCAGGCCGCTGCTCCTCAGGTGATTGAGGAGCCAATGGCAGAAGTGCTTGTTGCGGCAAATGATATTGCGTTGGGTCAGCGGGTAGGGAAATCTGAAATCTCCTGGCAACGTTGGCCGGAAGAGGCCGTATCTGCGTCTTATGTGACACGCGATGTGCAACCCAATGCGCTGGAGGTCTTCGCCGGCGCAATAGCACGGGGTCCTTTGTTGGCTGGCGAACCTGTCACCGCAGGAAAACTCGTAAGCTTTGAAAATGCCGGCTTCATGTCGGCGCTCTTATCGTCGGGCATGCGTGCCGTATCGATGGAAATTTCCCCTGAAACAGGTGCCGGGGGATTTATTCTTCCAAATGACCGGGTCGATGTCATCGTCACAAGACGCCTGGCGTCGGGCTTTGAAACGGAGAACGGTGGCTCCGGCGACACATTTCGCAGCGAGACCATCCTCAGCAATGTTCGCGTCCTGGCAATTGACCAGACCTTTCAGGAAGTAGAGGAAAAACAGGTTGTTGTTGGTAAAACGGCGACATTGGAAATGTTGCCTGACCAAGCCGAGCTGTTTGCCCAGGCTGTTGCCCAGGGAGCGATCTCATTGGCGCTACGCCCGTTAGCTGACATGAGTTCAGCCGGCCGTGTTCCTGTTTCCGGCTCTACCCAAGAACGTTCAAACCGCGCCTCACGTGAGGGCACAACTGTTCGCCTTCTGCGCAATGGCGTCGAAACAATCGTAACAACGCGCTCAGGGAGAAGCCAATGACCATGATGACTGAGTATTGTCATACGTCTTCCTTTTGGCAGACAGCGCGCAAAGCCGTCGTGCTTTTAACGTTGGCGGCCATTTTTGGTGTAGCAGGGCCAGCGGGAAATACGCTCGTATGGGCAGCCGGAGACGCGCAGCTTGTCCGTATTACAGAGGGGGGCTCCAACAGTGCCTCACGCACACTGTCGCTGGGTCTGAACAAGGCTGCCATCATCGAATTACCTGTGGAAGCCAGCGACGTGCTTGTCTCCAACCCTGCAATCGTTGATGCCGTTATTCGCACATCTCGGCGCACCTATTTGATAGGCATGGAAGTCGGGCAAACAAATGCTTTCTTCTTTAATGCGCGCGGCGAGCAAATTCTAAATTTGGAGATCCGTGTTGAACGTGATCTCGCCGCTTTGCACGACATGTTGTCGCGCTTTTTGCCAGAAGCGCGCATTAGCGTTGAAGCGATAAACAATAATATTGTGCTGTCAGGACGTGTGCCGAGCGCGTCTCAATCGACGCAGGCTCGTGATATCGCAGCACGTTTTGCGGGCGACCCTGAAAGCGTTCTCAACATGTTGGCGATCGAAGGCAAAGAGCAAGTCATGCTCCGCGTTACCGTCGCAGAGATGCAGCGCTCTTTAATCAAGCAACTCGGAATTGACCTCGCAGGCAGTCTCGATATCGGCAATCTGATGCTGAACCTCGCCACAACAAATGCCTTTTCATTGCAAGGTGCGGCACTGGGGGGGCTTACCTCTGCACCGACGGGCAGTCCCGCGAGTGGGGGAACAGATATCTCGGCGGCGGTCCGTGCGATGGAACGCACAGGTCTGTTGCGTACGCTTGCAGAACCAAACCTGACGGCAATTTCCGGTGAATCTGCCAGTTTCCTTGCTGGTGGGGAGTTTCCGGTGCCAACGTCGCAGGACCGGAATGGCAATGTCATTCTTGAGTTCAAACCGTTTGGTGTGGGCTTAGGGTTTACTCCCGTCGTTTTAAGTGAAGGCCGGATCAGCCTCAAAATTTCTACAGAAGTCAGTGAATTGACCACTGAAGGCTCATTTGTCTTCCAGGGGTCGAGCACGGTCGATGGCAATGGAAATGTGATCACCAGTAATGGCGTAACCGTTCCTGCGTTGCGCGTGCGCCGGGCAGAAACAACCGTGGAACTGCCTAGCGGTGGCTCCATGGTCATGGCAGGCCTTCTCTCGGAAACGACCAAACAAAACATCGACGGCATCCCGGGCATCAAAGACGTGCCTGTATTGGGTCCGCTCTTTCGCAGCCGTGATTATCAGGACAATGAAACAGAACTTGTTGTGATCGTGACGCCTATTCTGGTCGATGCGGCAAGCCGTGATGAGTTGGTGTTGCCGACAGATGGCTATGCGCCTGCCTCTGACATGGACACGTTTTTGATGGGTCGTCTAAACGCCACTTATGGTGTCAGCGGCGATGCAGAAAATGGAACACTCCAAGGGCCTGTTGGCTTTGTGATTGATTGAGGGATCGGAGATGACAATGAAAAATAGTTTCATGACCCTTGTGATGTGCCTCACGCTGGCTGCGTGTGGCGGGTTTAATGGCCGCGAAGATGCGTTGAGCACAGTCCAGGCACGACATCCCATTAGCGTAGACCCTCAGATTGTCTCGCTTCAGATCGATGCGCCGCGCGACAAAGTGGCCCTGTCTGTCGCAGACAAAGCAGCACTTGGTGCATTCTCTCAATCCTACCGCGCACGCGGGCATGGGTTGTTGACGATTTCGGCCCCAAGCGGCTCGCCCAATGAACGAACAGCTGTTGCCCTCGTCGCCGAGACACGTGTTTTGCTGCATGAAAGTGGACTGCCAAATGCAGAGGTTGGCTATGCAGCTTACCGGGCATCTTCGGCCAATGAGGCAGCGCCGTTGGTTTTGACCTATCGACGTTTTGTGGCGTCCGCCAGTCCATGTGGTAACTGGAGTGAAAATTACGGCTCCAATCCAGACAATGGCCACACGCCGAATTTCGGCTGTGCAACGCAAAATAATTTGGCAGCACTGGTGGCTGATCCGGCAGATCTGGTTGGGCCACGAGAGTGGGATCCAGCCTACGCTGGTCGCCGTGATCAGGTGATCGACAATTATCGTACCGGAGCAACAACTGAGGCAGCACAGTCAGAAAATGCCTCTGGAAACGTGAGCGAAGTAGGCGAATGACCAACTTAGATTTTGAAGACGACAGTGACGAGTTGGATGATGACGATGAGTTCGTCACACAATCCATCGTAAAGCCTGTTCCACGGATTTCTATCGAAGTTTTTTGTGAGAATCCAGAAACCGGCGTCATTATCCAGCGCGCGGGCGAGGACAGGCGTTTGGCAAAAGCGCATGTAACGGTCCACATGGGCGGTATTGCTGCTGCAATCAAATATTACAGTGATTCAGGCACACCCGGCCTCATCATTGTTGAGAGCCCAGATGGGGGCGAAGTGCTGTTTAAGCAATTGGCCAGGCTAGCCAATGTTTGCGATGCCGGAACAAAAGTTATCATTGTTGGTCATTTGAATGACATCACGCTTTATCGCGAAATGATCCGCCAGGGCGTCAACGAATATCTAGTTGCGCCATTGAGCCCCATTCAGGTCGTGGATGCTGTCGCCCGTCTGTATGCCGACCCGGATGCGCCCCCTATTGGTCGTTCAATTGTTTTCCTTGGTGCCCGTGGTGGGGCAGGGTCCAGCACCCTCGCTCACAACACCAGCTGGTGTATTTCAGAGGAGATGCGAGAAGACGTAACGCTGGTGGACATGGATTTGCCTTTTGGCACCGCCGGTCTTGATTTCAATCAGGACCCCGTGCAGGGAATTGCAGATGCCCTGACCCAGCCTGAGCGGTTGGATGATGTTTTGTTAGACCGCTTGCTCGTTAAGTGCACAGACCGACTTTCCATTTTTGGCGCACCAGGTACGTTAGACCGTGATGAAGACCTTTTGCCGGAATCCTGTGAAGCGGTAATTGAGACAGTTCGCGAGACCTGTCCCTGTGTTGTGATCGACATGCCCCATGTGTGGAGCCGTTGGTCACGCCAGACATTGTTGAACGCCGATGAAATCGTTATCACGGCGACCCCCGATCTTGCCAGTTTGCGCAACACGAAAAACTATCTCGATTTGCTGAAAAAACAGCGCTCCAACGATAGTGCGCCGCATGTGATTCTCAACCAGGTGCGCATGCCCAAACGACCTGAGATACCTCCTGCCGACTTTGCTGAGGCGATTGAACAGGAACCGACGCTCATTTTGCCTTTTAACCCAACACTGTTTGGAACCGCATCTAACAACGGTCAGATGCTGCAAGAAATCGATCCGAAAAACAAAACCACAGCTGCAATCCGCCACCTGTCTACTTTGGTGACTGGACGTCATGCGGCGCCTCTTGCTAAAGCTGGTTTCCTTTCGGGTCTCTTCGGCAAGAAGAAGGACTAGCGCATGTTTGGCCGGCGACAAGAAACAGGGGGAGCCCGCCCGCCTGCCGCCTCGGCAGATCGGAAAACTGCGTCGCCGCCGCCTCTGCCAGCCGCGAGCACAACGCCGCCTCCAGGCGCACCCGTTGTTGCCCCCGTCGCGCCAACACCGTCGCCCGCTCATGTGGGCGCAGATGTCCGCTCGCCTGAGTATTACCAGACGAAAACAACGATCTTTAATGCGCTCATTGACACCATCGATCTGACGCAGCTGGCGCAGCTTGATACCGAGAGCGCGCGCGAAGAAGTTCGAGATATTGTCAGCGAGATCATTGCGATCAAAAATGTCGTTATGTCGATTGCAGAGCAGGAAGATCTTCTGCAAGACATTTGCAATGATGTTCTGGGTTATGGCCCGTTAGAACCGCTTTTGGCGAGAGACGATATCGCCGACATAATGGTGAACGGCGCCGGAACGACCTTCATTGAGGTAGATGGCAGGGTCCAACCGACCAACGTAAAGTTCCGCGACAATTCTCAGCTCCTTAACATCTGCCAGCGAATTGTTAGCCAGGTGGGACGCCGGGTTGATGAGTCCAGCCCCATCTGTGATGCGCGTTTAGCCGACGGAAGTCGCGTCAACGTAATCGCGCCGCCATTGGCTCTTGATGGACCGACACTGACCATTCGTAAGTTCCGCAAAGACAAGTTGACGATGGCTGACTTGGTGGGGTTTGGGTCCATTTCGCCTGAGGGTGCCGATGTTCTGGGTGTTGTCGGAAAAGTCCGTTGCAATGTTTTGATTTCCGGCGGTACAGGCTCCGGCAAAACCACACTTCTGAACTGCATGACGGGTTTTATTGACCTCGATGAGCGCATCATCACATGTGAAGATGCTGCTGAACTGCAACTGCAACAGCCTCATGTTGTGCGCTTGGAAACGCGGCCGCCTAATCTTGAAGGTCAAGGCGAGGTAACAATGCGCGATCTTGTCAAAAACTGTCTGCGTATGCGACCGGAGCGGATTATCGTGGGTGAGGTGCGTGGACCGGAAGCCTTTGATCTTCTTCAAGCCATGAACACCGGCCATGATGGGTCAATGGGAACCCTGCACGCCAACTCGCCGCGTGAAGCTCTCTCACGCCTGGAAAGCATGATCACCATGGGCGGTTTTTCTTTGCCCTCCAAAACCATTCGAGAAATGATCGTTGGATCTGTGGATGTCATTGTTCAGGCCGCCAGATTGAGAGACGGGTCACGTCGTATCACACATGTCACAGAGGTTCTGGGATCGGAAGGCGACGTCATCACCACCCAGGATATTTTCCTGTACGACATTGAAGGTGAAGACGATGACGGTAAAATTATCGGTCGTCACAAGTCGACGGGTATTGCCAGACCCGCTTTTTGGGACAAGGCACGATATTACAACCAGCATCACACGCTGTCAGCTGCACTTGATAAAGCGCAGGACTGAGGGGCGTCATGGATCAAAATACTTTCACCATCCTCGCTCTCGCCTTTCTCGTCGCTGTGTGCATCGGGGCTGCGGGGTTTGTCATCATGGGCGCAAAGGGAGAGAAATCCAACAAGCGCCTAGCGAGGGTGTCGCGCGGACCCGCGCGTGGCATGGCGGATAAGAAAGCACACGGATCAAGTTCCGATGCTCATGGACCCCGGCGCCGCCAGGTTCAAGAAACGCTGAAAGAGCTGGAAGAAAAACAGAAAGCGGAAAAAGCACGACTGACCATAAAGCTGCGTTTGCAGCGCGCCGGAATGGCCATCACACCTCGCACCTTCTATATCGCCAGCGCAATATTTGGCGTGGTCACATTTATCGCTATTTTGATAGGCGGGCTTCCGATCGGTGGGGCAGCGCTGGGTGCGTTTGCCGGCGGATTTGGTGTGCCGCGTTGGTTCGTCAACTTTAAGACTAAACGCAGACAAGCAAAGTTTACGGAAGAGTTTGCAAACTCGCTGGATGTCATTGTTCGCGGTGTTAAAGCGGGCCTGCCGATCAACGATTGTCTAAAGATCATTGCCGCTGAAAGCTCAGAACCTGTGCGCACAGAATTTGCGGATTTAGTCGAAGGCCAGGCTGTTGGTGTAACCATCGAGCAAGGACTGCAGCGTGTCTACGAACGCATGCCCTTGTCGGAAGTAAACTTCTTTATGATCGTCCTGGCCATTCAAGCAAAGTCTGGCGGCAATCTATCTGAAGCCTTGGGAAATCTTGCGACCGTTTTGCGTGAGCGGAAAAAGATGCGCGCGAAAATTCAAGCCATGTCACAGGAAGCAAAAGCGTCGGCAGGCATTATTGGTGCACTACCGCCTGGTGTCATGCTCCTTATCTATCTTACGTCGCCTGACTATATGAGCCTGCTTTTTACGACGACCACGGGAAATTTGATCATCGTAGGCAGTCTGATGTGGATGGGGATCGGTGTGCTTGTCATGAAAAAAATGATCAACTTCAATTTTTAAGGGCACGGGCAAATGTTTGCAGTCATAGAAAGCCTGTTCAGTCTCGAGAACATAGTGATGCTGCTAACGGCAGTGGCAGCGTTTGCCACTATTCTAACATTGACAGCCCCTTTGTTTGCAACCGATCACCTGGCAAGCCGGATGAAGTCTGCGTCGACGGAACGCGAGCTTTTGAGGCGCGCGCACAGGGAAGAGTTGGAGCACGAACGCGAAGGTGGAAAATTACGTCAAGACCCTAAGGGCTTTATCAAAAGTTTTGTTGATAAGCTGAATTTGATGCAGCTGATGGAAAGTGACGCCATTCGTGGGAAGCTCAAAAAAGCGGGATTTCGCGGTCAGGCGCCGGTCTACTCGTTTATGTTCTTTCGCTTCATTATGCCGTTCGTCCTATTCGTCCTGGCGATCTTTTATCTCTTCTTTGCTAACGGGTTTGGCCTAGAGCCGTTGGCGCGCCTTGCTGCGTCATTTGGCGCCGGATTCATTGGCTTCTATTTGCCCAACGTTTTTGTTGAAAACATGATCGCCAGGCGGCAAGAGTCTATCAAAGCGACCTTTCCAGATGCGCTTGACCTCCTGTTGATCTGTGTTGAGTCAGGCATGTCAGTTGAGGCGGCTTTTCACAAAGTATCCTCAGAAGTAGGCACCCAATCTGTCGAACTTGCCGAGGAGCTGAGCCTCACGACGGCGGAGCTTTCTTATCTTCCAGATCGGCGTCAGGCTTATGAAAACCTTGCTGAGCGTACTGGCTTAGACGGTGTAAAAGCCGTCACGATGAGTTTGATCCAGGCCGAACGATACGGCACACCCTTGGCAACATCGCTGCGTGTGATGGCGCAGGAAAATAGAGATATGCGCATGGCAGCAGCTGAGAAAAAGGCGGCTGGACTGCCTCCAAAGCTCACAGTGCCTATGATTGCTTTTTTCCTGCCCGTTCTTTTCTTTGTGATTTTGGGACCAGCGGTTATCAAGCTTTATCAGTAAGGTTCGCGTCACGGACAAGACAAAAAAGCCGCAGAACAATCTGCGGCTTTTTTTTCAACACGTCTGTGACCAATGCCACTGCGTAAAAGGTTAGGGCATAGAAGGTTCGGCGATCGGTGCGTCCAGCGCTTCCATCTGCTGCCATAAAGCAGGTTGCGCCAGCATAGAACGCAAATAGGTCATGTTGCTTGCAGCCAGGCCAGGCGGTAAGTCTGCTTGAGCCAATCTTTCGGCCTCTTCAAATTCGCCTTTTAGCCCAAGAACCAATGCCAGGTTCTGGCGAGCATGCGCACCCGCCGCAGGATTGGAAACGGCTCGGCGCAGCGTGACTTCTGCATCGGACAGGTCGCCGGACAGGGCATATGATAATCCAAGGTTAGTTAGGATTGTTGGGTTTCCAGGCGCAAGCCGCAAGGCGGCCTGGTATTTGTCTTTTGCTTTTGCATGCAGCCCCATTTCATCCAGAGCCACACCTTCAGCTGATAAAATTGTCCAATCGCTTGGATCGAGGACTCCTGCTTTTGCGAGCAGTGCCGCTGCTTGATCTGGCTTGCCACCGGCGGCCAGGGCTTTGCCATATTCACCTAGTAGAGCGACATCATTGGGATGATGGATGACCGCCTGTTGCAGTACCATGAGCGCTTGTTGCAGGGAGCCCAATTGCCTCAAGCCGCGAGCATATTTTGCTGCAGCTTCAGCATTGCGGGGGTCTTGTTCATAAATGCCACCCCAATAGGCGGCAGCTGAAACAAAATCACGAGCGTCAGATGATTGAGCGGATAGATCGGTCGTCACCCCATATCCGGGGCGCTCAGGTGCACCATTGGTGGCACAGCCGCTCAGCATGAGGGCGCCAAGGGCCGCGCAGGCTGCTGCCCGGTTCAGCCGTGAAAGTTTTTTGGTCAGAACAATGTCAGCCATGTGTCATCACATCTCATAGAAGACTGTGGGCTATAGAAGTGCCCATTCCCCATCCTCTCCGACAGATATCAAGAAAGCCTTAATCATAAAGTTGGTCTCAAATTGGAAGCACCTCTTCCTGCGACGCGTTCCTTGCGCTTATAGTGGGTCATGCAATCAAGCCCTCCGTACAAGATTTTTTTGGTATTCCGTAAATGGGTCGACAAATTAGGTTTCGACCGCGTTCTGCTGTTTGTTCTGGGGGCGGCCGTTCTCGGCCTATTGGCGCTGGGCATGGGCAAAAACCTGGTCGGATGGGACGATAGCGGCGCCAAAGTCACTTTTTTTCAAATAGGAACCGGCTCCACCGGGGGAACCTATTTTCCGATGGGGGAGGTTTTGGCCGCTGTGATCAGCCAGCCCCCAGGCTCTGATCCCTGTCTACCGGGCAGCCATTGTGGCGTGCCAGGGCTTGTGGCGATTGCCAAAGGCTCGGCTGGCTCGGTGGCCAATGTTCGCTCAGTGGCCGACGGCCGTTTAGAATCTGCTCTGGTGCAGGCCAATGTATTGGCAGCCGCCTATGCGGGCACCGGAGAGTTTGAAGGCGAGGGCGCGCGAGAAAATCTCCGCGTCATTGCCAATCTCTATGTTGAGGCCGTTCATCTCGTTGCGGCGCGTGGCGTGAATGTGAGCTCGGTAAGCGATTTGGAGGGAATGCGTGTCTCCATCGGGCCAGAGGGTTCTGGCACCCGAGCAGATGCTATTGAGATTTTGGCGGCTTATGGTATCTCGCTGAAAGATATCGACGTTGTGGAAGCTGATGCGTCTCGGTCCGCAGAGATGATCCTGTCAGGAAGGTTAGATGCCTATT
>Ga0222662_1001351_pt1 | contig 12156 bp, 11 predicted proteins | sample AntAcemetagen600_FD_179821 | JGI IMG/M metagenome (GOLD analysis project Ga0222662, IMG submission 179821) | Saline water microbial communities from Ace Lake, Antarctica - #600 | ecosystem: Environmental > Aquatic > Non-marine Saline and Alkaline > Saline | place: Antarctica: Ace Lake...
GACGGGTGTTTCGCGCGCATTCACCAAATCCACATGGGGTAGTGAGAAAGTTTGCAGATAGTTCGTATCCAGACACAGACGCTTTACGCCAATCGGGTGGTCATTCGGCAAAAGCGTCTCAACAATGGCCTCATTGTTGATGACTTTGCTCATTCTGGCCCGGGCATATTCCACACCCGGATCATTGGCCTCATGGCTCATCATGAAGTCACCGCAGGATGCCAGAAACGCAAAGCCCCCGGCTTCCCATCTGGTCTCAAATTGTTCTTGCAGTTGCTCCGGGGTCATCTCTTCAAAGAGCGCTTCGTTGCCTTCAAAGGCGATGATGCCGCCGCCGGTCTGACGCGCGGCAAGCCGGTCTTCCAGCAATGTCTCTTTTGACTTGGCGATTTGCTCTTGCGTGAGTTTGCGATTGCCCGCTGGCAGCGTGAAGTTGGCCGTGCGCTGAAACACCGTCATATGCTTGGCTTGCTCTGCAATCAACGGAATGCTCTGCACACCCGACGATCCTGTGCCAATGACGCCGACCCGCTTGCCGGAAAAATCAACACCTTCGTGGGGCCAGTCGCCCGTGTGATACCAGTCGCCCTTAAAGTCACTCAGGCCTTCAAAATCTGGCACACGCGCAGATGACAGACACCCCGTTGCCATCACGCAGAAGCGCGCTTGCAGAGTCTCGCCCTTGTCCGTTTCCACGGCCCACAAGCCTGAAGTTGCGTCATAGGTTGAGGATTTCACACGCGTTGAAAATTGCATGTCACGACGCAGATCCAGCGTATTCGCAACATAGTTCTGATAGCGAAGAATTTCTGGCTGCGTCGCGTAGCGCTCACTCCAGGTCCAGCCACGCTGAATTTCATCGGAGAAACCATATTGATACTCCAGGCTCTCCACATCACAGCGGGCGCCAGGGTAGCGGTTCCAATACCAGGTGCCGCCAACGCCCTCACCTGCTTCCAGCACCTTTGCTGACAGGCCAAGCCCTCGCAGTTTGTGCAGCATATACATGCCCGCAAATCCTGCACCAACGATGATGGCATCGAACGATGCCGCCTCTGATTTTGATTTCGTGTTTCCAGTCATACCGACCTCCCCGTACAATTGTTTTGTCGAAGTGTAACGGCAATCTGGTTTGGTAAAACAATTTTTCTCAGATGAACCCGGACATGCGCCTTGACGCGCTTTCCGTAGCGGCATCTAATCTTTCCCTCTCGTTGCGTGATGTGTACGGAAAATATCCGGTCTTTTTGCTCCCGTGCCTTTGATCGGATCTATTTCAGTGAGGCTGCTTGGGGCGCCTCTTCAAAGGTCAACCGTATGAACCCGATCGTGCAAGCCGCCTTGATGCGTTCGCGCACCACGCTCTCCATTCTTGTGGTGGCGCTGTTTGCCGGGCTCGCGGCCTACATTGCCATTCCAAAAGATGGCGACCCAGATGTCGCCATACCCTTCATCATGGTCAGCGTTGTCCATGTGGGCGCCTCACCAGAAGACGCCGAGCGATTGCTTGGACGACCACTAGAGCGAGAGTTGCTGGGCTTGGAAGGGCTCGTGCAAACGCAGACCTTTGCCGTGGAAAGCATGATTGCCCTCGTGCTCGAGTTCTCCCCCTCCGTCGATATGGAAGATGCGCTCATCGACGTGCGTGAAAAAGTCGACCTAGCGCAAGCAGAATTTCCTGATGAGACCGAAGAGCCCCGCATCGTTGAGTTCAACACAGCGACGCAGGCTATTTTGCGACTGGCAGTCGCCGGAACAGCGCCCGAGCGCACCCTGACCCGTCTGGCGCGGGAGCTGGTTGACGAGATTGATGAGGTGTCGACGGTTCTTTCATCCTCCATGTACGGCCATCGATATGAGCTGCTGGAAGTGACCATCGATCAGGCGCGCCTGGAGGCTTACCAGATTAGCGTGGGCGAGCTTATTCGCACGGTTGCACTCAACAACCGGCTTATCGCGGCGGGTGCGATGTCTGGAGATACAGGCCGTTTTGCAATCAAAGTCCCAGGCCTTATTGAAGGTGAAAGTGAGCTTTCGCAAATTCCGATTATGACGCATGGAGAGGCGGTCATCACGCTGGGCGATATTTCCGACATTCGGCGCACCTTTGCCGACCGGGCCGGCTATGCCACCTACAATGGGGAGTCGACCATCGGTATCGCCGTTTCCAAACGGATTGGCGAAAATATCATTCAGACCTCCCAAGCCGTCCGCGATGTGATTGATCGTGTCACCGCAGACTGGCCCGACAATGTGGCGGTTCACATCACTTATGATGAGAGCGAGCGGGTCTACAACATTCTCAATGACCTGCAGACCAATGTGATGAACGCCATTTTGCTTGTCATGGCCCTGGTCATTTTGACCTTGGGGTGGCGCTCTTCGCTTTTGGTTGGCGTTGCCATTCCAACCTCCTTCCTGCTGGCCTTTCTGGCCATGTCGGTCCTGGGCATGTCGGCCAACATGATGGTGATGTTTGGCCTCATCGTTGCCGTGGGCATGTTGGTGGATGGCGCCATCGTTGTGGTGGAATATGCAGACAGAAAAATCGCCCAAGGTTTTGATTTGCGCACCGCCTATGGCGCTGCGGCCACGCGCATGTTCTGGCCGATTATTTCATCCACCTTGACGACGCTCGCGGCCTTTATGCCGCTTCTGTTTTGGCCCGGTATCACCGGTGATTATATGCGCTATCTGCCCATCACTCTGATTTTAACTCTGAGTGGGTCTCTCCTTGTCGCCATTGTCTTTCTCCCCGCACTTGCCGCCCAACTGGGTTGGCGGAACCAAGGCAACAGTGACATCGAGGCGGCGCTTGATCCCCTTCTCGACGCGCAAGCCGACAAGGCGGATGAAACGCAAGCAATGGCGGCAGCTTACGGTCGCCTGCTTTCATGGGCGGTGGCGCGGCCTGTATGGATTGTTTCAGGCTCGATTGTCTTGTTGGTCGCGGTGTTCGTTCTTTATGGCCGATTCAACTATGGAACCATTCTGATCTCTGGGGAAGAGGCGCCAGGGGCACAGATCATCATCACCGCGCGCGGCAATCTGGCAGCGGATTCCGCCGGTCGTCTGGTGTCGGAAGTCGAAAAAGAAATACTGGCCGTGGAAGGTGTGGACCGGCTCTATTCCTATGCCGGCCCGTCGTCTGACAGAAATCCGTTCGACAATCTGCCGCGCGATACGATCGGCGAAATGTACATGAATGTCGCTGACTGGCGCGGGCGGCGCCCGGTCGATGATATTTTTGCAGACATCCGGAAGGCCGCCGAGGGGTTTCCGGGCATCCACCTTGAGATCAATCCTTTTGTGCAATCCTTCGACCGGGACAAAGATATTGTTATCGATTTGACATCAGCCGACCGCAGCTTGTTGCCCATCGCTGCAAACATTGTGCGATCCCATATGGAAACCAGCGTCGCGGGCCTCAATGACATTGACGATACGGGCGCGCTTCCCGGCATTGAGTGGGTCATGGAGGTCGACCGGGCACAAGCCAAGCGTTTTGGTGCAAATGTTTTGATGATCGGTGGCGTCGTGCAGTTCATCACCAATGGTCTAAAGCTCGGTGAATATCGGCCTGATGATGTGGAGTATGAGCTCGACATACGTGTGCGTCTTGAAACTGAAGAACGTGGCATGACGCAATTAGATTCACTCAGGATTATGACGGAGAAAGGCCTTGTCCCAATCACCAATTTTGTTAGCCGCGTTCCACGACAACGCGTGAACACTTTGGAACGACGTGACGGACAATGGATCATCAAAGTTCGGGCCAATACCCAATCGGGTGTGCTCGCCAATGACAAAGTGAATGAATTACGCGCCTGGCTATCTGAAGAAGCAAATCTTCCCGCAGGCGTCACTCATGGGTTTGGCGGCGCTGATCGTTTGCAGACGGAATCATCCGGGTTTCTTGGAAAAGCCTTCATCGGGGCACTTTTCTTGATGGCCATGATCCTGCTCACACAGTTCAACAGCTTTTATCAATCAGCGCTCATTCTATCCTCGGTCATCATGTCGACAGCTGGCGTCCTCATTGGCATGCTGGCAACCGCCCAGCCCTTCTCCGTCATTTTAACCGGCACGGGCATCATCGCGCTCGCGGGCATTGTTGTGAACAACAACATCGTATTGATCGACACTTATCAACGCCTGCTGAAAGTTGGAACTGACCCGATGCTTGCCATCGTGCAGGCAGGTGCACAGCGGTTGCGCCCCATCATGTTGACCACCATCACCACAATGGTTGGCCTCATGCCTATGGTCTTGCAGATGAGCATTGATCCGTTTTCTGGTGAATTCAGCTATGGCTCGCCCACGAGCTACACTTGGCGCCCTATGTCGACAGCGATCGTGTTTGGGCTCGGCTTCTCAACCGTGTTGACGTTGATCGTGACCCCTGCCGCGTTGGCGCTGCCTGCACGGCTAAAGCAGATGCAATTGCCCCAACCCATCACTAACCGGCTATTACAGGTTCAAGACCTGGGCCTGCGCGCACGGGCGAAAACACGCCTTGGGCTTTAAGTGACTTTTGGGGAAAAATGGTACTGCTGGGAGGAATTGAACCACCGACCTCCTGATCGATAAATGAGTATACTCCCTTTGACAGCCCCGTCTCATCCCGCCTCAAAATATTTCGGCGTAGATATCCTCGATGCGGCGGGCCTCGTCATCCGTCAGGGCAGCAAATTCATTCTCCCGTGCACGGTCCGAGAGCCTGCCTTCATTCTGTCTCAGAAAGCGGAATAACAGGTCAGACAAGCGATCCGGCATATCGACCAGCAAAGCGAGCCTGGTGCGGAACGCATCATAGCGCCGTAAAAATTCTATCTCTTCGGGCAGGTCGTGTTCGATGGTTTTCTGGACACATTCGAACAGAAATTCAGTCTGCGGCGTGGCGTCAAAATACCGATAGAAATCGCCGGTGTCGTTCAAGACGCGGACATTGCCATTGTCGGTGGACTGCCACTTGATGAACGGCAGCAACCGCGCCGAATAGCCCTCAAGAACACGGCGATAATCATCAATGCGCTCGAAGATGACGGCAGAGACAGGAAACACGACGCCGGCCGGATTGAACCCGCGCTCGGTCAAAACGTGATGGATCAGGTAGCGGTGTAGTCTGCCGTTACCGTCTTCGAACGGATGGATATAGACAAAGCCGAAGGCGAGTACCGATGCTGCCAGAACAGGATCGAGCTGCTGCGCGGTCTGACGGTCGAACGCAATCAGTCCGTCAACCAACGCACCCAGGTCTTCATGGCGGGCGCTGATATGATCGGGGATCGGCATACGTGTGTCGCGGTCATGCTCCCCGACAAAGCCGCCTTCGGTACGCAGCCCAAGATGCACGAAACGGGCATCGCCGATGACGATGCGCTGCAATCGCAGCAATTCATCAAGATCAATTGACCGCCTGCCGGCTTCGCCAATGGCCCTCCCCCATCGCTGGATACGATCCTGTGGCGGGCGCTCGCCCTCGATCGCAAAACTGGACTTCGAGTCCTTGATCAGCAGAAAAGCTGCTGTTCGGGCGAGCAGATCGCGCGGGATGGCTGCAACAATTTCTTGTGCGCGCGTCTGGAGGTCCATCGCGATAAAGCGCTCCATCGCTTCGGTACGAAACACAAGCGGGCAGAAGTCCGGTGTCCCCGGAAGATTGTTCTTCACGCGGTGACGCGATGATGTCTCTCCGCCGCTGGCGTATTGCTGTTCGCAATTGACGATTTCGACATATGCGCCACGCTCGGCATCTGGAAGGTCGAGCTGTTGTCCAGTGAGCCACTCATACAAAAACCAGATGCGGCGAGCATAGCTTCCGGTCGGGGTCGCCTTGACGATATCCTCAATCGGTTTCGCGCCGGTTGTCAGAAACAGGCGCTTCAGGACGGCAAGGTCAAGGCCCTCGTACTTGAACGCAAATGTAAGATGATCGTCGAGCGTGGCCTCTGGCGCATGGCGCGGCGTGTAGATATGCCAGCCGCCTTCTTCGGTGACCCTGTGACGCTCTCCGATGGCGCTTAGGGTGTGCGGCAGGGGCACCTGGAGATCGTAGGCATCAATAAGCGCGGCATATCCCGCCGGCGTCCCCCTTTCCGGGAGCCGCCGCTCGTGAAAGACTGTAATCGGCCCTGAAAAACGATTCTTTAAGCTCATGCCTGTGACAAACCTGTTCCCATATCCTCGGGACAAGTCCTCGTCCCGCCTCTCCGTGAATAATTATTCTTTTCCATGAAAAACTATAACATATAGTATATATCATGAAAAATAATAATTATAAGGTAAAAATCGTGAAAATAAAAATATCACACCGAGGACGCTGACGGAGTACAAGCGTTACGCCACCGAGCCTCTGAAACAAGATTTGACGTAAACCTTCATGCCGTATGTATGATCTCCAAGTCATAAATTATATTTATGATTTAGAGGTCATGTTGACAATATATGATCTTTGGATCATATTGATGCCGTATGATCTAAAGATCATAATCGAACGATGGGAGATAAGATGAAATACCTTGCACGTTCACCAAAAGAGATTGGTCATGCTATTCGCGAAGCGCGAAAGGCACGAAAGCTAACCCAGAAGGATTTGGCTATCCGCAGCGGCGTCTGGCAAGAAACAATCTCCAAAATTGAAAATGGTCAGTCCGGCACCAAGATGGAAACCATATTCGATCTCTTATCAGCGCTGGACCTTGACGTTAATATTGAAGAGCGCAGCGAGGGATCATACAAAACCATTGAGGACATTTTCTGAGATGGGTCGCAAACGCAGCTACATACCTTTGAATGTTTTTTTGAATGGGCGGCATGTCGGTCAACTCGTTCGTGAGCGTAGCGGAGCGGTCAGCTTCACCTATGATCAAGCATGGCTTGACTGGGCACATCGCATGCCCATATCCCTATCGCTGCCATTGCGAAGGGACCGATTTGTTGGTGCTCCCGTCATGGCGGTTTTCGAGAATCTCTTACCCGACAATGAACCAATACGTAGGCGTGTTGCCGAACGCGTTGGTGCTGCTGGAACAGATGCATTCAGTCTTTTATCTGAAATCGGCAAAGACTGTGTGGGGGCTCTTCAATTTTTACAGGATGGGGAGGAACCACAACCGCTCGACGTCCTTACAGGCGAACCAGTCACTGACGAACAAATCTGCGCAACTCTGAAAGAGTTGGACGTTACACCACTTGGCATCCGCAAGGAAAATAGCTTTCGGATATCCATTGCTGGTGCACAGGAAAAAACTGCATTGCTCAAGCAGAATGGACAATGGATTGAGCCGACAGGTACAACCCCCACGACCCATATTATCAAACCGCAGATCGGCAAGTTGAACAATGGTATGGACTTGTCGAACAGCGTTGAAAACGAGTATCTGTGCTTGAAAATGATGGAGGGATTTGGCCTCCATGCAGCCCAAACGGAAATAATGACATTCGGTGACCAAAAAGCGCTCGTGATCGAGCGTTTTGATCGGCAGTGGACGGAGAAGGGAAAATTGATCCGTCTCCCTCAAGAAGATTGTTGCCAAGCGCTCTCAGTGCCATCGACCCAAAAATATCAAAACGAAGGTGGACCCGGCATTGTCGAGATCATGGAAATTCTCAGAAGAAGTGATGATCCGACCAAAGACAGGTTGGATTTCTTTAAGGCCAATATTCTGTTTTGGCTCATAGGTGCCACGGATGGACATGCCAAGAATTTCAGTATCAGCCTGCTTCCAGGTGGTCGCTTTCATATGACGCCATTTTATGATGTGCTGACACTGCAGCCAACGGCTAACGCTCGCCAGATCGAACGCAAAGATTTCAAACTGGCGATGCGATGGGGTAAATCCAATCACTACAAAGTTGGAGATATTATCGGACGTCACATAAAAGAAACAGGATTGGCATCCGGTCTTTCTAGAGAGGCCATTGCCTCCGTTTTCGCGAGTATTCATCAAAACGGGCGCGCTGCCCTGGATAGAACTTTTTCAGCTCTCCCCACCGATTTTCCAAGCATTTTAGCGGAGTCAATTTCGGCGGCATTTGACGACAGATTAAAGCGGCTGAACTAAAGTTCGAAGGATTTAGCCGTAGAGCTCTCTTTTGTAATCAGGGGGTCGGGAGTTCGAGTCTCTCAGCCGGCACCATGGATTTCAAACACTAAGAACGAGCCTACCGTGCCAAGTTGATTGTAGAGGGACACTTGAACCTGCAGTAGGCGGGAATAACCGGGATTAGGCGGGAACTGGCGGCAGACTGCGGAAAAAGACAGGACCACGAGACAAATTTGGGTTTTGCAGTAAGCCGCAAAAAGTGGCCCCAAATGCAATTTTGGACATTTGAAACTGCAGTGAATGGTAAAGCGGCGGGAAAAATCGGAACGTCTTTAACGGTCCGTTGGCCTGCCATTAAAACCCCACTTAAACCGCCACATTTGGGCAACCAGGCAATGTTTAAAGGCTTGCCTAGAATTGTCGGTTAACGGTGAGGTCGGGCTGACAACGCGAAATCTGCATCTTTTTTGTCAATCGGACATACACCAGGCGGTGTAAGTCATCATTCCTTAGTTTCCGGTTAAGAACCGCCGAAAACCGGATGGTGGTCTGTGGGAGGTTTACACCCGTTTTTCTCCCTAAGAAAACACAAGTGCCTGAATTTTTTGCCAGGTCTTTCCATCAGTTTCAGCAAGAAAGCGTCTTCCATCTTTCAGCTCTGCAGCGAATGTCACACGTTGTTTGTTGCCGCCGAGTAACATGCCACCGATGGCTCCCAACGGACCAAGCGCGACCGCACCGACAAAGCCCCAACCAGCCGTCCCGCCGAGCTTTTTGACTTTTTCGTCGGTCATCATCTCGATTGACGATAGTTTTTGGCCGAGGTTAATTCCCGTTGCGGAATTGTTTTGGCCTGTTCCTCCATCGCACAATAATCGCTCACCTTTGAGGTTAGCAGTTTGTGTCGGCACATCTCCGGCGAGTATTTTTACTTTGCTCACGGTTTTTCGCTCCACCAACATCGGTTGAAAACTGAATTTTATATCGAAATGAGTATTGCATTTAAAGGTGGCGTTGCATCCAATAAAATTAGCGTTACACCATCAGGATGATGCCGAGGATTTATCTGATCCCGCTATCGCTGCGTCGGCAAGTTCTGTCCTGAGACGGTTGAGAGCAAGGGCTAACGCGCCTTGCCACGCCGCCTCGCCTCCTTCTAGGTCAACAATTTCGTTATGGATCCGAGCGGCAAGCTCACCAACTGACGCCGGTGATAACCTTGCGCCGGTCTCCTTATAAGTTTTTTGTATGCCGTCGATCACACGACCCATTAGCCAAGCGTCTGCGACGTGTTTGGTCGCATCACGGAAGGGTGCACCGACATCGGATAGTGCTGGCTGACTCAAATTCTGCTCAATAGCCCCATAAACAGAGCTGAGCCCCCTGCCCTTTTGTTCATCGTTTTCTTTTTCACGTTCTTCCAAAACTGCCTGCAGATTGCTCACGCCCTCCATCAAATCGCAAAGCAGCTCGTGCTCTTTTTCAAATTCACAAAGCTTGTCATCGTCTTCGCATGACTTCGTTACTTCGATGTTCTTCGATAGCTCTTCAGACAAGCGTGTTTGCTCGTATCTACAGTCCTGCGACGTCCTAATCGTTCCCGCTGCTAACCATTCAATTGATGCAGAGGCAGCTGTTGAAATCGCCACAAGCGTCGAGAGTGTCGGTTCCCCGCCATGCACAATCCGATGGAACCCAGACTGCGAGAGCCCAGACTTCCTCGAAAACCCGGCAGGTTTTTCACCACGAGTTTGTAGGACCGCGATCAACCGATCATGAAAAAGGCCTCTATTTTCTGCGCTATTTCTCAATTAGATAGCCTCAAAATTCGCATATGCTATTTTTCGCTTTACACAAATTCGCATATGCTATTAATATTCCAGACATGGCAAACGACAAGACAACCTTAGATATCCCAGAAAACCCCGCCGAAAGGCGGGCCTGGGTAATTTATCAGCTCCACATCCGGGGCAAGAGCCTTCGCCGCCTTGCTGCCCGAGAAGGAGTTACGAAACAAGCAATGTCTGCAGCACTGGTGGTTCCAAATTCCCACCTGGACCCGGTCATTGCTGCCGAAATCGGTTTGACCGCCCAAGAACTCTTTCCCGAACGCTTTATAGGGAACGAGCGGCGCGGCCAGACACGACCTGCACAACGTACCCCGAGTGCTGGCCAGAGTCAGCGTCAAAAAGGGGCTGTCGCATGAACTTGACCTTTCAAAAATTTGCCCCCCAGGCCACCGGCAATTTTGTTCCTTTGCCGGGCGAGCCCGCGACCGACTGCCGATCCCCCCGCCATCTTGCAGCGGCGGTCGGTCGCATCTTCATTTCCAAGGGGCGCATCACATGACCGTTAAGCTGTTGAAAATCGCCGACATCAAAATCGGCACTCGTTTGCGCAGCGTTGATGCCGACCATGTTGCCGTTCTCGCGATCTCGATTTCGGAATGTGGTCGGGTGCAACAGCCAATCATTGTTCATGAAAACAAACGCACAAAAAAACTTGAACTAGTCGCTGGTGCGCACCGCATAGCAGCAGCAAAGAAAGTTGGCTTGGAGTTGATCCCAGCCGATGTTCTCAAGGACAAATCCAGAGACGAGTTGTTGCTCATCGAGATAGACGAAAACCTCATTCGTCACGAACTCAATGCTTTTGATCGCGCGACCTCTCTCGCTGAACGCAAAGAGGCATACGAGCGACTTCATCCAGAGGCGCGGCATGGCGGAGATCGAAAAAATCAAACGGCAAAGGTTGCCACTTGGTCCTTTAGCACCGAAGCGTCCGAAAAGACTGGGCTCGCAGAGCGAACGATCCGCCTTGCAGTGGAGATGCACAAACGCCTCTCGCCCGAAGTCAGAAAACTGGTGGATGGATCGCCACTTGCGCGGAACCAGTCAGAATTGATCAAGCTCTCCAAGCTCGAACCAAAACTGCAAGTGAAGGTCGCTGCGCTTGTTCTTGATCCGGCAAAAGCCGCCAGCAAAATCAAAGAGGCAGCGGAGATCGTCAGCGGTGCAAAACCTAAACCGCAAAAGAACTCAAGCGAAGAGAAAATTCGTAAGACTTTCGACGCTTTCAACCGAATGAATAAGCGGGAGCAAGACAAGTTCTTGAGGTTGATCGGTGAAGACCGCCTCGCAGCCTTTCTCACCCCGCAGGCCATCTTAAGAGCGGCTGACTGATGTCCGGCCAAACCAGAACCAATCAACCTGATCTATTTGCAGCTGATATGAAAAGCGTCCCATCGTTCGAGAACAGGTCAGTACGCGCCGCCACGCTAGGCTCAGAAATTGCGATGGCCCTTTCGGAGATCCTCAAGAGCGCAACGAGCGCAGATGGCGGCAAGCTCGAACGAGAAGACGTGGCGCGCCGAATGGGCGACTACCTTGGAAAAAACGTCTCTCCGAACGTACTGAATGCCTACGCAAGTCAGGCACGCGAAGGCCACAATATCACCGTGGCGAGGCTCTGCGCCCTGATGCATGCGACGGGTGATTTTCGTCTTCTCAAACTTCTGGCGGAGAAATTCGACCTAACTCTGATCCCCCGGAAATACGAAACCGCTGTGCGCGAAAGCATGTTGGCCGAAGAAATTGAGCACAAACAAGAAGAGCTGCAAGTCTTGCGGCGGCGTAGGGGGGCCGATGACTGAGTATCTAACCGCCGCCCAGATTGCCGACATGAACCTGCCTGAGCTGCCGAACAGTCGCAACGCAGTGAATAATTTCATCGCAACAGAAGGCTGGAGGGAGCGCCTGGACCGCGACGGTGATCCTCTTGCACTGCGACAGGGCAATGGCTGGGCCTATCACGTTTCCCTACTACCGCTAACAGCGCAAACCCATCTGACGGCTACCCTCACCGATGAATTTGAGACAAGCGATGAGGCGCGTCGAGCTGGTGAGTGGCAACAATTCGAACGGTTAAGCGACAAGGCGAAGCAGAAAGCCCGCGACCGTCTCACGATGCTGACCGCTGTCACGAAACTCACGCGGAATGGTGTGTCAAATGTTGAATGTCATTGAGAACTGACCCGGTATTGTCACCGAGATTTGACCCGCTCTTAGTTATGTATCGGTAGCTATGCTTTGGTCAATGTGGTGGCCTC
>Ga0222662_1001352_pt1 | contig 12139 bp, 9 predicted proteins | sample AntAcemetagen600_FD_179821 | JGI IMG/M metagenome (GOLD analysis project Ga0222662, IMG submission 179821) | Saline water microbial communities from Ace Lake, Antarctica - #600 | ecosystem: Environmental > Aquatic > Non-marine Saline and Alkaline > Saline | place: Antarctica: Ace Lake | collected...
GTCTGTGGATCAGGCGTGAAGTTCGTCACAACCTCAGCTGGCAGCCCGAAGAAATTCGTGGGCCCGTTACAAGAGGCTGGCATCACGGTTTATCATGCTGTGCCAACGGTGGACGCCGCTGTGAAATGCGCCGATGCAGGTGTTGATGGTCTGGTTGTTGAAGGGGCTGAAGGCGGCGGCTTCAAAAACCCGGAAGAAGTGTCTTCTCTCGTTTTGCTGCAAGCCATTCGCGCGGCTGTGGATGTGCCGCTCATTGCCGCTGGTGGCATTTGCGACGGGAAGGGCATGGCGGCGGCTTTCGCACTTGGTGCCGAAGGTGTTCAAATGGGAACACGGTTTGTGAGTTGTGCAGAGAGCCCTGTTCACGCCAATTACAAAAACGCGATCATCGATGCCAATGAAGCAGGCACATGGGTGCTGAACAAAAAAGCATCTCCTTGTATTCGTGCATTGAAAACGGAACGCACTGCAAAGATTTACGAAGAGGGTTTGATGCCTGCTGATACGTTCGGCAATATTCTGGATCTTTATTTCGGGGGTGATATGGAAGCCAGCGTTGGTCTGGCGGGACAGACCGTTGGGCTGATCCATGAGATCAAGCCGGTTAAACAGATCATCGATGAGACGGTCGCTGAATTTTTTGAAATCACAGAGCGCATGGGAAAATACGCCAGTGCCAAAAACTTCGGTTGAGACTTGGCGAGTGCATCGCCGATGGTCGAGGGGGCTGTCTGCGATGTACCTGATGCGCGGCAAAATTGTTCTTGGGGGGACAAATGGGATCTTTTCCAGATGATTTCATTTGGGGCACCGCAACCGCGGCGCATCAAGTGGAAGGCAACAATACATCCAATGATTTCTGGTTGCTGGAGCATGTTGAGCCAACATTGTTCGTTGAGCCTTCGGGAGACGCCTGCGACCATTTTCATCTCTACGAGCAAGACGTGCGGTTGTTGAAGGAACTGGGTTTCAACGCTTATCGCTTCTCAATTGAGTGGGCTCGAGTTGAGCCGGAAAAAGGCGAATTTTCCAACGCAGCGTTGGAACATTATCGCCGTATGACAACGTATGTGCGTGATCAGGGGCTAACACCCATTGTGACATTGCAACATTTCACCACGCCGCTTTGGTTTGCGCGTGAGGGTGGCTTTGAGGCCGAGGACGCGCCGGAGCATTTTGCAAATTATGCGTCGGTTATGGCAGACGTGTTGGGGGATGTATGGGGCACGGTTTGCACTATCAATGAAATCAATCTGCCGATGCGGTTCCTGGAAGACAGGATTTTGGGTGACCCATCGCGTTTGGCGAAGTACCACGACGCAGCGCGGCATAGATGTGGTGCAGAAGAATTCTCCTCTTTCTTTCTCGGCGATATTGAGAAAGCGGCAGAAGGTATGAAAAAAAGCCATCGGCGTGCTGTGGAAGCCATTCGGGCGCGAGGGTCAAAAGTGCCTATCGGGGTTACGCTGGCGATACAGGAAGAACAGGCAATCGCCGGGGGCGAAGAGGCGCGTGACCGTGCTCGCAAACGCTGCGTGGATGATTTTTTGGACATCACCAAAGACGATGATTTTGTCGGCGTGCAAACTTACACGCGGTCGACCTATGGCCCTGAGGGCCGGGTGCCATTGGCAGAAGGGACTGAGACCACGCAAATGGGTTATGAGTTTTACCCCGAAGCCTTGGAGCAAACGATCCGCTATACGGCGGCCTATACCCAACTGCCTGTCTTCGTCACAGAAAATGGCATTGGAACGGATGATGACACCCGGCGCATTGCTTATGTGGAAACAGCGCTCGAAGGCGTCAAAAACTGTTTGGCAGATGGCATCGACGTGCGCGGTTATTGCTATTGGTCGATGCTTGATAATTATGAGTGGATGTTGGGCTATCGGCCAACATTCGGCCTCATCGCGGTTGATCGCATCACGCAGACAAGGACAGTAAAGCCGAGCGCGCGATGGCTGGGCGATTTTATCAAGCAGATAAATGATTGAGCTAATGGCGTGCACCCCGGTTCGGGGAGGAGAGCCGAACGTGAGCACACGCCAGAGCGGCTTTCACCAATACACAACGCGGTGAAAGCCAGGGCAGAGATCACCACATCTCTGCAAGTTTTCTAGTGAAGCATCGGCATGGCATCCGACCAGCTTTCATGACCTACGACAGTGCTTTCTGGACGCAAAATAAGGCCGGCCGAGTGAAGTGATAGCGCCAGCATTTGGCCGGTGCGCTGTAAAGCAGATGGTAGAGACGCCATCGGTTTGGCATTTCCCATGACCAGTTTTTGAAAGTGGACGAGCAGGTTCAGGACGCGCGCTTCATCAGCCATCAATGAGCGCCACTTGAAGCAAGGCGCTGTCAACGGTCGTCCAAACTCCTTTTCCAGCAAGCTCAAAAATTCCCTTAACAGGGGGAATGCATCTGGCGCATCAACTGCGGCAAAGGCAGACGCCAGCTTGACGTGGGATACACCTCTATCCGCGCCGGGCTGTGCAGCACGTGTTGCCCAGATCAGAAACTGTTCTGAAAATCCAAATGTTGTGAGCTCTGTACTGGGTTCATAAGTATCAGACGACAGGTTATGGGCAGCCGGGCGGGGAGAAAAATCGAGTAATTTCATGGGTCAGGCTCCAAAGAAACGGCGACATTTTGTTGATAATGCAAATAAGAATAATTATCAATATTAAAATATGCCAATGTCTTCAGGAGACAGGGTGCCTGCCAATTGAGATCGAAAGATTTAGTCGAGTTTATGCGGAGCGACGATAATTCCATCCCGGTCGGCATAGAGCCAGGCACCCGGAGCGAAACGAACGCCAGCAAAAGTGACGGCAATATCTGTTTCGCCAATGCCCTTTTTCACGCTTTTGCGGGGATGATGCCCAATTGCTTTCACACCGACGTTTTCTGCTTCAAGCTCATCCCGGTCACGCACACATCCAAAAATGACAACACCCGCCCAGCCATTATCGGCTGCAAGTTTGGCGAGGTTTCCGCCAAAGAGGGCACACCGGGTCGAGCCACCGCCGTCGACCACAAGAACCCGGCCATTGCCGGGGCCTTCGACAGCTGTTCGTACGAGGGCATTGTCTTCAAACAATTTGAGTGTGGTGACGGGGCCGTGAAAGGCTAGGAGTCCGCCATAGTCGAAAAAAATGGGGTCAACATGCGCAACAATGGCGTCGTGGGCATCGCTAAGGTCGGTCGTCGCTGGGGAAACAGTCATAAGGCACCTGAAAGGTCACTGGCGGGGTTATCTCCCTATAGCCCGAGAATCTCATTCCGCCAAGAGCGTAAGGAGCGTACAGGCAGGGTGGAAGGAGGGCGCAAGAGCGGCCCAGTAAGAGCCGCTCAAACTCTTAAACCTTGGGCGCTTTATCCTAACGCTTGATAAGCGGCGGCCAACAACCCCATAGCACGCGGGTCACCGGCCAGATCCGGGCCCATCTGGTTCATTGTGTAAGCGATGCCCACACCGGCTGTTGGGTCGCACAGAACGAACGAGCCACCAAATCCCGAGTGTCCGACAGTTGCTTCATTTGGCCCGTAAAGAAAACCGCCAATATTGCGAATAAAGCCAGCACCCCAATTCACTTCCATGCCGAGCACCAAATCTTCATTGCTGATTTGAATGGCCGACATGGCGTCGCGCGTTTTTTCACTGATAAGGGAAACGCCGTTAAGGCTTGCGTTTATGGCAACAGTGCCAAACAATTTTGCGAGCGCACTGGCCGACCCGCGACCATTGGCTGAAGAAAGCTCTGCCGCTCGCCACGCCCGATCATTAGGCGCGATGGGTGAGGGGGCAGGGTTGTTGAATGTGAGCTTTTGAATGTCATTCATATGAGCGGCATCGAGTGCCGCGGCGTTTGGTGCCGCAATCATTTCGGCAACACGGCCTTCTTCGCTTTCTGGCAGACCAATAAAAAAGTCGATCCCCCAGGGTCTGGCAATTTCGTCCTGAAAGAAAGTACCGATGGTTTTGCCAGTGATACGTTTGACGATCTCGCCCGTGTGAAAGGCGAATGTTAGGGCGTGATATCCTGACCGTGACCCTGGCTCCCAAAGCGGTTCTGCTGCGGCCAGGCGAGCCGCCATTCCATCATGGTCATAAAGGTCTTCAGTGGTAAGGGGCTCGCGAACAGTTGAAAGCCCTGCTTGGTGAGAGAGCATTTGACCAATCGTTACTTGGTCTTTGCCATGCGCGCCAAACTCGGGCCAATGTTTCACGACTTTATCGTCGTATGAAAGCTGTCCACGCTCAACAAGAAGGGCAAGACAGAGCGCCCCCACGGCCTTGGTGGTTGACCAGACATTTGGAAGCGTGTCGCGGGTCCAATCTTGGCTTTTGGCAGCGTCCTTGTGGCCACCCCAAAGATCGACCAGATAGTCGCCATCTTTGTAGATGGCAAAAGAAGCACCAACTTCCCCCGCCGTCTCAAAGTTTGCCGCGAAGGCATCGCGCACACCTTCAAAACCAGGCGCCACTGTGCCCTGGATGTTTTGAGTTTCAATCGTCATCATCTTCTCCCTGATTTTCTTTGCCGGGAGTATGACGGCAGCGCTCACGTGCCGCAAATATTTACACGAGGACCCAACATTGGAAATTTGTGTGACAAAAAACTTCAGCCAGCTTCAGGCTTTACGTTACGGGTGCCTTATGAACGTGTAAGTCTTTGCACACCGCGCGTAACCGGGTAGGTTGCCTGCAACTGGGGGAAGCAGAATGGCGAAGACACACGGTCCTGAAACGGGATCAACAAAGCTGGGCGTCAGCGCCTATTTGGGATACGGCGTTGGCGACCTGTCCGTTAATCTCTTCTTCCAGTCGGCAATCATCTATCTGCTCTTTTTCTACACGGATGTTTTTGGCATCTCCGCCGCTGCTGCGGCTTCCATTTTTCTGGTGGCGCGGCTTGTGGATGCGGTCACAGACCCAATCATGGGCATGATCGCTGACCGGACGAAAACAAGGTGGGGCAAGTTTCGCCCCTATCTGCTTTTTGGTGCACCGCCTTTGGCAGTGATCGCAGTCGCAATGTTCTCCGTGCCAGATTTGGAAGGCGATCAGAAGGTTTTCTACGCCTATGCGACCTACATCCTGTTCAGCATTGCCTACACGGTCGTCAGCATTCCTTATTCAGGCCTAACGGCTGTGATCACTGAAGATGCGAAAGAACGCACAAATCTGTCGGCCTACCGCATGGCGTTCGCGCTGGGCGGCGGCATCATTGTGGGGGTGGGTACGCAACCATTGGTGACATTCTTTGGCGGCGGGGCTGAAGGGTTTCAGACCACAATAGCGCTCTATGGGGTCATGGCCGTTCTATTGCTGGCAGTGACTTTCCGGTACACGCAGGAGAAAGTAACGGCGGTTGTGGAAAAGCCGCCAACTGTCTCTGAAATGATTTCCGTCATGTCACGCAACCTGCCGCTTTGGCTGCTCATCGTGGCGTTTTTGATGGGCATGCTTGCCTACATCGTGCGCTCGTCCGCAGTGATTTACTATTTCCAGTATAACCTGGGTCGGGGCGACTTGTTTCCCATCTACATGCTTTTCATCTTGCTCGGTCAGCTGGCCGGTATCGTCATCACCCCCTGGATCGCAAACAAATGGGGCAAGAAAAACACCTATGTCATTGGGGCGGTGCTTGGCATGGTGACGGGCGTTGCGCTCTATTTCACGCCCTATGACGCATTGGGCGCGATCTTTGTCATCTCGGCGGCTGGATCGTTCTTCTTCGCCGCGCCCACAGTGCTGGCCTGGGCCATGTTGCCTGACACGGTTGAATATGCGGAGTGGAAACAGGGCGTGAGGGCAGACGGCGCGATCTATGCGACGTCCAGCTTTTTCCAGAAGCTCGCCATGGCAGTAGGCGGTGCGATGGCCGCAATGGTCTTGAGTGCCACGGGATATGTGGCCGGTGAAGCGCAGTCAGCCGAGGCCCTGGAGGGCATTTTGCTCATGATCTCAGTAGGGCCGGTGTTGGCAATGATAGTGGGCATCATGGCGATCTGGTTCTATCCGTTGGATGAAGAGATGCATCTGAATATCCGCAAAGATTTGGAAGCACGGCGGCGTGGTGCTTAGATAGAGAAGCGCTCGTTTAAGAGCGTTGCCAAATTTCTCATTCCGTCTGGGTATCGCCGCCGAGATTTTTACAAAGAAAAACCTCGGTCCAGTGAGCGCTCTACCAGAACTAATCTAGTGCCATTAAAATTCGATCTATCAGCTGCCCAATTTTTGGCACGATCTTTTCATGACCAGGTATTTTTTGTCGGATCAACATTGTCGAGAAATAGGTGTCTCCTCGCCAAATATCTACATTTGGCAAGTATGAGGCGTGAAAGATATCGATCGCGTCGCTAGGTTTGCGCTCACGGTTGCTAGTAGTACTGTCATTCAGGTATGCGGCATAAGGATATATCAGATTTGGAAATTTGGACGTTGTCCCGCTGTTTTGGAGCTTTTCGACCATTGCAGCGTAACGCGCTTGCGAGTCATCTATTGGTGGTGGGGGTCGGAGTGACCGCTTGTAAGGTTTAACTGGAACACCATGCTTCCTAAGTTTGTCCTGTTGAACTTTTAGCTCGCGCTCCGCATTCCGCAATCGTTGAAAGCTACTCCTTAGTTGTTCCATTTCTTCGTTGAACCCGGCGGCAGCGGCATCCAGATTTGCGAACATCCCATCGATGGTTTTGGCAAGAACCCCTCGGTTGCTAGGACTATGTTTGAGTAGGTGAACCAGCAGCTCAGGATCTCGAAAATATTCTGAAAGATATTCGCCGATATCGGCGTTCGTGGCTCTGCCCATTAAGAAATCATAGAAGACGTTCTTATCGCGGTATGCTTGCGGTTGAGGGATTTCTTCGCCGAGTGGAAGTGGATCAAATACCCCGGAATGGGTCCTGATGTAATCCAGCAGAAACTTTTTGCTGCCAATGCGGCGCCTTTCATGTCTCGGGAAAGAAGCCCATCGGGGGTCTTCCGCAAGACTTTCTCTGGCTTCACGCAACATAGAGTGCTTTGTGTAGGTGGGAAGGGGAATGTTGGTCGGGAACCATGATCCGTCATCTGCAAGGGCACCCGGTAGTTCGTCGGCAAACAGATGACGCATACAGTTCCGACCACACAGTGATGAGATTACCTTGGCGCGGTCTAACCTGTTCTCAAAATGCTGGTCGTCAAAATCTCTAAGTAGTTCGCCCAGGTGGTAGGGCGAATAAGCCAATACAATTTTCTCTGAAACAACCAACTGTCTGAGGGTATCCAGCGTCTGCTGGTGGACTTCTGAAGGCGTAGCCTTGGAAAATTCTGCGAAGTCGGATGTGTCCAAGTAAACTACCAATTTTCTCATGACGGAAATGTATTTTGATCTGCTTATTCATGCAAACAAAAACCCCCGGCGATTGCTCGCCGAGGGTTTCAATGTCTGTCGCTCGCATGAGCGGCACGTTCAAAACATTAGTCTTTGAACTGTGCGCTTTCTGTGCTTTCGCCCAGAGCTGTGGTTGAGCTTTCGCCGCCAGCAGCTGCAACAGAAACCATATCGAAGTAGCCAGTACCAACTTCACGCTGGTGGCGTGTTGCTGTGTAACCGTCTTTTTCTGCTGCGAATTCAGCCTGCTGCAACTCAGAGTAGGCAGCCATGCCACGATCCCGGTAGTCGGAAGCGAGCTGGAACATGCCGTGGTTGAGCTGATGGAAGCCAGCGAGTGTTACGAACTGGTACTTGTAGCCCATTGCTGCAATTTCACGCTGGAACTTGGCAATTGTGTCCTTGTCCAGGTTTGCTTCCCAGTTGAAGGAAGGTGAGCAATTGTAAGCCAACAGCTGGCCTGGGTTTACTTTGTGAACTTCTTCGGCGAAGCGACGTGCATCGTCGAGGTTAGGAACAGAAGTTTCCCACCACAGAAGGTCAGCATATTTTGCGAACTCTTTGCCGCGTGCGATGCAATGATCAACGCCCGTACCGTCTTTCAGACGGTAGAAGCCTTCAGGTGTCCGGCCAGCATCAAAATCGATGAACGCATGATCGCGTTCGTCAATGTCAGATGTGATGAGCTTGGCTGATTCAGCATCTGTACGCGCCATGATGAGCGTAGGTGTGCCCATGACGTCAGCGGCAAGACGCGCTGCGTTCAGGTTGCGCTCATGTGCCTTTGTTGGAATCAGAACTTTCCCGCCCAAGTGGCCACATTTCTTTTCAGAAGCAAGCTGATCTTCGTAGTGGACGCCAGCAGCGCCAGCTTCGATGTAAGCTTTCATGATTTCGAAGCAGTTCAAGGGACCGCCGAAACCAGCTTCCGCGTCAGCAACGATAGGAACGAACCAATCGCGCTCTGCGCCGCCTTCAGAATGCTCGATCTGGTCGGCGCGCTGAAGTGTTTTGTTGATGCGTTTGGCAAGCTCAGGGCCTGCGTTCGCAGGATAGAGGCTCTGGTCAGGGTACATGGCAGAAGCAGTGTTTGCGTCTGCAGCAACCTGCCAACCTGAAAGGTAGATAGCTTTCAGTCCAGCGCGAACCATCTGCATGGCCTGGTTGCCAGAAAGAGCGCCAAGTGAGTGGATGTAGTCTTCAGTGTGAAGGCCTTCCCACAATTTGTTTGCACCGCGTGTTGCGAGCGTGTGCTCAATTTGGAAAGAACCACGAAGCTTTTCAACTTCTTCAACAGTGTAGTTGCGCTCAACACCGTCGAAGCGGCCAGCTGGTGCGCTAGGGATAATATCGTAGAACGTTTTGCTCATAGCACTTGTCCTTGACTTTAGAGGGGTGGCACTCGGGCGAGTGGCCGCTTATTTCCCGCTTTTAACGAGAAGTTCATATGCTGGCAGTGTGAGGAATTCTTCACAATCGTCAGCGGTTGCCATGTCGGCGAAGATTTTAATGGCTTCGTCAAAATGACCGGATGTCCAGCGCTCGTCGCCGAGCACGTCTTTCACTTGGTTCATCTCATCATCGAGAATTTCCTGGAACAGCTCGGATGTCACCTTGCGACCATCGCTGAGGTCAACGCTGTGATAGAGCCACTGCCAGATCTGCGTGCGACTAATCTCTGCCGTCGCCGCGTCTTCCATGAGATTGTAGAGGGGCACAGCGCCGCGGCCGCTAAGCCAGGCTTCAATATACTGCACGCCAACGCGGCAGCATTCGCGCATGCCTTCTTCCGTGCGCTCGCCTTTGTGAGGCGCAACCAGTTCTTTCTGGCCGACGTTTACATCTTGGCGTTCACGGGCCAGCTGGTTGGTGCCAGGCAGCTTGTCGAAAATTTCCTTGACCACATCAACCATGCCAGGGTGGGCGATCCAGGTGCCGTCATGACCATTGTTGGCTTCGCGCTCTTTGTCAGCGCGGATTTTTGCAAACGCTGCTTCATTGGCAGCATCGTCACCCTTCACAGGGATCTGAGCGGCCATGCCACCCATGGCAAACGCGCCACGCTTGTGACAGGTCTTGATAAGAAGCAGTGAATAGGCTGCCAGGAAAGCATCGCCCATCACAACCTGCGAGCGGTCTGGCAGGATGTAGTTCGGGTTTTTGCCAAGGCGCTTGATATAGCTGAAGATGTAATCCCATCGACCGCAGTTGAGCCCAACAATGTGCTCACGCAGTTCATAGAGAATTTCGTCCATTTCAAAGGCTGCGGGGAGCGTTTCGATCAGGATCGTGCAGCGTGCCGTGCCTATTTTGAGACCAAGTGCTTTTTCAGCGTGTGTGAAGACGTCGTTCCACAGCCGCGCTTCCAGATGGCTCTCCATCTTCGGCAGGTAATAGTAAGGGCCTGTCCTATTATCTTTTAGCGCTTGATGGTTGTGGAAAAGGTACATGCCGAAATCAAACATGCCGCCAGACATGTTATAACCATCAACAGTGATGTGCGCTTCTTCCAGATGCCAGCCACGGGGGCGTACGATCAACGTCGCACGCTCACCAAGCGGCTGTGCGTCATAGGTCTTGCCGTTGGCAGGGTCGGTGAAGCCAATGGTGCCGGCCCAAAGGTCCAAAAGATTAAGCTGGCCGCCAATCATATTGTCCCAGGTTGGTGACGCCGCGTCTTCAAAGTCAGTCATGTAAGAGTTCGCGCCAGAATTCAGCGCGTTGATGATCATCTTGCGGTTGTCCACGGGACCTGTGATTTCGATCCGGCGATCAAGCAGGTCTTTTGGGATTGGAGAGATTTTCCAGTCGCCTTCGCGGACCGCTTTGGTTTCTGGAAGGAAGTCAGGCAGCTCGCCGGCATCGAATTTTTTCTGACGTTCTGCGCGGGCGACCAGCAGCTCGCGGCGGCGGGCGCCAAACTTGCGCTCCAAGTCTGCAACAAAGGCGAGCGCTTCATCTGTCACAATGCGCTCATAGCCCGGTTTCATTGTCCCCAGGACAACAACACCGTCAACGTTCGACTTCACTTGACCGTTGCTCATGGTCTCAAACCTCCGCCGTTCTTTTGGATTGCCGCTCGTCATGCTTTGCGGCGTTGGCGGGGTCATACAACCCATACAAAAAAAAGTCCAATGATTCATAAGTCATTGAAATTATTAAAGTAAATATATTTACATGATTCATCTGAGATTCTGTAGTAAATGTAAATCTTGTAAAGATTTGGATCTCGAAAGCACTTAAAAATGGCGCAAGATAAGAAGGTTTTTGCAGGACCCAGAGTCCGCCGATTGCGGCGTGATCGTGGGTTAACCCAAGCCCGTATGGCTGAAGAAATGGGCATCTCAGCGAGCTACCTCAATCTGATCGAACGCAATCAACGCCCCGTGTCCGCCCAGATTTTGCTGACCATGGCGGAGATATTTGATGTCGACCTGCGCTCGCTCGGCGGCGACGAGGAGGCGCGGGCTTTGAGCGCTCTGAAGGAGGTGTTTTCCGATCCAATCCTCAGAGACGGCGGCGTGGGCGATCAGGATCTCAAAGACGTGGCGGATGCGAGCCCCGCCATCGCAGATGCCGTCGCGACACTTTATCGCGCCTACCAAGAGGCGGCTGAAGCAAGCTCAATGCTGGCTGAACGGCTGGCAGACCGCGATGATGACGCCACGTCCCAGACAGGCGGTTTGCCGATCGAAGAGGTCCGCGATTTCATCAACTCACGCACAAACCATTTCTCTGAGTTGGATGAAGCCGCAGAGCGACTGTACGAGAGTGCGCGGCTGTCTGCGGATGAGCCCTATGTGGCGTTGCGCGACTATCTTCGCGATACCCATGGTGTGGTGACCCGCGTGGTGCCTGTCGACTTCATGAGTGGGGAGCTGCGTCGGTACGATAGGCACAGGCAGACGATGTTCTTGTCTGAGCTTTTGGACCAGCCAGGCCGTAGTTTTCAATTGGCCTACCAAGTGTGCTTTTTGGAACAAATACGCACGATGGAGCAGATTGTTGAGCAGTCTGGCATCGTGGAAGACGAAGCGCGCCGGTTGCTCCGCATCGCGTTGGCGAACTATTTTGCGGCAGCTCTTCTCATGCCTTATGGCGCTTTTTTCCGGACGGCAGAGGAAACAAAATACGATATTCGGCTGCTGGGAAGGCGCTTTGGGACCAGTTTCGAACAGGTCTGCCACCGCCTGACAACGCTTCAGAGGGCGGGAGCACGGGGCATTCCGTTTTTCCTCATTCGGGTTGATAATGCGGGCAATGTGTCCAAACGCTTTTCCGCCGCGGGCTTTCACTTCGCACGCTTTGGCGGCACCTGCCCGCGCTGGAATGTGCATGATGCTTTCCGCGTTCCAGGCCAGGTCTATACGCAGGTGATCGCGATGGAAGATGGCACACGCTATTTTTCAATTGCCCGAACCGTCAGCCGCGCTGGCTCTGGCATCGGCGTTCCAGGCGACCAATATGTAGTGGGGCTAGGCTGCGAAATATCACATGCCCGCAATTTTGCCTTTTCATTGGGTCATGATTTGGATAGTGAGAATGCGGCAATTCCCATCGGGGTCAATTGTCGGCTCTGTGAACGGCTGGATTGTTCACAAAGAGCGTTCCCACCGTTGAAGCGCCGGTTGCATGTGGAAGAGCATGTGCGGGGTGTTTCAGCATTCGGCCTGCCTACTGACACAATGGATTGACCGACATGCAGGTGCGCTTGTCAGAATGGGGAACGGCGCTGAGTGCAGCAATTGCTGTGCATG
>Ga0222662_1001354_pt1 | contig 12107 bp, 9 predicted proteins | sample AntAcemetagen600_FD_179821 | JGI IMG/M metagenome (GOLD analysis project Ga0222662, IMG submission 179821) | Saline water microbial communities from Ace Lake, Antarctica - #600 | ecosystem: Environmental > Aquatic > Non-marine Saline and Alkaline > Saline | place: Antarctica: Ace Lake | collected...
GCGCCTCCAGTTGAGCGCGCGGGCTTTCCAACCGAGTTACCGAGGGGGGCCCTGGTTCTACGGCATGGGGGCCAGTGCCGCGCAATTGGAGTATCTGAGCGATCAATACAATCAAAGGCAGTACGGATTCGATTTTTTCTCGGGCCGCACCTTCGACAACAATTGGAGCGCCGCCCTCGGTTACCAGTATTCCCATTTTGAAGTATACGACGTCACTGCGGCCGCTCCGGCGCTCATCCAGGAAGAGGAAGGAACCAGCCGCTTCGCCGGCCCCTTCGTCCAGCTCGGGCTGAATACGGTCAAAGGAACTCTGCGACCCGAATCCGGCCTCACCGCTCAGGCGCGTTTGGAACTGGGAAGCAAAATTTTCCCCGGCGATGTGGAAGTGATTGGTTCATCAATCGGTGCCGAGTGGTTCGCCAGCCCCTTTTCCCGGCACACATTGAGTGTGAAGGGAAGATTTCGGACCATGACCCCCTACGGAAGCACGGATCGGGCCCCCTTGCCCCTTCGCGAGTTTTTGGGCGGCTATGACAATCTCCGCGGATTCAACTTCCGCAGTGTCTCCCCTCGGAATGAAGAGGGCGACGAGATCGGTGGTGAGACCTCCTGGTTCGCATCGGTTGAATACGCGGTTCCGGTCCCCGGTGTCTCTTTTCTGGACGTATCGGCGTTTATGGACATCGGCCTCGTGGGGCTCGATTCTTTCGATCTGGGATCCGGTGCTCCGGCCTCCGATGTCGGAATTGCCGTTCTTGTCCGCGCCGACAACTTCCCCCTCCGCGTCAACATCGCCACCCCCACCTCCATCCCCGAGAACGACACCGAAAACGAGACGGGCCAAGTTCAGGTTTCGTTCAGTGCCGGGTATGCATTCTAAAAGCGTTACCGTCTTCTGAGACTGTTCGCCTCGACGGAGAGGTCGGTTCGCCGCACCATTACTCTCTTGATATGCAGCGTAGGAAAAAGTAATTCCAGCATGCGATCATTCGCATATCAGGCCCATTTTCCGCACCCAAAAACCAAAGTTCATGTTATCAATAATCAACAAATTATACGCCCTTTTTGTCCGCTGTCTTGAGGCCCTGCAAGCACCGGCACTCCTGGCAATACGGCTGGTTTGGGGGGCGCTTTTCGTTTACGAGGGATATGCCAAATTCAGCAACATTTCTTCCAATGCCGAATACTTTAGCAGCCTTGGATTCTCTAGCCCCGTCTTCATGGTATGGCTCTCCGCTTCCGCTCAACTTTTGGGCGGTATACTACTTGCGGTCGGCTTATTTTCCCGCATCGCCTCCATCCCCTTGATTGTAACTATGTTGGTTGCCGCGATCATGGATCCCAGTTCTCACGCATTTTGGGGGCAAGGAACAGATTCCACCGAAGCATTTCTCTCTCAAATTCCATTGGTTTTCACCTACATGACCGCAATCGTGCTCTTCTTTGGGCCCGGCAAATGGTCGATCGACCACCTGCTGAAAGACAAAATACCTCTGTGCCGCTGAAGGCTGATCGAACTCGGGTTCACCGGAATATGATTTAAAAACCCGGTCCTCTTCTTCAGTGTACCAAATCTTTGGCAGTTGGAATGAGAGGTGACTCCTATTCCTGCCAAAAACCCTACCGCTACATTACCACCCAGAGAAATAGAATCATGCCAAGACCTGTCACACTATTTACCGGCCAGTGGGCCGATCTACCCATCACCGAGCTTCTCCCTCTCATCAAAGAGATGGGGTATGATGGAGCCGAGTTAGCCTGTTGGGGAGACCACTTTGACGTGTCGAAAGCGCTCGAGAGCGACACGTTCTGCAAGGATCTGTGGGCTCTTCTGCAAAAAAACGGCCTCACCTGCCACGCACTCTCGAATCACTTGGTCGGACAGGCCGTCTGCGATCCTATTGACGACCGCCACCAAGACATCCTCTCTCCCGAGGTCTGGGGCGACGGCGACCCCGAAGGGGTGCGCCAACGGGCTGCGGAAGAAATGAAAAATACCGCCCGGGCCGCTCGCAAATTCTTCGACTTGCGCCCCGACCCACAGATTTTGGCACCCGTGGTCAATGGCTTTACCGGCTCATCCATCTGGCACGCGCTCTACGCATTCCCCCCTACCAGCCAAGCTTACCTGGACAAGGGTTATGCCGATTTTGCCAAGCGTTGGCTACCGATCCTTGAGGTCTTCGAGGAGGTTGATGTCAACTTTGCCCTGGAAGTTCATCCAACAGAAATTGCTTTCGATACGGCGACGGCAAAAAGAGCACTGAAGGCCGTCGATGCCCACAAGCGCTTCGGTTTTAATTACGATCCTTCCCACCTCGGATATCAGGGTGTGGATTACGTCGACTTCCTTCGCCAATTTGAAGACCGCATCTACCACGTGCACATGAAGGATGCCTGGTGGGGACGCGGCGATGGCTCGGCCGGCGTTTTCGGTGGACACACCGACTTCGGTGATCGTCGCCGCTACTGGGATTTCCGTTCCCTCGGTCATGGTGATATCGACTTTGAAGAGATTATCGTGGCCTTGAATGAACTCGCTTACCAGGGACCCCTTTCAATCGAATGGGAGGACACCCGAATGGATCGTATTCATGGGGGAACCGAGGCCTGCGAGTTTACCCGCAGTGTCGACTTTAAGCCGAGCAGCGCAGCGTTCGATTCAGCCTTCAGCAAGGAGGAAAAATAATGAGCGGCCGCAAACTATTGATGGGAATGGTCGGCGGTGGCCGGGACGCGTTTATCGGCGGAGTTCACCGAGCAGCCGCTCACTTGGACGGACAGGTCAATCTGGTTGCGGGCTGCTTTTCCTCCGACCCGGAGAAAGCCCGCCTTTCGGCCGAAGATTTCTTCGTCGCAGCTGACCGCAGCTACTCGAGCTATGAGGAGATGGCCGAGAAAGAAGCTTCTCTCCCGGTTGGTGAGCGGATCGACTTCGTCAGCATCGTCACTCCCAACTTTCTCCATGCCCCGGTGGCAAAGGTCTTTCTTAAAAAGGGGATCCACGTCATCTGCGACAAGCCAATGACCACGACACTGGCCGAAGCCAAGGAATTGAAAAAGGTGGCCGACGAGTCAGCCGCCCTCTTTTTTCTCACCCACAACTATACCGGCTACCCAATGGTCAAGGAAGCGCGGGAGCGGGTCCGCAAAGGAGAGCTCGGTCGCATATTAAAAGTCGTCTCCGAGTATCCCCAGGGCTGGCTTCTCGACTCCATTGAAAGCGAAGGCCAGAAGCAGGCATCATGGCGGACTAATCCGAAGAAAGCGGGTGCCTCCTGCTGTATTGGCGACATTGGCACGCACGCAGAAAACCTTGGTCATTACATCACCGGCCTCGAGATCGAAAGTTTGTGCGCAGAGTTTACTTCATTCGTCGAAGGCCGTGAGCTTGAAGACGACGGTAATTTACTGATTCGATACAAGGGGGGTGCCAAGGGTGTCCTTTACGCATCTCAGATTTCCGCCGGTGAGGAGAACAACCTCTCGATCCGCATTTACGGAACCGAGGGCTCGCTCACTTGGTATCAGGAGCATCCGAATGAATTGAAATTTATTCCGAAAGGTCAGCCTGCGCAGATCCTGCGACGTGGGAACGACTACCTTAGCGAGGAAGCCCAACGCTTCACCCGCATCCCTTTCGGTCACCCGGAAGCCTTTCTCGAAGCCTTCGCCAATCTCTATCTCGAAGCCTTCCGGGCGATTCGGGATCGACTCGATGGAAAGGAACCTGAGCAACCGTACGACATACCCGGCATGAAGGACGGAGTCTATGGGATGGCTTTCATCGAAGCCGCTGTTCAATCAGCCGCCTCGAATGAAAAGTGGACCCCTTTTCCGGATCTCGCCTGAATTGTTTAGATAAACAGGTTGGCGCTGGTGTCGCTTGCGGCTCCCAGAAATTCAGCCACCCCACCCGGCTCGACCCCGTCGATTAGTTCCTCTTCGCGAATTCCCATCGCCTCCATGGACATCGTGCAGGCAACTAGTCTCACGCCGGCCTTTTTAGCTTCCGCCATCAAGCCGGGAAGATTGGGTAGATTCTTTTTCGCCATCCGCCCTTTCATCATTCGCGTTCCCATCCCGGCCATGTGCATCTGAGAGAGGGGAAGTTTCCCAGGGCCACGCGGGAGCATCCATCCGAACATCTTATCCATGAAGGTTTTACCCTCAACTGCCGGTGCAGATTCCTTGCGGAGCACGTTCAACCCCCAGAAGGTAAAGAACAGAGTGGCCTTTCCTCCCATGGCCATCGCTCCGTTTGCGATAACGAACGCGGCCATGGCCTTGTCCAGATCGCCGGAAAAAACAACCAGTGTGGCCCCATTGCGAGGGGCTCCCGCGACCGCCGGTGAATCGGATTGCGTCTCTGGTCTGCGAAGTCGTCCGGTAACAAGCCCTTTCGATTTCTCCACTGAGAGACACTCGTATTGATTGGCTTTGCAAAAGGCGGGGAAATCGTTTCGAAATCCCGCGTCCGATGCGGTCACCTCCAGCTCCATACCAGGTTCTAGTTGAGCCGCCGCTTCGCGGACGCGCAAGATCGGGCCCGGACAAGCCATCCCGGTACAGTCAAGACGCTCCACCTTCCCCTTGGCTGCAAGCGGTGGCTCATGCGAACTGTGGTCTTTGGAAGAGGAAGCAGTTTCCTCTTTCGGGGCGGACTTTGCCGCCACCTTCCATCCCCCCACATGTGCTGAGGCCGTAAAACCGTTCTGCGAGAGAATGCGGGCCGCAAAGTAGCTCATTTTCCCAAGCGCACATATTGTCGTCACGGGCTTTGATGTATCCAGTTCGCCGAGACGTCCCCGCAATTCAGGAAAAGGAATGTTCCTGGCCCCGGGAATGGGATTGAGCCGCGCCATTTCGGCCGGGCGCACATCCAGCAGCACTCCGGTTCCCGGCTCGGGCAACTCGTAGGCGGGCTGGAGTAAACCCGATTGAAGATTGAGCGCAGAGAATCCGGCGACATTCAGTGGATCCTTGGCCGAACCAAATGGTGGGGCATAGGCCAATTCCAATTGAGCCAATTCCTCAATCGTGAGTTTTCCCTTGATTGCAGTAGCCAAAACATCGAGACGCTTGTCCACTCCCTCGATCCCGTTGACTTGGCCACCGAGGAGGCGGCCACTCTCTTTCTCCCAGAGAATTTTAACAGTTAGGTGGGTCGCACCAGGAAAATAACTGGCGCGATTGAAATCAGTGATGATCGTTTTCCCGTAATCGATACCCATCTGCTGCAGTCGTTTCTCATTGTGTCCGGTCACTCCCGCTGTGACATCGAACACGCGGACAATCGACGTTCCGATGGACCCCGGATAAGGCGACGCCTTTCCCCCGTGTATTATGTGGTCGGCAGCTACCCGTCCCTGGCGGTTGGCGGGACCACCCAGTGCAATCGCTGTGGGGCCTCCCAAGATGGGATCAACCGTCTCGCTGGCATCACCCACGGCATAAATATCCTCATCCGATGTTTGCATGAACCCATTGGTCTTGATGTGACCCCTGGCACCCAGCTCCAGGCCAGCCTCTTTGGCGAGACCACTCTCTGGTCGAACGCCGATCGATAGAATCACTTCGTCCGCCACCAATTTGCGGCCGGACTTTAATGAAGCCTCGACCCCACCCGCCTCCAGAGCGGTAAACCCTTCCATGCCGTCGCCAAGGATCAGCTCGACTCCGTTGTCACGGAGTTCCGTTTCCACAGCTCTCGTCATCTCCGCATCCATTTGCGGAAGCACTTGTTCGACGAGCTCCACCAGTTGCACCTTCTTGCCCAGCGCGATGAGCTGCTCCGCCATCTCCAGACCGATAAAACCAGCTCCGACGACGAGAATTCGGTCTGCCGTCTCCACCGCTGATTTGATCCGGTCCATATCCTGCAAATTGCGCAACGTGTGAATGACCGGCAGGTCGATTCCCGGCAGGGGTGGCGTTACCGCGGTGGCTCCTGGTGAGAGGATTAATTTATCGTACGAAATATCCTCGGTCTGCCCCGATTCCGGATTGCGCACGGCAATCGTTTTGTTCGCTCGATCAATACCCAGAACCTCTGTGTTTGCCCGAACCTCAATTGCGAGTTGGGATCGGAGCGATTCCGGAGTCTGAACAGAGAGTTTCGATCGGTCAGTGATCTCGCCTCCGATATGGTAGGGAAGACCGCAGTTGGCAAAGGACACATCGGGGCCGCGCTCCAACAAAATAATGTGGGCGCGTTCATCGAGACGGCGCAAACGGGCGGCCGCTGAGGCACCTCCGGCGACACCGCCAACGATTAGAACGCGTAGTGGATTTGATTCGGTATGCATAAAGGACAGGGGCTGAGTTGTATAAAAATGGTTCAATCCGATTGCGGATCGTCGCTAGTGCAAGTTGAGGAAATCACTGGTCGAGACTCGCCAACGGTTCCCAGGGTGCACTGAAAGCTGTGGCAAAACCGGAGGACCTCATCGCAGTTTACTTGGTAACAGGTTTTTTTTCCGCAAGTTCGGTGCAAAAGAAGCCCCGCTTTCCGCAGGGTGGCTATGTGCTGCGAAACCGTGGTTTGCGCCAGGGGGATCGCCTCCCCGATCATCCCACTCGAAGCCTCTCCGCACTCCTGGAGGTATTTAATAATCGCAATGCGAGCTGGGTGAGCCAACGCCCCGGCAAAACCAGCCAGGCGAGCGTGCTCCTCAGTGAACAATTCTATTTTTGAAACCGCCATAATTAAATGTATATCGTAGTTATACGTTTTGTTTGAAGATATTCAAGTCCTTTTTAAAAAATCTTAATGACTGTCGTGGTAAAAACTCCGAAAGACTGTACCAATACACTGCAGACGGAGCGGTCTGTCCTGCCTAGCTTGAAAAGCGAAGCGGGAAGCCCATCCCTCCCATTGATTATACCAAAGTGACAATCTCGTAACGGTTTCAGGTAGACAAGACGGCCCCTTTGTTTTACATTTCAAATCTATGAAAAAAACTCTTACTGCACTATCGGCCGCCCTCCTCTCGTTTGGTTTTTCAACCCAAGCATTAGTAGGGGAAACTCGACCCATCGAACTGTCCATCTTTTCTCCGCTCCAACTCGGTTCGGCGACGGATGATGTTCATGGTCTCCGACTGAATATCTTTTACGCGAAAAACAATGATCTCTACGGTGTTGACCTCGGATTGTTTGGTCTCGGTTACAACACTGGTGACGTTAAAGGAGTTCAGTTCAACTTTATCGGCAGTGTCGTTAAAGGCGACATGGTCGGCTGGCAAACCGGACTCTATACGGATACCCGCGGTGAGTTCCAAGGTCTAAAAGGTGGCTTGATCAACCTGCAAGGTGGCGATCTCTACGGATGGCAAGCAGGCTTTGTGTCGATTGCCGATGCAAAAGTTGTTGGCCTCCAAACCGGCTTATTCAATAAGGCTGGCGATATGCGTGGTCTACAATTCGGCTTGGTCAACTATTCTGAAAAGTTGTACGGTGTGCAAATCGGCCTCGCCAACATCAACGTCGAAGCAGATCCACTCTACTTCTTCCCGTTTGTAAACGCTTCCTTCTAAGCGAATATCAATCTTTCGGAAAAGCCGTCGTCCTCAGGGCGACGGCTTTTTTGTGCCCCTACACCTGCACTGACTCCGGTTTAACCAATTCGGGCAAGCGTGTCTCCACTTCGGCACCGAGCATCCCCATCAGGGAATAGAGGCCAAAGTAGGCTCGATTCACATACAGGCCATGGGCGGATCCGCGACCGGCACCAATTTTTTTAATTTCCGGATCGCTTCCGGTCCTTTCACCAAATTCACGGATCTCCTCCATGTAAGCTGGATCTCCAAAATCAAACCTACCGGATCGAAAGGGACGCGAGAGCAAGCTCACCGACTCCCGAAACATCGCCAAAAGGACATCCCGATCAGATGGTGAATCCGAATCCGAGATCAGATCGAGATGAAACAGCGCCTTCTCCATCTCCGCCGGATCGTCGGCAATACCCGGTGATAGAAGCCGGAAATAGGAATCGTGGAAATCGACGGGAATTTCTTTCACACATCCAAAATCCAAAGCCCATAGCTCGCCCTCCCGGACCAGAAAATTTCCGGGATGCGGATCGGCGTGAAAGACCTGCAACTCATGAATTTGGAAATCGTAAAAGTCCCAGAGCGCCTGCCCGATTTTGTTTTTAAGATCTTTCGCCGGTTCGCCGGCCGCGAAACGGTCAAGCGGCTCGCCGTCAACCCAATCCATGGTAAGAATCCGGGCACTCGATAATTCGGGAACGTAGGAAGGGATGCGCACTGGCACCTGAGAAGATAGACGATTTGCTAAATCCGTTCCTCTCTTCAACTCCATTTCGTAATCGGTCTCCTCAATCAGGCGATCCTCCACCTCATTTAGATACGGATCGATCTCAGCCGAAGACAGGCTGAACAATCGCATAGCTATCGGCCGAATCATCCGAAGATCATTCCGCAAGCTTTCGGCCACCCCGGGATACTGCACCTTTACGGCAAGTTGCCGTCCGCCCTTTTCGGCTTTGTGGACCTGACCAATTGACGCCCCACTCACGGCAGAGTGGCTAAAAGTATCGAAAACGTCCTCCGGTCCCCGTCCAAATTCCCTCTGAAATGTGCGTTTCACCAGGGGATACGACAAGGGGGGTGCTTGGTAGTGGGCTTTGGAAAACTCTCTTGCATACGCTGTGGGCAAGAGAGCGGTATCGATGCTGAGCATTTGAGCAATTTTCAGAGGCCCCCCTTTCAATCGACTCAGGGCCCGGTAGGTATCGTCGGCATTCGCTTTGTGAAGTCCCTCCCGATCATCTTTTCCCGATATGAACTTCTTCGCACGGTAACGGGCGTAGTTTGCCCCGATCTGAGCGCCCGTACCAACAATGGTAGCCGCCCGCCCCCACTTACCCGTGGGGATCGTTTTTTGATCCTTCATGAAGCTCTTCCAGCCAGAAATCGCAAAAGGTCCCCTGCGGAGTCGGCAATCCGGGTGTCGGCCAAATCAAAGAGGAGCCGCGTGGACTTCTCCGCATAGGCATCCGTTCGCTCGAAGCCGCGGGACCGGTCTTTCAGAGAAAAATTGATGATGGAACGGAAATGGCCGTAAAAAACCTTAGCCACCCAGCGCTCCGCCTGAAATCGCTCCGCCAGGGAATCCTTCAATTCTTCGGCGGCAATTGGCCGCGCCCATTCGAGAAAGGAAGCTTTAAACTCTCTCAGGATCTCAGGCTCACTGGCGCAATAGCCTCGCGGGAATCGAGCCAAATACCAGGATCGCTGGCCTTTGGTCGCCTCCAGAAAGGTGTAGAAAAACGTGAGAGCCTTTTGCCGTGGTGGGTAATTCTCATACTCATCGTCCTCGGAAAGGATTTGCCGGACATGGGTAATCCTCTCAACCCAGATTTCCGCCTCGATGGCTTCTAATGATGAATAGCGCGCAAAAAATTCCTCCTCTTCAATTCCCAGTTGTTTGCAGAAAGCATAGACCGAAGCCGGAGGCTCTCCTTCTTCCAAAACGATTCGGCGATAAACATCCAGCCATTCGGAAATTTTATCTGATTCATTCTTATCCATAATCATAATGGACGACTAAACCTCAAACATTCAACTCCCCAATCCCAATAGATATTCTTTTGCAACCATCTGACGCTGAGTCAGCCTGTCTGCTGGGATTGGCCACTCCAAAAGCAGCAGCCAGAAGTCAGAGTATCGAACTATCTTGATTGCAGATACTCCAAGGATTCGCGCATCTTGGAATCGTTACAATTTTAATGCCGTTGATCGTTTGGCCGAAGAGATGTCCAAAGTCTTTATGGTCTCCAGTAACCAAGTAAGTGCATCCTTCGCGAATGGCAGTAGCAAGGATGGGATGATCTGCATCGGCGATAGGAACGGAAACGGGGCGGTCGATGCCAGGGCAGAGCTGAACATTCTCCATGATCGCATCGTATCCAGACATCCACTGCGGGCGCTTGGATGCGATATTGCGATGTGCTTCGGCAGCGGCGTAATCCGATGTAAAAGCCACGCCTTTTTCATTCAAAAAACGAACAAAGCGGGCGATATTGCATTTTTGATCTGACGCAGAAAATAAGATGTTCGCGTCGAGAAAGACTTTCATAACCGCCCTGACTACTTGATCCCGAGGTCGTCCAGCATTTTACCGGTCTCGGCCTCATCCTTTTGGAAGCTGGCAATCCGTTCTTCGGAGTACAATTCAATGGGCATGCTGACAGCAGGACGGAGAAGCACGCCCTGTTCGGTCTCCTCCACAATCAGCCTGTCGTTCTGCTCCAAGCCGTATCGTTTTCGCAACTTTGCCGGTAGCGTAATTGATCCTCTGCGACCAATGGTAACTTCATCTTTTATGATGATAGTTTAGCCGATATTCCGTCATTCCGTCAAATTTTTAATCTAAGGTCTCCTCGACATTCCGCACGACCTGTCGCCATTGCTCCAACAGTTTCTCTCGCCTTTCCACCTCAGAAAGCATCCACCCAAACCTTTCGTCATTGAGTTGCAGACGCACGCTCTGGAGGGACTCATCACCCATCTCCATGGCATCTTCGAGATTATCAATCAGCCGGCTGCTGAACCGAGTTAATCGACTCCGGGTGGACATGCCGGAACGGTATTCGGACTGGCTTCGCGCCACGTCTTTATTGTGGCTCTCGACAATATCCGAGAGTTCTTCGGATTCGAAATTACCCAGCATCACCCGACTGGAGGGAGAGGAAAGTATCTGCTGTGTGAAAGCCAACCCCTCATCGAAAACCGCGACGCCGGATCGGTATATTTCATAGTATTCTTCGTAATCCTCAGAAGTGACCGCCCGGAAATCAATCTCCTGGTCCAACCGCAGGGCGAACCGCCGTGGTTTTTCATAGCGTGTCTCGGCCATGGTCGGATCGGCAGAGGGATCGCGGAAAGTCACAAAAGAAGACACACCGACCACCCGCCCGTCCCCGTCCAAAACGGGCCCTCCGGAATTCCCGGACACGATTTCGGACGACACTTCGACTGTGGTTGCGGATAACCCCAGAATACTTCCATCTCCGCGCGTGATCACCCCTTCCCCCTGACTGTTCCCAAAAACACTCACCTCGTCGCCGATCTTAAACTCGTCTGCGAGCTTGAGTCCTCTCTTTTCCTCTGCAGCGAAACGGGCCAGATCGCGATCAATGGCCAACTCCATTATGCCCAATTCGATTTCTTTACCGGTCATATCGACGGCTTTGAGGCTAAGCACATCACCGACGACGTGCTGGTTCGTGTAGATCCAGACCCTTCCGTTTTCCTGCACAAGAAATCCGCTTCCCCGACCTCCATCCGTTTCCAAGACCAGAACAGCCTCTTCCGCATCAGGCACAGGGATGGGCGGAGGTGTCCAGTTTCGTATCTTTTCCTGATCCTCCTTCACGAAACGGTTGAGCGGAATTTTAAACACAATCCCATCGATACGCTTCATGGACACCAGTTCCCCGTCGACAAATACGATCCGGGCTTCGAGAGTTCGCCCATCGGTCGACTCCCACTCTGGGTAATTATCCTCGCTACCGACGGCGCTAACCCCTGTTAACAAAAGTAAAGAGAGCCCGCGCAATAGAGCGGCTCTTCGAAATGGTCTCATAAGGAGATCTCCATTTTTGCAAGCTATGCTATGCAACCGATTCTGAAAAGTCGAAAAGTGGAAGATGGTGCCATGCAATTATTTCTACGGGGTAATTGCGGCCGATCCGTGCCTAGCAAAGCGTTCAGTGGCAACCCCGCAAGGCAGGATCAAGACGGCGCGGCGGCGAGCGCCGGACCCTACGAGCGTATTAGTATTTCCAAAGATTCCCAACGGTAGGGACCCGACCTTGTGTCGGGCCGTCTTCTGCCTTTATTTGGTGCCACCCGTTCGCAATTGGATTCGATAGCGCGAGAGCTTGATCTCATTTCCAACTGCCACGATAGATCGGAGAAAATCAACTCACCTTCAAATCATACCGCTGCATGCAAGGTAACTTCATTTGGAACGTAGCTTGGCGATAGCGTGAAAGGCGACTGCTGGGTCCCTCTGGCATCGCTCCTGTAACGAGGGCCACGACTCGTTCGGATGCGTGATGGATTTGATGACGATCA
>Ga0222662_1001356_pt1 | contig 12104 bp, 9 predicted proteins | sample AntAcemetagen600_FD_179821 | JGI IMG/M metagenome (GOLD analysis project Ga0222662, IMG submission 179821) | Saline water microbial communities from Ace Lake, Antarctica - #600 | ecosystem: Environmental > Aquatic > Non-marine Saline and Alkaline > Saline | place: Antarctica: Ace Lake | collected...
AATCAATTCGACCAATTCATCGGCTTTTTCATCTGCCAATGTTTGCGTTTCAGCATAGATAAGGATCGACGGACCAGCCTCACGAATATCCGCAGGGGCAAATCCAGTCGCAAATGACGCACCCAAAAAGGACGTCCCTAATTCAACCTTTGTGATCACCTCATAGATTGACGCAGCTGGTTCCTCCAGCGTGCAACTGCCCGTAAGTGGAATAAGAAAATTCAATTTCCGGAAGGCCTTTGCGGGGCGCAAACCACGCGCAGACAATTGTTGCAAGGCTCTTGCCGTCCGTCTTCCGGTCGCAGCCATATCGATATGAGGATACGTACGGAACACCGCTAGATAGTCAGCCGCATTGACCATCTCTTTGGTGACATTTGCGTGCAAATCAAGACTGGCGACAATCCAAACCCTTGGACCCACGATCTCGCGGGCCTTCCGCAACAACGTACCCTCCCCATCTTCCAAATGTTCGGCCACCATGGCCCCATGCAAATCCAAATACACAGCATCTATGTTGTCGGCGACATCGGCCAATTGTCTCAACAGCATGTCGGAAAAACGATCATAGGCATCACGGGTGACATAGCCTGAAGGGGTTGCCGAGCACCAGGACAAGGGAATGAGCTCTCCGCCCGCCGACAATGCCTCTTCCACGAAACCAGCAACCGGAATGTTCATGCCTGCGCAGGCGGTAAGCACAGTCGCGCCAACTTGCATGGCAGGCCAGGAATCAGCCTGTTCAAACGCCGCCCAATCCGCCTTCATGGGCGCGAATGTATTTGTTTCGTGTTGAAATCCACCAACCGCAATCTTCATGCATATCCCCTATTGGAGAAATTATGATAAGCCCAAGCAACATAGGACCCAAGCATCATTGAAACCGAGGGAGGAAAAATAATGATCCGCATCACATTTTGCCTGACACGCAAAGCTGACATGAGCTTGGCGGAATTTCAGGACTATTGGCTGAACCAACACGCACCCCTCGTGAAATCAGTAGCGGATACGTTGCGCATCAAGAAATATGTTCAACTGCACAGCCACCAAGTGCCGGAGAATGATGCAGCTCGCGCGTCCCGTGCCGGATCGCTGGAAGCCGCTCCCGCCATCTATGACGGGGTTGCGGAACTCTGGTGGGAGAGCTTAGCGGATATGAAAGAAGCTGTATTGACGGATGCAGGTGTTGCGGCTGGCATTCTATTGCTCAAGGACGAGGCCAAATTTATCGATTTTTCGCGTTCTCCCCTTTGGTATGGCGAAGAACACACGATTATTGGTTAGCTATTCAACGTTGTTCGTTCGCCCGTACCCAAAGTTCCGCCTGCAAGCGCCCTTCGGCCCGAGCTTCAGAGCTAATGAAATGGCGAAGGTCATGCTGCGTGTCTGACACGATTTCGCTTTCGCTGGGGTCAACAAAACGCCTGGCAAGGTCCAGATGCATGGCAGCTTTGACGGCATCTTCAACAACACCGTCGCCACGTGCGTAAATGTCTGCAAGTTCCAGGAACGCTGGCACATAAGATTTGTTGGACGCCAACAGCAACCAGCGAAACCCCTCCGCGCGATCACGTGGCACGCCCTCGCCGCGTCGGTGCATGACCCCCAGATAGTACTGCGCCTCGCCGCTAAAATTTAGTGCCGCCTTGTCAAACCAGAGTCCTGCTTCGACATAATCTTGATCAATCTCGGCTTCTTCATTACCAAAATAATAATATTTCGCTGTTTCCAACTGTGCGGCCGGATGTCCTCTTTGGGCAGCCTGTAAAAAATAAGGGAAGGCCAATCGATCAGACTTCGTCAGTCCATTGCCCGACTTATACAAGTGTCCCAGCAGAAATGAGGCAACAACATTACCGTTCTCTGCATCAGCCTTCCATTCCTCGGCAGCACCAACCACATCACCACTTTGGTAAAGCCCGAGGCCCCGTTCAAAGTCGGCAAACGCGACGTTGGTTGACGTTACGGAAAGTAATGCAGCAAGGGCGGCAGTCGGTAAGGCAAAACGGAACATCAAATACTCTTTCAAGGCGATTTCGTGCGGTTATGAAACCTACTCTAACTGTTTTTCGCCGTTAAAGCGCGTCTCTCCCTGGAGGTGGTTAATCTCGCCGATCCTACGGTCTGACGGGCCGCGTATCTAGGGGCGAAACGATTAAAACCTTCCATTGACCCCGCCGCCATCCCGGGCCACCATCCCACAAAATCAAAATGGCCATTAGGCACAGATAAAATGCGGGAGGAAGCACAATGAAAGCAGCAGTATTAAGACAGGTGGGCACACCGCTCACGATTGAAGACGTGCAAATCAACAAGCCTGGACCACATGAAGTGTTGATCCGCACCGCCGCCGCCGGCGTCTGCCACTCAGACTTGCACTTTATAAATGGCACCTACCCCTATCCGCTGCCTGCGGTTCTCGGCCATGAATCAGCCGGTGTTGTTGAACAAATTGGCTCTGAAGTGCGAACCGTTGCTGTTGGAGATCACGTCATCACATGCCTGTCAGCTTTTTGTGGTCACTGCGAGCACTGTTTGACGGGCCACATGTCACGTTGCCCAGGCACAGAGACACAACGTGGGCCAGAAGACGAACCACGTCTCGCAAATGCTGCCGATCCCATGTATCAGTTTTTGAACCTCTCTTCATTTGCTGAACAAATGTTGATCCATGAACATGCCTGCACGAAAATTCGTAAAGACATGCCGATGGATGTTGCGGCCCTTATAGGCTGCTCTGTAACAACCGGCGTGGGGGCCATTATCAACACCACGAAGGTTCAGCCCGGTGAAACTGTCGCCGTGATCGGTTGTGGCGGCGTTGGCCTAGCAGCCATCAATGGTGCAGCAATTGCTGGTGCTGGACGTATCATCGCAGTGGACACACAAGGGTCGAAACTCAATCTGGCAAAAGAGTTTGGCGCAACAGACGTTGTAAACGCAGCAGATGGCGACCCTGTTCAACAGGTCATGGAACTGACCGGCGGTGGCGTACATCACGCACTGGAAGCCATTGGCCTCAAAGCCACAACAGAACAAGCGTTCAAAATGCTCGCTCGTGGTGGTACAGCAACGGTGATCGGCATGATCCCACTTGGCGTGAACATCGAACTTCACGGAGCTGATTTCCTTGCAGAAAAGAAAATCCAGGGCTCCCTCATGGGGTCCAATCGTTTCCCGGTGGATATGCCCCGCTACGTGGATTTTTACATGTCTGGCAAACTGAAGTTGGACCATATGATCTCACAGCGCATCAAACTGGCAGATGTGAATGATGCATTCACTGAACTGGAACGCGGTGAGCTTGCGCGTTCAGTGATTGTGTTTGATCACTAAGTTTGCTCAATGAAATGATGAAGGCGGCCTCCATGCAAATGGGGACCGTTTTTATTCCGGTGTTTGAAGTTGATGCAAGACACTCGCATATAATGTTGCAAAAATTTCTGTGTCCACAGCCTCATCATCATTCCAGGTTGCCGAGACGCAATACCGAGTGCCATCTTCAGACAGCAAGCTGGTCGTCAGATTGACAACCCCTGCATCCTCACCGCCTTTGAACGAAACAATATCCCAATCCGTCTTCCGGGCGACGCCTGAGTTTATTTGTAAAACGTCCAAATCCTGCAGGTCAGTCATGAGTGCGCACAACTCGCGTGTAGAGAAATGCCATTCGAATGCCTGCAAAGGCTCCATCCTCAATTCGTTCAACCGAGGCAGTGGTTTTTCCGCCAACACATTCAAAATCGACATCCGTTGATCGAAATTTCCCTCTTCGTAGCGGTCACGAAAATCACCATGATCGCGATGTTTAAATTGAAAAAATTCACGCGTGGTGAGAAACGGGCGATTGCGTAAACTAATCCCCTCGACGCTGTTTCTCGTAACGATGTCTATCAGCGCATCCGCCGCTGTGTTGTCACTAATGGAAATCATGAGGCTCGCCAACGTATGTAGAGTGATTGGAGACCCAATCGGCCACTCATGTAATTTGCCACTGGGAAGGCTCCGCCATTCGTCCTTTAGATGGACCACTTGATCCCACTCTAACTTGCCAGCGCCGACCAAATTGTTGAGGGCCTTTAGCACGGCTAGTTTGAATGCTGAGCCAACAGCTAACGGACTATCGGCATCTAGAGTTGCGATAGGCTCTTCATCTCGCTTGACAAAGATAGAGACGTTGCCAGGCAATTCGGAAAACTGCTCCAGGGCCACCTCCATCGACGAGGCATACAAGATCGGAACGTCGATCAAAATCGTGGAAATGAGACCCTGTGCATCCACAACAATGTTAAAACTAACTTCCCCGCTCTCAAACAACGCAACGCATTTTTCAGCGCATGGCGCAATGGACTGGAGGGGTCCGAGGGTATCCTGCAGTTCTTCAACAACATGGGGAACCGCGGATGCCAGACCTTGATTTGTAAACCAAGCCTTGTCCACTGTCTCCGCGCCAAAGAGGCGTGCAGCAGCTTCTTCGGGTGTCGTAGCACCTGCAACGCCTCCAAAAAAGACCGGAACTGTTAGGCACATAAACGTCCAAAATAGCTGACTGAACCGCATTTCAGGCCTCTCTCCGTTCGAAAACACAGGAAAGTGTAACAGAGTGTTTCATTTGCTTGAAGCAACCCGCTCTCATACTTAGGTCCATTGGGTCACGAGATTACGTGATCTAACAAAAGGAGACCCAAATGTCTTATGCCTCTGATGCTTCTGGGCACAATTCCGGGTTCAACCCCGAAAGGTTTGGAGAGAGGCTCAATGATCTATCCAAAGGTAGCTGGATCGCCATCATGGTGGTCGCGTTTATCGTATTTTGGCCGATCGGACTATTGGTACTTGGATACTTGCTTTGGAGTGGAAAAATGCAATCCTGGAAAAGCGATCATCGTTGCGGCCGCCGTGGACACAGACGCCACCGGTCACGCGGCACGGGCAACACTGCCTTCGATGACTACCGGAACGAAACACTAAAACGGTTGGAAGAAGAACAGAAAGCCTTCGAGGGTTTTCTCGATCAACTTCGTCGTGCCAAGGATCAAGATCAGTTTGATGAGTTCATGGCGTCCCGGTCCACCGATACGGTAGATCGAAGCGCGAGCCCAGATCCAGCCTAACGCTCAACAAAAAAGCGCTCCCAGGAATTTCCTCGGGAGCGCTTTTGCAAAAATTATAATCGTGGACTACTTCGCCATTGATTGTAGTTTCGACAATGCTTCACCTAACTTTGCAAGCTCGGCTTCCGCTGTCACTTTGCGGCTGCGTTGTTCTTCAATGACTTCTGGCGGTGCCTTGTCAATAAATTTTTCATTGCCAAGTTTTCCATCAATCTTCTTGATGTCATTTGTCAAATTGCCCATCGATTTTTCAAGGCGTTTCATTTCCGCAACCAGATCAATCACATCAGCAAGAGGCAAAGCAGCTGTGGCTTCTTCCATCACAAATTGAATGGACCCTTCCGGCACGCGCTCAACGATACTCGCCTCTGAAAGCCGTGCCATACGGCTGATAAGATTGTTATGACGCTGCAATCGTGCAGCGGTTACCGGGTTCGCGTCTTTCATCAACAAGGGGACTTTCGCCCCCGCTGGCACATTCATTTCCGACCGCACAGAACGCACTTCTGAAATGAGTTTGATAACCCAATCCATTTCCGCATCTGCTTCAGCATCGACGAGCCCATTGTGTTTTGGCCATTCAGAAAGCATGAGCATGGAGGAACGAGGCGTTCCCGTTTCTCCGGTACGCAACCACAGTTCTTCTGTTAGGAAAGGCATGAACGGATGCAACATCTGCACGGCTTGATCCAGAACCCAGGCCGCTGTCGCTCGAGTTTCCTCCTTGGCCGCCTCGTCGTCACCCTGTAGCAGCGGTTTGGCGAGCTCTACATACCAATCGCAGAAGATATTCCAGACGAAACGATAGATGGCGCCCGCTGCTTCGTTGAAGCGGTAGCCCTCTAGTTCGAGAGTGATTTTGTCGGCTGTCTTTTGAACTTCACCAACAATCCACCGGTTGAGCGTTTGCGACGTCGCAGAAGGATCAAACCCATCAACCCGCACGCATTCATTCATTTCGCAGAAGCGAGCCGCATTCCAAAGTTTGGTCCCGAAGTTCCGATAGCCTTCAACGCGTGAAGTCGCAAGTTTCACATCACGCCCCTGTGCCGCCATCGCAGCCAGAGTGAATCGCAACGCATCCGCACCATAGTCGTCGACCAGCTCCAGAGGATTGATTGAATTCCCTTTGGACTTGGACATTTTGGCGCCTTTTTCATCGCGCACCAGCGCGTGAATATAGACAGTGTGGAATGGCACCTCTTTCATGAAGTGCAAACCCATCATCATCATCCGAGCGACCCAGAAAAAGATGATGTCAAAGGCGGTAATCAGAACATCCGTTTGATAAAAATGTTTCAACTCTGCCGTTTCATCCGGCCAGCCAAGCGTTGAGAATGGCCAGAGACCTGATGAAAACCAGGTGTCCAGAACATCTTCATCGCGCGTCAGTACAATGTCCGACCCGTGTTTCGCACGAGCCAATTCGTAGGCTTCTGCTTCATTGTGCGCGACAAATACGTCACCATCTGGCGTGTACCATGCTGGGATCTGATGTCCCCACCAAAGTTGGCGCGAGATACACCAGGGCTGAATATTGCGCATCCACTCGAAATAAGTTTTCTCCCAATTCTTTGGAACAAAAACAGTTTCGCCACGCTCCACCGCCTGAATGGCTGGCTTGGCCAACGTCGCCGCATCCACATACCATTGATCAGTCAACCAGGGCTCAATGACATCATTTGACCGGTCGCCGTATGGCACCATCAACGTATGGTCCTCGATCTTGTCGAGCAACCCGAGTGCATCAAGGTCGGCAACGACCTTGTCACGCGCCACATAACGGTCCAGACCGCGATAGGCCTCCGGCACTTCGTCATTCAGGCACGCTTTGGCATCCAGAATATTGATTTTTGGCAAATTATGACGACGACCAACTTCAAAGTCGTTGAAGTCATGCGCAGGGGTAATTTTCACTGCGCCAGAGCCTTGTTCGGGATCAGCATGGTCATCAGCCAAAATCGGAATAAGCCGCCCAACCAAAGGCAGCACAACATTTTTTCCGATCAAGTCTTTGTAGCGCTCATCATCTGCATTTACAGCGACAGCCGTATCGCCCAGCATCGTCTCTGGCCGCGTCGTCGCGACGACGATGGTGCGCCCCTCTTCACCTTCAATTGGATAACGGAAATGCCAAAGACTTCCCTGCACTTCCTTTTGTTCAACTTCCAGATCGGAGATTGCCGTGCCCAAGGTCGGGTCCCAGTTCACAAGACGTTTGTCTTTGTAAATCAATCCCTCTTTGTGAAGCTGAACGAACACTTTCAGGACGGCCTTTGAAAGACCTTCGTCCATAGTAAAGCGCTCACGGCTCCAGTCGCACGAAGCCCCAAGGCGACGGAGCTGATTGGTAATCGTACCGCCGCTTTCCTCTTTCCATTGCCAGATACGATCAACAAATGCTTCGCGGCCCATATCGCGCCGACCAACATTGCCTTCTTCTGCGAGTTGCCGTTCAACAACCATTTGCGTGGCGATGCCCGCATGATCGGTGCCGACCTGCCAGAGCACATCCTTGCCCCGCATGCGCTCAAAGCGCACCAAGATATCCTGCAGTGTATTATTGAGCGCGTGGCCCATATGCAAAGAGCCGGTCACATTAGGGGGGGGGATAACGATGCAATAAGGCTCTGCCCCTTCAGCGGCATTGCCTGCCTTGAATGCTCCTGATTGCTCCCAATCAGTGTAGAGGCGCTCTTCAACGTCCTGGGGCCTGAATGTTTTTTCCAGCATAAAAGTCTTTCGAATTCTGAAGAAATCCAATCTACAGCCTGTCGTTCACACGAGGACCGAGACGCCAATGTCAGGTGGTTACAGCATATGACTCGCAAGCCTGCAAGGCCTGCGCGTTGCAGGCCCGCAAACCCATTATCGAAGAATGCAGTGTGAGGAGGTATTTCGAGCGCGATTTACAGGACTGGTGCCCGGCAATACACCGACAATACGATTGAGCGGCGTATCTTAGCGACCGCGCCTGGCAACCCGCTCAATTTCTTCCCGAACCATCTGTTCCACAAGGTCAGACAGGTTTTTGTCCATCCAATCCTTCAACATTGGACGAAGCATGTCAGAAACCAGTCCTTCCAACGTTTGAGTTTCACCCGTAGACGTGACCATGGAGCTTGCCAAAGCGCCAAATGCGGCCGCAGTTGCCGTCGCCGTCACACCAGAAATCAGTGTTTCGTTTTCTTCGGGTTCAACAGCCATTTCAGGTTCCGGCTCACTCATTTCAGGTTCTACGTCGGGTTCTGGTTCAAGCTCTGGCTCACCAAAATCAATGTCGTCCTCGACCATTGCCACAACTTCTGGCTCAGGCTCAGGAGTTGGTTCTGGCTCTGGTTCTGGTGCGACCTCGAGTTCCATTACCTCTTCGGGCTCGGGCTCGGGCTCGGGCTCGGGCTCCGGTTCTGGTTCTGGCTCAGGTTCTGGGGTTGGCTCAGGTTCCTCAACCATCATCTCAGTAAGCTCAAGAACATCCTCTTCTTCAGCTTCGGGTTCCTCTGCCACAACAGGTTCGGCCTCAGCAACCACTTCTTCGGCTGCTTCTGGAGCGTCACCGCCCTCTTCGTCGTCCTCAGAGATAATCCGGCGAATAGACGCCAGAATTTCTTCCATGGTTGGTTCTTGGCCTTCGGCTTCGTCGCTCATGTCGACAGGATCCCACTTATTTAGTTACTCGCCGCTATTCGGCTTACAAAACATTACGGCACTCATTCAACAATGCCAACCAACCTTAACCGACAAGATTAACGCTGATTATTCGTCATTCGTTCCCCAGCCGATCAGCTGGTGCTTCACGTCATTGTAGTTATCTGCTGGGTCGTAAAGGTCAACCGCCAGCCCGAGGTCACGCGCACTCAGCTGTCCCACAGTCGATAGCAGTGAATAACCGGCCACATATTCATCGCGTTCGGCACCAACCAGCGACACCTGGCTGTCCAAAAGCTCTTGCTCGGCATCCAAAACATCCAAAGTCGTTCGAGAGCCGACCTGCGCTTCTTGCCTAACGCCATCCAGCGCGATTTCGTTTGCTCTCACTTGCTCGCGATTGGAAGCAATGGCCGCCCGCGTCGCGCGCAATTGTTCCCAGGCATTACGGACAGCCTCTTGGACCTGCCTTTGAGTATCCGCCAACTGCAATCGGCTTTGGCTTTCTAAGTGCTTAGCTTCACGAATGGCAGAATATTGTGCACCTGATTGGTAAAGTGGAATTGTAACTGTTCCAAGAAGCTGCGTCGTCGTTGAGCGCGCAACCGTTCCACTGGGATCCTCGGCATGCTGATAGCTTGCGTCCACAGACACAGTGGGTAGAAGCCCCCCTTTTGCAGCCGATACGGCACTGGCAGCAGCCCTTTCTGCATGACGGGCGGCTTCGAGCGCGGGATTGGCGGCAATGGAGAGGTCAATGGCTTCTGCCTCACTTTGCGGCATGGCTGGCAATGGAGGAGCTTGCTCCAATGAACCAGGAGCTGCGCCAACAACCCTTTCATAGGCCGCCCGGCTGGCGATCAAGGTCGCTTCAGCACGGATCAAATTGGATTGTGAACCACTCAACCGCGCTTCTGATTGCGCAACGTCGGTGCGTGTAATTTCACCCACACGGAACCGGTCCTGAGAGGCTTCAAGCTGACGCTCCAGAACTTCCACGTTTTTTCCGCGCAAATCGACCACAGCCATATCGCGAACAACATCCATATAAGCAGTAACCGTGCTCAAAAGTGTTTCTTGTTCAGCGTTGCGTAGGTTTTCCCGCCCAGCCAGTACAGAAGATTCTGCACGACGTGCGCCATAAAGAGTGCGTCCACCGGTAAATATGTTTTGTGACAGGACAAGGCTTCCGGTCATAGGATCGTAGTTGCTTTTTCCGCCAACACCGGGAACAGAAGAATCTGTATCAGTTTCCACCGTACCGTAGCTCCCGTTCGCAGTAAGTGAAGGTCGCCACCCAGCGAGTGCCTGAGGCACTTGCTCATCTGTAGCTCTCAATCCGGCACGTTCTGCCTGTAACCCGGGATTGGAATGATAGGCTGCTGCAAGCGCGTCAAACAGGCTTTCTGCATTTGCAGGAGACGTAATAAGCAAGGCTCCCAACGCGACGCCACCAAGAAGGCGTTTCACGCCCCGGTTTGGGTTCAAACGTTGTCCATCAAGCAATGGCTTAAACTGTTTCATACGACTCTCTCCACACCCAAAGGCCCGTCGCCAAGAAAGGCCACCCACTAACATTTAATCGCAATTACGGCAGAAAAAAGGGGCTTTTCAGCATTTTGCGACCGAAAGGTAACTGGCTCATTAATGTTACCAGCAGTTAAACACCCATTTTCACCAATGTCGCCTCAGAAACTGAATGCTTCTTCAACCTCAAAGCCCGGCAATGGATGAATGCCAGCGTCAAAAACGTTGCGAAACCCTATCTGGCCATGACAATTTGTATAGACCCGGGCTTTTCCGACCGATCCTTCGCGCACGACCGCAACCAAGCGCCCACCCTCTTTGAGTTGCCCCAATAAAGCGTCGGGTACAAAAGAAACCGAACCGTTAAGAAAAATCACATCAAACGGGCCCTGCTTGCTGTTGCCATCCATATGAGCTCCCTCGAGGACGGCAGCATTATCAACGCCAAGTGCCTGCAGCACAGTGTTTGACGTCTCAACAAGTTCTTGATCACTCTCCACAGCCACCACTGTGTCAGCGAGACCAGCCAAAAGCGCCGTCGAATATCCTGTCGCAGGTCCTATATCGAGAACCAGGTCGCTCTTTTGAACCACTGCCAGTTCCGCAAGTTTTCCAAGACACCGGGGGTCCATCAAATACCGCGCAGGCCGATCATCCGTGGCCTCCTTCACCCGCAAGTCGTCACCAAGATAGGCAATGGATTGTCTTGCCTCCGGCACAAACTTTTCGCGTGGAATTAATTTCATTTCGGAAAGAACACGTGCGTCAGTAACCCCTGAGGTCATGACTTGGCTTTCCACCATATTCTGCCTTGCGGCTTCGAACTCGCTCATCGTCCCTCTGCGCGATGCATCGGCGCGGTTTCTGCTCCATCACTCTGTCGAAAAACACTCGACCAAACAGCAAAGAAGTCCGCTCCCGTTCTGCGGCGTTTATACGGGGGGAAGCAGGCAAAAACAATCGGCTATATCACCGCATGCGCTCAAACTAGCTGTGGATATTATTCAATTGGAAGTTGTGGAGAGACGATGAACTTGTTATATCCCGCTTGCTTGCTGTGGTTTCAGCGAGTTTGAGGCCACGTGGCGGAGTGGTTACGCAGCGGATTGCAAATCCGTGCACCCCAGTTCGATTCTGGGCGTGGCCTCCATTTTCCCAATTTTCAGCCGTTAAATCACAAATCCATCTGCGGAAGGAATCAGTTTTCCTGACGGGCTTGGAGTAGCAACACGGCGTTCAGCCTGCTTCATTTCGCGGTCCTGAACGTAGACGATCCCTCCCCAAACGAGACCGAGCAGCAAATAAACGTGGCGCCAATTGTCAATGTCGATAATGAAGGCTTCAGCTATGTGGCCAGTCAATGCCGAGAGGGCAACAATTTGAAGTCCTTGAAACGGCGAAGCAACGAAACAACTACGCAACCCGGCAAGCAACGTCAGAACATACAAGGCAATCAATGCAACTCCAGAAGTCCAGCCGCCCGCCAAAAACACATTGAGATAAACATTATGAGGGTCGGCCCCCGCAATTTTGGCCCATTGCGATGGCCCGATCCCCAAAGGATTACTCAAGACCACATTCAGCGCCTCTTCCTGAACCGCAAACCGCCCCCCGTCAGACGACACATCATATGATTGGGTGAGCGCAAAGCGTTGCTCAAAGAGTTCCGCCACAACGTCCGACGTCAGAGCCCAGGCCACAACGCACGCGCCCATGGCAACGACAAGGCCAACTGCCAAAGTCAAACGGCCAATTTGTCTGGCTGAAGTCGCCGTCATCCAGGTAAGCACCAGGAAAAGTCCCCCTGACGCTATA
>Ga0222662_1001357_pt1 | contig 12093 bp, 5 predicted proteins | sample AntAcemetagen600_FD_179821 | JGI IMG/M metagenome (GOLD analysis project Ga0222662, IMG submission 179821) | Saline water microbial communities from Ace Lake, Antarctica - #600 | ecosystem: Environmental > Aquatic > Non-marine Saline and Alkaline > Saline | place: Antarctica: Ace Lake | collected...
GAGCACCTCGACAAGGTCCAGCACGAAGTAGACGAGGTGGTTGTCCGGGAGCCAGTCCTGCGGCGACGGAGGAAACAGGAAGCTCTGGTCAGGAGTCCACGAACGGTAACGCTTTCGTCCCATTCCCTAAGCAGATCACGGATCTGCTTCCGGGTCGACCCTCAGCACTCGCCTATGCGCTCCAGGCTCCTAGCTCGGGTCCGGTAGCCAGGCCGCGTCTACCAGGTGCTTCGGGTCGCGGCTCTGGTGCAGCATCCGGTCGCGCATCTCCCCCGACATGTTGTTGAGCGCGTCGCGCAGCACCTTGACGTGCTTTGCCCCGATGCTGTCCGGCGCGGTCTCGAGGCTGGGCAGGTAGGCGGTGTGCATCTTCCAACCGGGGTGGAACTCGTCGGAGCCGAGCACCGCGATGGGCTCCACGGCGTCGCCGCGGGTGCAGAAATCCGATGCCTTGAAGACCAGCACCTCCTGTTGCTGGCTCTCGCCCTGCATCTCCAGGATGAGCAGCCAGCCCTGCGGCGGCCCGTCCTCGCTGTCTTCCTGCTCGGGATGCGGCACGTAGATCGGCGAGCTGAGCACCTTGTCCGGCGCTTGATACCCGCCGAGGATGCTGCAGTTCAGGGAGTCCCACAGGAACAGACCGCCGGGGACCTCCTCGCCCGTCGCCATGCGGCGCACGGTGTCGTAGTGCTCCACCCGGTCCGTCGAGTTTTGGTACAGGCGCATGATGAACGCGCTCGCGAGCTGGCTCTGGAATCCGGAGCTGTAGAAGAAGAACCAACGACGACGCGAGGGCGGCGCCTCGGGTGTGTCGATGCCCGGCCCTGCGTAGAGCGCCACCCCCCACGTCCATGGGGTCTCCGCGACCTGATCCGCGTGGGTCACGCGCTCGGTCTTGGTGTCGAACTCGTAGGTGGCGAGCCGATCGATGTCCATCGGCGCTGGATAGAAGCCGACCACCTTCGGATCGACGGGCTCCAGGGTGTCGGCCTGCAGATCGCCAGGGTGGATCCACTGGCTGACGTCGGTGGCGTTGTTGTGCGCGACCTGCAGTCGAATGACTCCGTCGTCCTCCTGGTAGTCCGCGAAGAAGTGCACCGCCCCGCCAGGCAAGGTGTACTTCTGGGCTGGCAGGTACGGCACGCCGGTGGCGTCATGTCCCCAGGTGCCCTTGCGGGACTCGGCGAAGTCCCGACGGTCCACCACCCAGAACCGGGCCTTGGGCTCGATGGGTGTCGCGGTCAGCTCGCGGATGACCCGCTGCAGCCCCCGGTGATGAGGCAGCGGATTGCTGAACAGCCCGCTGAATCCGATCTGGAACGCCGAGTCCAGCACGATGACGTGGTGCTCGGTCACCGCGAGCTGATGGGTGCTCATGGTCACCTCGACCGGCTCGCCGGTCGTGGCGTCCGACAGGCGGAACGGCTCGAACTCGTCGTCGATCATCCGCATCAGGTACGTGAACGCAATGGGCACGTCGTGCAGCAAGCCGAGCTTGCCGTAGATCTTGCGGGACAAGGGAGTGCGCCCCGGGACCGGTGGCGGATCGGCCTCCGCGAGCCGGTCAGCCACGAGTCGATCCCGCAGCGGGGTCGGCAGCCCTTCGGCCACCGTCGCGATCAAGTGGTCGCCCAGGTTGGTGACAATCTCCGCGATGTTCCCCGCGTGCTTGAGAACCGGCAGCGTGAAGAGCGTGCGCCTCACCCCCGCCGACCAGTTGGTCATGAAGACCTCGCCCGACTGGGAGTCCACAGCGGGGTGCGCGGTGGTGAACACGCCCGGGAAGACCATGTGCGCGATCAGCGCATCCCGCCAAGGCTGACCCGACCAGCCCAGCGGCCAGCGCGCGCTGAGCGAGACCGGGTCGATCTCCCATGGCATTCCAGCGTCCCAGCAGGCGAGCAGGCGATACCCGCCGCCACTGTGCTTGAGCGGGGTCAGCGCCGTGTTCACCGAGTTGCGCATCCCCAGCGTCAGCGACATCCGCATGATGCCGTGGTTCCTGAAGATCAGACCGGCGCCGCCCTTGGTCGCCCCGCGGATCCCGCGCACGGACTTGTCCATCAACAGGTCCGGCGTCATGAGCACGCGCTGGTGCAGCCGCGCGGCTCCGTCGCCGAAGTCGATGCGCACGAGCATTCCGTCGCCGTTGAAGATGGTCGTCTCCTGGCGGTCGTCCACAAAGTCCCCGCCGCCGAGCACCTTGCAGTCGTTCAGCGTGCCCGAGGGCCCAATGAAGAAGACGTGCCCGCGCAGTTCACGGGGCAGGGCGCCGCGTCGCACCTCGAGGTCCAGGCTCAGAGTCTTGCGGCTGGTGCGCTTCGCGGTCGCAAACGCCGCGCTGGCGATGTTCGGGTCGTCTTTGATCATCGACATCCGCGCTCTCCTCCCGGCGCATGCGCCGTGTTCCCTCTAGCCCAGCTCGTAGATCCAGACCTGCATGGGCGTCTCCGTCGCGCTCAGCAGCTCCCACCCGCCGGCCGCAAACAACGCCCGGAACTGACTCTCGGTGCGCTCGCGCCCCGTCCCGGTGCTGACCAACATCTGCAGGTCCATGGCCCGGGCCACATGCCAGCCATCGCCCTCGGGCAAGCACGCCTCGATGACGAGCAGCCGGCCCCCTGGGGCCCGCGCAGCGCGGATCCGGCGCAGCAGCGCGCCCATCTGCTCGTCTCCCCAGTCGTGCACGATGGCTTGCAGCACGTAGAGATCGCAGCCCGTGGGCACGGTCTCGAAGAAGCTGCCGCCCGCGAGAGTCACCCGGGACTGCAGCCCGAGCGTTGCGAGTCGGGCCTCCCCCCGCTGCACGACCTCGGGCCGGTCGAACAACACTCCGCGAGCCTGCGGCGCCGCCTGCAGGATCGCCGCCAGGTTGGCGCCCACTCCCCCGCCCACATCACAGATCGCCTCGTACCGGGTGAAGTCGTAGCGCTCGCTGATCCACGGGCGGTTGAGCGACGACAGCGCATCCATCCCCTGGTGAAAGTCCGTCGCCTCCGCCGGATGGGCGTCAAGCCAGTCGAAGAAAGGCATCCCCAGGGCGTGCTCGGCCGCCGTGCCGCCATCGCGCAGCGCCTCGCCCAGCCCCGCCCAGATGTCCGCGTTCCAGCCAGACGCGAAGAAGCGGGCGAACGGCGCCATCGAGCCGGGCCCCTCCATCAGCGTGCGCGTGAGCGCAGTCGCCGCGTAGCGGTCCCCATCCCGGGCCACCAGATCCCGCGCCGCGGCGTAGCTCAGCAGCCGCTCCAGCGCCTCAGCCTTCGCCGACACCCGCTCCGCGAGCTCGAGCAACGTGGCTGGCTCGTCGAGCGCGTCGGGGACACCGAGCTCCACCAGCAGACCCACCACTCGACTGTCGATCTGCCCCAGCAGCATCTCCAACACCGCAACCGGCGCTGGCACGAGGCGCCCGTGCGCCGCCCCGATCTGGTCGCGGCCCCGCCGCACCGCGGCCAGCACCCAGTCGGGCGGGAGCCAGGGAAACGCGCGCAGGTCAGGGTGCGGGGGCGCTGCCTTCTTCAGGGACGACGCCCGCTCGGCGAGCGAGCTCCGCCAGCCCGGCCGCGGAGCCGGCATCAGAGCGTCGGGATCACGAGCGACTGGCTCAGCTCGAGGCCCTCCGCACTCGAAAACGACTCGGTCTGGGCGAGGTAGTAGGCCACCGCGGCGTCCGCTGGATCCGCGGTGAGCACCGCATCGAGTTGGCCTCGCGCGCCCTCCATGTCCCCGTCCGCGATCAGCTCCATGGCCCGCTCGACCTGGGCCTTTGTGGCGTCCAGGCGCTCCCGGCGCTCCGCCGGGTCTCCTTCGTAGATCTCAAAGACGCTCAGCGGATCCGACCGCCCCCGCAGCCGCACCGAGCCCAGGCTGCGCGTGCACCGGGACTCCCTCCCCGCCGAGGTGAGAGCCAGCGTCTCGCCGGAGAGCAGAATCGACGCGCCGAGGTTCTTCGTCAGACCCTCGAGCCGGGCGGCCACGTTCACGACATCGGAGATGACCGTGCCGTCAAAGCGCTGCTCCTCCCCGATGGTGCCGAGCACGAGGCTGCCGTGGTGGATGCCCACCCCGATCCGCAACGGGGTGACCCCATCCGCCACCAGCGTCACGTTGAGCTCGCGCAGCGCCCGGTGCATGGCCAACGCCGCAGCGATGGCGTCGTCAGGGTGGTTGGGGAACAAGGCCATCACGCCGTCGCCGAGGTACTTGTCGATGAAGCCCCCGTTCTCGCGAATCACGGGGCCGACACGGTTGAGATACATGTTGAGGAGCTTGAAGTTCTCCTCCGGGCTCATGCGCTCCGACATCGCCGCGAAGTCGCGGATGTCGGAGAACAGGACCGTCATCTCCTTCTGCACCGCGTCGCCCAGGCTCACGTCACGCACGTCTTCGATGCCGAGCGCGCTGAGGAACTCGGTGGGCACGAAGCGGGAGTAGGCCTTCGCGAACCCCTCGAGATCCGAGTACAGCCGTGCGTTCTCGATGGCGATGGCCATCTGGGACGACAGCAGGCCCAGCAGCTCGAGGCGCTCCTGGGTGAACACACCGCTCGTCAGATCGTTCTCCAGGTACAGCACGCCCGAGAGATCCGCGCCGCGCACCAGAGGCAGCGCCAACACGGTCCGGGTGTTCCCGCCGGAGATCCAAGGGCAGCTCGCGAAGCGCGACGGCGCCGAGGCGTCCTCGACGATGACCGGGGTGCGGGTGCGCCGGACCGACTGCACCACCGCAGCGCTCAGGTCCGAGCGCGAGCTCAGCGGCTCGGCGATATCCACCCGGGTGCCGCCGTCCGGCGACTGCTCGGCACGCACCGCCGGCCCCGAGGCGTCTTCCAGGATCAACAGGGCGCGACGGGCGCCAGCGTTCTCGGTCGCGAGCGACAGCAGCCGCTCCAGGAGCTTGCCGAACACGATCTCGCCGGCGATGGCTTCGGTCGCCTTGATGACGGTGCTCAAGTCGAGGGCCGCCGTGGCGTCGCTGTCTGCGGTGCCCGCGAGGGTGAGGTGGGTCGCGAGACCGCTGCCGCGCCCCTTGCCGAAGCTCAGCTGAGGATAGGCCTCGTCCAGCTCGGCGACCTTCGCGCTCGCTCCCCACTGGGAGTAGGCGTCTCGGGCGGCCCGGATGTAGACCTCGGCCACCCGGGCGCGACCTGCCGCCTGATGCAAGCGCGCGCCGATCTCATTGGCGATGGCTCGGTTCTGGAAGAACTGGGGCTGCCGAGTCACCTCGTCGATGGCCTGATCGATGAGGGTGGCCGCGCGATCGCGATCGCCGTCGATGCGCGCGATCTCGGACTCCAGCATCAGCCGCTTGTGCAGGAAGCCATCCGGGGCGTGCTTCGCCCAGAGAGTCAGCTTCTTGTGCGCCGCCTTGATGCCCTTGCGCGCCGAGCGCTGCCACGCCGCGTCCTTGCCGTCCCACAAAGCGCACAGCGCCAGCCCGTCAAAGAAGTTCTGCAGCGTGCGGTACTGAAGCCCCGCCGCCGTCGCCTCCACGGTCTTGCTCAGCGCGACCATCTCCAGCGTGCGTTCGAAGTCGCCGAAGATGTACGAGGTCTGCGCCTTGAGGCACGAGTAGAGGTGCAGGGGCAGCTTCATGCTGTACCCCGTGACCATCGCGACCCACTCCGCCTCGTCGAAGCTGTCATCGCTCCAGTCGTCGCGGCTCCGGGTCTCCCCCCGCAAGGCCGCCACCATGGCCAGCTCCGCCACCAGGGTCTCCGGCGACTCCTGCATGTGGTTGCGCCGGGCGTAGTCGAGGTACCGCCCGGCGAGCTCCTCCACCAGCGCCAGCTTGTCGCCCTGGACCATGCGGGCGTACATGGACTGGCAGCTCGCGTAGTGGGCGTGCAGGGGATCGCCAGCCTCGAGGCCCGACTTGAACGACGCCTCGAGGTCGGGGATGGAGGCTGAGGGGTGGGCCCCCCAGTGAGCGAGCATGCCGCCTTGGGCGCCCTTGACCTTGCTGTGGCTCGCGATGTCCGGGTACGCCACCTCCAGCTTGCGGCTGACTTCGAGGAGCTCCGCCGTCGCGGCGAAGTCGCCCAGGATGGGGCCCGCGATCATCCCGTACAGCGCCCAGGCGAAGGTGGACGGGCCGCAGTTGCCGTAGCGGGCGGACAGCAGGCACATGCGCAGGATGATGGTGCTGCCGAGCTCGATGCTGAGGAAGGTGCCCGGGCCCGCGATGCCCGACAGGATGCGGATGGCCTCGATCTTGAGCTCGTCCTCGGCGCTGGGGAAGTCGGCGATCTCGGCGAGCTTGGTGCCGCGCAAGGCCAGCTTGACCTTGGTCAGCTCCCAGATCATGCCCGGCATTCCGGGGTCCCGAGGGAGCTTCTCGCCGCACAGACGCAGGGCGATGATGGCGTCCTGTACGGCTTCCACGAACTGACCCCGGTTGCCGTACACCCCGATGCGGGTCAGGTGGATCCGCGCCTTCTCCAGGTTGCTCCGGCTGCGCTCGAGCAGCTCCGTGATGACCGCCTCGGCGTCCTCGAGATCCCCCTCCAGATACAGCCCCTCGGCGAGCTGGCTCATGAGCGGCTGCATCAGCTCGTAGTGGGCGTCCCATGGCTTGTCGCCGAGCAGCCGAATCGCGCTGCGCAGGTAGCCGATGGACGGCCCGACGGCGCTCGCCTGTCGCGCCCGCTCCCCCGCGTCGCCAAAGAGCTGCGCGATGGTGAGGCGCTCGTCGGGGTCCGTCACCAGGGTCAGTCCATGCTGAAGCTGGTCCACGACGCTGAACAGATCGGACTGGCCACGCCCCGCGGCCAGCAGCGCGCGCCCAATGGCGAGGTGGGTGGCCTTGCGGTTGCCGTCCGGCGTCAGCGAGTAGGCGGCCTGCTGCACCCGGTCGTGCTGAAAGGCGTAGCGAGGGTTGAGCTGGTCCGACTCCTCGCCGCTCACCAGGCGGTAGGTGTCATCCAGCGGGATGAGCAGCCCCGCCTTGAGGGCCGGCCACAGCGCGTCGGCCAGCTCCTTACGCCCCTGGCCCGCGACGATGGCGAGGGTCTGCAGATCAAAGACGCTGCCGAGAGCGGCCCCCAGGCGCAGCGGCTCCCGCACCGCGGTGTCGAGCTTCGCGATGCGCCCCGTGACGAGCTCGACCACGTTGTCGGTGATCTGGGTGCGAGCGATGGCCTCCAGCTCCCAGGTCCACGGCCCCCGAGGATCGAACTGAATCAGGCCTCGCCGATGCAGGTCTTCTAAGAACTCGCCCACAAAGAACGGGTTCCCGAGCGTCTTGCGGTGCAGCAGCTTCGCGAGCTCGGTGGTCGCCTCCGGCGAAGAGCCCAGCGTGTCGCCCAGCAGCGCCGTCAGGTCGCGCACCGTCAAGCCTTGCAGGTGGACCACCGACTCCGGGGGGTGGCCGGCGTCGGCCCAGACGGAGCGCAGCTCACCGCGCAGCAGAGACAGCGGGTGGGAGTCCGACACTTCGTTGTCCCGGAACGCCCCCAACACGAGCAGGTTGCCGATGCTGGCGTCCGTCAGGAGCACCTTGAGCAGGTCCAACGACGGCTGGTCGGCCCACTGCAGGTCGTCCAGGAAGAGCACGAGCGGGTTCTCGGGGCGGGCGAGCGCTCCGACGAGCTCGGTGAAGACACGCTCGAAGCGGTGGCGGACGGCGTCGCCGGACAGCGAGGGCGGGTCGGACTGGGGGCCGAGCAGCAGCTCGATGCTCGGGAGCACCTGGGCGATGACCCCGCCCACATCACCCAGCGCTGCCTTGAGGCGGGCTCGCGATGCGGTGAGTCGCTCCTCGTCCTCGGTGAGCAGCTGGGCGAGGAGTCCGTCGAACGCCTGGATGAGCGCCGAGTACGGCACCTTGCGGCGGTACTGGTCGAACTTGCCCCGCAGGAAGTATCCGCGGCGAGCCACGACGGGGCGGTGGATCTCAGCGATGAGCGCCGACTTGCCGACGCCGGACCACCCCGACACGAACAGCAGCTTGCTCTGCCCCGCGCCCAGGGCGTCGAACGCCTCGAGCAACGCGGCGATGGCATCGGTGCGCCCATACAGACGCCGGGGCACCGCGAAGCGCGGGGAGCGGTCGCTGGTGCCGAGCTCAAACGCGTCTGTGCGGCCCTTGGCGAAGCGAGACAGGCACGTGCGCAGATCTGCCGCGAGTCCGCTCGCGGTCTGGTAGCGGTCCTCGGCGAGCTTGTTCATCAGGCGCAGGACCACCGCCGAGATGGCTTGCGGCACGGCCGGGTTGATGTCGTGGGGCGCCACGGGGGTGCGCGCGAGGTGGGCGTGCAGCAACGAGAGCGCGTCGGGGCCGTCAAACGGCCGGCGCCCACTGAACAGTTCGTAGAGCGTGCAGCCCAGAGAATAGAAGTCCGAACGGTAGTCGACGCTGCGGTTCATCCGCCCCGTCTGCTCGGGCGACAGGTAGGCCAGCGTGCCCTGAATCCGCCCCGGCGCCACCGCCTGGTGCTGCTCGCTGCCGAGCTCCGAGCTGATCCCAAAGTCGATGAGCCAGGCCCGCCCCTCGCCGTCCACGACCACGTTGTCGGGCTTGATGTCCTTGTGCACCACTCCGTGCTCGTGGACCTCTCCGACCGCCAGCGCCAGGCCCAGCGCCAAGTCCAGCCGCTGCTCCATCGACAGCTCGCCCGAGGCGATCAGCTCGTTCAGAGGCCGCCCGCCGAGGTCCTTCATGATGATGGATGCCCGGCCCTCCACTTCCTGGAGCGCCAGCGGCGGGATGACCGAGCTCAGGCCAGCGGAGGCGAGCTTCGAGAGGAGCCGGAACTCCCGTTCGAGGGCGGCACGGTCCCGGGGCGCGGGGAATGGATCCTTGAGCGACTTGATGATGACGGGCTCGCCGTCGGCATCACCGCTGAGGATCGCGGAGCGGGCTCCCTCGCTGAGCCGCCTCCGAATGGTGCATGCGCGAACTGCCATCAACTCCCCGGGTTCGACCACCTCTCCGCCCCGACCCGCAGCGTACAAGGAGGCGCTCGTACGGGCAGTGATCGAGGGGGATTCCTTGTCGTCTGTTCGTTCCCGAGGGCATCAGTTCGACGGACGCGCGCCTCGTGCATGATGACCGCCGAAGGGTGGATGAGACGGATGGAACACACGAACAAGCTGCCGCGCAGCGTCCTCAAGACCGACCGCGAGACCCTCGAGTCCGCGCCGATGACGGTGCTCGGGGGCAAGCTGCCGAAGGACCTGACCGGTCACTACTTCGTCATGGCGGCGGCCGGAGACATCGACTCAGGGGGGCTGCCTCGCACCCCGGGGAAGTCCACCACGGTGCTGGCCGGGGATGGGCTCGTGACGCGCATCGATCTGGATGGGAGCAGCGCAAAGCTCAGTCGCAAGCTGCTGCAGCCGCCCGACCTGCTCATCGAGCAGATGAGCGAGGCCTGGCTCAACGACGGCGAGGAGAAACCCGACGCCAACTCGACTGCGAAGATGCGCCGCTGGCTACAGGGCAAGCTCGGCATCGGCTTCAACAACTGGGGCATCGCGCGCATGTCCCTGTTGCTGGGCTGCCGCAACCAGCTGAGCACCGCGATCGAGGTCCTGTGCAAGCCCGGCCAGGATCCGCGCCTCCTCGTGTGCTGGGACGCCGGCGCTCCCTGGGAGATCGACCCGACCACGCTGGAGCTGATCACGCCGGTGGGCGAGCGCGCCGACTGGGTGTCGACGCTCGGCAGCACCGTCACCACAGACAGGTGGAAGGTGGGATGGCCCTTCCCGCTCAACTTCTCTACCGCCCACCCTGCGATCGACCGACACACCGGCGAGGCGTTCTTTGTCAGCTGGAGCCGGTCCCTGACGAGCCTCATGGTGCAGTTGCCGTACCTGCGGGACGTCGTGGACGTGTTCGAGCGGCTCAATCAGAGCCGCATCAATCGCATGGCCCTGGCCGCAGGGTTCGACGCGCTCAACACCCAGAGCTCCTTCAAGCACAGGTGGCAGGCCTGGAAGGAGGAGTTCGCCCACAAGATCTCAGGCGGGGACTTCGTCAACGTCGTCACGCTGCTCAAGTGGGACGGAGAGGGTGCGATGCAGCGTTGGTTTGTCACCGACGAGCACGACGCCGGCCTCAAGCTCGAAGAGACGATGCACCAGGTCGGAGTGACCGAGAACCACATCGTGCTGTGCGACACCGGATTCAAGGTCGGCCCCCAGTCGCTGCTGGCTGAGATGCCGGGGCTGGGCATGCTGTCGCGCTGGTTCCGGCTCGCGTTCTCCGAAGCGATGGAGGAGAACGCGCGGCTGTGGATCGTGGCCCGCAAGGATCTGGTGGCGGGCAACGAGGCGGTGCGCGCCAAGACCATCACCGTGCCGGTGGGCATCGTGCACTTCGCCACCGACTACTCCGAGGGCCCCGACGGCCAGATCCGCATCCACACGGCGCACTCGGCGGCGTCTGACGTGGCCGAGTGGGTGCACAAATCGGACTTGAACCTGTACACCGGCGAGGCGGTGGATGAGGCCGTCGTGGGCTGTTGGGCGCTAGGCGTCATGGACGGCAATCGCCTCGGCACCCTGAACATCGAGGCGGACACCGGCGACGTGAAGCGCAGCCTCATCGGCTTCCCCGAGCCGGAGCACTGGGGCCTCGGCCTCGGCGCGACCAAGGGCGGCTGCACGGCAGAGGCCAACCCGGACCGCCTCGAACGCACCTTCTGGACGTCGGTGGGGTTCTGGCCTGAGCTGTACACCCGGCAGATCTTCGCGCTGTATCACGACTACACCCACCGGATGACGCCCGTGCGGCAGCTCATCGAGATGGGCAAGGGCGGGCCGGAGAACCCGCGTTCGAGCGTCTACTCCTACGAGTCCGAGACCGGTGCGGTGCTCGACAAGTTCGTGGCCACGAAGGAGATGTTCTTCAGCTCGCCGCAGCTGCTCGGCGACAAGTACCTGGGCCTGATGGTGTGGCGGGAGCCCAAGAACGCTGACGAGCTGCCGGTGGAGTTCTGGATCATGGACCAGAACGACCTCGCAGCCGGCCCGCTGTGTCGCCTCGGGCACGCCGAGTGGGTGCAGGGCTTCACGATGCACGCTGCTTGGCTGGCCGAGCTGCCCAAGCAGCGGCCGAGCGACTACCAAATCTCGGTCACCGACGACCTCAAGGAGTTCCTGTCCGGCTGGCACGTCCCGTACGTGCGGAACAAGCTGGTCGGGCTCGTCGAGGAGTGGGAGCGCAACCCGCCTGGACCGTGGGCCGGCCCGGGCAAGAAGAAGCTCTAGTCCTCAGACACCGTGAACAGCACGTCGTCCGGCTCGTCGATGTCATCGGGCGGGCCGCTGGTGCTCAGTGCGACGGGGACATTGCGCCGATCGCCTGCGGACAGCGCGGCCCGCAAGCGGCTGAGATCGTCAGCGAGCCACTGGGCCGCAAAGCCCTGGAGCACCTGCTCTGGCGGGGACTCTGCGGCCGCGGCCACGGCGCGCAGCGCGACCTGACTCGCGGGGTTGAGCTCCACCCACAGTCCCCGGCCCCCCTCGGCCCGGGACTCGCGCAGCAGCGTCATCACGAGCTCGCCCAGCGACATCCGGCGCTCCTTGGCGGCCGCCCGCAGCTCCTCGGCTTCGTCGGTGGGGAGGCGCAGGCCGATCTGGGTACGGGACATGGAGTTCCTCCGAAGCAGGCGCTAGCACTCTGCGATATCGAAGGTATCGCACTGGTGCTACCGCACGGTATCAGAGCCGGTATCTCCTGGTAGCTCGTCGCGGTACCAGCTGGTATCTCGCGCCGATATCGAGTGATAGACGCAAGCGCGTGCAGGGACACGCACCAGTTCTACGGATACGTGGTCCTGCTGGACCTGTCGGCCGGCTGGTGTGGCCCGTGCAAGACCCTGGCCGAGACGGCGAATGACCTCTGGATCGAGATGCGCGCAGACGGCTTCATCATCGTGCACCTGATGATCGATGACTGGCTCGGCACCAACGACGTCACGCCCGAGTTCGCGGCCGAGTGGGCGGATGAGTTCGGCCTTGAGTTCCCGGTGGTCGCGGCGCGGGACAATGCAGTGGATTCTGCGCTGTTCGAGGCGGGGGTCTACCCGGGCTCCATCCCGTTCCAGCTGTTCCTCGACAAGGAGATGCGGATCGCAGACTCCCTGAC
>Ga0222662_1001358_pt1 | contig 12089 bp, 10 predicted proteins | sample AntAcemetagen600_FD_179821 | JGI IMG/M metagenome (GOLD analysis project Ga0222662, IMG submission 179821) | Saline water microbial communities from Ace Lake, Antarctica - #600 | ecosystem: Environmental > Aquatic > Non-marine Saline and Alkaline > Saline | place: Antarctica: Ace Lake...
TTATTTTCTTTTATATGATCTCCATTATTTCTTGGTATAAATCTACCTTTCTCTTATTTTTTTTCTTTCTTGTTGCTAGTGTATTTATACTTCCCAGTTCTATTTCTATATTTATCCCAATTTTATTTGCTATATATTGTAACTCTGATAATTTATAATTCCCAATAGATTTAACTGCCTTTTCTATACTATTAACTATTATGTAACCTTTCTCATTATGTCCTTCTTCATATCCCATATCATGAATACAAGTATTATTATCGTGGTTATCATCATGGTCATTATCATTGTCATCATTATCATACAGCTTCAATATACTATTAGTTGTATCATTATGTAATTTAGATAAGTTATAATTGAATGTTTTTATTGTTGATTGTTTCTTATTATTAGTATGAAGTCGTGAGTTCAATACAATACAATAAAAATCATTACTATCATCATTTTTCATAATTTCAATGAAACAATAACGTTTAAATATTATATTAATATTTTTTAATATACATATTATTTTGAATGTATCCATTTCCAAATCTTCACCATTTCCTAAGTTCTGAATAATACCATCATATTTTATTTTATATCTTTTACACATTATTTTAATGTCTTCTTTTTTACTATTCAATTCATCTATTAATTCAAACCTTATTTTATTTTCAATGCCAAATATATGAGATTTATTTAGATAATTATACTCATCATATCCGTGTAATAATATATAAAAAATCCAAAATAGATGATTTTTCTTATTATATAGGTAGTAATTAATATCTTGTTTATCACTAATTTTATTTATTGAGGTTTCAGGTTCTCCTTCTTTTCCTGGGTTTTCTACATTTATATCCATACCCATATCCATACCCATATTCATATCCATACCCATATTCATATCCATACCCATATCCATACCCATATCCATACCCATATCCATACCCATACCCATACCCATAACTCTATAATCAACAGGCGTTTTAATATAGTTTTCATTTCTCTTATGGGTTTTATTGGTACCCTGATTATGATAATAACTATTAATTTTATCACTACCATCTGGTTCTTTTTCACATCGTAATTTATCAAGCCACGATGTAAAATACTTGCTATTATTCTCTGTTAAATAATATTTTTTTAAAGAATTTAAATCTATTATATTACGGGACATATTTGAGTATTTAATAAATATATTGCTGGTAATATATTTATATTGTTTCAATAATAAAACTTTATAATATCTAATAAAAATTATTTTTAATTTCATTCTTTTGATTTTCTATATTTGTTATTTCTTTTTCAATAACTAATAAATGTGTTATATAATTTTCTACTTCGCGTAATATACTACTATTCACACTAATTAAATTGATAAATATACCATTACTATTTTCGCTATATTCGATATCATATTTTCTAAATATTCTAAATATTTCTTTTTGTTCTCCCGATGTTAATAACTCTATTTTATCTCTTATAGACACTTTATATTCATTTTCATTTTCATTATCATTTTCATTGGTAGTTTCATTATCTGTATTAACATTAGTGTTTTCTGATTTATCTGTATTATTTTCTTGATATTCACTATTTGATAACATTGGATATCTATATTATAATTAATTATATTGTAATGTTTAAGTTTATAATTAGTAATATAATTATATTGCTCTAATTCTTTTATAATTCTTTTATAATTTTGTGATTATATGATTATTACTTTATTACTTTATTACTAATCTAATTTTCTTGGATGGATCACGTTTAATTAACTTTTTAGGTTTCATCATTTCAGCAATAACAGAAATCTTTGGGTCATTAATCTCATACCGCTGTCCCAAAACACGGATTTGAATTGTATCACCAACTTGGACATTATTGAAATATTTATCTTTATAATGATGGTCTCTTGCAACAAATACATCAACAGGTGATTTACTGCCACTGCTTCCACGTATTCCTGCTTTTGTGATATTATCAACCTTAATTTTAAATCGCATCCCTTCAACAGGACAACAAATTAAACATTCTACTATTACATCAAACACAACATTATTACTTTTCATAATACCTGCCGAATAATTTATTATTCTTACAGAGTTATTCTTTACAAATCCCTCTATAATACAACGTCCTTCTAAATCTTCAATTAACTTCCTCTGGATTATTTCCCCAATATTACCACCCATGAGTATGAATGGTAATGTAATTTTTCTATGAATAAGTTGTAACATATAAATCCCTAATCCTTTACGGTGTTTATCATCACTTGTTATATCGGTCTTTTTTACATCTTTTTCACCAATTAATGTAGTTATATTATTTGACCTTTTTTGCTGATTAGTTCTTAATTCTGGTTGTGTACTAGACATTATTATATATATAATTATTCTTTTAAATTTATTATTTATTTTTAATCAATTTTTATTAGATTTATATATTTATTGAATTTATTAAATTTATTAAATTAGAACTTGATAATTTAATTATTTTATATTACCTCCATATATCCATATATATATATATATTATTACTGTTTTATAATGATTATTTAATTTTTATCAATCTTATTAAATAGCGCATTTTCATAATTGAAAAACCACTTTTTACCATCTTTTCTTATTCCATCATAATAACGTAGCAAAAATTCTTGTTCGCTACATAATTGCGGTATTTTACTATCTTTGCTATTACTACTTGTATATTTTTCAGTTTCTCCATATATTTGATTCAATATCTTTAATTGTGTTTTTTTGCCTGCTTGATCACATCTTGCACCTCTTGACCTTTTATCAAGCATATTTTTAGTCTTAAAAATAATCATCCCTGATTTATTAATAGCCATCATAAATCCTACAAAATCACTAATTTGGCTAATATCTAAAATCTTTTTCTGGAGTTCTTCTCTGAAATCATCTATATCTGTCGGTTTTGCTCTCTCTAAAATATTTTCACTATTCAATACATATAAATTTATCGCATTTTTATTTTCTAATAAATATCCTTTAGCACCACCCATACTTTCATTTAATTCTATCAATAGCGTTTTATTTATATAATTTTCTATTTTTTCAAAGAAAATGTCATCCATAATTATATTCCCTATTTTCTCTCTAATATTCAGGTATTCGATCAATTTCATCTTATCATTATTATCCATTATATCTATTAAATGATGCAATGCGAATGAATTCAATATGTCTAAATTTATCTCTGCTGATAATTTTTGAATGGTAACTCCACAATGCTTAAACCAATCGTTGTCTCCACGAATTACATCTTTTGTCTCTATTATTAAATAATAGGTATCTAGTAATTTTTTTAATACACCAGAAATATTTTCTTTTATAGCATCTCCCTTTTTATCTTTATCTACTATTTTTTTGGGTATATTCTCTAGTATAGAACTTTCCATTATATTATCTTGAAGATTAAATTTTATAGATTTATGTTTATAATCAAACGGTCTATTCATATCTTCAATTGTTATATGCTTGGTTTCTAATTCTATTGGTTTAAAAAAATACATCTCATTTATATTTTCCAAGTGTCCTAATCTCCCTAACATATCAATAATATATTCATTGCGTTCATTTATCAGGTAATCTAATGCTTTATTTATTTGGATAAGGGGGTATTTTCTAGTGTGTGTTAACAATTTAATTAAATCATCTTTTTTATATAAATATCTATCTTTAAACAATTCTTTTATATTAGATATTATCTTATCTATGTTCAAAATAATAAAATTTTCGTTATAACTATCCATATTAACACTTAATTCTGATTTATCTATTTCAGGTTTGCATGTGAAATCACATTTTTCCATATAATCACATATCTGTGTGAATTTTTTATCGCCTACATTATAATCTATATTATACCCGGTTGATAGTGACAATTTAACGGTTTGTTTCATATTTATCTCTGTTAAATTATTCAATCCCTCATTCAAATAACAATCTATAGCATTCTCTTTCATAACACGGGAAACATTACCCATTTGTATAGATTTCTTTTCTGCCATTCGGTATATATACATATCTATTGTTTCTTCTTCTTTATCATTTTCATCATATTTATCTTCCATATCTTCTTCATTTGGGGATCCTATTACTTTTTTGTCTTCAATACTACCGTGTAAATATATCTCTACATTTCTCTCCGCAAATGGTAATCTACAATGACTGCGGAACCTTACTGCCCGCCCAATAATTTGATCCGTTCTACTCATATTATACCATGGTTCTATTATATGAACTTGTCTAATATTATTTAAATCAATCCCTTCTGAACCTGCTTTACTAATAATAATAACCTTTACTTTCTCTCCATTTACATTATCCTCATTTGTTGCCGATTTTATTTCTTTTAAATTATTGGGGGATAATTTGGAATCTCCAGTAATCATAATATATCTTGCTGGATTAAATATATGATCCTTATCCTTATCAAGTTCAGTTTTTGCCTTCATTGTAATAGAATCAATCTTAGGTATTGGTTCACTTTTAAATAGATTATCATTCCCTAGTCGGGTAATGCCTAATTCTTCTAATGCTAGAGCAATTGGCACACAACCACCATCGATATACTGAGAATATAATAATACAATTCCTTTTGATTTCTTTATTAAACCCATTATATTGTGTAATTTCATAGAATATTTTTGTAATCCATCGGATGAAAAGATGTTACCATATTTCTCATAAGGTTTTTGTTTGTATTCAAAATCACGCTTTGTTTTATCATTGTAAGATACTACTTGTAGTAATCCTTGTCGTCCAATAAAACTACGAATGTCTATTTTCTCTTCTTTTTTGGGGTTCTCAATAAATTCATCTAATCTTGAATTGGGATATACGAAATTTAAAGTTTGTAATGGTAATTCCACATTCGTCCATCCCATCCCTTTATCCATGGTTACTTCATCCGGTAAATTTGATTTTAATTTCTGTTTCGCTAAATCATATCCTATTTTTTGGTAATTGCCTATTTTATTTATAAAAATATCTAAATATTCTATACCTTGTATAATTGATGATCCATTTAATTGATATTTTGGGTATTCAAACCCAGGATTTTTCAATGTTAGTAATTTATTAAAATCACTTGGGTATATCCTATATGGGAATGTGTATGGGTTCTCTCCACGGACAAATGATACATATCCCCTCATCTTTTGCAGTAACAGATTTTTACCAACTTCATTTGAACCATCTACTCTGAAATTTCCCTTTTTATCAAATATATCGCGCACTTCTATTTTGGGTCTCCCGTCATTTATATTCATTAAATTTATGAGCCATACTATTTCTTTATAACTATTGAACATAGGAGTAGCTGATAATAATAATAACTTTAATGTATCGGAATAATTCACCATATCAAGTAAGTTTTGAGCAATCTTTTTATTTGGATTGTCTCCACTAATTCTGATATTATGGACTTCATCAATAACAATTAAACGGTTCGAAAACTCTCTTTTAAGGGCTCTCTCTTTGTTTTTCTTTGTTTGGTCTTCATCTCCTTCAACTAAATATTGGCTTTTTAATTTTGTGATGTAGTTTGAAAATTCTATATATCCCATAAAGACATATCCTTTATTTATTATTTTATTCACTTGTTTCACTATTTTAACTTTAGATAATCCTTTCATATTCATAGGATTTATTTCTTTCAATAGTTTATTACCTGTGCATGCTTTCAAATCCCATAATCCATTTACTTCTTTTAGTTTTCTATCATCAAATAGTTGTAATCTAAAATTACTTTGGACATTAGGTGATGCTACAATAATAATTTTCTTTTGTATCCCAACCTGGTTCATATAATCACGCATTTCTTCACACACGGATATTGCCGAACACGTTTTACCTGTTCCTAATCCATGATATAATAATAAACTGTTATATGGTGTTAATGAAGAGAGAAAATTTCGCACAAATATCTGATGGGGTGATATTTCAAACCCCGCACTACACATTAAATCTGCCTCTTCTTCTACATCTTTTATATCAGTATCATATACTAAATCATTGAATTCTTTTTTTTCTGCTATTTTTATATTAAAATTAGGGTCTAATAAATGAGGATATAAAAACTGCAATTTATCTGGGTTATTGCCTAAAATAATGCTCTCTCTATTTTGGAACTCTAATAATAATTTCTGTAATTCTTTATCGTGATTATTATACCATTTATCGAAACCTTTTATGTCATTAATTATTTTATCAAAATTATCATATATTGGTTCTTTTACTATATCCACAACTTTATTACCCGTTTGTGGTGGTGGTGGTTGTGATATTGTCGGTTGAGGTAGTTGTGATTTAATAACTAATTTTTTCTTCCTTGACAATGGTATTCGTTTCCTAGTTTTCTTTATTTGAATACTATTTGAACCACTTGGAGAAGTCCTTATTTTTGAACTCATTACTTAATATAATATTATATTAGATATTCTATTATATTTATATTTTAACTTCATACTTAATTATAGTTTAGATTGAACTGTTTTTTTACCATGACAATTTCTACATAACGCAATTAGATTGTTTACATTATTATCCCCTCCATGTTGTAAATCCATTATGTGGTCTATTTCATATGTATGGTCTAAAGGGTCGTTACAGTGTCCACATTTCCATGATTGATTAGAAGCAACATATTTTTTCTTAGTCTCGCTCACAGACCTTTTATGATTAGTATTTTTCCCTGAGTTAATAATTCGGTTATCCTGTGTTGGCTTATATCCACCTCCAGATAGAGAGAACCCACCCACTGTATGGGTCTCGTTACTCCTATCATATCCTATATTATCTTTATCAATGCCTGTTAAAAATTTATCCTTCGTATAATCCAAAATTGGCGTTATAATATTTTTTGAGTTTTTATCTATCGGCATATAACGTATTATATCATTAGCATGTATTAATATTGATCTAGTTTGAAATGGTTGTTTCTTTATGAATATATATATAACGAATGCTATTGCTACATAAGATGCTATTTTAAAATATTTTACGTCTATTTTAATCATATTTATTAATTTTCCATCATAATATGTATTATATACAAGAGCTATCGTTATCAACAATAATATAATTTCAAATCTCATTATAATATACTTTTAAAAAAAATATTACTCATATATAGTTTATCTTAAAATTATATCCCTTTACCGCCAATATTATATCCTATATATACACTAACTATGAGTGCTAAAATAGAACAAAAATATATTACTTTATTTTTCCATTTATAAGTTTTATTATCTTTCTCTCTGTCATTAGTGTATATGTGACAATATGATGTTATAAATTCATCAAATGTAATTTCATCTTTTTTAAGTTCCTTATTTATTTTATTATGTATAAAATGAACCCATTTTAATATGGAATGTCTAGAATCTAAATATGGCGTTACAGGATATTTATCTAATAACTTAGCAAAATTATTTCCATATTCAGGATTAGGTAAAAATATTGGCATATTTTGTATAAATTCATAATACTTTTTCTTTGTTGTTTCGTGTGGGTTTACTGGATAAGTCATCGCCATGGTATTTATAAAGAACCAAAAACGAGGACCCCATATATTCTCATCCCAAATAATTGTGTCATTTATATTTGCTATTGTGAAATTTTCCATTATATTCAATTAATATAAAAAGATAAAGATAATAACTAATATCATATAATAAATTATACATTAATATGAATAATTGTAAATATAAAGATAATGGGTGTGACCGCGAAAATAAATGTTTAAAAAAAAATACTTCATTGAAGCATGAAATGTTTAATATAAGGAAAAATAATATTCCAAATAATATCTCTAATTATTCAAAAACGATAAAAAATACAACTAGTTCAAAAGATAATATTTGTAAAAATGAACGCTTTGCATATAATAAAAAATTTATTATTAAAGGTCATAATAATCATAATAAATCAATTTGTAAAGACGATTATTGTGATTCTATCATGAACGATAAAAATATATTTACGGAAGGTGAATATATTACAACAAGTGATAATAATAATACTAAATTTCCAATAACAAGCATCGGTATTATAGGATATTATTTCAATAAGACTATTAAAGATTATCAATTCTTATTGATTCGTAGAAAAGACACATTAGGATATGTTGATTTTATACGTGGGAAATATCAATTACATAATAAAGCATATATAATGAACCTACTTAATGAGATGACAGTGCAAGAGAGAAGTTATCTTAAGAATGGATTTAATTATAATTGGAATAAATTATGGGGAAATATGAAATTAAAACAACGTTATATAAATGAAGAATATATTTCCAAGGAGAAATATGAGGCTCTTGTTAATGGTATTTCTACTACAAGTGAGTTCTATAATTTAGAATCATGTCTATCTAATGTAGAGACTTCATGGGAAGAACCAGAATGGGGTTTTCCAAAAGGTAGACGTGAATACAGAGAGAAAGAATTAAATACAGCAATACGTGAATTTAGTGAAGAAACAGGTATTAATAATAACAACATAAACGTTATATATAACATTCAACCATTTGAAGAAATATTTAACGGTTCAAACTTTAAATCATATAAACATAAATATTATCTTGCTAAAATTAATATGCCAATATCATGCAATAAGAATAATGTCTTAACAAATTATCAGAAAAGCGAAGTTAGTGCTATAGATTTTAAAACATATGATGAGTCTACTTCTTGTATCCGTGATTATGATAAAGAGAAAAAAGATATTTTAGAAAGTGTATATAATATATTGCAGAATTTTGAAATTGTTCATTAAGATGGAGTGAAATATATAGGTTATACATTATCCACATTATCTAACAACAAATATATACTGATAATATATATATCTACGCTATAATAATGGATTTTTATAAATACATTCTTACTTTTTTTGAGAGAATAAAGTATTACTCATCCATATTATTTTCATATGTAAAATTACATAAAACACCACTTATTAGTTCAACACTCCTTATGCTTTATATAATTTTCTTTTATATATTCTTGTTTAGATCCTCAAATTATACCATGCAAAAATACGAATATTATACAAATATTGCCTTTATCATAATAGGAACAATATGGAGCATAGGGATTATGAGCAAATTCATGAATAGTGGTGATAGTATAAATTCAAATATATTCAAATATACCAAATTTATCGTAGGAATAACTTTAGTATTAACGGTATTTTTTATATTATTATATATTTTTACGTCATCTGTATTTGCTAATAATATTGTTAGTTTTTTAATCAATTTAGGATTAATAGTGTTTGGATTATATATTATTTCATATTACATAAGAAAATCAGCATATTATGAAAAAATAAAAAATAGTTCATTTGGTAATAAGTTATTCAATTTAACATTTGGAATTCCAGAATTTGTCATAAATTATTATGCATTTTTTATGAATGATATTAAAACAACCCCTAATTTTATATATAAAATTATTGGTATAGAAATTATATTCGTAGTGTTATATTTCTTGGTTCCTTACATAATGGATAAAATATTTACACATGATGGAACTTTATTATTGGGAGAACCAGTATATACAGATGTTATACATACTGTAGGGACATTTGAAAACTTACATAAGGGTAGTAAAATGGAACCATCGGGGGAAAATGATAATGAAGATATAAACAACCCTGATTATAATTATAATTATTCCGTTAGTTTTTGGTTATTCTTGGATGATGTAGGTGAGAATTATAGGGTTTCTACTAATAAATACACATCTATTTTAGACTATGGTGGTAACCCTAAGATAGAATATAACGGTAAAGATAATATCTTAAGGGTTACTATGAAAAAAGGGAAGGAAGGTCTATATGATACTATATATAGCAGTAATAATATACAATTACAAAAATGGAATAATATAGTAATTAATTACAATAGTGGGATAACAGATATATTTATGAATGGGGAATTAGTAGGGACTAAAAATAAAATACTTCCATATTTAAGAATGGATAATATAGTATTAGGAGAACAGAAAGGATATCCAGGAGGAATATGTAATGTAATATATTATAAAAATACATTATCAAAAGCAAAAATAAATACATTATATGAAATTCTAAGGAATAAAAAAAGACCGTATTAATTTTATTTGTAAATTATTAAGAATATTTCTTAACATATGTTTCTTTTATTTAGTTTCTTTTATTTATTTTTTTTAAAATTATCTTAATATATAATATATTATGAATACGAAAACAATTATATTTACTGTAATAGTGCTTGTTGTCTTATATTTTGCATATTATTATTTCTTTTCTAGTAAGACAGACCAAATGCTTGTAAAAATGAACGACGCACGAGCACAAAAAGTTATTTCTGCTGGTTCATTGCCTTCTGGTGCATCTTCTAATTATACATTTTCTATTTGGTTTTTCGTAAATGATTGGAACTACCGTTATGGACAATCAAAAGTTATATTCGCACGTAAAGACCAAGATGGTGGGGTAGCACCAATGGTAGAATTTACCCCTTCAGTGAATAATATCCATGTTACTTTAGCAACTTATCCAACAACTGGATCAAACACCACTGGTAAAAATCATACTTGTACGTTAGATGATGTCCCATTACAGAGATGGACAAACCTTATAATGTCTATAAATGACAGGGCTTTAGATTTATATTTAGATGGTAAATTAGTAAGAACATGCCTCCTCCCTGGGGTTCCAAAAATGAACCCAGCATCAAATATATTTGTAACTCCAGATGGTGGATTTTCAGGCTTTGTCAGCAATTTTAGATACATTGCAGATAGTGTAAATCCTTCACAAGCATATAACATTTATAAAGAAGGTTTTGGTGGCTCATCTATGAGCAACTTATTTAATAAATATCGTGTAAAATTCGCATTTGTAAAGGACAATAAAGAAATTAATAGTTTTGAAATATAAATTTTGTTGTTTAGAGTTTAGAGTTTTGGATAATCATCGGGTTAAAATTATAGTTTAATATAAAGTAAAACGATTAATATATATTAGTTTATTTCTTAATATATATTATATAAATATGAGCGAACAATTTACAAGATTAACTCAGGGATACGGACAATCATTGTCTAATATTGGAAATACATTTGGTTCAAATAGATATATATCAGGTAGTAAAGAATTTTTGAACTCCAACACTTTAGTTGCAAAGATAGCATTTCTCGTCCTTGTTATGATCGCATTTGTTCTTATTTTACGTGTTGGAACATCATTAATAACATATTTTATGGCTCCAACATCAAACCCAAAATTAGTAGATGGTATGAAACCAGGACATGTAGCAAAAATGATCCCACAAGATCCAAAATCAAGTGGGAGTGTTACCATTATGCGTTCTGTAGATCAAAATAACGGTATAGAGTTCTCTTGGTCTGTTTGGTTATTTGTGGAGCAATTAAAACAAGACGGCAAATTCAAACATATATTCCATAAGGGCAATGATGGGTTTTCAGGTGGAAATAGTGATGGTATGAGCATGCCCAATAATGCACCCGGGTTATATTTAGATAAAAATACAAATAATCTTGTTGTCATAATGAACACTTATAACAATATTACTGAGAAAGTAAACATTAAGGACATCCCATTAAATAAATGGATTAATGTAATAATTAGGGTAGAAGGCGATAAAATGGACACATATATTAATGGCACAATAGTAAACCGTCATAAATTTAATAGTGTCCCAAAACAAAACTATGGAGATGTATATGTAAATATGAATGGTGGATTTGATGGACTTTTATCTGATTTATGGTACCATGATTATGGTTTATCTATTAGAGAAATATTGGCAATTGCTGAGAAGGGTCCAAATATGAGCATGAATAAATCAATGGATGTATTCCCACCATACTTTTCTTTACGCTGGTATTTTAGACAATAATTAATAATCAATAATTGTCTTCGTGAGTATATGTTTAAGTAATTGAATAAATAAGTGAATAACCTGATTAAATATTATGTTTTTATTATATCAAATTATAATAACAACAATAAAAATAATATTACATAATATAAGTATAATATCATGTTTTCCCAACAAAA
>Ga0222662_1001360_pt1 | contig 12067 bp, 19 predicted proteins | sample AntAcemetagen600_FD_179821 | JGI IMG/M metagenome (GOLD analysis project Ga0222662, IMG submission 179821) | Saline water microbial communities from Ace Lake, Antarctica - #600 | ecosystem: Environmental > Aquatic > Non-marine Saline and Alkaline > Saline | place: Antarctica: Ace Lake...
GATTTGCCCATCAAAATCCGCTGAAAACTTCCGCAGCATCAAACACATGGCACCCAGGGCGGCATTTCCATTGATACCCATTGTCTCGGGCCATGTTTTCGACAGAACTTCAAAGATCTGCTTCATTCCGTTGATGCCAACGTATTCGTGCATCGAACGGAGCATATTCGGACAACCGATCTGATTCCAGCTAGACGCTGCATCGACCACTGTGTAGCCGTACTCGGAGATTACCTTTTCGATAGCCAATACTTTGGGGTCTTCGGCCACGACATCACTACGCCAAGTGTCGATAGCTGCCATCTTCGCTTTGTCATTGTTCACAGAGCTATAGATGGCGGCTTCGTGTTTTGGCCCCCGAGAATCGAAGACACAACAAGGCACCTTCCGAAATTTCCGCAATTTAGCGGCGGTAAGTCGTTGTTGTCCGTCGACTACCCAGAAGGTGCCATCAGAACGCTTACCGACTTGCAAAGCCCCGAACTTTTCGGGGTCATAATTCTTGGCGATCTTGGGAGCGATTGATTTCACATCCCTTTGATAACCATCTTCGTCTTCTGTCCATCGGCAGATGTTCAATTCGCTGACCAACAGATGTTCAAACCACGGGCGTTTCGACATAATTATCCCTTTTAGATAATCGAAAAAAATAGTAAACCTTCGATCAGATGCGTGTTACACAAGAGAATGATCTGTTAATTTCAACAGTTCATCATGTCGATAGAGTATCGATAATGCGTCTGGGTGCCAATCGAGAAAAGGACCAAGATACTCGTCCTCTTTCATCTTCCTGATCCTCGAACACGGCTTCCCAGGTGCCAAACCGTCTTTGTGTTCCCTTGGCTTGAAAACACTTAGAATCCGAGGCATCACCGATGGTTTGATGATCCTAAACTGATTCGGATAAGCCTTAGCATAATAAAGGATGTAGGCATTATCCTCAATACAGGATTTCAAAGACGTTTCTTTGATATCAGTAAACTTGGTGTGATAATTAGGAGTCGTCTTGATCTCCAAATTGAAAACGACTTTTGGGCTGCTGAATGTCTTGTCAACATGATGGTTCGGAAGTGCACCTTGAATAACAGCACCAGAATTATCGACCCCACGGTCAATAACTTCGAACTTAATTCCCGCCACCCTGTATAAATGAAGCATGTACGCAAGGCTGATAACATGTTCTTCGCGATGACCGTGTTCCATGGCTTCCGCAAATTCTTCAGGCGTCCTACTATCCATACGATAGGCTAAACTCATCACACGTTACCTGTTCAAAGAGGAATACGCCCTCAACTCAAATAGGCATGGCTACCATGCCCCAGATCATTTAGGCGTCGACTAATATAGTAAAATTCATGTCTTAAAACGTCAATGGTCGATTGCTTCAACACTTCTGCGTGTTCGCCAGGAACTCCATGACGAAGCTTGGCTTTAGTACATTCTTCATCTAAAAAGCCTGGATTTACATGAACTTGGGGCCTATATTTCTCGACCACCCTTTTGATGGAGTTCGGCACTAGTTCGAATGGTTCAAGAAATCGCAATATCCAAGAGTCGTAATCGTTCCACATTTCTTCGTAAGTGATTAACACCGAATCTTGCTGATATGAGATCTTGATTAGGTGGTCCATCTCTGCGACCAGATCTTTGCAATACCATAAACAGAACTCATCGATCGTCATGGCTTGATACCGCTGTCGTTTACTTTCGAAAAATTCCAAACGATTCGGGTCCCCAAGATAAGAGTGGTCCCACACTATCGAATTATATCTCGATATAATATGGTCCATCGGGTCTCGTAGCTGGACGACGTATTTCCATTCTCGTATTAATGGAATGTTGCTGCGGTATGGTCCAATATAGGCATCCTGCTTTCTTGTGCTGCTGCTAATCCAACGTGTGCTGCTGCTAATGCAACGTAGCAATCCACCGATGAATGAAGAGCCTGCTTTGGATGGCACTACGATGACTATGTTATCGCTCAAGATAACCACCTTCGCAACATGAAAGCTGTTGAATGAAAAAGGCGGGAGCCACAAGCTCCCCTTCCCCTATGGCACCGGCCAGGAATCGAACCCATCACCGTGGCTTGTGGTCCACGGTGCCCACCAAATCGGGCGTGTCGAACGTTATTCAGGGAAGTTAGCCAGAATATTAATGTGCTGCTTGGACTTCAAGTACAGACGTTACTGCGAAAGCAGTGTTTTCTTTAGTCACCACATTGAGACCTCTCAACATGAGTGTGCGACTATCGATAAATATCCCGTCGAAAATCATACAGACAATTTCGACCGTGCCGCCATCATCTAAATGAAAGGCGTAATTGCGACCGCGTCGTAAATTTTCGGGATGCCAATTCTTTGACACGTCAGACTCCAATCCAGGTTATATAAAAAAGAAAGTGCAACTAGAGTGAATCGAACACTCGTCTCAACCTTGGCAAGGTCACGTAATACCATTATACCATAGCTGCATGAACCGCCCTTTTATTCACGTCACTGGGAGTAGCAGGCTAGTTCCCAGGAGCGGTGAAGGCGGTATGTTTATTGTGCTTTGAGTTTCGTGTTCCAGTACACGTCGCTCAAGAAATTCTCCCAGCTACTAAGAACCTCACCATCGTGGAATGATGGTACCCAACGCGGTTGTTTAGGTTCTTTGAGAAGCTTCATCCTTGCTTCCTTGGTAGTACGGTCTCGTTTCTTGCTGTTACAAGGAAAACAGGCAACGACACAATTCTCCCAAGTCGATGTACCACCTTGAGCACGTGGGATCACGTGATCAAGAGTAACGTCCGGACGATCGAGAGCCTTGGTGCAATACTGACAGGTGTACTGATCACGCAGATAAATGTTACGTCGATTGAATGTAACACTAACTTTCGGGATCTTGTTATAGCCCGTCAAAACGATGACTTCAGGAACCTTGATAGCAAGATCCATCGCTCGGATAGCGAATTCGTCTTCGTCGGGCTCCATACACTGCCAATCTTCCCAATCGTATTGCATATACGTGATCGGGTCGACGATGCGTGCTTTACCATTGACTACCTTAGTCAGGGCCTTCACAACATTCCGCACGGTTACGGGTTGCCAAGACTTGTTTAACACCAAGGTTGGTCGTTCTAATACGTTAGTGGTCATCGTGATCTCCTTCGTAGGTCCTCGATTTGTTCGAGCCATTGAGCGACAATACGGCCCTCAATTACTTAATTCCAACTTTTGATCTTTGGTTCGAAATGATCGGCAAGCCATTGTTCCACTCGTGGATCAATGGTTAGTCTTTCCGGGCTTCGATTGCTAACAGCAATAACGGTCCCATCATCAACGACACCAAGATCGTTGCAAAGGTTCGCACTGAATTTTTCGGGTGAAGCTACCAGATCATCAAAATAATACAGATAGAATTGGTTCCCGTACGCTTTTCTCCAATTTCTGATCATGCGAGGGTAATTGGATCGCTGTGCTTTAGCAATCCGTTTTGCACACTTCAGCATTCTATCTAAGTCACTAAATCTAGCGATAGTATACGGGTACCACATGACGTTCGCCTTAGCCACAGAAATCGCTCTTTCAACCGGATTCCGCAAAACCAATACAATCTTCGCGTTAGGAATATTCTCCTTAACTCGTAAGACCTCTTTCTTTGACAACAAACAATACGCAGGGGTACAATCAACATTCAGACAGTCATTAGGAAAATGGTTGAAGTACCACTCCCACCCTTTATCAAAAAACTTATCAAAAAAAGTGAATCTCTTTCTTTTGATTGCCGAAGTCTCCACTCAAGAATCGAAAGATAGAAGTGCTTCCACAACGTTGACCACCGATTCCTATTATATCAGGTTTTTGAACCATCTTTTTTCTCCTTGCTTGTTTTGAAAGCTAAATCCCAATTCTTATTAAATTCTTTCTTGGGAATTGTTAATGGCCGATTCTTATTATCTTTGCCGTTTTGCACTGACTCAGTTCCTTACACGAATATAAATCAAGACTCTGAATTGCGTATAGAAATTATTTACGTCAATCCCACAAACAATGAAAACCATATCTCATGAACAATATTATATGTTTCAGTGGCTACTGCTTGGATCTCGGGAAAAATCATCGAATCCAAATTCGAGAATGGTTTAAAGAATACTTTAAAAACGACTTCCTAGTCATAGGACACGTTTGCGACTCAGAACACAAGTCAATCTTGAAAGAAACATTTCCAAATGCAATCGTTCAAGTCGAACCAAATGTGCCAATTCGAACGTATGGAATGCCGCCAAAACAATTCAAGACCGGTATCCAGACATACTTGCAGCAAATCCATTCTTACAGGAAAGTCAACGCTCTAAGAAAAACCATATTAGAACCAAATGATTCTGATCGAATTGTTCGTTGTCGATACGACATCAACTTCTATACCAGCCCGAATCAAGCAGGAATAGTATCCAACAATGAAATTGGAATACCAGATTTCCATCATTGGGGAGGATATAACGATCGTATGGCAATCATGGGCGGAGCTGTCGCAGACCATTATTTAGACATTCTTACCGTGATTCTGAAAAATAAATCCAGATGTATCCATCCGGAGAAAAATCTCAAAAGAGTCCTATCCGAAGCGGGTGTTAACATCAAAATGATAAACATCCGCTTTAATAGAATCAGAAGCAAAAGCCTAGAACTCAACGATTGTAAAATCGATCAGCCTTGGCGAGTTTGAATTGCTGTATTATTGGTCTGATAATATTATCTCCCAAAAATTTAGAAGCCAGCCTTACACCCAGTCCTTGTCTTTGTGTTATTTCGGAGGCCGAGAAGGACCTCAAGTGGTCCTCAAGACTTTTAAGCCCCTCAACATGCTTTATCACCATAGAGCCCCAAGGAGAACCTTGCGGAAGCTTTATGTCGTCGAATATCACGGGAATACAGCCAGATTTCAAAGCTTCCCAAAATCTAACAGTGCCTACTCCCCAACCTCTGGGACACAAAACGAATTTTGAACACTGTAAAGAACGTTTAAAAGCCCCATCTTTCGAACCAGCATATGATTCATGATTCCATTTGTCTCTATAAATCATCATAGAATCAAGTGGATGTTTCATTTTCGACAACTCTTCTCTGATTGGACTATTAATCACCCCGACAAAAGAATACAAAATCGGCCTGGTTAAGATATGAATTGGATTACCGACACAATTAATTGGTTGATGTGCGATTGGATGTGCCCTAATTGAACCGATCTTATCAGAATCACAATGTGGTGAAAAGACATCCGTTATCCCCAGCTTTTCAAAGGTCTGAATGAATTTTCTCGGATTAGAAAATTGGCACATAGTAATAGACGGAAACCTATTATCAATCCTGGGAACTGTTATTTCGCGACCTTCTCGCTCAATTCCCGTCCATGGTATTTTGTAATAATTAATTGAAGATAAATCGAAATACTCTTCCAAAAGATTCCCGACCTTACGCTCCACGAATGGGCGACATCGATACCACAAATCATTGTGTTCACTAATTATCATACTGTTTCAACATGACTGACCAGAAATTCAATAGGCTTACCGCTTTAATTAGAGTTCCAAAGACTGGATCTACATCACTTATTGGCAGTTTACAAGAAGTCGGCATTAATGAAAAGAAATCCACCACTAAAGAACTGAATGAATTGTGGGTCATCAACAACGAACAAATATACGACATCAAACCCGTAGATCTTGAAAAACATTATGTGTTCGCCACAATTCGCAACCCATTGACTAGATTTATAAGTGGTTGGCGATTTTGTCTTAGAATGAAATGGATACCAGAAGGTCTTACTCCTCTAGACCTCCTCAAAACAATCAGAAACGGTCAAGAGTCTACCCTTTCTCGCGAAATATACTTTCATGTGGTTATGCCACAATCAAGATGGTTGTTTGCTGACGGGAAGCTATTGTGTGATAATATCATCAAATTTGAACAACTTGGTGACATCCAACATCTTGTGAAATACCTTGGCGTAGACAATTTTCAATTATCACATCTAAAAAATAGTAAGAATAAATACTCTACTCACCCTGGCACGGATTGTTATTACATGATCAAATATCCCAGGTTGAGCAAACTGCATCGTAAAGTATTCGAAGAGGATTGGCATCGATTGCCATATGAATAAATGAAAGGATATTTTAAAGTTCTGACCAAACATCCCGTGATCATCACGCGGGCTCTGCATCTGAGCGAATATTTTGTCAATCATCTTCCGGACCAACCAATCATACACTGGGTCCAAATACCCTTCTATTTGAGAAATCCACAGTCACTCATTGAAGATAGGAAGTATTTTAGAAAGAATAGACCGAATGATACTCTCTATTATTTCTATAATGAGTCTGCAGTATACTACCATCTTAAAAATAGCGGATTAAATCTTGTAGATTCGCCATTAGAAGCAATGTATGACATTGACACATTTCATATCACCACTCCGAAGCATAAAAGTCACGACGCACTGATGGTCGCACGTGCCACCTATATGAAAAGACTTGAATTAGCCAAGGATGTTAAAAGTCTAAAAATTATATCCAGCATAGAAGACCATGATCATTTTAAGCAGTTAAAACAGATTTTCAAAGGTCGCCTCTTGAACCTGTCTCTAAGCAGAGAAGATTTAAACATAGCTTATAATGCAGCAAGAGTCGGCCTCTGTTTGTCAACTACTGAGGGTGCTCAGCGGGTGATTCTGGAACATCAAATGGCCGGTGTTCCGCAAGTATGCACCACTAGCAAAGGTGGTAGAAACAGATTCATAAATCCTGAAACATGTCTTATAGTTCCGCCAGATCCACATTGTGTAGCGGAAGCAGTGAAACACCTTATATCAATGGATCTTGACCCACAAATGGTCAGAGAAATCATGTTTAGGAGATTGATGGGTTACCGCCACAAAATATTCGAGCTAGGCGAATCTATCCTAAATGCTCATGGCAATTATGATTTTGCGGCCAAAATGAGGATGATCATGAAAAAACAGTATTGTTTAACACCGTGGTGTTATAGAATAGAGAGAGTCCTCAACGCCGAGTTCGGCCTTAACATCGAAGAAGATACTTATTCTGATTAGATGTAGAACTTGCCAAAGAACCCGATGTCTAAAATCGTAATATCTCCAGCGAAAGTATCGGCAGGATTAGTACCTCCTCTGCTGACTTGGAAGGAAAACAGTTGACCCTGCCTCAGATTGTTAGCTCCAAAGCTAATCTGAAGCCCTTCGAGCTGGTCGGCAATCGTTGGTGACGAAAAGTCGCCAGCGATAATCAACGTGGCGTCAGAATCGAAAATGTTCTGTTTGGTCCGAGGAGCATAACCAACACTCTTGTGTTCGACCATCCCATATTTCTCAGCATATCCGGGTTTCGGGCCATTAAGAGTGGTCCAACGACCCGGCATCCAGCCACCAGTTTCGATGCCATGAAATTTAGCTGCGTCAAGCCCAGCTTGATCAACCCCCGTCTGTCCGCCAGATATTACTTTCATCACACCCTCGAAGTAGATAATTAACAAGCACTATTTTAAAACGGCGAGAACTATGACACTAGTGACCGATTTCGACCAGCCTCATTACGCCAGAATCAACAAAGCCCGAGCAGACTGGTTGAATCGAATCCTCGATAACATCAAACCAAAGCTCGAAACCGCTAATGACGTCGCATGCGGGGCTGGGTATTTTTCTAATGCCCTAGCACAACGAGGTATGAAAGTCACTGGGTTCGACCTACAAGAATGTAACCTCGAAACCTGTAGAACCCTATACCCTGATTCCATGTTCGAACAAGTCGATCTTGATGGACGTTTTGAACTACCAGAAGCTGATTTCACTTTGATATTCGGGTTGTTGTATCATCTACAATCACCTTATTTGACGATTTCTCAGATTGCACCTAGTATTGGCAAAGTCGGTGCGATCTCGACCATGGTTAACCCGGATGACGGCTTAACGTTCAAGCCCTATTATGAGGCGAACGGTCCGACTCAGAACCATGCCTCAGATGTGAGCCTTGTTCCGAGCGAATCGGCTGTCAAAGAGTGCTTTGCTTTCCTTGGCTTCCATGTCTATCAACCAGGGCTGGTTGATCATGAACAGTGGATAATGGGTAGAGCTTTTCCGAAAGCAAAACGTGTGTCTTTTGTGGTCAGCCGAGAACCATTAGAGACTAAGTGGTCTGAATATCAAAAGACCGGCTTCCACAGAAAGTGGAATTAAGCAGAGGTTCTTTCTGCTACGAACGTTACTCTGATTCCTTTTTCGTAGTCCTTGATATCTGTCCAATCTTCAATGTTTTGACTGTGCCAATCATACATCACGAACTTTGTAAAACCGAGTTGGCACAGAAACATTTTTAAGAGATTCAAAGAGGGGACGGAGACATATGTTTCCGGTTGTTCCCCAATAGCCAGACCCACTGAGTCTGTTGATTCTTGTCGGTAAGAAGCGACTGGGTAATCAGATTTATAGATCGCAGTATCTATAATCATGTGTTTGACACCCGTCTTAGCCACTTTTTCCAGAATTTTATATTGATCTCTTGTATGATAGAGAAACCCAAGGATCAAGGCTACGTCGAATTCACCTTGGATCTGTTCGTTCTCTACGTCGAATTTGAGTAGGTCATATTTCTGTCGACTGAGAATGTACTTCTGAAAGATATCGAGACCTTTGTCGACCATATTTTGTCGACCTTCGACGCCAAGCACGTATTTGGCCCCAGATCTGATTGCTGCTAAGGACATTCTACCGTCATGTGCCGCGATATCTAGGACCCTAGCACCATTAAAAATTTCGCGGTTTGGGGCGATAATGGCGTCGTATCTCGCACATAGCCTTTTTCTTGCGTTGCCGACTGCTGGCTCATCATAGAACTCTTTGTGTCGGTCGAAAAAGTGCATATTGTAACTCTGAATTAGAGTGCCGAAATTGATCTATTAAGTAGGCAATAAGGGAATCGAACCCATGACGTGATCGTGTAAAGATCCTGTGATACCATTTCACCAATCGCCCATATGTCTGCTCAGGGCGGGACTTACACCCGCAAGTGTTCCAGGTCATGACCCTTCCCACCGACCTTTGGTTAGCCTCACCAAAGGATGTCTATAATTCCATCACCAGAGCGTATTAGTAGTGTGGAGCGGATTCGAACCGCCAACTAGAAGTTCTTAAAACTCCTGCCTCTACCATTTGGGCCACCACACCTTGTAAAAAGATCGGTTCTCCTGACGCTACCCTCGGGGATTCGAACCCCTTCACGCCTCTCGAACCGGTCACAGCTCGCTATCGCGAAATTGCGAGCCGATCGCCGGGTTTGCAGCCCAGCAATTCAGTAGTGACGACGAGAATCGAACTCGCAAGCACCTGATCCTAAATCAAGCGGCTCCCCATATGGCCTACGTCACCATGTTTTGATTTTGTTGAGGGATCGACTCGAAGTTCTACGGTGTTCGCGGCACCGTATTCCTAAACCGCGAAATAAAAGTGAGCAGGCGGTACTTTGCTTTTCTCGCCTTTCAGCCCATCCCCAAGTAAACCCCTCAACAAAATCAAAGTGATCTAGGTGGGAGTCGAACCCACAAACAATTCACCACCCCCTCAAGATGGCCGCTTTACCAGATTGCGTACTAGACCGTGTATCTCCTAGACAAAAAATCAATCAACCTCTTATTGTACTCATTAGCAAGAGCCAACCCCCGCTCAAGCTCAAAACCATTCCTCACCTTTAAAGACATAGCCACTTCCATCGGATCTCTAAAACACGCAATAAAATGGGGACGCTCAAGGTAAGGAAGAAAAAGCTCAATTGTCAAAACCATCCTTGGATCTTTGAAACCCCATAACTCCTTTTTAGAAACGTCAACAGTATCACGTATCCTAGAATCGAATTGATCCCTAGTAGCGAGAATATCCTCACGACTAGGCGGACTTGACCACATCCCACCAGCTGCTTTAAGAATCTCCCTGTTTAATCTAACAAAGACACGATTCTCATAAAAGCCTTTTGGGTTGCCTTTGGCGGGGCCTAATAGGTCTTCACCAATGTGAACTCCCATTGATTGGACACCACCGGCCACCAAACTAGTCGCCGAACGATGCATTCCCAAAATAATGAAAGTTTTCATTTTCCGCCTTTACGATGTGTTCGTAGCGTTTTCCCTTTTCCAGAATGGTCTTTTCTGGGTGCTACTGACGAGTTACCAACGTACCTGAAGTATGCTTTATCGGCACGGCCTGGCCTACCAACAATGTCTGGTTTGTGATAATTCGTGCAGCAAGCGTCTAGTGGTTTTGGTTCGGAGTAATTGTATTCGTGATCTTTTTCGTAGCCCATCAGAAGACACCTCGAAGCAGGAGTTTCAAATCACTATCGTATTGTTTCAAGGCTTTTTCGATTTTAACCTGGCAATCACCACAAATTTTATAGTCATTGATAACCCATGATTCGTCAGTCACTTCGGCTTTGCAATCGGGCACGGCACACGTTTCTTTTGTTTTTGGGGATTTTTCAGTCATGGTCGTTTTCATCCTAATCAGAAACTTCCAGTTTATTACGATTTTTGTATGACAACAAAATCACAAACCATGATTTTCCAGAAGAATCCGATTCTCAAGTGATGATGGTCCGCCCTGAATTTTCTGATGTTTATTGTCCTATTGATGCAGAGCACTACGCAATAGTAAGGAATCCTGTTGACAGGTTTATAAATGGTTGGAACTTCGCTAGAAAGAAACAATGGATAAAAAACGACCAAACCCCATTGCAATTATTAAAATCTTATGCGAACAATCCCAGCAGCCTGTCACGCGGATTAATCTCACACATTAAACCGCAAACGTCCCAACTATACAAACTAAACGAAGTAACACTTATCCCAATCGAAAAGATTGATAACCACTTAAATGAACTTTCGGATTCTCTTGGAATTAAAATTCATAGCTTCCCGAGAGAACATTCTCTTACCTACGACGACTATGATCTTGATGACGAATTTTTCCTATTATTCAATAGAGTCTATTCTAAGGATCTTGATTTTTTGCCTTACTAGGGGGGATACCACTCGATCGTATAATTCATGTCTTCTGTGCAATCGTATGTGCCGTGTCCCTCGGCTCCACAATTCGGACAATCGACGTGTTTGCCGGGTGTCGGATAGGTTCCTTGGAATTCTTCACGACATTCCATGCAATAAATGTCATCGTCACCGATTTCTTCAGACACTTTTTTGAGTTGGTCAAGAGCCTTTTTGTCGACTGCTTCGATCAGATCTTTTGTAACTTGATCTCGTAAGTGTTTGAACGACATTTGATCACCTTGGTGTTTAAGTGGGAGATGCTAGAATTGAACTAGTTGACGACCACCACACATAATACGTCAACGGTTTTACAGACCGCCGTGTGGACCATCTCCCTGGTTGCGGCATCAGGACTCATGAAATCCCGAACTGGCCAGTTGCTACCGCAGTAACCCCGGTTGGATTTGAACCAACGATCTCTACCTTGTCACGGTAGCGTCCACTCCAGACTGGACCACGGGGCTATGTTAATTTGCCTTTAAAATCACTTTCTTCATTTGGTACCGTTCATCACCCTTATTGAAGAACTCCTTCATAAGGATCTCTGCTCGGCTTGGTTCCATCAGCATGGATGGATCGAACTCGTCGTCCATGCCCCAAGCTCTAGCGTTCTTCCACCAGACGTATTTTGTTACATCGCCTTTCCAGATGATGTAGGCCCATGATCTTTTCATTTGATTACCTTGTGTTTGAGTGATATTCTATTGTCACAAGAGTGAAAAGATCGTTAAGTACCGGGCTTTGGCGTTTTCATCCAATATCCCGGAGGTGGTTTTGTTATGCCTCTTTTTGTGCACCATTTACCAATAGTTCTATCAGAAACACCATAGTCTCTAGCTATGTCGACAGACGGTTTGCTCCAAACAAGTTCTCTCAATTCTTCAGTCGATGGGATCGATTTTCGTCTATCTTTCTTGTAACATTCCGCACAACGTTCGAATTTGGATTTTTTGCCACAAACACATTTTTTATGT
>Ga0222662_1001363_pt1 | contig 12042 bp, 2 predicted proteins | sample AntAcemetagen600_FD_179821 | JGI IMG/M metagenome (GOLD analysis project Ga0222662, IMG submission 179821) | Saline water microbial communities from Ace Lake, Antarctica - #600 | ecosystem: Environmental > Aquatic > Non-marine Saline and Alkaline > Saline | place: Antarctica: Ace Lake | collected...
CAAGGCCAGGAACAGCCGCTGGAACAACACCAGACCCGCGAACGAGGTCAGCCGAGAGCCGGACTCGAACTCAACCAAGGGAACGCGGGAGCAGGCGACAGAGGGATCGTGTGGAGTAGGGTTCACCGTGAGTGTCCGCTGGGAGAGGGTTTTGGATGTCTGTAGTAACCCTCTACTACCCTTTGCCGGCGGCACTCTTCAACCCCTCAGCTCACCACCTCACCCAGCCCTCCGTGAAACATCGGGGTCTACTCTCGGCGGACATCACAGAGGACGACGCCCTCGACGCATACGAGGCGTATCTCGAAGGGTTCACCGACATCGTTGGGCTCGAGGTGGTCGGGCTCTTCGAGGACGACGAGCGCGTTTTCGAGGGTGGCTCCCGCCGCGTGCTGTACATCGTGGGGCGAACTCCGGCCAAACCCTGGCAGTACCACTGGCGTAAGAAGATCGCGGATGGCGCGTGGTCACCCTGGCAGGCCATCGATGCGGATATCGACTCGGAACACGTCCTCCCCGTCGTCTATCAAGGGCAGCTATTCATCTTCTGGCCAAGGTGGACCGTGGTTCGGGACGAACCGGTCGCGAACGCCCCGGAAGGGACTGCGCAACTACGAGTGAACATCGCCTGGAGCAAGCTCCGCCGAGGACGATGGACCGCAAGCGTCCAGTCAGAGGTGAGCGCTGCAATCCAGCGTTCGGCTCCCGCGATGTTTAGCTATTCCCTCCAAGAGGGAGGGGTGAGCCTTGAGCGGCCCGTGATTCGGGAGAACGACAGCACTGGACACGGAGCCGCGAAGTCGATGCGTCTCTCAGCGGGCGTTCGCGAAGGGCAACTCGACATCCACGTTGAGCGGGTGATTCAAGCACCGCCAACCGCAGGAGTCTACGACCCCGACTGCCCACCTTGGGTCGCCCGGCGCGCAGCAACGTACGTGACCTCAGTCGGTCGGTTCGTCTTCGACGGGCGGCGCGGGGGCGTAGTTCGGTGGGACAAGACTCTCCCCAACTACGCCGATGGGTTCCGAGCCCTACTTCCCCCGGCGACCTACAACGAAGCGCAGAGGTTCGTCGGGCCTCGCGAGTGGGTGGAGGAGCAGCCCACGGCTCGGGGCCTGGATGTCTTCATTCCGCTGGCAAAGCCCGAGCCGGACGAGAACCTGACCGACTTGAACAGCGTCAACCAGCGACTCTCCGAACTCCCAGGCAAGCTCGTTCCGCTGCTCGGCTCAATGTCCACGCACTTCAAGCTGACGCCAGCACATCAGGTGCGACAGTTCGCTGGGCCCTACCCATTCGTCGTTTCCGACGAGGAACGCAGCTACCTCATCCACCCCTCACTCTCGTGGCCTGAGTATCAACCCAACGGCTCGGTGCCGGGGGGCTCGTACGGTCGCAACCAATTCGACACGTCCCAGTTCTTCGCGCCCCTGGCTGACGAGGATGCTGAAGGCTTCGAAACCAACGCTCCCGACCCAGACTACGGGCTGCCCGCCTGCTGGCCGGGTGACGAGCTCACTGGCATGAATCAGAGTTCGAGCCCGGACGAGGCCAACGGCGAGGAGACGCTTGAGTTGGAGGTCCAGATGGTCCTCGACGAAACCGCATCGTCCGGTGGCTATGGGAACCAGGACTTCCTTGAGTTCGCCGCGGAGTCCGCTGGCGGGCTCTACCGGTTTGAATCGCTGCACCATCCTTTCGCGGCCAACTGGCTGGGAACGCTTCGAGTCGAGGGGATTGAGTCCCTCTTTGCGCCGGAGAACCAGACAGATAGTGAGCCGACTGCGTTCTCGGGCTACAGCCCGACGGACAGCGTGGCGAAGCCCCACCCGACCGACGCCGTCGACTTCACACCCTTCGGGTTCTGGTCCGAGTACCACTGGGAGGTGTTTTTCCACGCGCCCCTTCTAATCGCAAAGCGACTGATGCTCGCTGGCCGGCACAGGGAGGCCCAGCGCTGGCTGCGGCTGGTGTTTGACCCTACCCGCGGCGACACGAGCGAGCCCGCACCGGCGAGGTACTGGCGGTTCAAGTTCCTGGCTGACCTCACCTCGCCTCCGCTGACTGAGCTGCTCCTCCTCGCGTCGGTCTCTCCCGATGACTTGACGGACGAGCAGTCGGATCAGCTCCGCATGCTGAAGGCTCAGATCCAGGAGTACGTCCAACACCCCTTCGAGCCCCACCGGATCGCAAGGTTCCGCCCGGTCGCCTACAAGCGACAGGTAGTGATGGCCTACATCGAGAACCTCATCCAGTGGGGGGACCGGCTGTTCGCCATGGACACCCTGGAGTCCATCAACGAAGCAACAGGGCTTTATGTAACGGCATCCAATCTCCTGGGGGATCGCCCCCTTGAGCTTCCCCGGAAAACCGAGCCTACGCCGATCGCCTGGGACGATGTGAACACCTCCACCAGCAACGGGTGGGCAGTTCCGGTGGTCGATCTGGAGAACGTGCTTCCGCCCATCGACTTTGGCGACGCGCCTTCGCCGTCCGAGGCCCCGCCTCCAACCCTGGGGCTCTACTTCTGCGTCCCGTTCAACCGCTCGGTGCTGACCTATTGGGACACGCTCGAGGAGCGGCTCTTCAACATCCGCAACTGCAGAAACATCGCCGGAGTGAAGCGTTCGCTGCCGATCTTCCAGCCGCCAATCGACCCGGCCCTTCTGGTCCAGGCCGCCGCCGCGGGTCTGAGTATCGAATCCGTCCTCCAGGGGGAGGCTCAAGGCGGACTGCCACGGTATCGGTTCCAGGTCATTCTGGACCGAGCGCGTTCGCTCGCAGGCGCGGTGTCTCAACTCGGGAGCAACCTCCTTTCGGCCCTCGAGAAGCGGGACGCAGAAGAACTTGGGAGACTCCGGCAGGGTCACGAGGAGACTCTCCTGGAGCTGGTCCGGGACATCCGCGACCGGGGTATTGAGGAGGCTGAGGCTTCACGGAGCGGTCTCAAGCAAAGCCACAAGTCAGCCCAAGCTCGGCTCGAGTACTACACCCGGCTCCTGAACGAATGGGACACGGTTCAGCCCCTCTCGGAGGGAATCACTCCCGGCGTCCAGCTCAAGGGGGGCCCCGGGGAGCTTGAGCGGGCTCAAGCGCAACTCACGATCGAAGCCTCGATCGTTCGGAATGTCGCCGCTGGCGCACGGATAACGCAGGGAATCGTAAGCGCGATCCCGCAGTTCCAGGCGGGAACCAGCGGCGTCAACACTGAGTTCGGAGGCCAACACCTCTCGCAGATCCTAGGTTCAATAGCGTCGGCCATCGGTATCGGTGCGGACGTTCTCTCAACTCAGTCGACGATCGCCGGCATGCAAGCGAGCTGGGACCGACGGCGAGAGGATTGGGAGTTCCAGAAGGAGCAGACCCAGCTGCAGGTGTCCGAACTGGAGAATCAAGTCCTCGGCTCCGAACTGCGGCTCGAGATGGCGAAGCTCCAGCGTCGCAATCACGACCAGCAGATGCTCAACGCGCGGGAGATAGCGACATTCTTGAACCGGAAGTTCAGTAACCACGCGCTCTACGGGTGGATGGCAGGTCAGCTCGCAAATCTGCACAAGCAGAGCTATCGGATGGCTCTGGACATGGCGAGGCGCGCCGAGCGTGCGTACCGTATCGAGCTGTACGGAAAGAACAGCTACCCCAGTACGGACACCACCTACGTCCGAGCGAACCACTTCGACGCGGGGAAGAAGGGTCTGCTAGCCGGGGAGAAACTGTCGCTTGACCTACAGCGACTCGAAGCTGCGTGGTTGGACCGGCGCACCCGGGAGTACGAGGTCTCTCGAACGGTGTCGCTGAACGCGATCGATCCGGCGGCCCTCATCGCTCTCCGAACAAGTGGCGCATGCACCTTCAACGTGACGGAGGCGACGTTCGACTACGACTACCCGGGACACTTCTTCCGCCGCATCAAGTCGGTGGCGGTGACCATCCCGGCGGTCACGGCGCCACATCAGGGGGTTCACTCCACTCTCCGACTCCTCAGCGACAAGATCCGCGTCAACGACGAGTCGGGCAGCCCGTACCCGGAGGACTTGCCCTCAGGCCTCAGCTCGCTCGACTCGCGGTTCGTCTACCGCTTCGACTCGTCACAGTCGATCGTGACCAGCCACGGGCGAGAGGACACGGGGCTCTTCAATCCCGATCACAGCGACCCGAGGTATCTGCCCTTCGAGGGGTCAGGGGCAATCTCGGAGTGGCAGCTTGACGTGCCGCAGGAGAACAACCACTTCGACATCGCGACAGTTCCCGACGTTCTGCTGCACATTCGGTACACAGCGAGGGACGGGGGGAGCGATCTCGCCGACGCTGTCCGCGACTCTTTGCTCGGGGCCCCAACCCGCTTCGCCTCTCTCCCGACTCCTGGGACGGTCCCAGAGGCCTTCCCCCGAGTCGCCTTCAGTCTCCGCCAGCACTTCCCGGACGAGTGGCAGTCGTTCCACTATCCGCCCGAGTCGGCTACCGAGCAGACAATCGGATTTACCCTCGAGGATGACCTGTTCCCGCGACAGGAAGCGTCCGACGAGCTGGTTGTCGAAGTCATCCAGCTAACCGTTCTGCTGCTCTTGAAGCCAGGGCATGGGCTCTCAGTCTCTGACACGGTGCTGCTGGACAGCTCGTCCGTCACACCGCAGACCCAGACGCCGCCGATCGCGGCGAACGGCGGAACGGATACGTACATGGCGGCGACCTCGGACTTCTGGGACACCGTATCGTCCCCCGCCGTGCCTCAGCTGTACTTCTCGCCCACGGGATACTCCGACGTCCTCGCACTCGACGTGGTGGTTGAGTCGGCCCCGCACACAGAAGCGAACGGTGCCGGCGATTGGGCGTTCAACATCCCGAGCGCAAGCCTCGCCGGGCTACCGGCGAGCCTGGTCGATAGCTCTGGGACGAACGACCGGATCAAACCCGACATGATCGTCGACATCGTCATCTTGACCACGTACACCCTGAACAACTGGTAGCGCCTGATGCAAGGCGACGACCCCACCAACCCTGTCAGCGGTAACAGCTCCAGCGGGCCGGCGGGCGCAAGCCCTTCGTCCATTGGTAGAGGCAACGACCTCGTCACGGCTCCCCAACTGCCGGACACCAACACTCCGTTGGACGGCCGGCGCTCTGACACCATCCAGGCGGTGTTCGGCGATGTGCTCTCCGCACGGCCTCAGGGCAGGTCGGGAGGAGCGGGTGGCGAGGACGCAGGTGAGGCCCCGCTTATCCCTTCGATTGCGACGCCGAAGGGCGGCGGGGCCCTCAGCGGAATCGATGAGAAATTCAACGTCAACGCGTTCACGGGCACGGCGGGCTTCACGCTCCCCCTTCCGGTCTCGCCCGGGCGTGGGGGCGTGCAGCCGTCCCTGAATCTGTCTTATGACTCCGGGTCGGGCAACGGGCTCTTTGGGCTCGGTTGGTCGGTCGGTATCCCTGCGGTGAGCCGGAAGACATCGCGGGGCTTGCCCAGGTACTGGGATGCTACTGATTCCGACACGTTCATCCTCGGCGGTGCCGAGGACCTCGTTCCAGCGCTCTCAGAGTCTGGAGGGACTTGGTCTGTCGTGGAGTCTCACAGGACAGTGTCCAGCGTGGACTACACAGTTCGGCGATACCGTCCGCGGGTCGAGGGTGCGTTCTCCCGCATCGAGCGCTGGACCCGCGATTCTGACGGTGACATCCACTGGCGGGTTTGGACGGGCGACAACACGCTGTCGGTCTTCGGGTTCGACGAGACGCATCGAGTCGCGGACCCGCACGACTCGTCCCGGGTGTTCAACTGGCTCCTGCAGGCCGTCGTGGATGCCCGCGGGAACGCAATGGCGTGGGAGTACAAACCAGAGGACCTGACCAACCTTCCCAGTCCAGTTGCCGCGAACGAGCGGAATCGAGGCTCCGAAGCGAACGTTCACCCGAAGCGCTGCTTCTGGAGCCCAAAGAGCTCCGCCAAGCAGTCCGACGTTCTCGACTACTTCGACGGCAGCGGAGGTCTGGACAGGGCCGACTGGCTGTTCGAGCTCGTGTTCGACTACGGAGAGCACTCGGCCACCGGGCCTGCGCCCGACGACTCGGGTGACTGGGACCATCGCGAAGGCCCGTTCTCGGCCTATCGGGCCGGGTTCGAGGTGCGGACCCGCCGCACGTGTAGCCGGGTTTTGCTCTTTCATCTGATGCTTCCGACCAGCAAGCAGCTCGTTCGAAGTCTCGACCTGATCTACGAGGACCGAGACGAGGGCGCTCGCCTCTCTTCGGCCGAGCTCATCGGGTACAAGGCCACGGGTACGAACGCGTATGACTCGCTGGGCCGACCGCCCATCGTGTTCACCTACTCGGATTCGGAGGCACCGCTTCCTCCGAAGGCGTTGACGACCGCAGACCCCGAGCCGCTGCCTGCGGACCTCGGCGAGCGCTACCGGCTTGTCGACCTTGATGGCGAAGGCATTCCCGGATTGCTTGCCGCCGACCGAGGCCGCTGGACCTACCGCCGCAACCTCGGGGATGGGGTGTTCGGCGCCGCGAGTCCGCTGCCGACCGTCCCCGCCGGCGCCTCCCTGGCGGTTCAGCAGCTCTCCGACCTCTCGGGCTCGGGCCGCAAAGCTCTCGTCCAGTACGGGCCCAGCACACCTGGCTTCAACGGGCGAGAGGAAGACGGCTCGTGGGCCGCGTGGCGGCCGTTCCGACACATGCCCAACATCAATTGGAGCGACCCGAACCTGCGCTTCGTGGACCTGAACGGCGACGGCCGTCCAGACCTGCTCTTTACGGAGGAGGACGTGTTCCACTGGTTTCCTTCGGAGGGTCCCGAGGGATACGGCGAGCCAGAGTGGGCGAGGCAGCTCGGTGGCGAGGAGCAGGCGCCTTGTCAGGTGTTCACCGACTCTCGGCAGGGGGTCTATTTCGCCGATATGTCCGGGGATGGGCTCCTGGACCTTGTCCGTGTACGTGCTCGCTCGGTCTGCTACTGGCCCAACCTGGGCTACGGACGCTTCGGCGGGAAGGTCCAGCTCGACAACGCGCCGCGGCTTGCCCCACCTGACCGGTTCGACCCGGCCAGGGTCCGGCTGGTAGACTCCGATGGTACGGGGCCGACCGACCTCCTGTACTTCGACGAGCACGGCGCGACCGTCTACCTGAATCAGTCTGGCAACAGCTGGTCCGATGGTTCCGAGCTCCCTGCATGGCCGGTCGTGGACACACCCGGAGCTGTGCAGGTGGCTGATGTTCTCGGGACCGGTACGTCCGCGCTCGTGTGGTGGTCACCAGCTCCGGGAGATCGACGTCAACCGTTGAGGTATGTCGACCTGACCGGCGGGGTCAAGCCCAACCTGCTCACAGAGATCGACAACGGCCTCGGCGCGAAGACCACGATCGAGTACACCCCGAGTACGAAGTTCTACCTCTCCGCCCGCGCGACGGGGACCCCGTGGCTGACCCGGCTCGGCTTCCCCGTACAAGTCGTGAGCAAGGTCGAGATCGAGGAGCAGATCCAGGAGACCCACCTCGAGCAGCTATACGAGTACCACCACGGCTACTACGACACCTACGAGCGTGAGTTCCGGGGGTTTGGCCTCGTCGTCTCCCAGGATACGGAGACCTTCGAGGACGGCGCGTCGGACCTGGTGCGAGACCCAGTCCAGACCAAGATCTGGTTCCATACGGGCTCATGGACGGACCACAGCAATTTCTCTACGCAGTACCAAACGGAGTACTGGAGTGGAGACAGCAGCGCGCCGGATGTCGAAGACACCGTCTTGCCCAGTGGCGACTACGCGCCCCAGGAACTACGCGAGGCGGTGCGAGCGCTGCGCGGCAGACCTTTGCGGGTCGAGGTGTTCGGTCTGGACGGCAGTGACGACGCTGAGAGTCCGTACACGGTCGCGGAGACGAACTACACGCTGAATCAGGTGCAGCCACTCGAGGAGCAGGCCCACTCTGTCTGGCTCGCCACCGCGCGAGAGACGCGGACGGCCAACTACGAGCGCGACGGGACCGATCCACGCGTAGCTCACGAGGTCGTGCTGGAGACGGGCTCCTTTGGCGAGGTACATCGCACGGCGTCGGTTGCGTACAAGCGTCGCGGGGCCGGGCATTCGTCCGCGCAGGGCACCACGCTCGTGACGCTCAGTCAGGTCAACCACACATACGACGCCGCTGCTGGCGATGCCCCAGTCGACACGAACGACGCCTGGCGGACGCCGGTCCCCTACGTGACCGTCACTTGGGAGGTGAACGGCCTCGACAACAAGGCGGACACCGCACCATTCGACGTGGCTGATCTCGACCTAGTGCCCGGCAGTGACGGGTCTCTCGCGGAGTTTGACGGCTCTCACAGCTCGGGAACGTGGTTCCGGCGGCTGAGCCACGAGGTGCGCACCTTCCTCGGGGATGACACGACATCGACTCTCGAGCCGGGCACCATCGAGCCTGTCGGGCTACCGCACAAGACGTTCCGGATGGCCTTCCCGAACTCGCTGCGCACAGGCGTCTTCGGAGCATCGACACCTGCGGACTCGGTCATTGGGGGACTGAACGGATCTGGCTTCTCTCAAGGTGCGGGCTACCTCCAGTCCAGCGACTGGCTTGACCAGGTCATCAGCGGCACCCCAGGCAGCTCGGACTACACGGGGGTCTTGCTCGACTCGACGGACAACCCGGACGACTGGTGGGTCCCCTCTGGGGTGGCTGATTTCGACTCCACCACCTTCTTCATGCCCACGAAGGCAACGGACCCGTTCGGCAACGAGACGACAGTCACCTACGAGACCCACGACCTGCTGCCGGCGACCGTTGAGGACGCTCGAGGGAACGAGGTGGATGCGGACTACTCTGGGCAGTCGGACAGCGACGGCTACCGGGTCCTCCAGCCGACCGAGGTGACGGACCCGAACGGCAACTCGGTCCAGACTCTCCACGATGAGCGCGGCGCAGTGGTTCAGCTCGCCTACACGGGCTCGGGGGGGGAGGGCGAGGCCGTAAACCCCGCCGACGAAGAGGACGCCACGGCCTATTGGCAGTATGACCTCGACAACTGGTCGAGCAGTGGCACCCCGGCATCGGTGCGCGCGCTCCATCGAACCGAGCACGACCAGACGGGCACGGTTACCTGGTACGAGTCGGTTGCGTACTTCGACGGACTCGGCCGCGTCGTGTCCGTCAAGACGAACGTGGAACTAGGAAAGGCCCCGGATCAGAATTCCGACGGGACGCTGGTCAATGGGACGTACACGCTGGTGACCGTCACGGCGCCGGACACGCGATGGGTTGGCTCCGGTCGTGTCGTCTACGACAACAAGGGCGCACCTGTGCGGCAGTACGAGCCCTACTTCGCCAGCGTGGACGCCTTCGAGACCGAGGAGGCCTTTGTGACCTGGGGGGTGAGCCCCACGATGACCTACGACCCGCTTGGCCGTCTCACTCGCGTCGACCATCCTCATGGGACCTTCGAGACCGTAGTGTTCGACCCCTGGACTCAGGAGGTCTGGGATGCGAACGATACGTGTCAGGAGTGGGATGAGGGCGGCAGCACCTGGGTGGACGGGGACTGGTACGACACGGAGATCAACTCGAGCGACAACGTGCGGATCCGCGCAGCCCGCCTGTCAGCGACCCACCTGGCAACTCCCACGGTGACCGACTTCGACGTCCTCGGACGTCCGGTCGAGACCAAGGTGAACAACAACGACCGCTGGTCCGCCTGGACGACACGCAACAGCCTTACCGCGACACCCCCGAGCTTCAGCTACACGCCGTCGACGTCAGACTCGGCCTCGCTGATCTACTCCACCGAGGTGGAGCTCGACATCTCGGGAAATCCGCTCACCATCACCGACGCGAGGAGCGTTGATGTCGAGACGCGTCGGCACGACATGTTGGGGCAAGCACTTGAGATGGATTCGGTGGACTCAGGGTGGACCCGCCAGTTCGGCACGATTGACGGCCAGCCAGCCTGGCGCCGCGGGCAGCCGGTGTCCTCCGGGGGTGCCCAGTACACCCACACCTGGGAGTTCGACGCATTGCGCCGACCGACGAAGGCGGAGGTTGACGACGGGAGCAGCACGATTGCCTGGCAACGGCAGTACTACGGGGAGGACGTCACTGGCGCGACCACGGCGAAGGACCGCAATCTGCTCGGTCGAGTCGCTGCGGTCTATGACGGAGCTGGGCTTGTCTCGGCCTACGACTCCGCCGCGGCCTCTGGGAGCACGGGCTATGACTTCCGCGGAAACCCGCGCCATTCCCGTCGGATCTACTCCACCACTTACAAGACCACGCCCGACTGGTCTTCTCTGAACTCGGTGGCTGACCCGGCCACAGCCGAGTCGAACGCCTCGACAGCGCCCCCTCCCCCCTCTACCGCGCCTGCGCTCATTGAGAGCATGGTCCACACCACGACTTCTGCCTCCTACGATGCGATGGGCCGTGCGCTCCAGGTCGCGACCCCGGGCCAGAAGTACACGACGGTGCGCACCTATGGGGTGGGTGGTCTCCTCAAGAAGGTGGAAGTGGACCTCGGCTCAGGCGCCGTTGAGGCCCTCGGCCTGATCGAGTACGACGCGAAAGGTCGCCGCACCAAGGTCGAGAACACCCACAATGGGAGCTCCACGACCACTTCGACGACGAACTACACCTACGACGCTCAGAGTCAGCGGCTGACGAACCTCACCAGCACGAAGTCGGGAAGTACGAAGCTGCAGGATCTCTCCTACACGTACGACGCCGCCGGCAACATCGTTGAGGTCGAGGACGACGCATCCCAAACGGTGTACTTCCAGAACACTGCGGTGACAACGGAGCGCAGGTACACATACGACCCCGCTGACCGTCTGACGTCTGCGACCGGCCGCGAACACGCGAGCTTCGGCGTGGACACCGCGACTGACGGGCCCCAGTACCCAGCTGTTAAGGGCGTCCCGGATACGACGGCGACTGAAGCGCTTCGACGTTGGGAGCGCAGCTACACGTACGACGCTGCCTCGAACTTGACTCAGGTCGATCACGACGGGACCGGAACCACGAACGACTGGACCCTTGACCACATAGTCGCCTCGGGCTCGAACCGGCTCAGCTCGGTTCAGTACTCGGGGGGCGGATCGACGGAGACGCTCAGCTACGACGACCACGGGAACTGCATCACGATGGCGCCCATGGTCTCAGGCGGCGCATCGGACCCGGCGCTGCTCTACGACCATCAGGACCGGCTCGTCCGTACGCGCCACGTGAGCGGGGCGAGCTACTACGTCTACTACCAGTACGACGCCGGGGGCAGGCGGGCACGCAAGGTCCGCGAACGCACGGACGCTTCGTTGCGGAACCGACGCTCCTACGTCGGGGAGTGGGAGGAGTTTGAGGACTTCGGCGGGTCCGGCACAGCGGTTCAGGATTCCGAGGAGACCCTGCACCTTAGCGACGAGCAGCGACGCTTCCTGATGATCGACGAGAAGACGAAATCGGGCGGAAGCAGTACGTCGGTGGTCGTCTGGCGGTTCCAGTTCAGCGACCACCTGCAATCGGCTGCCGTCGAGGTCGACGCGGATGAGAACGTCATCACCTACGAAGAGTTCTATCCGTATGGCGTGACCTGCTTCCATGGGGACTCAGCAGGGAGTCACAGCGCGAAGAGGTACAAGTTCACGGGCCAGGAGCGAGATGAGGAGAGTTCGCTTCAGTACCACCACCATCGGTACTACGCGGGGTGGCTGGGGCGGTGGACAAGGCCGGACCCTGCCGGGATGGTGGATGGGACGGCAAGGTACACCTACGGCGCGGCCGCGATTGCGCGTGATCCTTCCGGGCTAGGCCCTCAACTCGTCAGAAAGTACGAAAAGTCCACTTCCGAAAGGCTGGTCGCAGCCGCGAACTGGGACGCGGCGTTGGATCTTGCGAACGCACGAGGACTAGGCCGTGGGGTGCCGTCGTCGGCAAGGCGTAACCGTTCAGCCCCCCAGTTGAGCCGGTGCTCTGGCTGTGGGATTCCTGGTGCATGACGACCACGACGAAGTCCCTGGAGCAGAAGATCGAGAGCGCGGTGGCGCAGCTGGTGGGCGAGCA
>Ga0222662_1001369_pt1 | contig 11970 bp, 7 predicted proteins | sample AntAcemetagen600_FD_179821 | JGI IMG/M metagenome (GOLD analysis project Ga0222662, IMG submission 179821) | Saline water microbial communities from Ace Lake, Antarctica - #600 | ecosystem: Environmental > Aquatic > Non-marine Saline and Alkaline > Saline | place: Antarctica: Ace Lake | collected...
CGGACTGCAGCGGCGACCCGGCCTGCGGCGGCCCGGCGACCGAGATCTGCGACAACGGCACCGACGACGATGGTGATGGCCTCGTGGACTGCGCCGACCCCTCGTGTTCCAGCGATCCCGCGTGCGGCGGCACGCCGACGGAGATCTGCGACGACAGCGTGGACAATGACGGCGACGGTGACGTGGACTGCGCCGACTCCAACTGCACGCTCGATCCTTCGTGTGGCGGCAGCGGCGGCGAGAACTGCGCCAACGGCGTGGACGACAACGGCGACGGCGACGTGGACTGCGACGACTCCCTGTGCGAGTTCGACCCGGTCTGCCTCGAAGAGATCTGCGGGAACGGCTCCGACGACGACCTCGACGGTCAGGTGGACTGCGCGGACAGTGACTGCTCCGGCGACTCGTCGTGCATCCCCGAGGCCTGCAACAACGGCGTCGACGACGACGGCGACGGCGACATCGACTGCGCTGACTCCGAGTGCGCGACGGCTCCGGCCTGCGTGGCTGAGAACTGCTCCAACGGCATCGACGATGACGGCGACGGTCAGGTGGACTGCGCGGACATCGAGTGCAACGTGTTCCCCGGGTGCGTGGCGGAGCTGTGCAGCAACGGCGTGGACGACGACGGCGACGGGCAGACCGACTGCGACGATGACGAGTGCACGTCGAACCCCGTGTGCGCGAGCGCCGCGGAGATCTGCGACAACGACATCGACGACAACGGCAACGGGCAGATCGACTGCGCTGAGGCGTCCTGCGCCAGCGCCTCGGTGTGCATCGCGGAGATCTGCTGGAACGGCACCGACGACGACGGCGACGGCGACGCGGACTGCGACGACAGCGAGTGCCTCGACGACATCAACTGCGGGCCCGAGACCTGTTGGAACGGCACCGACGACGACGGCGACGGCGATGTGGACTGCGACGATGAGGACTGCATCGGCTGGAGCTCTTGCTCCACCGAGGTCTGCGACGACGGCGTGGACAACGACGGCGACACCCTCATCGACTGCGATGACGAGGACTGCGTCTGGTTCGGCGACTGCATCGGCGAAGAGTGCGACAACGACATTGACGACGACGGCGACGGCGACGTGGACTGCGGCGACAGCGACTGCGACTCCGACCCCGCCTGCACCGCGTCCACCGAGGTCTGCGACGACAACCTCGACAACGACAGCGACGGCGCCATCGACTGCGCGGACAGCGACTGCACGGCCCTGCCCGCCTGCGCCGAGGACTGCTCGGACAACGTGGACAACGACGGCGACGGCTCTGTGGACTGCGACGACGCGGACTGCACCGGCGAGGTCGGCTGCGTGCCCGAGGTCTGCGACAACGGTATCGACGATGACGGCGACGGCGACATCGACTGCGGAGACGCGGACTGCCTGAGCACGCCCGAGTGCGTGCCCGAGGGCGACTGTGATGACGGCGTGGACGGCGACGGCGACGGCGACGTGGACTGCGACGACGACGAGTGCCAGGGCGAAGACCCGGTCTGCGGCGAGGTCTGCGACAACGGCATCGACGACGACGCGGACGGCGACGTGGACTGCGACGACGTGGACTGCGAGACCGACGACGACTGCCTCGGCACCACGCCGGGCGTCGGCGGCACCTGCCTCGATGTGTTCGCGCTGAACTGCGGCGACACCGACAGCTGGTTCAACTACTCGATCGCCGGCACGGACAACATCGACCAGTACAGCTGCTCGACCTGGGACGAGTCCGGCCCCGAGTACACGTACGCGTTCCGACCCGAGGTGACCGAGGAGGTCATCGCGTGCATCGAGAACTTCAGCGAGGACCTGGATCTCTTCGCCATCAGCGACGCTGGCGGCGGCTGTGACGGCGGCAACTGCATCGACTACGGCAACAACTGCGTGGTCATCGACGCCGTCGCCGGTGAGACCTACTACATCGTGGTGGACGGCTACGCCGGGTCCGAGAGCAGCTACGACATCGAGCTGAGCTGCCCCAGCACCGACGAGATCTGCGACAACGGCGTGGACGACGACATGAACGGGCTCATCGACTGCGACGACGAGGCGTCCTGCGGCGACTCGCTGGACTGCATCGACGTGTGCGTCGAGAACTTCGTGCTGAGCTGCGGCGTGACGCACAGCTACAGCACCGAGGCCACGTTCACGAGCGACGCCATCGACAGCTACAACTGCTCGACCTGGGACGAGAGCGGGCCTGAGGTCGGCTACTACTTCCAGGCGCCGGTGAACCAGGCGAACGAAGTGACCGTGGCGCTCAACTACAACTTCGGTCAGGTGGACCTGGACGTGTTCGTGTTGAGCGACGAGGGCATCCCGTGCGCCAACAACTCGTGCGTGGAGTTCGGCACCATTTCGGCGAACTTCGAGACGCTGCCCGGCAACGACTACTGGATTGTGGTCGACGGCTACCAGGGCGACAGCGGCGCGTACGACATCACGGTGTCGTGCAACGCGGTGGGCGGGGAGAACTGCTCCAACGGCATCGACGACGACGCCGACGGCGACGTGGACTGCGACGACACCGAGTGCGAGGGCAGCCCGCTGTGCGCGAGCGCATGCACGTCGATTCAGACGGTGGCTTGCGGCGTCCCGGTCTCCGGCGACACCTCGGACTCGAGCAGCGGCGCGACGAACGAGATCGGCGGCTACCCCTGCAGCGTTGGCAACTTCAGCGGTCCAGAGATCGCGTACGAGTGGACGGCCAATGTCAGCGGCACGGTGGAGTGGGGCCTCATCAACCCGCAGCCGAGCGTGCTCAACCAGGATGTGTTCGTGCTCGATGGCGACAACGGACTGTGCTTGAACACCCAGTGCCTCGCGCAGGGCTTCAACAACACCGAGTTCGAGGCTATCGCCGGTCACACGTACTACCTGGTGGTGGACGGCTTCAATGGGGCGAGCGGCGCATACACCGCCATGCTCGACTGCAACCCGTAGTTCCCGGCCGGGGGCGGCTGAGCCCCCCGATCTCGGCGTCGGCCGTCGGGAACTGCTTGTGCGGCGTACCTGAGTACGCCTCCGCGCGCTCCGTTGCGCGGTAGCCTGCGGGCATGAGCCTGACCGCACGTATCGAGCGCCTCCTTGTGACCCCGGCGGTCGCTGGCTTTCTCGTCGCCTTGAGCGTCGAGGATGCGGCGGCGTGCACCCAACTGCTGGACGAGCGGGCGGCCAATCCCGGCTTCGTCTTGGACTACTGGGTGCCGCGCACGCTGGTGGGGCGGCTGTCGGCGGCTCAGACGAGCCTGTTTGCCGTGCCCGCCCTGACTCGGGCGCCGCTGGGGCGGCCCGCGGCGCTGCGCATGGCCGGGCGGCTGGGCGGCGTGCCCGCCGATGTGGACAAGCTGGTGGCGCTGGGCCTGTGGATCCCCGCCCGAGGAGGGCTGGGTCTCGCGGTGCACCCACTCGCAGCGGCCATCGCGGCGGATGTGACGGCCCTGCGTGATCCCGAAGGCCTGCTCCGGGCCCTGCTCGCGGCGGACACCGTGGATGAACTGGCGGAGACCGCGCTCGGTGGGCTGGCGGGTTTGCTCCTGGGGGTGGCCAGCCCCGCGCTGCTGGCCGAGGCCGCGCCCCGGGTCATCGACTCACTCCAGCTCGCGGACCGGCTCGAGGACGCGCTCCCCTTTGGCCACGCGGTGGTGGACCGGGTCCCTGAGGCCGCCAAGGCCGAGGTCTTGTTCGCGCTGGGCGAGGCGCTGCTGTTGGACGAGCGGGACGACGAGGCGTTGAGTCACTTTGGCATGGCGGCGGCGTTCGCGGAGCCCGGAACACGCCGCTTCGGAGCCTGCCGGCTGGCGATGGGGGAGCTGCTCGTGGAGCGCGCGGATGGAGAGGGGGCAGGCACAGCGCTGGCCGAGGCGCACTCTGCGTTCGTGGCGGATGAGGCGTGGGACGAAGCAGCGGAGGCCGCGTGCACGCTCGGTGCCCTGGCGGTGGTCGCCGGGCACGCCAGCGTCGCGCTGCGCTGGCTGCGGGACGCCGTACGCTTGGGAGGACTCGCCGGGAACCAACATCGAGTCGTCGCCGCCTACGAGCTCATCGCCGAGGCCGAGCGCTCGCGCGGCTTCGAGGAGCCCGGACGGGCCGCTCAGACGGAAGCCGAGCGGGTGCAGGCGCTGCTGGACGCTTGACCCGGGAGCTGATCCCGGCTTCCGTGTAGCTACGCGCAAGACGCGCGCTCGGAGGCCCGCCATGGCTCGCATGTTCCCCCTCGCTGCTCTCCTCCTCCTCCTCCCCGGGCTCGCGGGGGCCCAGGACGCAGACGGCGACTTGTTCGACGTCTCCCTCGGAGACTGCGACGACGCCGACGCCACCGCGTTCCCCGGCTCCACCGAGGTCTGCGACGGCAGCGACGAGGACTGCGATGGCCTCATCGACGAGCCGGGCGCGAGCCCGTTCCAATGCGATCCGTTTCCGATCCTCATCGAGGCGCCGGACAACACCATCGACGGCAACCTCATCATGATCACCGAGCTGTTCCACTCCTCGGTGGACCTGACGGGCATCCCGCTGTGGCAGGACACCCTGCTCGGCACCTCGAGCGCCGGTGGTGTGCAGACCAACGTGCAGTCCATCCTCGTGCGCAACTGGATGGGCAGCAGCTCGAGCAACGTGATCGCCAACGCGACGCTGACGGTGCCCGCGGGCGTGACCATCCTCGGGTGGGTCATCGACTTTGGAACCCAGACATCCGACAACCGCGCCCTGGACTCCACGTTCTCGGTGACCGGCGGCTCCCTGGCGGCCAGCACCAACAACACCTGGTTCGAGCTCGGTACGCAGGACTGGGCGTGGGTGTCGGGGAACCAGGCCGGCTTCCGCTCCTACATCGCCTCCGCAGCGGATGAAGCGCGACTGATCGTGTCGTATGACCCGGCGGCGGTGGGGGCCCTCGATGTCACCGTGAACATGGGCGGCGGCATCATCCGCGACCTGTCGTGGTGCGGCAACGACATGCCCGGCCTGACGAACCACGTGATCACGCTGGCGACGGCGGACGGAGACCTGCTGGACGACGACGGGGACGGGGTCACCGAGTGCGACGGCGACTGTGACGACACCAACGCGGCCATGGCGCCGGGGCTTCCCGAGGTGTGCGACGGCCTCGACAACGACTGCGACGGCGTCATCCCGAGCACCGAGACGGACGACGACGGCGACGGCCTCGCCGAGTGCGAGGGGGACTGCGACGACGCGGACGCCTCGGTGGTGCCCGGGGCCGCGGAACTCTGCGATGGGCTGGATAACGGCTGTGGTGGCATCTCGACGGACGAGATCGACGGCGACGGCGACGGCTTCTTCCCGTGTCAGGGCGACTGCAACGACGCCAGCGCGGCGTCCTATCCCGGAGCGGTCGAGGCGTGCGATGGCATCGACAACGACTGCGACGGGGTGATCTACAGCGACGAGCTCGACCAGGACGGCGACGGCTACCGGGGCTGCGACGGCGACTGTGAGGATCTCGACGCCGGCATCTTCCCCCTGGCCACCGAAGCCTGCGATGGCGTGGACACCGACTGTGACGGCGTCATCCCCGCCGACGAGCTGGACAGCGACGGCGACGGTCTGCCGGTGTGTGGCGGGGACTGCGACGACCTGGACCCCACCAGCGCGCCCGGAATGAGCGAGGTCTGTGACGGCGCAGACAACGACTGCGACGGGTTCGTGCCGCTGGACGAGGTCGACAGCGATGGGGACGGCTACCTGGTCTGCGCCGGTGACTGCGACGACGGAGACGCGGCGGTGAGCCCCGGCAGCTCGGAGGTCTGCAACGGCATCGACGACGACTGCGACGGGGTGGTTCCCGCTGGGGAGTCGGACGCCGACGGCGACGGCCAGACCGGTTGTGCTGGCGACTGCGACGACACCGATCCGGCCACCTACACCGGCGCGCCCGAGCTGTGCGACGGCGAAGACAACGACTGCAACGGCATCCTCATCTCCACCGAGCTCGACGACGACAGCGACGGCTTCCGGGTCTGCGCAGGCGACTGCGACGACGGGGACGCTGCGGTGTTTCCCGGCGCTGTCGAGGTCTGCAACGGCGTGGACGACGACTGCGACGGGGTCATCGACGGGCCGTTTGATGCGGACGGCGACGGGGTGACGGTCTGCGATGGCGACTGCGACGACGGGGACGCGAGTGTCTTCCCCGGGGCCGCGGAGGCCTGCGATGGTCTCGACAGCGACTGCGATGGCATCACGCCCGCCGTGGAGACCGATGACGACGGAGACGGCGCCGCCGAGTGCACCGGCGACTGCGACGACACCGACAACACCGTCTACCCGGGCGCACCGGAGGCGTGTGACAGCGTGGACAGCGACTGCGACGGCGACCTCGTGGATGGGGAGCCGGACTTCGACGGAGACGGCCTGCCGGACTGTGTAGACCCCGACAGTGACGGTGACGGCGTGGTGAACAGCGGGGACTGCGCGCCGCTTGACGCGACCATCTACCCCGGCGCCCCGGAGTTCTGCGACTTCGTGGACAGCGACTGCGATGGGGACCTCGTGGACGGCTACGCGGACACCGACGGGGACGGGCTCCCCGACTGCATCGATCCCGGCGACGACGACGACGACGACGACGACAGCGCAGGCGACGACGACGACAGCGCTGGCGACGACGACGACAGCGCAGGCGACGACGACGACAGCGCGGGCGACGACGACGACAGCGCAGGCGACGACGACGACAGCGCGGGCGACGACGATGACGCGACCGGCGACGACGATGACGCGACCGGCGACGACGATGACGCGACCGGCGACGACGACGACGCGACCGGTGACGACGACGACAGCGCCACCATCGGCGACGACGACGACTCCACGGTCGCTCCCGGCGGCACCACGCCGGACTGCGGTTGTTCGACCACCTCACCGGCATCGGGCTCGTCTGCCTGGATGCTGATGTGGATGGGGCTCGGCCTGCTCGCGACGACCCGCCGCCGGCGCGTCAGCTGACCCGGGCTCGGAGGCTCGCGCTCAGCCGGTCGATAGCGACTACGAGCCCGATGATGATGAGCAGGATGGCGCAGGCCTCTTGGTTCTCGAACGAGCGAATGGCCGTCCAGAGCTCGTGCCCGATGCCGCCCGCGCCGGTCATGCCCACCACGGTCGCCGCCCGCACGTTGGTCTCGAAGCGCAGCAGCAGGTAGCTGACGAACAGCGGCGCCACCTGAGGCGCAACAGCGAAGCTGACCACCTGCATCCGGCCCGCGCCGGTGGCCTCGATGGCTTCGACCTGACCGGGATCGATGGACTCGATGGCCTCGCTGAGCAGCTTGCCCAGCACGCCGGCGCTGTGCACCGCCAGCGCCAACACCCCGGCGAAGGGCCCGCCGCCCACCGCCACCACGAAGATCAAGGCAAACACGAGCTCGTTGACCGCCCGCAGGGCGTCCATCGTGCGCCGGGCTGCGTGGTACAGCGTGCCGTCCAGCCAGCGCGGTCCGCCGAACAGGGCCGCCCCATTGCGGGCGCCAAGCACCCCGAGCGGCAGCGCCCCCAGCAGAGACAGCGCCGTGCCCCACATCGCGATGGCGAGGGTGTCCAGGGTGCCGTCCAGGTAGACCCGCCACCGCGAGAAGTCCGGCGGGAAGTAGCCGGCGTCGGGGTGCTCAGCGCTCCCGAACAGGTACTCCCGAATGTTCGCGCCACCCCGGAACAGCTCGTCGAACGCCAGCTCCGCACGCAGCGCCGACCACACCAGCAGGGCGATCAGGACGACCCAGAAGAGCCTGCGGGCGGCGGTGGAGTTCACGGGTCGGAGCGGGAGTCCTTGACCCGCTCAAGGCGCCGCACCGGCTCGTAGGTCGCGTCGGTCACCGCGATAAAGCCGCGGCTCTGCATGCGGGCGAGCCCGTCGGCGTCGTCGTAGTCCACCAGTGCGCTGCGCAGGGTGTTGAGCAACGCCTCGTCCATGCCTTTGCGGGCCACGATGGGGCTGCCGGGGATGGGGTCCGACGTCCACAGGGTCTTGAGTTCGTTCGCCTTGATGTCCCCGCCCTGGATCGCCCGGGCGAGGTCCAGATCGTTGGTCGCGCCTGCGTCCACGTGGCCTAGGCGGACCTGCAGCAGCACCGCCTGATGCGATCCGGCGTACCGCACCTCGCTGAAGAACGCGGCCGGTTCGACCTTGCGGTCCTCGATGAAGTGCACCAAAGGCACCAGGTAGCCCGACGTCGAGTTAGGGTCTACGAACGCAAACGTGCCGCCTTTGAGGTCGTCCACGCTGCTCGCCGCGCTGTCCGCCTTCGCCACGATGAGCCCGTGGTAGCTGGGCTGTCCTTCCAGCGGAACCTCCTGGGCCAGCGGCTCCACACCGGCGCGCTCGCGGGCGAGCACGTAGGCCTTGGGTCCCAGGTAGGCCAGATCTGCCTTGCCGAAGCGCAGGGCCTCCACCAGCGCCGCGTAGTCCACCACCTTGAGCGCCTTGACCGGTCGCCCGGTCTTGGCCTCGAGGTGGCTCAGGAGCGGCGTCCAGCGACGCTCTGCGTTGGTGGATGACTCGGTGGGCAGCAGGCCAAAGACCAACGGCGCTGTGCCCTGTGCAGCGGGCTTCCCCGCGCAGCCCCCCAGCAGGAAGCACGCCAGGGTCGACACCAGCAGGAACGTAGACCCGAGACGGGTCGTGAAGGATCCGAGAGGGGTCATGCAGACTCCGAGAGCAGCGGCGGCGCGGCGGGGTAGATGGCGAGCAGCGTGGCCTCGTCGAGCCCATCCGGCGGCCCGTCGTACACGATGCGTCCGTCCCGCACGCCAAGGATGCGCTGCGCGTACTGGGTCGCGACGTCCACGTGGTGCAGGTTGGCGATGACCGTCATCCCGTCGTCGGCGTGCAGGGCGGCCAGCAAGTCCATCACCGCGGTGGCGCTGCGGGGATCGAGCGCAGCGATGGGCTCGTCGGCCAGGAGCATCTCGGGGTGCTGGCACAGGGCCCGCGCGATGGCGACCCGCTGCTTCTGTCCCCCGGAGAGCTGGTCGGCGCGGCGCTCTGCAAGGTCTCCGAGACCGACCCGAGCCAGGTGCTGTCGAGCTTCGGCCTTGCTGTGCGCCGGAAACGACCGCAGCCAGGTGCGCGGCGAGCGGTCGCGCCCCAAGGAGCCGGCCAGCACGTTGTTCAGCACGGAGAGGCGAGGCACGAGATGGAACTGCTGGAAGATCATCGCGACCCGCGCCCGGTGGGCCCGCCGGGCCTCGCCGCGCAGCAGATCCACCCGCGTATCGCCGAACCAGACCTCGCCCTCGGTCGGCGACAGGGCGCCCGAGATGCAGCGCAGCAGCGTGGACTTGCCCGCTCCCGAGGGTCCCAGCACCGCCACAAACTCCCCGGACGCGACCGACGTCGTCACGCCCCCGAGGGCGCGAGTGCCATCGGGATAGCGCAGGTGCAGCGAGACAGTGCGGGCGGCGAGGGTAGACACGCCGCCGGACGGTACCGCAACGGGGAGGCGGGGACCGCGTGGCGGATGCTGCGACCGGGCCCGTGTGCTAGTAAATTGCGGTCGTTTCGGAGGTTCCATGCTGTCCCGTCTCCTGCTCCCCTTGCTGTTCCTCTCCCTCGCGCTCCCGGCGTTCACGCCCGCGACGGCCCACGCCGAGGACGAGGACAAGGACGAGGAGGTCCCCTACGACGAGATGACGCCCGAGCAGGTGCGCATCCAGTCCGTGCGGCTCCGCAAGAGGATCGCGGCCCTGGACCGCAACGACACAGCGGCCGCCTACGCCCTGTCCCTTCGCCGGGAGGCCCGTCAGTTCATCGGTGGCGGCCTCGGCGTCGTCGGCGTCACCCTGGGCGCGTCGATTGTGACCCTGGCGGTGTCCCCCAACGACAAGTACGCCCCTCTGGTCGCGTCCATCGGCGTGCCCATCGGCCTCGGTGTCGTCGTCGCCGGCCTGCCCGCCATGATCCTCGCGCCGCGCTTCCTGGGTTGGTACGCGAACAACGGCCCCGCTCCGTCGCATCTCGCGCGCCTCAAGCTGCTCAACCGGTGGTCCATGGAGGAGATGCGCATCCGGCGTGACACCTCGCTGGTCTCCACCGCCTTCTTCGGCGCCGCCACCATCCTCACCGTGGCGGTGTGGGCGGGGCGTGACCGGAACGGCGCCAATGGAGTCGTTGGCACCAACTACGACGCCGGTGACGCGGTGACTGCCCTGACCTTCCTCGCGGTGACCAGCTCCACCGGCATCTCGGCGGTCGTTTGGTCGCTGCAGTACCGCGACGCGTTGATGAACAAGCACCGCCTGTTCGTGATGCCCACGATGTCGGCGGGCCCCGAGGTGCTGCCCCGCAGCGTCGCGCAGCGCCTCGAAGGCGTCCGAGCCACCACCGGCATGGCGGTGCGCGGAGCCCTGACCCTGCACTTCTAAGGGAGCCCTTCCCATGTCCGAGCACCGCAAGCGCCGCCTGCCTCCTCTCCCCCGCATCGGTCGCCGCGCGGTGCTCAAGGGCCTCGGCGCGGCAGGGCTCAGCCCTCTGGTGGGCTGCCCGTCGGAGCCTGAAGACTCGTCCGAGCCCACGCCGGATCCCGAGGCCGGGCTTCAGTCACGCGACCCCGCGGATGTCATCGACACCGTCGTCATCCTGATGATGGAGAACCGCTCGTTCGACCACTACTTCGGAGCGTTGACCCTGGAGGAGGGACGCACCGACGTCGACGGTCTCACCGCGGACATGGCGAACCCGCACCCTGACGGCACCCTGGTTCCGCCGTTTCTCGCCGAGACCAACTGCCTCACCCAGGACCCGCCGCACAGCTGGAGCCGCAGCCGCGATCAGCTGGCCGACGGGCGCTGTGATGGCTTTGTGCTGTCTCAGGCGGAGCGTCACGGACCCGAAGAGGCCCACGAGGTGATGGGGTACTTCAACCGCGACACCCTGGGCCCGCTCTACGCCATCGCCGACAAGCACGTGCTGTGCGAGCGCTGGTTCTGCTCGCAGCTCTCCAGCACGTGGCCGAACCGCTTCTACAGCCACGCGGCCCAGAACGGCGGCGAGCACGGCAACGACTTCGCCGACGACGCGTTCCCGTCCATCTACCCGCGCCTCGACGACGCCGGTGTCAGCTGGGGCAACTACTACAACAACGTGCCGTTCATGTACCTGCTGCGCGATGTGCTGCCGGGCGAGAACATCAAGCCGTTCGAGGACTTCTACGAGGACGCCGCCATCGGGCTGCTGCCCAACGTGACCATCATCGAGCCCATGTATGGCCGGGCAGACGACCACCCCCCGACCCATCCGGTGGCGGGGCAGATCCTCATCGCCAGCGTCTACGAGGCGCTGGCGAACAGCCCCCAGTGGGAGCGATGCCTGTTCATCGTGACCTACGACGAGCACGGCGGATTCCACGACCATGTGGCGCCGCCGCTGGCCGCCGACATCCGCGCCGAGCAGGGCTTTGACCAGCTCGGCTTCCGGGTGCCGACCGTGGTGGCTGGGCCGTGGACGAAGGAGGGCGACGTCAACGGCGAGGTGTACGACCACGCCTCCATCCTCGCGTTCCTGGAGCGCCGCTTCGGCATCGATCCCCTGACCGAGCGGGACGCCGCGGCCAACGACATGTGGGGCTGCTTTGATCTCGACCGCATCGCGCGGCGCGAGCCGATGGAGCCCGCCACCCTGCCGGTGGTGGAGGTGGACGAGGGCGAGATCTACGCCCCGGAGTGCAGCTACGGCTCGCTGTTCAGGGGTCCCGCAGACAGCGTCACGGGGCAGCCCGAGCTCGAGGCCTTCGCCGACGAGTACCTCGCGGGCACGCGCTTCGACCGCCGCGAGCAGACCGACGAGCTGTTCGCCGCCTGGCTGGAGTCCACGAAGGCCAAGGGGATCTGGCGGGAACGCTGATCCCGAGAGGAGCCTGTTCGATGGCGTACGACGAGAGACTCGCGGACCGGATCCGAGACTTGCTGATCCACGTGCCGAACCTCACCGAGAAGAAGATGTTCGGGG
>Ga0222662_1001371_pt1 | contig 11939 bp, 14 predicted proteins | sample AntAcemetagen600_FD_179821 | JGI IMG/M metagenome (GOLD analysis project Ga0222662, IMG submission 179821) | Saline water microbial communities from Ace Lake, Antarctica - #600 | ecosystem: Environmental > Aquatic > Non-marine Saline and Alkaline > Saline | place: Antarctica: Ace Lake...
ACGATCTTCTCGGCGTCGCTGCTGGGAAGTGTGCTCGGTATCGGAGCGATCGTCCTGCGTGGCCGTGACCGAGCCCTGAAGATCCCGTTTGGGCCCTACCTGTGCGGGGGAGCGCTGCTGGCCTGGCTGGTTGGCGACTGGGTCATGGAGCGCTGGCTGGTGGTTCCGCAGCTCTAGGCCCACGCCGTCGCAAGCGGATCACCTCTCTAAGGCCGCCCAGCGCTCAGGTCAGCTCGATGCCCCAGTCGGGCGGAATCGGCAGCTCGAACGACAGCGGCTCGCCGGAGACCGGATGGGCCAGCGAGAGCCCAAACGCCTGAAGCCGCAAGCCGCCGGGCTCGCCCGCTCCATGCAGCGTGTCGCCGACCACCATGTGGCCTGCCGCTTTGCTCTGGAGTCGGATCTGGTGGGTCCGGCCCGTGCGCAGCGTCACTTGCAGCAGCGTGTAGCCCGGGGCCCTCCCCAGGACAGCCCAGTCCGCCAGCATCTCCTTGCCCCCATCAGGGACATACTCCACCGCGTAGCGCGATCGGCCCCGCTCGTCGAGGGTGTGGTGCCAGGTCCCGGCGTCGCCCTCAACCTCGCCGCCCACCATCACGCGGTACCGACGGATCGCCGTGCGCTCGCCGAACGCCGCGGCGAGCCCGCGATTGGCGGCCCGGTCGACCGCCAGGGCCAGCAGCCCCTGGGCGTCGCGGTCGAGCCGGTGGTGCAGGGCGACGTAGCTCACTCCGTGCAGCTGGCTGGCCCAGCGCTCCACGGTGCCTTGGACTGTGGCGCGCGTTGCCTGAGACGGCACGCCCGCGGGCTTGTCCACCACCAGCAGGACCTCATCCCGATAGACGATGCGGGGCTCCGGGGCCGAGCGCGCCTTGTTCGCCACCACCGCGGCGCCCATGACGCAGCGAATGGACGCGCCGGCGCCGATGGGCCTCGACTGCACGCGACAGCGCTTGCCGTCCACGTAGACGCCGCCGGCATCGATGAGCCGGCGGGCCTCGCTCCGACTCACGTCGAGCAGGCTCGGAAGCCAGCGGTCAAGGCGGTCGTGACGGCCGTCATCGGGGACCTGGACCGTGCGCTCTTCGTTCACCGTCTCAACCCTCCGTCGCGTCCCGGTATGGTGTGTGTGTCAGGCCGGGCGTGAGGCGCGGACTGGCGGGGAGCGACCATGCACATCCACGAGCTGCTCGTCTACTGCGTCAAGCAGGGCGCATCCGACCTGCACATCGCCGCTGGCGAGATTCCAGCGTTGCGCGTCCACGGCGAGATCCAACGTCTCAACGCGCCTCCGCTGCCGCCAGACGACTGCAAGCGGCTGCTCTTCTCGGTCATGAACGAGCGACAGAAGAGCAACTTCGAGGAGACCTACGAGGCGGACTTCTCCGTGGGCCTCGAGGGAATGGCGCGCTTTCGCGTCAATGTCTTCTATCAAAGCCGGGGCATCGGCGCGGTGTTCCGCACCATCCCCAGCAATGTCATCCCCTTCGAGGATCTCAAGCTCCCCGCCCAGATCAAGAAGGTCGCGGACTTCAAGCGCGGCCTGGTGCTGGTCACCGGGCCCACGGGATCGGGCAAGAGCACCACGCTCGCCTCGCTCATCCACCACATCAACCAGACCCGCGCCGAGCACATCCTGACGGTGGAAGACCCCATCGAGTTCGTGCACAAGCCGGCGAAGTGCATCATCAATCAGCGCGAGCTGAACGCGCACACCAAGTCGTTCTCGGCGGCGCTGCGCGCGGCGCTCCGAGAAGACCCCGACGTCATCCTCGTGGGCGAGATGCGCGATCTCGAGACGATCCAGCTGGCGCTCACGGCGGCGGAGACCGGCCACCTGGTGTTCGGCACCCTGCACACCAAGGGCGCCAAGGACACCATTGACCGCGTCATCGACGTCTTCCCCTCGGACCAGCAGGAGCAGGTGCGCACGATGCTGTCAGGCTCCCTGCAGGCGGTGGTGTCCCAGACGCTGCTCAAGCGACGGGACGGGACGGGACGCGTCGCAGCGTGCGAGACGATGTTCATGAACTACGGCATGCGAAACCTCATCCGTGAGAACAAGGTCTTCCAGATCCCCTCGCTGATGCAGGCGAACCGCGCCATGGGCAACACCACCCTCAAAGACAGCCTCGTGGCCCTCGCCCAGCGCAACGTGATCACCACCCAGGCGGCCATCGAAGCGTCGGGCGATCCGGACATGTTCAACGACGTGACCTTGCAGGCCAGCCCGGTGCGCCAGCGGTCGTCGCGCAAGTAGCGGTGCGCCTCACGCTCAATGGCGAGATCGTCGAGATCCCCGACGAGAGCAGCATCACCGAGGTGCTCGCTCAGTACGGTCGGGACGACGCGGGGGTGGCCGTGGCGGTGAACCTGTCGGTCGTGCCTCGGGCGGACTACGCCGAGATCCAACTGCGCGAGGGGGACCGGGTGGACGTGGTCACGGCGGTGGGGGGCGGATAGAGTCCAGGCCTCGCGGCACCCGCGGGGACGGAGGACGCAATGACCTGGCAGCTCGGCGATCGCACCATGAACTCCCGGCTGATCGTCGGGACCGGCAAGTACTCCACATTTGAGCTCATGACCGAGGCGCTGGACGCTTCGGGCGCCGAGCTGGTCACGGTGGCGCTACGTCGCATCAAGCTGGACGCGCCCGCCGGGCAGGGCCTGCTCGATCACATCGATCGCGATCGCTACGCGCTGCTGCCCAACACCGCGGGCTGCTTCACCGCGGCCGACGCCATCCTCACCGCGAGGCTGGCCCGGGAAGCGCTGGAGACGAACTTGGTCAAGCTCGAGGTCATCGGCGATCCGAAGACCCTGTTCCCCGACAACGAAGCGACGCTGGAAGCCGCGAAGGTCCTCATCGCTGACGGCTTCGTCGTGATGCCGTACTGCTCGGACGACCCGATCATGTGCCGCAAGCTCGTCGATTTGGGCTGCCCGGTCGTCATGCCGCTCGCTGCGCCCATCGGCTCGGGCCAGGGGATCCGCAACCCCACCAACCTGCGCATCATCTTGGAGACGGTGCATGTGCCGGTCATCGTGGACGCAGGCGTCGGCACAGCCTCGGACGCGGCGCTGGCCATGGAGCTCGGCCTGACTGCGGTGCTCATGAACACCGCCATCGCCGGCGCGAAGGACCCGGTCGCCATGGCGACGGCTATGCGCAAGGCCACCGAAGCCGGCCGCCTCGCGTTTGAGGCCGGGCGAATCCCAAAGCGGCTGTATGCCAATGCCAGCTCGCCCCTCGATGGCGTCGTCACGTTTGCCGGCGAGTGAGCCTCCCTTTGGGTTGCTGCTGATCACCGACCGCCGGGCGGTTCCGGCGGGGCGCACCCTCCCCGAACAGCTCGCGCTCGCGCTCGCGATCCACGGGCCGAAGGTCGGCGTGCTCTTTCGTGACAAGGATCTGGAGCCTGCGGCCCGCGCCGAGCTCGGCCGAGCGGTCCAGTCGGCGGTGCAAGGCGCCGGGGCGAGGCTCCTTGTGCACGGCTCGCTCGCTCTCGCGCGGCGACTCAACGCCGGCGGACTGCACGTGGACGACTCGGCGGCCGGACGTGCGCTCCTGCCGAAGGCCCCTGGGGGTTGGGTGCTCGGCGCGTCGTGCCACGACGCCATGGGGCTCACCCAGGCCGCCACTCTCGGCGCCTCCTACGCGACGCTCAGCCCCATCTTCCCTTCCCCGGGCAAGGCCGCTCCTGGCGACGAGCTCGGCCTCGCTGCGCTCGCGGGTCCTCACCCGCTGCCCGTGTTCGCGCTGGGCGGCATCGACGGGGCGAACGGCCGCGACGCCATCACTGCCGGCGCAAAGGGGCTGGCCACAATTCGAGCGGTGCTCGCCGCCCGGGATCCCGCAGCAGCGGTAGGCTCGCTGCTGGAGTGTCTATGAACCGCCGCGCACTGGCCCTGTGCCTGCTCATCACCGGATGTCCCACAGGCGCCGACGATGATGACGCAACCGACCGCGTCGTCCTGTTGGGCGATGACGACGACGGCGACGATGACGACGCAACCGATGCGGGCACGCCGGTCCCGGTCCCTTCATCGTTCCTCGCAGACTGCGATGAGGCCGAGCCCAACGACGCCCCCGTGGTGCCCGGCGAGACCATCACCCTGGACCCGCCGTGGGATGGGTCCACCGACTGCGGCCCGCTCCCGACCGGACCGGGCGCGCTGCTCGGCATGCACGGCCGGATTCAGACCGTCCTTCAGGGCAGCTGGGAGGGCGACAACGACACGTTCACGTTCGTGGTGGCCGAGGAGATCACGCCCAAAGTCGTGGTGCAGTGGGACCCCTTGGTCGGGGATCTCGATGCGCGGTTCTGGTGCGACGTCGGTCCAAGCTGGAATGACGCGGCCGACGGAGGCCTAGCGACAGTCAATCGCCCCGAGCAGGTCGCCGCCACGGCGTTCGCCCTGCCGGCGGGCACTACCTGCACCCTGTTCGTTGTGGCCTACGAAGGCGCGGTCGTGGACTACGTCGCCTGGATCCAAACCGAGTAGCCAGCTCAGCGCGACGCGCCCTGCTCGACGATCTTCGCCGCGCGAATTGCCCCATACAGCGCTTCGTCCGCCGGCAGCCCTCCCTCCAGCGCGCGTCGATACAGCCCCTCGGCCCGCTGCGGCTCCCGGTCGTGCAGATACACGCTCGCCAGAGACATCGCCACGTCCGACTGGGTGGCGTCCAGCTGCAGCGCGCTCTCCAGCAGCGCCCGGCCGGCCGGGTATCGGCCGAGCTCGATGTAGACCTTGCCCAGCGCGGCCACGATGCTCGGATCCTCCGGGGCGAGCCGCTGAGCGAACTCGAGGTGGCGCTGCGCGTGCACGACCAGCCTGAGGTTCAGCAGTTGGTTGCCGATCAACAGCCGCAGACGCGCCGACCTGGGCATGCGCTCAATTCCTGCCTCATACGCCTTGAGGCACAGGTACATGTTTCCCGATGCCCAGTGCAGGTAGGCGATCCCCGCGGGCGGCCACGGGCTGCGCGGCGCCAGCCTCTGGGCCGTCTCGAACGCAGCCAGGCTCTCGCTGAAGCGCTCGATTCGAGCGCGCCCTAGGAGATACCAGGCCAACGCGCTCTCGGGCGCCGCCTCCTGCGCCGCGGAGTACAGCGCCTCGAACTGCGCAGGCTGCATGCTCATGCGGCGCACGTCTTGGAGCCCCCGGGCGGCCCCCCAGCTGTCGGGGTACGCGGCGGCCAGCGCCTCGAACGCCTCGCCCGCCCCGTCGCGATCGCCGGATCGAAGCCTTTGGTCAGCCGCCAGCAGCGCACCGCTCGGGGCCGAGTCCACGTCGGAGTTGGTGACCTCTCGCGGGCCGCAGCCCAGCACGAAGACCAGCGCGAGCAGCGCTACCAGACGTAGACAGCCGAGTCGTAACACGGGGTCCCGGCGCGCAGATCCTCGCAGCTCGCGTTGCTGACGCAACGGACCGCTGCCTTGGACTCGGCGACTTGCCAGTCGTCCTCGTAGTGGGTCAGGAACGAGCTGCACTGCCGGTTGCAGTCCTCGACGTCCAGCCCGGGGCGGTCCACCCCGCACTCCTCCAGCATGTGCCGACACGCCTGGCGACAGTCCGGCCCGCAGGCGGTCGTCACGAGGGTGAGGAGGAGGAGGCCGCACAGCAGGCCCGCTCGCAGGACCGCTGCTACCACTTGATCCACGGGCAGTCGAAGAAGAGATCCTCGCAGGTGTCGTTGAACACCTCGCTCGAGTAGTCCTTGTCGACCACGCAGTCCACGAAGTCGATGGCGTCCAGCTCGTTCTCGAGGCGGGAGTAGCCGCCGGCGTCGTTCACGCTCGTCGACGTCGCCGTGGTGCGATACAGCGCGTCGCTGCAGTCATCCGCGCAGTTGCGCAGTGCGATCTCGGGGGTTGTTCCGTCCGTCAGCACCGAGGCGCGCGAGCACTGTCCATCGGCGGTCCCGTAGTACTGCGCGCAGGCGTTCTGGCAGGTGTGGCTGTCGCAGCCGACCGCGAACAACGCGACGACGGACAGCAGCAGGACCGAGATGATGGAGCGATCACGCACGAGAAGCCTCCGGTTCGAACCGGCGGATTGTACACATCCAGTGGCTGCGGTCACGCGCGGGTCCCCTGCGCGCGCTCGTACACCCGCTCCGTCTGGAGACCGATGCGCTCCCAGGTGAAGTGCTTACCGATATAGGCACGGCCCCGAGCGACCATCGCAGCCCGGCGACGAGGGTCCGCGAGGAGCCGGTCCAGGGCCCTGGCCAGCGCCCGCGAGTCCCCGTACCTCACGAGTTCGCCCGCCCTCGCATCCGCCACCAGCTCGCCACAGCCGCAGTCGTCCGTGACGACCGCTGGCGTGCCGCACAGCAGCCCTTCGAAAGGCACCAGGCCGAAGATCTCCTTGGTGGACGGGTAGACCAGCACATCGGCGTCGGCCAGCGCCGCGAGGCGCTCCGGACCGGTGACAAGCCCCAGAAAACGCACGCGGTTGCCGATCCCCAGCTCCCGGACCTGACGCTCCAGGGGAGCCCTCACGCCCATGTCGTTGCCGGCCACCACGAGCACGGCGTCCTGATTCTGCAGCTGTGAGGTTGCCTCCACGAGGTGGTCGACACCCTTGCGGGGCGTGAGCTTCCCCAGATACAGCACGAGGGGCCGATCGCCGAGTCCGCACTTGTCCCGGAACGACCCCCGAGGCGGCAGCTCCTCGAACTCCGCGAGATCGAGGCCGTTGTGCACGAGATCCACCGAGGAAGCGGCGATCCCGGCAGATCGAAACTGCGTGATCTCCGCCTTGCTCACCGCCACGAACCGGCTCACGGCCGACAGCACTTGCCGGCCCAGAACCGCGTCCCAGACGCGCTTGATGCCCTCCTTGCGCTCGTGAGGGAGCAGCGTGCCGTTCGGCGTCATCACCACCGGGACCGACCGCGCCGTCGCTGCGGCCACCGCCGCGTTGTTCAGGAGGTGCCAGTGCCCGTGCAGATGCACCACATCTGCCCGCTCCACCGCCTCGGCCGCCGCGGCTTGCAGCCCCATGGGGAGAAAGAGTTGGTGATCGTAGGCCAGCCGGTTGGACAGGTTTGGGAGGCGGCGCACCCGCACCCCAAAGAGATCCTGCTCCTTCACCGCGACGCGACGGGAGCGGTCCAAGGTGTCCGTGGTGAGCACCTCGACCTGATGGCCTCTCTCGGTGAGCGCCCGCGACAAGCCATAGACGAGGCGCGGGATCCCCCCGTACGCCCAGGCCGGCCAGAAGTAGGGCACCACCATGAGAACTCGCTGCGTCACAGGCCCGGCACCATAGCCGCGCGGAAGGCGGCATCGATTGACACTGGGCCCACAACCGGAAACATTGAGCCGCGGATGCCCTGCCCCGACACGCTGATCTTGATGCCTTGCCTCGATGAGGGACCGCGCCTGCGATCGCTCCTCGCGAGGATTCATGCCGTGCACCCGGACGCCGACGTGCTGGTCATCGACGACGGGTCCACCGACGACACCGCGGCGATCGCCCGCAGCTCCGGCGCGCAGGTCGCGCGGTTGCCGTTCAATCTCGGGTACGGCGCCGCGCTGCAGACGGGCTACCGCATCGCGCTTGACGCCGGGTATACGCGGATCGTCCAGATGGACGGCGACGGTCAGCACCCTCCTGAAGAGATCGCCGCGCTGCTCGCCCGCCTCGATCAAGGCGACGTCGACCTCGTCGTCGGCTCCCGTTTCTTGGGGCGCGTCGAGTACGCGATCCCGCGCCTGCGGCTGCTCGGCATCCGGCTGTTCGCGGCGCTGACCTCGGCCCTCACCCGGCGCACCATCACCGACCCGACCTCGGGCTTTCAGGCGATGACCCCGACCGTCCTCCGCTTCTACTTGCGGGACTTCTACCCGTACGACTATCCCGACGCGGACATGCTGCTTCGCGCCCACTACGCCGGCCTTGCCTTCACCGAGACCCCCGTGGTGATGCATGCGGCGATCGGTGGGGAGTCGATGCACCGCGGTCTGCGGCCTGTCTACTACGTCTACAAGCTCCTGCTGAGCATGGCGTTGGCATGGCTCGGGGAGCGGGCCGGGTCGAGGTCCTAGTGCAGCCTTTGCCCCTCGTGCTCGCCGTGCTCCTCCTCGCGACCGTGCTCGAGCTCGTGCGGCGGCGCCGGCTCCGCGAGGAGTTCTCGTGGCTTTGGGTGGTGGCCGCGAGCGCGATGTTCGTGCTCTCTCTGTGGCCCTCGGGACGGGAGCGAGTGGCGCGGTTGCTCGACAGCTCCGCCGAGGGAACCGGCGTCCTGCTGCTCGCCATCCTCTTCCTGTGCGGGGTGGTCCTGCATCTGTCCACCCGAGTCTCCAGCCTCGCAAACCAGAGCCGAGTCCTGGCCCAGCACATCGCCCGGCTGGAGAAGCGCGCCGCCGAGACCTCGGACATCGAGCGATGACTCGCCGGACCGCGACCCTGGTCGGGATGGTGCTCGCCGTGCTCATCGCGGCGCTGTACCTGCCGTTCCTCGGCGTCCCCTTCGAGTACGACGACAAGGTGGAGATCCTGCAGAACCGGGTGCTGCGCACCCCGGGGCAGCTGGGTCCGATCTGGGAGTACAACCCTTTCCGGGTACTGCTTCTCTACAGCTTCGCCTGGGATGTGTGGGCCTGGGGGATCTTCCGGCCCGCTCCCTATCGGCTGGAGAACGTGCTCATCCACATGGGATCGGCCCTGCTGCTGCTCGCGTGGCTGGCCCGACTCGCGCCCAGCCTGGCTCCTCAGTGGAGCCCGGGGCGCCAGAGCCTGCTCGCGGGCGGCGCGGCCCTGGTCTTCGCTGTGCACCCGCTGGCCATCGAGTCGGTCACCTACGTGTCCGGGCGCTCCTCGTCGCTGGCGACGTTCTTTGTCTTGCTCAGCGCGCTGCTGTGGACGAGCTACGTCGATCGGGTGGACCAGGAGCCCGCCGTCGGACTCTGGCTCGGCGCCCGGGTGCGGCGGCTCAACGCGGGCTTGGCCGTGCTGCTCGGCGCGGGGCTGCTCGTGGGCCTGCCGGTCGCGTGGCTGGTCGCCCACGAGCGCATGGCGCCCGGGCGGGGCATCGCGGTGGCCCTGGGAGGAGTCGCGGCGCTGGTCGCGGTGGTGGCCGCCATCGGGGCGGACCGCTGGAAGGCGCTCGCTCCGCCGACCGTGGACGAGGGAACGCGCCGGGCTGCTCAGCGGGCGGCGAATCGGCTGATCGCGTCGTTCGTGGCGTTTGTCCTCGGGGTGCTCACCAAGGAGATCGCCGCGATGCTGCCCGTGGTCCTGCTCCTGGTGGAGTGGATCGCGGTGCGCGGCGGTGACGGCCGGGCGGCTCTGGGCTCGCTGCGGGGGCGCCTGTTCCCGTTCTTCGCGATCCCGGCGTTCTTGGTGGCCCTGCGCGTGGTCGCCTACGGCTACATCGCTTCGCCGACCCCGATCCGACCCTGGACAACGAACCTGCTCACTCAAGCCGAAGTGGTCCCGCACTACCTCCGGCTGTGGCTCATCCCCTTCCCGCAGAGCATCTACCACGACTATCCGGTCGTGGAGCCGCCCGGCTCGATCGCCGCGTACCTCGGCATCGCCGGCCTGTTGCTGCTGCTCGGGGTCTCGGCCCGGTTCCGCCGCGCCGCGCCCGCCGTGACGCTCGGGCTCTGGGTGGCGGCAGTGACGTTGGCGCCTACCTCGTCGGTCTTCGCGCTGAAGGAGACGATGGTCGAACATCGGACCTACCTGCCGTCGGTGGGTCTCGCTCTCGCCACCGCCTGGGTCTTCGCTGGTCCGCTCTGGGGGCTCGCCGCCCGCATGGGGCGCACCAGACCGGTCATCCACGCGAGCCTACCGCTGCTGCTGTGGTGCGTCGGGCTCGGGGTCGGGCACCGCGCCTACCAGACCCAGTGGACCAGCCAGGAGACGCTGTGGAGCAACGCCCTGGCGGTGAACCCAGACGCAACCGACGCGTGGCGCTACCTGGGCGATCTCTACTCCAGCCAGAATCGCTGGGGGGACGCCGACGCCGCCCTCACGAACGCGCTCATCCTGCGCCCTGGGGACCCCGAGTTGCTGAACAAGCTCGGTCGGGTCAAGGCGGTGAATGCGGACATGGCCGCCGCTGAGGACCTCTTCCGGCGTTCTGCCGGCGCGGACCCGTGCCACACCCCGGCCCTGAACAACCTCGCGCAGCTCCTGTCGATTCGCGGCGATGTGGCGGGGGCGGTGGACCTGTACACGGACAGCGCGGCCTGCGCCCCCGACGAGAACTACAAGGCTCAGCGGGGGCTCGGGGACATCTACTACAGTGTGCTCAGGGATCGGGAGAAGGCCGGCCAGCACTACACGCGCGCCCTCGAGGCTCTCGATCCGGCGAGCCCTGACGCACCGCTGCTCAAGCAACGACTCCTGGAGTTGACCTGGTGATGAGCGCCCCAGATGGCCACGACATCGTCTTGGTCCGCGCCCCCGACGCCCGCCGTACCGCCCTGTCGACCATGGCCGTGCCCCCTCTGGGCTTGCTCTACGTGGCCGCGGCCCTTGAAGCCGCCGGCCGCTCGGTCGCCGTCGTAGACGCCCTCGCAGAAGGCCTCGACGAAGCCGGCTTCGTCAACCGAGTCCGGGCGCTCGCCCCGCGCATCGTGGGGCTCAGCGGAATGACCCCGATGCGGGCCGAGATCGCGCGCACCATTGAGCTGACGCGCCCGCTGGCCGATCGACTGGTGCTGGGCGGAGTGCACGCCACCCGGTTTCACGACAGCATCCTCGACGAGTTCCCCGATCTGGACGCCGCGGTCGTCGGCGAGGGGGAGCACGTCGCGGTCGCGCTGCTCGACTGGTGGGATGACGGCGGCCAGGGCGCGCCTCCTCCTGGTGTCGTGATTCGGGGGGCGCCGTTCGTTCAGGCAGCCGTCCCGGCGGATCTCGGAGCGCTGGCTTGGCCGGCCCGCCACCTCGTGCCCCACGACCGCTATCGGTACCCATTTCAGACCGCCGATGGCTTCACCACCGTCATCAGCAGTCGCGGCTGCCCGTTTCGGTGCAATTTTTGCGACAAGACGGTCTCGGGCAGCGGCTGGCGGGCTCGGCCAGCGATGGACGTGGTGGACGAACTCACGGAGATCCGGGAGCGATACGGGATCCGATACGTCTGCATCTTTGACGACAACTTCACCCTGCGCCGAAAGCGCGTAGTGGAGATCTGCGAAGAGATCGTGCGCCGCGATCTCGACATCCAGTGGAAGTGCGAGGCGCGGGTCGACGGCATCGACCACGACCTCGCGGTGCTGATGGCGAAGGCGGGGTGCCAGACCGTGGCGTTTGGCGTGGAGTCGGGGAACCAGGAGTCGCTGGACTTCCTCAAGAAGGACCAGCAGATACCCCAGATGTACCGAGCGATCGCGGCGTGCCGGGCGGCGGGGATCGAGACGGTCGCGTACGTGCTGGTGGGAATCCCGGGCGAGACACCGGAGACGTCGCTCAATACGCTCCGATTCGCCGTGGAGGCGGATCTCGACTTCATCCAGTTCAGCACCCTCTCCCCGTTCCCAGGAACCGAGCTGTACGACCTGGCGATCGAGCAAGGGTGGTTCCGCGAGACGGCCGTGCTGAACCCCGCCGACGGCGAGGAGCTGCGCGCGACGCTGGTGCCGCCGGGATGGACCGAGGCCGAGCTGAGCCGCACCCTGCGCCGCATGTACGGCGGGTTCTATCTGCGTCCCAGATACCTAGCGCGTCAAGCCCTGAGGGCGCGGCGTCAGGGAACGCTGATCCGACGAGCCGCGCTCGGACTCCGCGTGGCTCGCTGGTACGTGGACCGCCGCGTGGCGAGCGGTCTCGGCTCCGCGGCGCTCTAGGAGCCTGGAGCGCGTAGGCGAGCGAGCGCGGTGGGGGCGAGGCGTTCGAGGTCGAGGAGTGATGAGGAAGCGCATCGGGATGCGCGACGAGGAAGCGACGAAGAGATCGGGCGTCTCGGCCAC
>Ga0222662_1001372_pt1 | contig 11939 bp, 8 predicted proteins | sample AntAcemetagen600_FD_179821 | JGI IMG/M metagenome (GOLD analysis project Ga0222662, IMG submission 179821) | Saline water microbial communities from Ace Lake, Antarctica - #600 | ecosystem: Environmental > Aquatic > Non-marine Saline and Alkaline > Saline | place: Antarctica: Ace Lake | collected...
GTTCTCGAGGCATCCCCAATCCGCGCTCAGAAATAATATTCTTTTGAATTTGCGCCGTGCCACCGCCAATGATCAAACCGAGGTCAAACATGTATGACCATTGCCAACGTCCATGGTTGCGCAGATGGGGGCTATTTTCATAAAGCACACCAAGCTCGCCAAGCGCATCAATCGCCAACGCTGCCAACTGATGGTTGAGCTCACACCCCATAAGTTTCACGACGAGGCCAGCCATGCTGCCACGATCACCTTTCGCACTCGCCGTGAGCAACCGCATGCCATTAAATCGCATGGCAAAAACACGCGCCTGCAACTGAAGCAGGCGATCACGAAACAAAGGATTGTCTATCAACCGTTCGCCAGAGATCGTTTCCTCATGCATAAGATCAACAATTGCAGCGAGCCGTGTGCCCGCCTGATTGGGATCACCCAGCATGCCGCGCTCATGTTTAAGCGTTGCATTGGCCACAAACCATCCTTGCCCCCGATCACCAACGATCTGAGTTTTGGGTACACGCACATCTGTGAAAAAAACTTCATTAAACTCAGCATGACCTGTCATGGTTTTCAGCGGACGCACTTCAATGCCGGGCGTGTCCATTGAAAAAATCAGATAGCTAATACCTTCATGCTTCGACGCGTCAGGTTCTGTGCGCACCAGACAAAACATCATGTCGGCTGATTTTGCGGTGCTGGTCCAAATTTTCTGACCGTTGATGATAAAATCATCGCCATCTTCGGTCGCTTTGGTTTGTAAACTTGCCAGGTCTGATCCCGATCCAGGTTCTGAATATCCCTGACACCAAACAGTCTCACCTCTCAACGTGGGTGAAATCCATTTAGCTTTCTGCTCTTCGCTTCCAAGCTCTAAAAGCGTTGGCACAAACATCGAAATACCTTGGTTAGACATGCCCAGCGGCATGCCCGCCGCAGTGAATTCTTCGGCAATGATGCGGTTTTTTAGAATATCTGGCTCAGCGCCATAACCACCGTAGGCGCACGGTATGGTACGTGCAGCGTACCCGTTTTCGATGAGCAGTTGTTGCCACGCACGAGAACTATATGAAGAGCTACCTGCACCAGACTGACCTGGTTGTTTGCCTTTGTTTTCTTTCAAAAACTGCTTCACATCCGCGCGGAATTCTTCGTAAGCAGTGCTGTACGCAAGATCCATTGAACCTCTCCCATCACAAAATGCAGCGACGCATAAATGCGTCGACCTACTTCTTTGGGAGGTTTTGTAGCATTGGAAATGACGCCCGTCATCCGAGCTTACGCAAGCAAAAGGTTACGCGACGGAAACCGAATCCGTTTCGTCACGGCTCTCGCCTTCAATGATATCTGACGAGAAGCTGAAATCATCGCGCAGCATCGCTTCAAATTTTTTGACGGGAACCGGCGCACTGTAGAGATAGCCTTGTGCTTCTTCGCAGCCCATTGAGGCGAGAATATCCCGCTGACTTTCTGTTTCAACGCCTTCAGCCAACACACTCACACCCAAGTTCCGCGCCAGGTCAATAATCAGCTGAGGGATAGCATGAGAGTTCACATCGGAAGTCATGTCGATGACAAAACTGCGATCAATCTTGAGACGTTGAACAGGGAACTTCTTGAGATAAGCCAGCGAAGAATATCCCGTTCCAAAATCATCAATACTGATACGAACGCCCAGCGCACGCAGGCGGCGCAAAGTGCCAATCACCTGATCAACGTCATGCATCATCGTGCTTTCGGTGACTTCAATCTCAAGATATTTAGGCGACACACCAGAATTCACCAAGGTCGCTGCCACACGGTCAGTAAAATCCGGGCGACGCAGGTCCAACGCAGACACATTGATCGCGACACTCACCGGTGTAATACCCGCATCCATCCAGTCTCGCACTTGACGACAAGCGTCAGCCATTACCCAATCAGTGATATCGCAAATGAGACCATTTTTCTCGGCTACCGAAATAAAGACATCCGGTGGAACCATTCCCCGGTCGGGATGCAACCAGCGAATGAGAGCTTCTGCGCCAGCGATATTACCAGTAGCAAGATCAATCTTAGGTTGATAATAGAGGACAAACTGATTTTCGATAAGCGCTGTCCGCAAGTCTCTCTCAATTGCATTCCGCTCAATAACGCGTAAATGCAACTCATGGCGATACAATTGAATATTGCCGCGCCCTTCTGATTTCGCTCTATACAAAGCAAGGTCAGCATTTTTGAGCAGCGCATCCGGCTCGCGCCCATCTTGGGGATAGGATGTGATGCCAATGCTCGCACCGGGGTGCAAATCATGGCCACAAATCGAATGCATCTCCGACAGAGCTTTCAATATGCGGTTTGCCTGGGTTACGGCGCCGTCAATGCGGTCCAGATCATCAAGAATGACTGCAAACTCATCACCCCCCAACCGAACAACGGTATCAACAGCCCGTGCGTTCTCGCGTAAAATCTCCGCGACCCGAATGAGGAGCTGGTCGCCCACGTGATGACCAAGCGTATCATTAACGTCCTTGAAATGATCGAGATCAAGGATCATCAGAGCAACCAATTTTCCTGAACGCTCTGCCCGCCCCAAACAAACCTGGAGCTGTTCTTGAAACATTGACCTGTTGCCCAGTCCCGTCAAACTGTCGCTTTGGGCTTGTACCGCAAACCGCTCGGCGTTCTCTCGCGCCTCGGTAAATGACATCAAAATGCTGCGAGCAAGTTCTCCAAACTCATCCAGCCGTTTAGTGAAAGGTGACATGCTGGTCGCATCGACTTGGCGCGTTTGCGTTATATCGCGCAACGCAGAGAGAGGCGTAATAACAAGATCAAGCAGCAGTTTTGATGCAACGAGCATAGCGATGGCGAGCCCCACCACCAAGCCGATCAACAACTGCATCGCGATAAAACTGGTCTGTGCAGTGATATATTCTGTCTTCAAGCGAATAAAAACAATCGTATTGAGAATGTCTCCGCTGGACGACATTATCGTCGAGGCAGGCGCATAATAGCTGGCGCTTTCATCAGCCCAGTGAATTCTCATGGACGGTTCTGGCGCGTCAGCAGCCCGTAAAAGATCCCCCCGCAGCACAGGGTCCTCAAGCGAAGAAGTCATTGTGTCCTGCAAAGCCTTACGGTTACTGGCCAGGATCAATCCCGTCTCTTGCTCGACAACGAGCAACAGATCGATGTCTGGTTCTGCACCCACGATCCCGGCGTAGCGTCCCAGTTCATCAACGCTACGCATGGTTTCTGTCGCATAGACAATATTTTCAGACGCATGTCGCGCCCTGTTGGTCACGACCAATTCTTGATAGCTGGCGAAAAGAGAGAAGAACATTGCAATCAACAAAGCGCCAACGATTGCTGACAAAAGGCAAAATGGTGCGAGGATTTTCCATTTTACGGAAAGCCGGTCGAGCACTGGTAAGGCAGAGCGTTTCATATTAATTCCACGCTACAGGCCACGCGTTGCCCCCTTCTGTGTTCACAAAAAATGCTGCCAGATTGACATCTGAAAGTGCAGCATCTTCCGGCCACAACAGGGAGCTCAGTGACCGCACGCCAACAGAAAGCGGCCCATCCGGTTCAAGAAAGGCACTTTGAGACGGACCGCGAACAACGTGAATGCCCTTATAGACCTCTTCAAGTTCCTGAGGCGTCATGCCCATATGCGGGCTCATCAGAGCATACGCTTCTGCCGACTGCTCATCCGCGAAGTCTACAGCTCTCCCCCAGGCCCGGACGAATGCTTCTATTTCTATTCTACGCCGCAAGATAACTTCTGCGTCGAATGAAATGACGTCCGCAATTTCACCAGGAATTTCTGCAGAAGAAAACACTTTGTGCACATTGCCTAACCGTTCGATTTCCGTAGATACAGGTGGGTATGTAACGACGGCGTCCACCGCCCCTTCCGATAGCGCCTTTCCCATCAAGGATTGAGCAATATTGACAATTTCTATGTCACCGTTGGTCAACCCATGTGCGTCAAGCGCGCGTGTGAGAATGAGCCGATTGAGCGTTCCTGGTTCAATACCCACTTTGGCACCAGAGAGAGAGAGACGACATCCGCAAACCGTTTACCCGCCAGAATAACATCAGCGCCATTTGAATAGTCAGCCATCAAGGAGACCACCGCTTGACGGTTTGAATTTTTGGAGACCTCTAAAACCTCAACCAGACTGGAGGCCATGCCATCCACCTGACCTCTTTCAAAGGCTTTACGCACATCGGAAAGGGAGGAGAGTTCAACAAGTTCAACGTTCACGCCTTCGTCGGCGAAATAACCTTTTTCTTGCGCTAAAAACAGGAAGGCATAGCCGGGCCAGGGGTTCAAAGCGACACGCAAGGGTTTGCCGGCTATGTCGGAACAAGATGTCAGAAATCCGCCAACCAAAAGGCTGACAATCACAGCAGATAGAAACCGTCGCTTGGACATTACGCGTCCCCTGATACTCATTTACGGTCCATGTTTTGACCGACCAATTGCAGAATGATCAGTTTTGTTCGGGCACCTATAAAACTTCCTTACGAAGCCCCCCACACTGGGGACTACTTCTCATATCGGTTAAATTTAGATTTAAGTTTGTTGGGCACACTGTGCCATCGCTGGACAATTGAGCTGCGCACAAAAAAACGGCGCCCCAAAGGAACGCCGTTTTCGTAAGAAATATTGAGAGATTAAGCTGCAGTGAAACCCATCACAGCTTTCACTTCCAAGAACTCGTCAAAACCGAACTCACCCCACTCGCGGCCATTGCCCGATTGCTTGTAGCCACCGAAGGGTGCACCAACATCTGGCCCAGCGCCGTTCAAATGCACGTTGCCGGTGCGCAGCTGTGAAGCTACTTCGCGAGCATGTTCAATACTGCCTGACGATACGTATCCAGACAGGCCATAAACTGTGTCATTTGCAATGTCGATTGCCTGCGCTTCAGTTTCGTAAGGAAGAATGGTCAGAACCGGGCCAAAAATTTCTTCCTGAGCAATGGTCATATCATTGGTAACGTTCCCAAAAATTGTTGGACGAACGTAATAGCCCTTGTTCAGGCCATCTGGGCGCCCCGTACCACCAGCAACCAGTGTTGCGCCCTCATCAATACCCTTCTGGATCAGGTCCTGGATCTTGTTGAATTGAACTTCACTCACAACAGGACCAATTTTTGTGCCTTCAGCGAAAGGATCACCCACTTTAACTTCTGCAGCAGCTGCGGCTGCAATCACCAAAGCTTCGTCATGCTTTGCAGCCGGAACAAGCATGCGTGTTGGCGCATTACAAGATTGGCCAGAATTGTTCATGATGCTAGCAACACCGCCCGCAACCGCTGACTTCAGGTCTGCATCTTCAAGAATGATGTTTGCAGACTTGCCACCAAGCTCTTGCGCAACGCGCTTAACTGTTGGTGCCGCAGCTTTAGCCACTTCAATGCCGGCACGCGTCGAGCCTGTGAAGGACATCATATCAACGTCTGGGTGAGCAGACAAGGTTGCACCCACTTCGATGCCATCACCGTTGACCAAGTTGAACACACCAGCAGGCACGCCAGCTTCATCCAGAATTTCTGCAAGAATAATAGCATTCAGAGGCGCAACTTCAGAAGGTTTGAGAACCATCGTGCAGCCCGCCGCCAATGCTGGAGCCACCTTACAGACGATCTGGTTAACCGGCCAGTTCCAAGGCGTGATAAAACCACAAACGCCAACAGGCTCTTTCACGATGCGCGTTGCGCCACGATCTTCTTCAAATTTGTAATCTTTGAGGATCTGAAGCGTCGTACCAAAATGCGCGGTGCCCATAGCAGCTTGAGCAACCTGAGACAGCCAAATTGGAGCGCCCATTTCTTTGGAAATGGTTTCAGCAATCTCTTCATAACGTGTCTTGTAGACTTCCATGATCTTGGCGATCAAGGCCATGCGTTCTTCGCGTGTGGTTTTTGAGAAAGCTGGAAACGCAGCTTTTGCCGCGGCGACAGCTTTATCCACGTCAGCGGCACTCCCCATTGAGATAGTGGCAAATTTTTCTTCAGTAGCTGGATTGATGACGTCGCACGTTTTTGGCGTGATTGGGTCAACCCACTGTCCGTTAATGTAGAACTTTGTTGTATTTTTCATGGCTTCCTCCGTTGAGGCCTTCCTGAGATTGGTGAACCCCGGTTTGCCCGACGCTCGATTTGATTTTTAGCGCATGCTTTTAAGAGCCTGCATTTGGCCGACATCATAAGCGGCTCATCGCCAATGTGAACAGCCGTTTAGCAGACAATTTTAAGGTTTTTCAGGCCAATGCCCCTTTATGAGGTCCCAACAGCCTTCACTTCTTCTTGACTGTCTCTTTGAAAGTCAAAAAACAGCGAATAAAGCACCCGAACCACGCCTAAAGTCAGAATAGTCCCCACCGCCAAACCGGACGCGATGACCACGGTCATGGCAAACCAAAGCTTTCCGCCGAACAGCATCAAGGGCATCAGGCCCAAATACGGGAACATTGACCCGAGAAACTGGGTCTGGCGCCCTCCGCAGAAACCGGCTGCCCGTAATCCACCTCGTCATGATTGTCCCGGCACCAGAACACGCACCTCCAGATCACCCTCCGACTGAACGTTGAATATCGCGGCTCCAGCTGCCGCCTCGACAAAAGGGTCAACCAACCGGAGCCAGTGGCTGGACCATAAACGAGATTGTCTGAATCGCCACACAGATGATCAAAAAAACAGCCCACAATGAGGCGTTTTCCTGCTTTAGACTTAGAGCCCAAAAGGCGCCTATAATGCCCAAACCCGAATGACCAATTTGGCCGTATTTTGCTGTTACGCACGACGTGACAGAGAGAGTTTCTTTGACTGTGACAGACACGCCCAGTACCCAGCGAAGTAGTACCCATGCCGAGGCAGAACAGGCCTACAACGACCAGATAAGAAGAGATCTCCCACGAAACTACGCAGCCAATCTCCTGCACGGCATGTTGGGCCAAACGGGTTTTCGGCTCATTCACGCCCCAACCTTCCTTCCCGCCTTTATCTATATTTTGTCCGGTTCTGAATTGGCCGTCGGCTTTGCCCTAGCCGCTCAACATTTTGGCGCCGCCAGCTCTTCTGTTCTTGGCGCGACAATGATCGAGCACCGCAAAAAGGTCATCCCAATTGGATTTGTCATCGGCGGCCTCATGCGTCTTCAGGTTTTGGGTCTCGCTCTCAGCGGGCTTTTCCTGGAAGGAAACATCGCTCTAATTGCAGCTTGCGTTTTTTTAGGCCTGTTTGGCTTTTTCAACGGCATGCAAGCCGTCATCTTCAACTATATGATGTCAAAGGTGATCCCACTCAATCTACGGGGGCGCCTCACGGGCCTGCGAAATTTCCTTGCCGGGATCACAGCCTCCGCCGTTGCCTATCTGGGTGGACAATATTTCATTGAGACGAATGCGTTGGGCAATGGCTATTCGGCAACTTTTCTCACGGCCTTTATTCTAACCAGCCTGGGTCTTGGGCTGCTCGCCTTCATTCGCGAACCGGAGCCACCGCAAGTACGCGCACAAACCAGCTTCCTGCGGCGCCTAAAAGACTTGCCCGCGATGATGCGCTCTGACCCTGCCTTCACCCGCTTTTTTCTCGCCCGTTCGCTGGGTGCACTTGCCACAATCGCTGTGCCATTCTACGTGCTTTACGCGGGACGCGAAATCGGCTTGAGCGGGACAAACCTGGGCATTCTGTCGCTCGCCTTTTTATTATGCCAGACAGCCACAAACCTTGGCTGGGGCGCTCTGGCCGATCGCTTTGGAAACCGCTTCGTTTTTATGGCATCGCTCGCTACTTGGATTTTATCGACGGTCCTGCTGTTCTTTGGCGGTGATATTTATGTGCTCTCCATCGTCTTCGCGGGGCTAGGAGCCGGGCTTGGCGGATTTCAAATCTCATCGCAAAACATGGTGCTAGAGTTTGGCGACCGACAAGACCTGCCCATGCGCATAGCCATATCTAATGCAGGCAACTCGCTCATGATGGGTGTTGGTCCGCTCATGGGCGGTATCATCGCCGTCTGGGTGTCCTACACAGCCGTTTTCTGGCTGGCCATGACTTTCATGTGCACCGCATTGGCAATGGTCGCCTTCCTCATCGAAGAGCCGCGCAACAGGCATTCATCCACTTAGCCAGAGTTTGATTGCAACCGCTGCGCAACAACATCAACCTCAGCCCAAACCCGCAAAATATTGCCACCCCAAAGTTTCGCAATATCCTCTTGGGCATAACCGCGTGCCAAAAGCTCTGCCGTCACATTGGCCGTCTCCGCAGCATTGTTCCAGCCAATGACACCACCCCCGCCTTCAAAATCTGAACTGATACCAACATGATCAATGCCCATGACCGAAACAGCGTGGTCGATGTGATCAATAAATTCTGAAAGTGACGCACGAGGGTGAAGCCGGTTAATTTCAGCCATACCAGCTACAAACGCCGGCAGTTTTCCATGAGCCAAATAGCTGAACCGGGCAGCACCTTGAGCCTGTGCGATGCTGTTGCGCAACTGTATGCCTGCCATGGTCCGCGCCGGGTCAATTTTTACGTAAGAAGAAAACGCAACCATTTGAGCAACACCGCCTTTGGCAGAAATCGCTCTCATTTGATCATCATCCAGATTGCGTGGGTGGTCGGCCAAAACCATCGTGGCAGAATGTGAGGCAATCACGGGAGCCGCAGAGAGTTCCAGCGCCTGCATCATCGCGTCCCTGGAAATATGGGAGATATCAACCATCATGCCCACGCGGTTCATCTCCGCAACGACGTCGCGACCAAATGCACTGAGGCCACCGTGTTCGGCAGGTGCATCACCAAGATCCAGCCGTGGCATGGAGCTGTCGGCAATATCATTGTGCCCAACATGAGCTAGGGTCATGTAGCGCGCACCGCGCTCGTAGAAATCGGCGATGCGGGAAATGTCTTTGCCAATCACATATCCATTTTCAATGCCAATCACGGCGACCTTACGACCTTCGCCGTGAATGCGGCGCACATCATCTGGTGTGGCGGCAAGCCCGATCAGGTCCGGATAAAGCACGTCGGTCATGGCGTGAATGGCATCAAATTTCACAAGCGCATCAACAGTCGCCCGCGCATAATTTTCCATCGTGCGCGCAGTCTGCCCCACATAGACGATGAAAAAGGCGGCATCCAATCCACCCTCCTCCATCTTAGGAAGGTCAACCTGCATGCCGGTTCGAAGGCCGGGGTCCACATCTGGCGTACGGGTATAGGTGGGAGGAATATCTACATGACTATCCAGGGTAAAGACCTCTCCATGCACACGAGCGAGCGCGCCGTCCACTGACGCACTCTGTGCCAAATGCGCTGCAAGCCAAACCGGCCCGGCGACAATTAGAGCGCCACCAAGGATAAATGCAAAAATTCGTACCATTTCCAGAACCTCTCCCGTTTTGCAGACGCTGACACAGCCATTTTGGACATGCAAGGCGCAAGCGCATGCTTTTTCAACGCTTGCATCAGCCTGCGCCGCTCCCCACATTATCGGCAGCAATACACGCATAGGAGCGCAACATGGGCAACCAACAAGGACTTTCGATTGTGATCGGCGTCGGCGCCTCCAATGGCGTTGGGGGTGCGCTGTCGCGTCGATTTGCCAAAGCAGGGCCAGTGCTGCTGGCCGGACGCACGAAAGCCAAGTTGGACGCCATGGCCGAGGAAATTCGCAGCGCAGGGGGGACTGTGCAAACGGCCATCTGTGATGTGACCGACGCCGAACAAGTAGACATCCTGTTTAAAGCCGCTGCGAGCCAAGGGCCAATTAGTTCTGTGCTCTACAACGCGGGGAACAATGCCATCATCCCTTTCGCCGACGTAACGGCGGAACAGTTTGAGCAATTCTGGCGCGTCTGCTGTCTCGGGGCCTTTCATGTTGCAAAAGCCGCAACGCCAATTCTGGAAGCACAAGGCAAGGGCTCTCTGCTCTTTACCGGCGCATCTGCCTCCATGCGCGGCAAGCCAAACTTTGCTCATTTCGCCTCAGCCAAGGGCGCGCTGCGAAACCTTGTGCAGTCTCTCGCGCGCGAATTCGGTCCTAAAGGCGTACACGTAGGCCATGTCATCATAGACGGCGTTGTCAACGGCGACATCGTGCGCACAAGGTTTGAAGGATATTTGGATAGCATGGGGGAAGATGGTGCGCTAGAACCTGATGCCATCGCAGAAGCCTTTTGGCAATTGCACGCCCAACACCGCAGCGCCTGGACCCACGAGATCGATCTGCGTCCCTTCAAAGAAAATTGGTAACCCAGCGAAAGCATCAAACCCATGCAGTTCAGGCAACCGCTTCATCCAGAAATCAACGATGCTCTTGTGGAAACACTGGTGCGGTCTTTCTATACCAAAATACGGGCAGACAAAGAGATAGGCCCCGTATTTGAAACAGTGATTGGTGATGACTGGGAACCACATTTGCACAAGATGTTCGACTTCTGGTCATCCCTCACCATGCTGACGGGACGTTACAAAGGTCAGCCGATGGTCGCTCACTTGAGGCTCAAGAACGTGACGCCAAGGCATTTTGACATCTGGTTGTCTTTGTTCCGTGAAACCGCAGAGAGTGTCTGCTCGCAAGCTGTTGCACCCATCTTTATCGAGAAGGCTGAGCGTGTCGCCGAGAGCTTCAAGCTCGGCATGTTCTTTGATCCCAAATCTTCAGACCCATCCGCCGCCTCCTTGCCGCAATAACAACGGGAGAGCGTTCTCCGCACCCTTGCCAGCAGGACAATTCTGCCTATAGGCTTTCGGAAACCTTGGGGAGGGAAGAAAAATGGCCTACGTTGAAAATCGGATCATTCATGACGCTGACAGTCATTTGATGGAATTGGGCAATTGCCTCGATCCCTTTTTTGAAAAGACACTGCTTCAACGGTTCCACGAAAACCCCACCTACCAAAGAAAAGTTGGCGATGGCCAATGGGCCGCATCGGCACGGACAAAACAGGCCGACGAAACCTTTCGCGCGGACGTCGCAAGCAACATCATGCTGCGCAAAGACTATGAAGCCCATGGCGCGTTTTTGGCGGCAGACCGCCCGGCCGCTCTGGACCATATGGGCTTTGCAAGCCAGCTGGTATTCACCACCTTCTGTCTTGGCAATTTCGGTCTGGACCAGGGACCAGACATAGAGCTGTGTTACGCCACCGCCACTGCTCACAACCGCATGATGACAGATTTCTGCAATGGTGATCGCCGCCTGCTCGCCACCGCGTACATTCCGCTGGAAGATTTTACGCGTTCAATTGAGACAACCAGGCAGGCAATTGAAATGGGCGCCAAAGCCCTGATGGTGCCATCGCTCTGTCCGCAAAACCACGCACCAAGCCATGTTGGGCTGGACCCTGTTTGGGCCATGGCGCAGGAGGCAGGCATTCCCGTGCTGTTCCATGTCGGCGGCGAGGAAAAGCTGAACCCTACCTACAAAGAAAACGGGCTACCGCCTGTGCCAGACTTTCATGGTGGCGATGATAATTTCACCTCCGTCAGCTACATGCCCATTCCCAATGCAGTCATGCAAACGTTAGCGACATTGCTCTTTGATGGAGTCTTTGACCGGTTTCCAAATTTGAAGTGGGGGGCCATTGAGCTTGGCGCTTCCTGGTTGCCTGGCTGGATGCGCGCCATGGATTCCGCCGCCCATGCCTTTGTGCGCAATGAAGACAGGTTGCAGAAACTTTCGGACCGGCCCTCTGAAATCCTCAAACGACAATTGCGGGTGACACCCTATCCACACGAGGACGCCGGGTGGATCATCAAAAACGCCAGTGATGAGATGACGCTGTTTTCATCTGACTTCCCCCATGTGGAAGGGGGCAGAAACCCGCTAAAACGGTTCGATGGATCGCTTGAACAATGTACACCACATCAGATCAAAAAATTCTACATTGATAATTTCATTGATCTAATGGGCAAAGGCCTGGCTGCTGACCT
>Ga0222662_1001374_pt1 | contig 11925 bp, 6 predicted proteins | sample AntAcemetagen600_FD_179821 | JGI IMG/M metagenome (GOLD analysis project Ga0222662, IMG submission 179821) | Saline water microbial communities from Ace Lake, Antarctica - #600 | ecosystem: Environmental > Aquatic > Non-marine Saline and Alkaline > Saline | place: Antarctica: Ace Lake | collected...
ACCCACCGTCAAACTGCTGCCCCAGGCCGTCTACATCAACCCGCCCGAAGACTTGCTGGGCAGGAGCGAACCAAAGGCTCACTAAATGGAGCCGAAGAGTGTCTCAAAGTCGTTGACAGGTTCCGCGGAGCCGCCGCAGCGAGCCACGTGACACCAAGGGAGGGGTCGCGGAGTAGCGCGACCCGATTGCAGACCTCGGTAGCGCCTGGGTATACGGCCGGGTTGGGGTCATCGCAGTCTCCCATGGACACGGACGAACCGTCTCCATCGATGTCTTCCGGCTTGGACGTGGAGTCGTCGTCATCGACCCGCGTGGTGTCGTCGTCGTCGATCTGCGTCGTGTCGTCGTCGCCGAGGGGGCTCTGGGACTCGCAACCGACGGCCAGCGCGACAAGCAAGAGCAGGGCTGCGGTGGGTCGGGTGTTCATGACAGCTTCACGACCGCAGCGTCGATCTCCACGCCGACGCTCAACAGCCAATGGTCGGAACTGCTCGGTCCCAGCGAGGCGCTGCTGTCGCCCAGAAGCATCACCGAGCCCGCGTGGTCGAACTCCACCGAGCGTGGCTCGTTTCTCGACTTCGTAACTGTGAGCCAGGTCGTCCCTCCGAGCTGCAAGGCCGTGACGTAGAGGCCATAATACCCGCCCTCTCCCGGAAACTCGGCGCCGCCAAAGCTCCGACCGGATTGGCCGCCAAGTCGACCAGCATCGGCACTGTCGGGGGGCGAGGCCCGAGCCGATAAATGGTCGGGTGGGGGTTCAATGAGCCACTCGGGTTGTCCTCGTCAATCTCCTCGAGGTGTCCAGCAGCCGGCCCAGAGGGGCCTTGGACGATCCGATTCAGACCGCCCGCCGTGTCGGGACTGGAGCGAGTTACATCGTCGGGGCCACATCGAGCGCATAGAGGTAGATGACCCCGCCCGGCTCCTCATCCTTCGCTGCAGCGGCCAGCCACGTCACCTGGTGAATGGGGTCGCGCAGCAAGGCTACGCCACGTCCAAATGCGGTGATGTTCTGTGCTCCATCCCATTCGAATTCCCAATCGCCCGCTTCGCCCTTCACATAGACCACGCCGGCGCTAGGTGCGGCACTGCTGACCGGCGCGCCGTAGTGCCCCACTGCGACTAGGTCTCTGGTCATGCTCATGTGTGGACCGATTCCGTCGTCGATGCTTCCAGCGCGCGGAAGGAACACAAGCTCGGGAGCTTCGGCGACGAGCTCGCCAATAGTGCCGCAGACGACTCGCGAGGGGCGATAGAAGTCGGTCCCGACGCACAACCGGTCGTGGCCGTCAGACGCCAAGCTTGTCCCAATGAGATCCGTGCCTGGAGCGAACAGCGCGGCGGTTTCTAGATCCCAGTCTGCGCCTTCGCGATCCGCGGTAGGCAAACCCTCAATGACCGAAACCGTGGAGATTCTGCCGACCACTGTGAGAGGGGGGTCCAAAGCCGGGAGCGTCGCAAGCGCTGCGCCGAACAAGTCGCCCGACACCGTGACTGGAGGCGAGAGTGTTCCGTCTGAGAGCGGCCCCCGATGAAATCTAACCGTACCGGTCGTTGTGTCGCCCACGACGAGATCGGAGGTGCCATCACCATCCAAATCAGCCGCCTTCATTGAGGTCACGAACCCCGGCACATTGAGGGTAGTTTCGCTAGAGCCGCTTGGCAGTGGGCTGAGATGGAGCCGGTTTCGCACGCGGATGTCGGCGATTCCGTCCGAATCTGCGTCGCCGAGCGCGGAGCTGGTTTGCCTGCTGTTGCCGCCAGGCTGGATAAATGCGGAGGACGCCGAAGAGGGGATTGGCCCAGGGCAAAAGGCCGCCTCAAACACTCGTAAGCCGGCGTAGGTGGTGACGGCCAGATCGTCGGACGAGTCGCCAGAAAGGTCGCCGGCGTTGTAGAGCCACCCTCCGAAGCCGTACAGGTCGTCGACTGCCCCCCGGATGGTGGCATGAGCTTGTTCCAAGCCGTAGACCCCTGGAGGGAGCGGGACGATATCTGAGGACTCATCGGTGGTTCCGTCGCAGTCGTCATCAATCCGGTTGCATGACTCCTCAGCGTTCGGATGACGCTCGGGGTCCCCGTCATCACAGTCTCCTTGACTGACGGACCACCCGTCTCCATCGAGGTCATCCGAAACGGGAGGGACTGTGGTGACACACGCCTGCAGCGTCGCGAGGAGCAGCAAGGGAGGGACTTTCCTTGGGTTCATTTCGCACTCAGCCTTAAGACCACCGCGTCAATGTAGCCGCGGAACCGTAGTTCCCAGAGCCCGCCAACTCCCGTCGCTAGGGTTGCAGCGCCCGAGTTGAGGATCTCTGCATCCCCATCGTGCTGGAACTGAATCCAACGGTCGAAAGGTCTAGAGTTGGTGATGATCAGCCAGCTTTCGGACCCAAGGCGAAGAACGGTCGTCCCTATGTCGAGGTATCCAGGACCCCGTTCTCCTAAGGTCCTCCCCGCCTGCGGTCCGAAGTCAATGTTCTCCGAAGACTGGGGGGAGTGGCTCCAGCTCGCCAGCCATGGCGGCCCCGGGTCGCCTGCCCGGAGGGTCTGCCAGCGCTCTCCGTTGGCGAGCGCCTCCCGCAGGCCGGTGCCCATGGGATTCGTGCCCTTGAGAAGTTCCATGCCTTCGTCAAAGGCTCGGGAGAAGAGATTCGGTGGCGCATCTGAAGCCAGTGTCCCCGGAGGGACGTACTGGTTGAGCACGTAGGCGAAGACACCGCCCGCGTGGTGGATGCCCGCCCAGAAGTCGTGGCGATAGGATCCCAGAGTGTTAGGTACGCCTTGGGCGAGACCAGCGGTGAGCAGCACTGGAGCGTTGAAGAACGTGTGCCCATCTTGCCGCACGCGGGTCAGTGAGCGGTCGCCGTACAGCATTGCAATCTCGAGGGTGTCGCGGAGTACAAGGCCATGGTGATGAGCGTAGGAGCGATTCTCTGAATGGAGAAGCTCAATGCTCCGGTTGTAGTGCCATGAGGATGTGACGTGATGACTTGTGAAACGCGGTCTACCGAACGCGTCCAATGGGGCCGCGAGGATTACCCCGAAATCGTCTTTACAGGCTGGGTCTGGATCGTCAATCGCCGCTCCGAGTTCGCCGATGAGGCATGTCTGGTCTGGGTACACTCGAGTCGCTGGGAGGAGCGATCCGCGAAGCGCGCGAGGCTCGCGGTCGAGGAAAAGCGCGGCCCCCCGTTGACTGGTCCAGCTTGGAGGATTCCACCCGCGGGAGCTCAGAGCGGAATTCTGATCGGCATGTAGCACGACCCCGCCGATCGCGGTGGGAAGCCCACCACGATGCGGTACCGCATCGCTGGACTGGGTTCCCGAGAACACCGGGCGGCGAAGCGGATCTGTTGCCTGGATTACGTCGTGTGCCCGAGCCATCAATTCCAGAACCGACGCGCTCGTCACCGGGTTCTCATCTCCCATCATCCAACCGGCGATACGGTTGTTTGGGTCGGCCGCCGTGAGCAGTAGCACGTATCGCTTTAACAGCCCCAGCCAGTAGTTGACGAACTCCTGCGACCACTCGCCGCCGTCGAACGAGGAGTCGGAATTCCTCACGGGCAGTTCCAGAACCTGGCCACCTCCTGGAATCAGGAATACCCGCTGGGAGTCTTCAGCCAATGCTCCCGACTGACTGCAGGGCCCATCGTGATACTGGCAATCGGCGAGTGCATAGAAGTCCACCCGAACCAGAACCCCTCCGTGGTCGACCGTGTCCAGGTAAGCGATAAGGTCCGTCACCTTGGTTGGGGGCACACCGTTGAACACGAACTCGAGCTCGTCCAAACCGAGCTGACCTTCAGCTGCGGGAGTCTTGTGCACGAAGTAAGGCACTCCACGATGGGTAGCGTCGACAGTTCGCGTCAGATGGTCCTCATTGGCGGCCCACGCAAGGAGGGGCCACCCCTGCCATCGCCGCCTCTCACGACCGGCTCCTGCTAGTTCTGGGGTGAGGTGATGAAAGCCCATCGATTCGCCATGATAGTCCCTCTGCGGCTCAGAGAGTTGCACTGACCGTCCAGCCAACCATCCAAGGTCGAATTTGGGGCCGAGCTGCAACCCGGACTCTCCTGGAAGCGCAGCCGCAGCCCCAAGAGCAGCGTGGTAGTCGAACTCGACCATTGTTAGGCGGTCCCCCTGCACATGGCGGATGCGCGGCAGGCGAAGCACGATAGCGCGGAGGACATCGTCCCACCTCCGGTTGGCCCAGGTCACAATCCCAACCGCTCCCGATGTGACTGCTCCCTCCCAGGCTCCGACTTCTACCGCTGCCTCCGCTCCGAAGCCAGAAACGAGCGCGAAGATTCGCGGGTGTTCAGCTCCGAAGTCTGCGAACACGTTGGAGGCCACCCAGGCCCTTTCGCGCATGGCCAGATCGGAGAATGCTCCCCAGAGTTCCACGCCTCCAAACCGGTAACGGGATGGTCGGGAAGAAAGTGGGGGTGTTCCCTCGACTCGCCCGAGCCAGGGGCGGCTGCCGATGGCCTGGAAGAGGTTGCGTGTGATGGCGAGGCCAAGATCTCGACTCTGACTCGTCGCAACCTCCTGAACGAAGATCGATCGAACGGAGTTGGCGACAAATGTGCAGTGGTCCACGACCGCCTGACCATGCTGACCAACCGAGAGACCCAGCCCATGGTCGAGAAGGTGAAAGACGTTCGACTGGAGTAGGAGTTGGGCCGGCCACTCCGAGAAGCCACTCGCTGAGTGGGGGTCGAAGTCTGCCCGGAGTCCGACGGTCTCATGTTCGCGAATCCCCCACGCGTCACCTAGCGGCTTGGGTATCTCTGGATACGCCGACACGTCAGGGGCACGAAACTCGTTGCGGAGGAATCGCACCCGCCGGCGTTGGTTCGCGGACCTAACGGAGTTCGGAACGTCGCCAGCAAACTGTCGGTTATCAGGAGGCGATTCACCTGCGACACCGGCGGTCCGAGAACGGTCCTGGAGAATCGCGCCGCGTGCGCAGTCACGGAACTGGTTGTCGGCGATGTGAATGAGTCCGCCTGGCGCCGCTCCAGGCTCCAGAGTGATCCACAGTCCCGTGCCGCAGTCGGCGAACACGGAGTCCCTAACCCTGGCATGGCTAAGATTGACGCAGCGAACCGCGACCTGCAGGCCGCGAAAACCACAGCGACGGAGATCAACCATCGGTGAGGTGGCCAGGTGGCTGGGGTCGGTTCGTGCGTCAATCGCGTGAGTAAACCCGAGTCCGACTCGGAGTCCGTCAGCTAGGAGCCGGTCGTTCGATCCGCTGAGGCGCGCGAACACCTGGGCGTCGGTGGACGGCGATCCACCGTCAGCCACGCAGTTCCGAAATCGCAGAATCGAGGCCCCCGCATCTTGGAGGAACAAGCTACGAGGCTGTCTCTCACCGACGATGAAGCGTAAGTCCTGGTACTCAATGTCGCTACCGGGTTGGGGGCGGATATCTCCAGACCCGTCGGGAAGCCACACCGTGGTGTGCAGGACCCCAGCAGTTGGAGCGGCTTCTGCATCGCTCGTCGGGGTTCCCCGACCCCGGATCAGGAGCTTGCCGATGCCCTCGGGGAGCTGCAGGGGGCCGGGCGGGTGACTTGCGATCGCATCCCGGAGAAGTAGGACTATCCGGTCGGCGGATGGCTCCCACGAGGCGATATTCTGAAGCCCCGCGAGCGCCACGGCAAGACTCGTTACTACCTGGTCCACTCCGACTTCAACGACGATGTCAGACACTGTCGCTCCGGCTCACGAGGTCGCGGACTTGACCGCGGACTGCGGCCCCTCGGGGGGCTGCGTCGAGGAACCAATTGGTCACGCCGCCCACTTCGCTATCAGGCAACTGAGGAGGCTGGGGTTGACGGAGAACGGTCTCGGACGGCATCCGCCCGCGCCCGCCTACATCCCGGCGCGAGCGACGTTGAGGGTCGGGACCGCGCGGGGGTGGAGGGAGAGCCGCGTCGGCTGGGCAGCGACAAGCCATCGACTTCGGCACGATGGCCTGTGTGGGGTGGCGCCCGAACTGCTCTGGGCGCCAGTGGTCGTCCAAAATGCGAGGTCCGACGCCAGGGCTGCTGCTGCAGCAGGCCGCCTCAGCAGACCCTTCGTCAGAAGGTGTTGGACGGGGCGGCACCGCTCACCGCTTGGGCACGATGAGGACAGAGAGGTCACAGCTTCCGCCTGCGTCGTCGTCCCACTCGAACGTCACGATGACGAAACGAGAGAACTGGGTGACGTAGACGTAGTCGTTGCCATCTGTGGTGAAGTCGATGGTCGTGCTGGCGACCTCCTTGAACGACTTGCTCTCCAGTCGTGAGGCGTGCCAGACCTTCAGCGTCCCCTTTGAAGTTGGGGCAGTGAGCTCGAGGTTGTTGACCACCGCTTCGAGCGAGAACTCCCTGAATCCGTCAAGGTCCATCGCATCCTGGTGGCGGGGGTGAAGGCCGTGCTTTCCGACTGGGGTATCGACGAGCTGTGATGTGGGCATGTTGGCTCCTGGTGGCTACCGAGAGGAGCGCGGACGCACAGCGCATCTGTGCTCGCCCCCTCATTGAGCCAGGAGAATAGGGCTCGGGTCGTTCGCGCCTTGGTGTAGCTAAGTGCCCGCCCCCCCCTCGTGTTTTTGTGTGATCGTGACCCGTTTGTCCACCGTCAGAGGCTCAGCCGTACCTCGACCAGCATCGGCATTGACCCGGGGTGGGGCGCAGCTCGCTCATCAGCTCATCAGCTCATCAGCTCATCAGCTCATCAGCTCATCAGCTCATCAGCTCATCAGCTCATCAGCTCATCAGCTCAATGGCTCAATGGCTCAATGGCTGCTGGTGGCGCTGCCCGCTGCTGCGGCCGCCCGCTCCCCGGCAGGCCGGGCCGCGGTGCTCGCCAAATGCGTTGCAACAGGACGCGACCTAACACTCCGTCAAAGCGCGATATCGCGGGTCCTGTAGTAGCCCGAAATTGCTTGCTTCTTCTGGGTTGCCGGGCGCCTCGAAGTGCGCTGCCCGTGCCCGCGAAACCGCGTTTACGGGGGACGTGTTAGGTCACATCCTGTCCTTGCGCCTTGATGGCTGTCTTATCAGCTCTTCTGCCAGCCGCTCCGGGCGGGCCCGGCTCGGCCGGCTCGCCAGTGGATGGCCGATCTCGACGTTTTGGGCTCTGGATGGCTTCCGAAGTCTGTCTGCTGCTCCGGTTGCAGGCCTACATCGTCGGTGAAGCGTCGAGCGCGAACAGATAGATCACCCCGCCCGGTTCTTCGTTCGGGGCCGCAGCGGCGAGCCAAGTGATGTCGTGCCGGGGGTCTCGAAGCAGAGCCACCTGCATGCCGAAGGAATTGAGTTCAGAGCCCTCGATGTCCCAGTTGCCGCCCTCGCCTCGAACATAGACAAGACCGCCCTGGTCTGATGTCGGGGTTGGCGCCCACGGGTGCCCCGCGGCGACGAGGTCTCGTGTCATCGAGAGTCTCGGCCCCACCTGCTCGTCATTCGTACCGGGCCGCGGTTCTATCGTTAGGCTCGGATTGCCGCCGTCAAGCTCTCCCAGGGTTCCGCAGACGATCCGGACCGGACCGTACTGGTCGGTTCCGACGCAAACACGATCGTGCCCGTCCGAGGCGAGACCCGCGCCGATGAAGACGGCGTCGTCTGGGAAAAGCGACTCGAGGTCTAGGTGCCGACTGACGTCTTCACTGTCCTCCGTAGGCAAGCCCTCGATGACCGAGACAGAGGTCCGGGTTCCGACAAACGTTAGCGGTGGGTCCGTCCCTTGCAGTACCACGACCCGGTCACCGAACCCAGGACGCCGAATCGAAACAGCGGTACCTATCTCGCCGGCTGCGAGCGGGCCTCGGTGGAACCGCACGGATGAAGTGGTGGTGTCTCCGACAACGAGGTCGGAGAAGCCGTCTCCGTCGAGGTCAGCTGCGGCCATTGCTGTCGCACTCCCAGTGACGACCGAGTCGGGGTCGGATCCTGTTCCAGAGCTTGGCGACACAAAGATGCGGTTCTGGACTCTCAGGTCCGCCAGTTGGTCTGAATTCACATCGCCGAGTCGAGAGGTAACATGCGCGCTGCTGCCTCCGGGGGTCAGGTAGCTGTTCGACTCCGAAGATTGGATCTCCCCCTCGCAGAAGGCCGCCGGAAAGAGGTGAAGCCCGTTGTAGGTGGGAACTGCTAGGTCGTCGGCCCCATCTCCGGTCGCATCTCCGATGGCGTAGAGCCATTCACCGAACCCATATAGTTCGTCCTCTTGCCCGCGGATCACTACATGAGCTGCCTCAAGGCCATAGGTCCCAGGTGCTAGCTCCTCGATTTCGCCGTTCTCGTCAGTTGTGCCATCGCAGTCGTCATCAATTCGGTTACAGACCTCTTCCACACCGGGGTGGCGCCCTGGGTCCGAATCATCACAGTCACCGCGCTCCGTGGACCAGCCATCACCGTCCTCATCGACCTGGCATGCGGTGATCGCCAGACTGAGCAGCAACACCAGCGACCTCACGGTGCTAGTCCCGCGATCCGAACCACGACGGCGTCAATGCCATCGAACCGCACCCGAGTACGATCGCCAGAGAGGGAAAAGACCCGGCCAGTGCTCAGGGGGGTGAGGTTCTTCACCTTCCCGTTATCGACGAACGTGATGCTGCGGGTCTGGTTCACCGAGTTGGTCACAACCAGCCAAGTGATTCCCCCGAGCCGCACCGCTGTGGTCGTGAGATCGTAGTAGCCAGGGCCGAACTCTCCAAACGTCCGCCCAGCCCCTCGTCCGAAGTCGATGTTCCCGCTCTGCTCCGTGGACTGAGTCCACCCCTCCAGCCAGGGAGGACCGTCATCGCCCACGCGCATGGTTTGCCAGCGCTGGCCGTTGGCGAGCGCCTCGCGGAGTCCCTCGCCGTCGGGATTCGTGGCCTTGATCAGCTCCATGCCCTCATCGAAGGCCTGTGAGAGCAGTAAGGCGCGAGGGTCCGCGGGCTGGCTGTTTGGCGGAGAGTATTGGTTGAGGACGTAGGCGTAGATGCCCCCAGCGTGATGGACTCCAGCCCAGAAGTCATGGCGGTAGGGAGGAAGCGTGTCGGGTGCCTCTGGAGCGATGCCCCCCTGCAGAACAGGAGCGTTGAAGAAGGTGTGCCCATCCTGCCGGGTGCGCGTCATGCTCCGGTCGGCGAGCACTCGACCGAGCTCAAGGGTGTCTCGGAGGACGAGACCGTGGTGGTGAGCGTAGGAACGGTTTGTGTCGTGCCAGAAGGCGAGCGCACCAGCTGTGTAAGGGTTGTCTGTCACGCTCCGATTGAAATGCCACGAAGACTGCATGTGGTGGGTCGTGAACCGAGGCATGCCAGCCTCGTCGAGCGGGGTAGCGAGAATGACTCCGAAGTCGTACTTGCATGCCGGGTTGGTGTCGATCGTTGCGCTTCCTATGGTCCCGACGAGGCACTGGCGCGCGCCTGCGATCCGTCCGACGGCGCTGTTGTTGTTGAGATTGACGCCATCGAGCTCTGACCCGCGGTAGTTCCGCGGCTCTCGGCCGATGAAGAGCGTGGCGCCGCGCTGGCTGCTCCAGGACGGGGGGGCCCAGGACCGTTGGGGTAGCGCGAGCCCTTCGTTCCAATGAAGGGGGGCACCCCCTACCACCGTCGGAAGCCCGCCCCAGTGCGGGGCTGCGTCGTTGGATTGCACTCCTGTCAGGACTGGCCGGCGGAGTGGGTCTTCCTTCTCGACCAGGTCCCTGAAGCGCGCCATTGTCTCGACAACAAACGAGGCTGGGAGGTTCTCGTCTCCCATGACCCACGCGGCGATTCGGTTGTTCGAGTCTGCTTCAATGAGCAACGCGACGTAGCGCTCGACAAGCTCAAGCCAGTAGTCAACGAATCGTTCATCCCAACTGCTTCCCCAAGCTGCGCCGGAATTCGGTTCCCAGGAAGGCACATCAACGCTCACACCGTTGATATCGAGTGAGAGCGTGGTCCCGTCCCAGTTACATCCTCCCTCGTGGAGCGTGTCGAACAGCGACTGACCGGGAACTGACCCGGCGAAGGGCGCCGCTGCCGTCCCGAGGACCGCGTGGTAGTCAAACTCCACCATCGTCAGGGCGCCACCCTGGACGCTCCGGACCTTTGGGAGGCGCAGCAGCACGCACTGGGACGTGTTGTCCCAGGTCGCGTTGCCCCAGGTCGTCATGCCCTGCGGGCCGTTGGTGACGGCGCCCTCCCAGCTTCCGATCCCCAAAGTCGCTTCGCCACCAAAGGCGGAGGCGACTGAGTACACGCGCGGGTGGGTTGACCCGAAGTCGGCGAATAGGTTGGACGCCACCCACATGCGCGACCGCATCACGACGTCGCCGAAGTGCCCCCACAGCTCGACACCACCGAATCGGTAGCGAGGGTCGGGCGGGTTGGGTCCCGTCCAGTCGGGCGGCTCGGCGCCCTCGAGCGTCCCCAGCCAGGGACGTTCGCTGAGCGACTGGAAGATGCTTCGGCTCACGACCAAGCCCAGCTCGCGGGTTCGGCTCGTGGCGACCTCGGTCGCGAACACGGACCGGACGGAGTTCGCTACGAAGGTGCATCGGTCCACGACTGCCTGTCCGTGCTGGCCGACTCGAAGCCCGATCCCGTGGTCCAGAAGGTGGAAGACGTTGGCCTGCACCAGCAATTGCGGCGGCCACGGAGAGGTCTGACTCGCTGGATGCGGATCGAACTCGGCGCGGACGCCAATGACCTCCCCGTGGCGGACTCCCCCGCCGAGATCCCCGGCTGAGGGCGCTGATGGGAACGCCCAGGCGTCCGGAGCGCGGAACTCGTTGCGGAGGAGCCGGACCTGTCTCCGCGCCAACGGGGTGGTCGTGAAGGTCGAGGTGTCCGGCTCGAGGCGCCGGACATCGGCTGGAGCAGGTCCGAGCACCCCAGCACGCGCCGAACGGTCCCGCAGCAAGGTGCCGATTCCGCAGTCGCTGAAGCGGTTGTCAGCCACATGCACGATCCCACCTGGGGGAGCCCCAGGGGCGTAGGCAGCCCAGAGTCCTACGCCGCACTCTGCAAAGACCGATTCGCGGACCCGAGCGTGGCTGACGTTGTCGAGCCGAACACCGATGGTCAGAGCGCGGAAGCCGCAGCGTCGCAGATCGACGAGCGGCGACGAAGCGAGCAGGGAGGGATCGATCCGCGCGTCGATCCCGTGGGTGAAGCCCCTTCCGATTCGGAGGCCGTCCGCGATCAGGCGGTCGCCTTGTCCTCGGAGGCGGGCGAAGACCTGATCGACGGCCGGGGCACTTGGTCCAGAAGCAACGCAGTTGCGGAAGCGCAAAGTGGAGCCGCCCGTGTCCTGAAGGAACAGACTGCGTGGCTGCGCGCCACCGACCAGGAACCGGATGTCCTGGTACTCGAGGTCCGCGCCGGACAGTGGGCGGATGTCGCCATGACCTGCCGGGAGGATGACCGTTGTGTGTAGGACGCCAGCGGTCAGGGCCGCGTCAGCGTCGGAGCTCGGTCGACCCCGCCCACGGATGAGCAGCTTGTCGATCCCCGGCGGGAGGCTGATCGGCCCAGGTGGATGTTGCTCTGCAGCGTCCCTGAGGACAAGCACGATCCGATCGCCGATCGCGGCTTGAGCCGCGATCGTGGGCAGAGCTCCCAGAGCAGCTGTCAGCGTGCCGTAGGTGCGACCTGTTCCGACCTGTGCCTCGACGTCACTCACGACCGTCTGCTCCGATCGCGCCATACAGCCGTGCGTGGACGTAGTGAGCCTTCTCCCCGTGCGCGGCCGAAGGCGGAAGGAACCACTCCGTCGCACCGCCCCTCTCCGAGGCCGGGAGAGCCGGGCCGCCCAGCCCTCTCTGCCAACGTGCCTGAGACACTGACCACCCCGAGAATTACTGAGCAGGGCGAGCGAGCCACGGACCATGAGCAGCACTTCTTCTTCTTCCCCTTCCTCTCCCTCGTCTGAGCCGGGCGC
>Ga0222662_1001381_pt1 | contig 11862 bp, 4 predicted proteins | sample AntAcemetagen600_FD_179821 | JGI IMG/M metagenome (GOLD analysis project Ga0222662, IMG submission 179821) | Saline water microbial communities from Ace Lake, Antarctica - #600 | ecosystem: Environmental > Aquatic > Non-marine Saline and Alkaline > Saline | place: Antarctica: Ace Lake | collected...
GGGCCGTGGGTGTCGGGCTACTCCACGGGAATCGTGGTCCCTGCGCTGGTCGCGGCGTACTGCGCGGTGGAAGACCCGCGGTACCTGGACGGAGCGGAGCGCTCCCTGCGCGCGATGGCGCTGCCGGCTGAGCACGGCGGAGTCGCGACGTGGATCCGCGACGATCGCGTGTGGCTCGAAGAGGGAACCGACGACACCGGGTTCTCGACCCGAATCCTCAACGGGCACATCGCGGCGGCCGCGGGGATCGAGGCGGTGGCCCGTTGGGCGGGCAGCGACCTGGCGAGAGCCCTGTTCGAAGCAGCGGCCGCAGCGACCAAGGACGACACGCACCTGCACGATGCCGGCTTCATCACCACCTACATGCAATGGGCGATGCCTGGGTTCTGGCCGATGGTGGCGCACACGTCCAACTACAACCGGTTCCAGACCACAGAGCTGTCGTGGCTCTACACCGCCACGGGCGATGTCGCCTACCTCCGGGACGCTCTCCAGATGGCCGGCTACGACGACCCCGCGTTCTCGCTCGCGGTCAGCGACACCACCCTCGCCGGCTATCCGGACTACGCGAGGAACCAGCGGATGGTCGAGTCGTGGACGGCGAGTTCGGGATCCTGGACCGAGTGGACAATGGACCCACCGCAGGAGCTCGAAGGGGTCACGATGTGGGCGCACGTGCCCGGGCAACGCCCCGACCGCTACGTGGTGGACGTCGAGACCGCCGACGGCGTGAGGACGTTGCAGCGCCCCTGGCCTCACGCAGGCTGCAACGACACCTACCTCCCCCTTCCCGATCTGAACGCTTCGCGCGTGCGGATGACGGTCTACCGAGACGATGGGCAGCCGATCACGATGCGGTCCGCCGGCCTCCACGCCAACCGGGGTCTGCCAACGGCGGTCGGGTACTACGGCCACCACGGCATCACCAACCGCCCGGCGCACATGTTCGAGGAGCGCGGCTGGTCCTATCCGCGGCTCTCGTGGGTCACCATCGACACCGAGGACACCTGGGACGAGATGACGCTGAGCTGGAGTGGTTGGCTGTCGGCGACCGTGCTCCCCACTCTCCGCGGCGGCGAGACCCTCGAGTCGCTCGCGCCCCTCACCGGCAGCGACCGGCGCGAGCGCGGTCTCCTGACGATCGAGCTGGTGGACCCGCCGCGCTACATCCAGGTGGAGTTCCCCGAGCTCGTCTACGCGCCGGAGCGGGCCATGTGGGCGCGGGGGCGCTGACCCGCGCTGAGCGGTGCTCTAGAGTTCGGCCGTGACCACAGCACCAGCCCCCGACTCCGCCACCGTCTCCCTCGTCGCCGCCCGAACCAAGCTGCCCGCCCGGGGTGTGGGGTCCGTCATCGCGCTGCTCACCGACGGGAACACGGTCCCGTTCGTGGCCCGGTACCGCAAGGAAGCAACCGGCGGGCTGGACGAGGTCGCCATCGGGGCCATCGAGGAGGGACTCAAGGCGGTCCAGGCGCTCCAGAAGCGACGCGGGGCGATCCTCGAGGCCATCCGCAAGCAAGGCCAGCTGACCCCCGATCTGGAGCGCAGGTTGCGCGGGGCCACCGATCTGCGAGCCCTGGAAGATCTGTACCTGCCCTACAAGCGCAAGCGCACGACCCGAGCGGCGGCAGCCCGGGCGCACGGCCTCGGACCGCTCGCGCAGCGCATCCTCGACCAGCCCCGCGATGGTCACCCGAGCACGGAGGCCAGGCGATTCGTTCGGGACAAGGTGCCCGACGTGATGGCTGCCCTGGCTGGCGCGCGGGACATCGCGGCAGAGGAGATCGCCGAGCAGGTGGCCGTGAGGGCGCGGGTCCGTGAGCTCACCAAGGCTCACGGGCGCCTGCGCAGCAAGGCGATCAAGAAGGCGACGCAGGGGCAGCGGACCCCGTTCGAGGACTACTACGACGTGGAGCAGCCGCTCGGTCGAATTCCGGGCCACCGCTATCTGGCCATCGAGCGCGGAGAGACCGAGGGCGTGCTGCGGGTGGGGGTCGAGATCAACCCCGAGCGCATGGCGGGCGAGATCGAGCGCGCCGTGAATCTGAACCCGCGGTCGCCGTGGGCCGGTGAGCTCCGCGCGGCCGTGGCCGATGGCTACAAGCGGCTGCTCAAGCCGTCGATCGACAAGGAGCTGCGCGGCTCGCTGCGGGAGTGGGCCGCGGAGCAGGCCGCCACGGTGTTCGCCGCCAACCTCAAGGACCTGCTGCTCACGGCACCGTTCGGGCTGCGGGCGGTGGTCGGCATCGATCCGGGGTTCCGCAGCGGGTGCAAGTGCGCGGCCATCGACGCCACCGGCAAGCTGCTCGACCACACCGTCGTGGACCCTCACACCAGTGCCGACCCGTCGCGCGCCAGCGACACGCTGGTCAGCTTCGTCCGGCGTCACCGAGCCACGGCTGTGGCGGTGGGCAACGGCACGGCGGGGCGTGAGACCCTCGCGTTTGCGACATCAGCCCTCACGGACGCCGGCCTCACGGATGTGATCGTCGTCTCTGTGAACGAGGCGGGAGCCAGCGTGTACAGCGCGTCCGAGATCGCGCGTGAGGAGTTCGGCGACCTCGACCTCACGGTGCGGGGAGCCATCTCCATCGGCCGTCGCCTGCAGGACCCGCTGTCCGAGTTGGTCAAGGTCGATCCCCGCTCGCTCGGCGTGGGCCAGTACCAGCACGACATCCCCGAGAAGCTGCTCGCCGAGCGCCTGGCCAGCGGCGTGGCCCAGTGCGTGAATCACGTGGGCGTCGAGCTCAACACCGCCAGCGCGCCCCTGCTGGAGCACGTGTCCGGAATCGGGCCGGTGCTCGCGCGGCGCATCGTGCAGCGCCGGGATGCCAACGGTGCCTTCCGCTCACGGCGTGAGCTTCTGGACGTCCCGGGCCTGGGTGCCAAGACCTTCGAGCAGGCGGCGGGGTTCTTGCGCATCCGCGCGGCAGCCAACCCTCTGGACAACTCCGCGGTGCATCCCGAGCGCTATCTGCTCGTGAGCCAGATCGCCCGCGATCTGGGCGTGAGCGTTGGGGATCTCGTGGGAGACCCGAGCCTCACGGCCACCATCGATGCGAGCCGGTACCTGAGCGGGGACGTGGGCGAGCCAACCCTGCGCGACATCCTCGCCGAGCTCTCCCAGCCGGGGCGGGACCCCCGGGATGCGTTCGAGCCCCCGCGCTTCCGTGAGGGGGTAAACACCGTCGCTGACCTTCAAGAGGGCATGGTCCTGCAAGGGGTGGTGACCAACGTGACGACCTTTGGCGCCTTCGTGGACGTCGGCGTGCACCAGGATGGGCTCGTGCACGTCTCGCAGCTCGCGGATCGCTTCGTGCGGGACCCTCACGAGGTCGTACACGCGGGGCAGCGGGTCTCCGTCAAGGTAGTCTCGGTGGATCTGGAGCGCGAGCGAGTCGCGCTGTCGATGAAGGGGAGCGCGGAATGGGCATGAATCGCAACGAGCTTCGTGCGGCGCTCGCCGATGACTCCGAGCGCGTCGCGCAGATCGGCAGCTGGGCCTGGGATCTGCGGACCCAGGAGCTCATCTGGTCTCCCCATCTGTACCGAATCTTCGGAATGGACCCCGATGGGCCCGCGGCGACGGTGGAGTCGCTCTACGCCGTAGTGCACCCTGACGATGCTGAGCGATTGGCAGCCAGCACCGAAATCGCGCGTGACCGCCGGCACGCCCCCCCCATCCAGTACCGCATCCTGCGCGCGGACAGCGGCGAGGTCCGCACGGTGGTCGCGCGGGGCAGTCGAATGCTTGACGAGGAAGGCACGCTGCAACGCATGGTCGGAACCGTCGAAGACGTCACTGATCGAGTCCGCAGGGAGCACCAGCTGACCGCACGCAGCCAGCTCCTCGAGGCAGCCCAGGAGCTCGCCAATGTCGGGACCTGGCAGTGGTACCCCAGCAGCGACACCCACATCTGGTCGGACGAGATGCGGCGCATTGCCGGGCGTGACTCGGCCTTCGTCCCGAGCCGGGCGTCGATCGAGGGGCAGATCCACCCAGATGACCGCCCGCGGTTTCGGGCCTCGACCGCGTCTCTTGCGAGCGCGGGCTCGATCCCCCCGACCCCCTTTCGCCTGGAGCGCCCTGACGGGGACGTACGGCACATCGTCACCTCGGTCCGCCGAGTCGATGGGCCCGACCCCTGGTTCCTCGGCGTCGTGCACGACGTCACAGACCTGCGCCGCCTGCAGCAGGGCATGCAGCAGCGCCAGACCATGGAGGCGGTCGGTCAGCTCGCCAGCGGGGTGGCGCACGACTTCAACAACCTGCTCACCGTCATCCTGGGCAACGCGCAGCTGATCGAGGGCGAAGAAGATGCCCCGCTGGTTCACGACATCGTCGCTGCCGCCGAAGCCGGCGCGGAGCTCGCGCGTCGTCTGCTCGCGGTAGGTCGGCCTTCACAGCTCCACCTCACCCCCGTGCACCTCCGCAGCCAGGTCGAGATGGCGGCCGCGATGCTGGGCCGGGTGCTCGGCCCCGACGTGAGCCTGCGCACCGATCTGGGCGAGACGCCCACCGTGAGCTCGGATCCGAACCAGATCGTGCAGATCCTGCTCAACCTGGTCATGAACGCAGAGCAAGCTGGGCCCCGCAGCGGGATCATCGAGCTGTCCACCGGCACCGACGACGACGGCTGGGCCACGGTGACGGTGCGAGATGACGGCGAGGGCATGGGACCCGAGACCAGGCGTCGCGCGATCGAGCCCTTCTTTACGACGCGCGCTCCGGGCGGGGGCAGCGGGCTTGGTCTCTCGATGGTCTACGGCGTGGTGAACGGCGCCGGAGGTGAGGTCGCGCTCCAGTCGGCGCTAGGCGTGGGCACGACGGTGACGTTGCGCTTCCCCCCCTTGCCTGGTGGATCTCGACGATCTCACGGACTCCATCGAGATGACCGCCCCCCCAGCGGCCGTCGTCCTCGTGGTGGAAGACGAGCCGGGCGTCTTGCGCCTCGTAGAGCGCGTCCTTTGCCGCGCAGGGATCGAGGTGCTGACCGCGACGGGCCCCACAGCAGCGCTGGCGATCGCCGAGCCGATCGACCTCGTCCTCTCGGACGTATCCATGCCCGAAGGCGGCGGCAGGGCCGTACTGGCTGGCTTCCGCGAGACCCGCCCCGACGTCCCGTTTGTGTTCATGACCGGCTACGCAGAGCGAGACCCCTGGCTCGACCCATACGAGGTGCTGCCCAAGCCGTTCAAGCCCCATGACCTCGTCCAGTTCATCAAGGACGCGCTTCTGCGCTGAGGCACCGAGGGACGCCTCTTGTAGTCTCCTATTCGTGCGTTCTCCTGCCTCCGCCATCGCACTCTCCAGCGTCGTGCTCGGGCTCGTCGGTCTGCCGTCATGCGCACCCACGCCGCCCGCGGCTGCGCCCGTCGAGCTGGCGGACGATGTCCCGCTCGCCGACGACGTATGGGGTGCCGCCGAGCGGCTGATGCTCCAGGAGGAGGTGCTGCTGCTCGTGGTCGAGAACCTGCGAGGACTCAAGCGGGACCTGCTCGATCTCAAGGTGGGTGGGCGCTTCTCGCGAGACCTGTTCGCCCAGAGCGTGCGGGTGACCGGCATCGAGTCCGTCGGCGCGCCGACGCCGCATCCCGAGCTGCCTCCGCATCTGCGCATCTCGGCCGTGCCGGTGACCACCGGACCCAGATCGGAGCACCCTCGACACGCACTCGACCCCTTGGGGCCGCTGCTGCGCGAGTTCACGTTCCTCGATCTCGCATCCGCGCATGTCCCGCGAGGCTGGTTCCTCGACGACGAAGCGACCCGCTTCCGCAGCGCCATCGATCTCGAGCTGCGCGGCGACGTCGGCGGAGAGACCCGCTACGCCCGCGTGCAGTTCGATCTGGACTGGGTGCTCGGCGCCGTGCCGGTCGTTGGCCCGCAAGACAAGCCCCTGCCAGCGGTCTGGACCATCGAGGCTTGGACCCATCGATCCGCCGAGGTCTCCCAGGTCGCCGAGCCGCTGTTCACCGAGGTCCTGAACACCGTCCTACCCGACCCGGCTCAGCGCGACGCCGCCCGCCGCTCCCTGCACGAGGCCCTGGTCATCGAGATGACCGAGAAGAAGCGCGGATTTCACCGGCCGCCATACTTCGACCCGGCGTCCCACGACCGGCATCCCGCGGTCGCCGTTGCTGACGTGAACGGAGACGGCCTCGACGACGTCTACCTCTCTGCGAGGCTGGGACCCAACCAGCTCCTGCTCGCCCAGCCCGACGGCACATTCGTCGAGTCGGCCGCCCGGCTGGGCCTGGCCATCGACGGGCACACCGCCGCCCCCTTGTTCGTGGATCTGGACAACGACGGGGATCTGGACGCCTTCCTCGGCCGCACGTTGGCGCGCAGCCAGCTGCTCATCCAGGGGCCGGACGGACGCTTCACCGACCGGCCGGACCTCTCATCGGAGCCGCTGCCCATGACGGTCAGCTCGGTGAGCGCCGCCGACGTGAACCGGGACGGCCTGCTCGACCTGTACGTCTCGACGTACTCGCTGCACAGCGGCCGCAACCTCGATGACAGCCTGCCCAGCCCGGATCCCGAGCGTGAGCAGCAGATGCTCGCGGACCACCACGTCATCCACAACGCGTATGGGCCCGCGAACCTGCTGCTCCTGAACCAGGGGGGAGCGAGGCTGGCGCGCAGCGAAGGGGCGCCGCTCATCTTCCGACACAGCTACCAGTCCACGTTCGCAGACTGGGACGCCGACGGGGACGCTGACCTCTACGTGGTGAACGACTACGCGCCCAACGTGGCGCTGCGGAACCGCGGTGATGGGACGTTTGAGGACGCCACGGCCGAGCTCGGCATGGGCGACCTGGGCTTCGGGATGGGCGCGAGCTTCGGCGACTACGACCAAGACGGCCAGCAGGACCTGTACGTGTCGAACATGTTCAGCAACGCCGGCCGGCGCGCGACGCGCTCGGTGCCGGGGCTGGATGAGCGCTTCGCGAAGATGGCGCGCGGGAACACGCTCATGCGCAACCTCGGCGACGGCTTCGCGGCGGTGTCGGGGCTGGAGCCGCCGGCGCTGCTGGTCGAGAAGACCGGGTGGTCCTGGGGCGGGCGCTTCGTCGATGTGGACAACGACGGCGCCGAGGATCTGGCAGTGCTCAACGGCTACTTCACCGCGCCGGACCGGGTCGCCCAGCCCGTGGATATATGAACGACGTTCTGGCGCACGGTCGTGCGCCACGACAGCTCGTTTGCCGGCGACCGGCCCGCGGACGCCCCGCCCCACACCGAGAACTGGCGTGCGGTGTTGGAGCGCACCGGGGCGTTCCGGTCGGAGGTGGGCATCGAGGACGGCGCGTCGCACAGCGGCCACGAGCCCAACGATCTGTTCGTGTCGGTGGGCGGTGGCGCGCAGTTCGCGCGGCTCTCGGGGCTGTCGGGATTTGACGCCCGCGGGGACGGGCGCAGCCTCGCTTCGTTGGACGTTGACCGGGACGGTCGCACCGATCTGGTCGCGGCGAACGCCAACGCGCCGCTGCTGCAGGTGTTTCGCAATGGCGTACAGGGCGCCGGTGGCTTCATCGCGGTGCGGTTGGTCGGAGGAAACCGAACCCCGGCGGCGTCGGGCTTGTCCCCTAGACAGGCCATCGGCGCGGTCGTCACCGCGCAGGTGGGCGACAAGGAGCTGCTGAGAGAGCTGCGAGCCGGTGATGGACTCGCGGCGCAGAGCAGCGGCACCCTGATGTTCGGGCTGGGGCAGGCTGTCGAGGCTGGCACCATCAGGGTGCGCTGGCCTTCGGGGCGAGTCTCCGTGGTGCCCGGCGCCTCGGCAGGCTCGTTGGTGCAGATCTGGGAGGAACCGAGCGCAGCCCCGGAGTCGGCGGGCTTCGTCACGAGTGTGTACGGACCGGCCGTGGACCTGCCGCCCAACCGGCCAGCGGCGGCCCAGTTCCCGGTGAAGATTCCCGGCGATGCGGCGTTCACCCTCGTCACGTCGATGGCGACATGGTGCGACGCGTGTCGTGAAGAGATCCCGGATCTGAAGCTCCTAGCCGCAGCGCTCGGTCCTGCAGGGCTGCGCATCGTCGGTGTGCCAGTGGATGGAACGGACACCCCCACGGACCTGGCCACATGGGTCGATCAACACTCTCCGCCGTGGGCGCTGTTCGATCCCGGCCCGCCAGCGCGCATCCGCGTGGCCGAGTTCTTCGAGGCGCAGATCGCTCGAGAGGCAGTGCCGTCGTGGGCCCTCGTCAACCGGGATGGCGCGGTGTTGGTGGCCGACGTCGGCACCCCATCGATCTCGGCGTTGCGGCGCGCGATCGCGGCCTCGCGCTGACGTTCACCATGTCCCATCCGACCCCACACAATGGTCGTAGACAGTAAAGGACAATTCCCCTTCCGAAACACCGCCGCCCCCTGGGATAACGGGTTTGCTGAGTTGGTCGGGCAATCGAGTCGGTCAGGGCAGCAACACAGGGACCGGGGATTCCTCGGGGGAGACTACTCAATGACTGACTGTCCGAATTCGTCCACGACGTGTCCTGGGGGCGCCGAGCGGCTCCGCCCGGGCGCAACCTTCTTGTTCGCCCTCGCGGCGAGCATCTTCATGGCCCTGCCCGGCACCGCCGAAGCCAGCCACTTCCGGGGCGGCGACGTCTCGTGGGAGGTGTCCGACCCGGCCACCGCTCCGCTGACCGTCGACTTCACGATCATCAGCATGTGGCGCAGCGACTTCATCGGCTCCGGCACGTTCGCTTTTGGCGACGGCGGCTCAGCCTTCTTTGACCCGACGAGCACCGGCACGAACCTCGGGACATATACCGACTCCGCGGCCCTGCAGTACACGGTGTACTCGAACTCTTTGACACGCACCTACGGTAGCCCTGGGCCCTTCACGGCGGCCTACTCGGACTGCTGCCGCGTCGCCTCGCTCACCAACGCGGCGAACGCCAACTACGCGCTGCAGAGCGAGGTGAACCTCAGCGGCGGGAACACCGGCAGCCCGGTGAGCTCGGCGCCGGCCATCTTCACCCTGCCCGTAGCCGGGCTCAGCACCATCACGCTGCCCGTCTCGGATGTGGACGGCGACCCGTACACCTGCTCGATGACTCTCGACAGTCAGGGCATCACCGCCAACCCCCCGGGACTGACGGTGGCGACGAGCGGGGTCGGCTGCGTAGTCAGCTGGGATCCAGGCGCCAACGGCGCGAGCGTGAGCCAGCAGTGGGCCTTCGCGGTCAAGGTCACCGAGGTCGGTGGAACCTCGTACACCATCATCGACCGCATCATCGAGATCGTGAACGGCACCGCGAACGCGCCTCCGACCTGCTCGACGAGCACCTCGACGGTGCTCAACCCCGGCCAGTCGTACACCGTCAACTTCGTCGGCAGCGACACCAACGGAGACGCTCTGTCGGCATCCATCCTCTCCGCGCCTCCCGGCTCGAGCTTCGGCCCGCTGTCGGGCGCCTCGCCGCTCACCACGACGTTCAGCTGGACGCCGGGCCAGGGCGACGTCGGCGCCTTCTCGAGCACCATCCTCTTCACCGACCCGGGCAACCTGCAGGGCACGTGCGGTATGAGCATCACGGTGGCCTGTCTCGACCAGGACGGCGACGGCTTCACAACCTGCGGAGCCGATGAGACCTTCGGTACGCCGGACGATGACTGCGACGACAACAACGCGGCGGTCAACCCGAACGGCACCGAGGTCTGCAACGGGCTCGACGACGACTGCGATGGCACCGTCGACGAGGGCTTCGACCTGGACAGCGACGGGTTCACCACCTGCAACGGCGACTGCGACGACCTGAACTCGTCGGTCAACCCTGGCGCGATTGAGGTCAGCTGCAACGGCATCGACGATGACTGCGACGGGCTCGACCCGCTCGTCGACGCCGACGGCGACGGTGACTACGCCCCGCCCTGCGGCGGCGACTGCGACGACAACAACCCTGCGGTCAGCATCTACGAGACCGAGATCTGCGACAGCATCGACAACGACTGCGACGGCGTCGCCGACGACGGACTCAACATCGACTTCGACAACGATGGCTATTTCGCCCCGGGCTCGTGCATCGGTCCCTTTGACTGCAACGACAACTACGTCCCGATCAACCCCGGCGCGACGGAGGTGTGTGATGGACTCGACAACAACTGCGATGGCGCAATCGACGAAGGCTTCGACCTGGACGGCGACGGCTTCACGATCTGCAACGGGGACTGCGACGACTCCAACCCGGCCACCAACCCGGGCGCGGTCGAAGTGAGCTGCAACGGCATCGACGAGGACTGCGACGGGCTCGACCCGTTTGAGGACCTCGACGGCGACGGCGACCCCGCTCCGCCCTGCGGCAGCGACTGCGACGACACCAACGCCGCGGTCAACATCTACGCGGTCGAGATCTGCGACAACCTCGACAACGACTGCGACGGAGTCGCCGACGACGGCCTCAACATCGACTTCGACAACGATGGCTATTTCGCCCCGGGCTCGTGCATCGGTCCCTTTGATTGCGCCGACGACAATTTCTTGACCAACCCCGGCGCGCCCGAGGACTGTGACGGACTCGACAACGACTGCGACGGAGTTGTCCCGGCGGACGAGCTGGACGGTGACGGCGACGGCGTTGCCGTCTGCCAAGGCGACTGCGACGACGCGAACCCGAACACCTACCCGAGTGCGGTGGAGATCTGCGACGACCTCGACAATGACTGCGACGGCCTCCTGCCGTCGAACGAGACCGACGACGACGGCGACGGCCAGACCGAGTGCGACGACGACTGCGATGACGGTGATGCCAACAACTACAGCGGCAACACCGAGATCTGCGACGGCCAGGACAACGACTGCGACGGAGTCACCCCAGCGAACGAGATAGACGATGACGGCGACGGACTCACCGAGTGCGACGGCGACTGCGACGACACCTCGAGCGCGACCTACCCCGGCGCGCCGGAGCTCTGCGACGGCCTCGACAACGACTGCGACGGGCTGCTCTCGGGCAGCGAGGTGGACGACGACGGTGACGGCCAGACCGAGTGCGACGGCGACTGCGACGACAACGACGTGGACAACTGGGACGGCAACGCCGAGATCTGTGACGGCCAGGACAACGACTGCGATGGGCTGCTCTCGGACGGCGAGGTCGACGATGACGGTGACGGACAGACCGAGTGCGACGGCGACTGCGACGACGGCGACGTGAACAACTGGGACGGTAACGCCGAGACCTGCGACGGCCAGGACAACGACTGCGACGGCGCCCCCGAAGCGGACGAGATCGACCCGGACGGCGACGGCATCCTGAACTGCGGCGGGGACAACTGCCCCGACGACGCCAACGCTGACCAGTTGGACACCGACTTCGACGGTGCCGGCGACGCGTGCGATGTCTGCCCGTGCGACGACGCGGACGACGCAGACGGCGACGGTGTCTGCGGTGACGTGGACCTGTGCCCCGGCACTGCGATCTCCGACACCGCGGCCGGCGTGCCGAGCAAGTCGCTCAAGAGCAACCGCTGGGTTGACAGCGACGGTGACGGTGTCTTCGAGCAGGCGGCGCCGGGGAACGGCGGCCCCGCCGGTCCCATCACGATGACCGACACGTGGGGTTGCTCCTGCGCCGACATCATCGTGGAGTTGGGTCTGGGCGGCGGCCACACCAAGAACGGCTGCAGCAATGGCGCGATGAACAACTGGCTGGTTGAGTCGGCCTACCTCATCGCGAACTCGGAGTCGGAGTGCCTCGACATCGACGACTCGGACAACGACTCGGACAGCGACAGCGACAGCGACAGCGACAGCGACAGCGACAGCGACAGCGACAGCGACAGCGACAGCGACAGCGACAGCGACAGCGACAGCGACAGCGACAGCGACAGCGACAGCGACAGCGACAGCG
>Ga0222662_1001382_pt1 | contig 11856 bp, 13 predicted proteins | sample AntAcemetagen600_FD_179821 | JGI IMG/M metagenome (GOLD analysis project Ga0222662, IMG submission 179821) | Saline water microbial communities from Ace Lake, Antarctica - #600 | ecosystem: Environmental > Aquatic > Non-marine Saline and Alkaline > Saline | place: Antarctica: Ace Lake...
GAGTGCCAGCCCTGCCGCGCCGAAGCTCGAAGAGCGAAGGCGGGAGTGGTCGAATGGGCCTGACACGTACCAAGGCGGAGCCGCCATCACCCAATCAGGATCATGAGCGAAGCGAATGTGATTTCGGAGGGCCTTTGCCCTTGACTCAGTGAATGGCTGAGAGCTTCGATATATATGACCCACGGAGGAGTGCCAGCCCTGCCGCGCCGAAGCTCGAAGAGCGAAGGCGGGAGTGGTCGAATGGGCCTGACACGTACCAAGGCGGAGCCGCCATCACCCAATCAGGATCATGAGCGAAGCGAATGTGATTTCGGCAGGCCTTTGGCCTTGACTCAGTGAATGGCTGAGAGCTTCGATAAATATGACCCACGGAGGAGTGCCAGAGTGGTCGAATGGGCCTGACTCGAAATCAGGTGTGCCGGAAACGGCACCGGGGGTTCGAATCCCTCCTCCTCCGCCATTCGACGCGTTACGCTCCGCTTCACTTGCTCATGGTAGGCCGCGAATTTTCAGAACCTCTAGAATTAGCCGTAGCGTTGACCGACAATAACGGTGTGCGTATCTGGGAGTCATATTTAGAGAACAAGAAAGCAGGGGCACTGCGCATGTTTTGGGTTTATGGTCCGGAGCCGAAAGAAATTACCATCGTGGGGATCGAGTATCATCCCGAGCCAGGGCGCGGTTTGGCTCGCGTCAGACTCGCTCCGATTTCCTGCGTTTGCGTGTTTTCATGACGTGACGTCGTTTGCGTTTTTTGGTTCGGTTTATTTGCATGGCACGATCGCCATCAAAAAGTGCTACCGATATTCTTGACTCATGGCATCCGTTTCATTGTTTCGGAGCGCTCAACTTCATTTTTTGACCGGACAATGACCTTGAAACTATTCCGTATCCAGACAATGACCTGGAGCCTATGCGAATGTTATCCTTCTCTCCTTATATTGTGGCCGCCGTTTTCGCCTTGGCCGCTCCTCCATCCCAAGCCTGCACCGGTGGTGCACTCGTCGCCAAAGACGGATCGGTCATTTCCGGACGAACGCTGGAATTTGGCGTCCCTCTCGATTCCGAGCTTGTGGTTTATCCGGTCGGTTCCTCCTTTCAGGGTGATACGCCGAAGGGCGCGAATACCGGTTTGAAATTTACTGCCAAATAGGGGTTCTGCGGGTTGGATGCCTTCGGCTACAAAGATGCGATTGTCGAAGGCGTGAACGAAGAGGGACTCTCAGCCGGTATCTTCTATTTCGCCGGTGTGGCCAAGTTTATGGAAAACGATCCCTCGAAATACGATCAGGGAATCTCGCCGATCCAGCTCGTGACCTATTTGCTATCAAACTTTAAGACGGTTGAGGAAGTGAAGGAAGGGGTTAAAGAAATTTCTATACTACCAGTCACTCTCAAGGCTCTGAATGGCGTGCCACCAATACATTACCGTGTCACGGATGCCAGCGGAAAGTGCATCGCCATCGAGCCGATTAATGGAGAGATCAAAGTCATCGACAATCCACTAAGAAGCTTTACGAACAATCCGGAGTTCACCTGGCAGCTGACCAATCTCCAAAACTACGTTACCCTGTCACCCGATTATCCTGAGACCCTGAATTTGAATGGTTTTGAGATTGCCGCGACGGGGCTAGGTTCCGGTTTGTTCGGTCTACCAGGTGATTTTAGTCCTCCTTCCCGGTTTGTCAGGATTTCGCTTTTCACCCACTTTGCACCGGAGCAGCCAAATGCATCCGCCGCAACGGCGACCCTCTTTCATATACTAAACAACTTTGACATACCGCCCGGATCGGATCGCGAACCGGAAGGCGTTGATGGATATGACTTCACGACTTGGACAGCGGTTACTGACCTCAGTAATCGGATCTTCTACAGGAAGACCTACGGTCATCAAAACATCTCGATGATCGATCTTAAACAAGCTCTACCACTAGCGAAGGATGGTATGCTGGTCCTGGAGCTTCCCGACCAAAACTCTAAAACTGAAGTCCAAACCGGACGGTCGCTCCATCGAAGGCGGTTTCACCGGAATTTTCGTCTTCCACGGTTATATCGGCTTTACTGATGTTGAAGAGATAGCCGCCGCCAACAAAGAGTTCGAGATCTTCGGAGATTGCAAAGAAGTAATCCGCGCCTTTCAAGGAGCAGCCAATGAGTTCCTCAGAGTCGATGTTGGTATTGGAAACTACGCCGAGCGCGCCTACACGTTTCTCGGTCGATTGATTCCTAATGAGTTTATAGCTTTTGGAACTTTGCATCTACAAGATATGAGACTTGATATTGGTGCCAACCGTGCACTTCCCCGATTTGACGAGGCGATGGAGGGCTTGGGAAGTGTCATGACTGATTACGAACTCTTCAATTGGGATCCCTCGGTGAACCGGGGGAAACCTTTCATGAAGCGTGATTTTTTCACGGAAAGGGAGTTTCGGCAATCCGCTCCTTATAATCTTACCCTGAAACTTCTCGGAGTAGATAACCACTGCGCCATTCATGTGCCTGGTGGACAAGAGGAGATCTCCTTCTTTGGAATAGAGAGAAATGGAGGTCCGGATTATTCGGAAGAGGAAAGAAACCTTCTTGCTTTGGCCCAACCTCTCCTCGGGAGTGCCCGGCAACTGGCCCTGGAGCGCCGTCACATACTATCCCGCGAAGCAAAGCCTGCAGCTTTGGTGCGTCGCGGATTGACCAACCGGGAGGCAGACATACTAACGCTAGTGGCGCGGGGAGACACGAATGCCGAAATCGCTGTCCAACTGTTAGTCTCGATTGATACAGTTAAAGAGTATCTGAGTCGTATCTTTCGAAAGACCCGTACCAGAAACCGACTTGCCGCAGCTCTCTGGGCTTTAAAAATTACGGAGCGTGATCGCACCCGTTCGACGATTGGATACCTACTAAGAGTCGTCGTTCCAGTTCTGAGCGATAAATGAATGAAACCTATCTTCTTCGGGAACGACTAGTGTTGACTGGGAGACGAACGTCCGGTTCCTGAACTGCCATAGCGAACTCGTCGGCGATCAGATCTGGTATCAGGCTAAGAGAAACGGGCGGCGGCACTGAGGTTCCATTCAGCAACCAAGGATTAGGTTCGTGGAGAAAGCAGATTGTTGCTGTACTTACCTTCGCCGGCGACGGAGGAAAAGGGGCAGAATCCCGAGAGAAATAAACACACCGAAGAAGGCAGGCTCAGGCACTAGTGACAGTTCACCCATGGCCGCCGTAAATGTGAAATCGCTCCAAGTGCTCGATAGATCATTTTCCGTGCTGTTTGTCAGCTCAAGAGTCCAGAGCCCATCTGGATCTTCTCCCCAGTAGGCGTTGCTCAGGAAGAGCCAACGGAGTTTGGCGTCGGCTATAGTGACGACGTCGACCTCGCCCAATCAATTCTCGCTGAGATCGTTGCCAGCCACCCGCTGGTCCTCGCGGATCCTGCGCTGACCATTAAATTGCACAGCCTCGGCGATTCGTCCGTCAACATAATCTGCCGCCCGTGGGTCAACACCAGCGATTACTGGACGGTCTACTGGGATATGACCGATACCGCGATAAAGCGATTCGACACTGCCGGGATATCCATTCCATTCCCTCAACGCGACGTCCACGTTTATACGCATACGCCGAAAGCGAGCCCGGATAGCGAATAGACGCGCAAAAAGAAATTCGGAAGTGGTCAAACATTGAGAATAAAAATTGCCGCGACTTGTTGGTTTGTATGGCCAATGAATCATTGGGGAGATGCATAGTACCCGGAGTTGGTTTTTTTCGGTCATCGGTTCAGTCTGTTTCCATGGCACAATTGCCATTATAAAGTGTTACCGATCTACTTGATCATACTTTTGGTGCCTTTCGGCTATTTTAAGAGATGAACGAACGGTATATCGTCATTCACAAAGCTCAGCCTTCGCGGACTTTTTGCAGGATACGCAAACGCCGAAGACTTCAATAGTGTGACTAAGGTTGGAGAATCCGCGACTAGAGGCGTAGCGCTCCAGCTCGCCACCCATGCAGAATTCGATCCGCTCGGTTTTATGGCATTCCCGACAAATAATGTGATGGGAGTGTTCGTGCGCATCCGCTAAGGCGAAAAGTGACTTGCCGTCTTCGAGTAAGATACGGTCAACAATTCCCTTATCCACAAAAACTTCCATAGTGCGATAGACCGTCACTAGATCAAAACGCCCCGAGGATTTTGCCTCTAATTCATCGACTGAAAGCGGGGTTTTCGCATCAATGAGGATCTCGATAATAGATTGTCGAGCCCCGGTTACTCGGAGCCCCGCAGTAGAAATCCGAGTCACCGTTGCAGCAATTTGGCCATCCCGATTTTTTGCCGATTTCATGATGTTGTTTATCGACCATTTGAACAGACAAGGCAACCTCTTCTCAACTACCCGATCAATCCGGGGTAAACAAATGAGCCCACCTCGTGGTGAGATGAGCTCATGAAACCGTTTTGAAAGGCTATGCGCGTCGACGGCGCAGTGCTGTAAATCCGACCGCGCAAATTCCGAGAATCAGAGCGTAGGAGGATGGTTCTGGTACGACACCGACACCAAAGCTATAATAAGCAACCGGGCTAGTCTCTTCCTCTCCTGTAACAGTCGGTGTGCCTGTCGCAGTGATCCCTACAGTGTAGAAACCCTCCTGAGTAAAGGCGAAGTTGAAGTGGGCATGCCCACCGACTCCCAGCGTGTACTGATCAGATCCACTAAAGCCATCACTGGAGTCGAAATACACTGTGGGATTACCAAAGCCATCGGTTTGATATATGAAAAAGTCGCCAAGTCCACCGGTGAGGCTGACCATATTAATCAATAGATCGCCGATAAAGTCACCAGGCAAGTTCTCCTCTGCGGCGAGTCCTATGAAGGGCAAATTAATATCCTCAACCTGGGGGAAGATGAAGACGTCATCGCCGGACGCACCAAGAAAGCTAAATTGCCCAGCCCCTGGCGCACTTAGTTTAAAATTCGCGCTATTTGCCTCCGAGCCGTAGAAATAAAGCTCATCTGGCTCGTACTCCATATCGATTTCTTCATCGTGTATGTGTAAATCCCATTCTTCTGCAGCCGTATCAAAGGCCATGCCGATATCAATGTGTCCAGCAGGATATTGTATTTGAGCTTGTGTTTGATTCGCAACAAGCGCGAGTAGAGCCACCGCTGGAGCGGTGAGTTGTGTGTATTTTATGTATTTCATAGTTTTTTGGTTTCGGTTAAAATGTAGATTCAAGGTTGATTCGGATTGGCGGGATTGATTCCGGAAAGGATCTTCGCACGGAAATCTCCTGCCTCAATAGACTCAACGTGGCCGTCGGCGTAGAGGTAGTTCGCTCGCCCACCCAGGCCGTTGCTCCCTTCGGTCCCTCCGAAACGGTTGGGCTGTATATCGCTCAATACACGGCTCCAGGAATTCCAGCCGCGCGAGTGCGTGTGGTCAGCATTCTCACTCAGGGGGAGACGATCGGAAGCGATAAACGCAATCATGGTGCGAGATGGATTCTCCAGTCGAAGCCGGTTGGTGTAGTCTTCGGCTTGTAAGCGCCCGAATGGATCACGGTTGGGGACGACGACATACTCGTTCAACACATAGCTGGTCAAATTCGCTTCCACCCGCTCGGTTCCACGGGGATCTGCGGGGCAAATGCGTACTTCGTCCACATTACCAAGGTAGGGCGCCAGCAGGTAAATCCAGCTATCCTCGACATTTGTGACCGTGTGGGTTGAGAGCGGAAATTGTCCCTTGTTGTCTTGAGTGAAAAGTGCCATGGCCTGTCCAATCTGCCGCATATTGGAAGCACTCTTCGTCTGGAGTGCTTCCTCTCTGATGCCGCTCAACCCGGGGATGATTATCGACGCCAGAATACCAATGATGGCGAGCACCACCAATAGTTCGATCAGAGTGAATGCTCGCCGACTTTGCGGAATATAATAATGCAACTGCTTCATGTCGGTAGTTTTTCCCGGCTCGCATCAAACGCATTGACGGCAGCACGCCCGGCGGCAGAGGAAGAAATTTCTGAAATGCGCCGCAGCGAGAAGGAGACCACCGAGGCTCGTCCAGATTGATTCAGCCGAAAGTGGAAAGCTGCGAAGAATGGAGACAACACTTGCTGACATATTCAGCTCTTTCTGGCTCGTCGATGGACCGAACCCAAGCATTCCCACCTCTTGATGTGCCGGGCAGCAAGCGGTCGCAGGAAAGATATGCCCCACGAGAATTCCTCCTATCAACAGTGATAGTCCCAGTACTGATAGGATTAAAACGCTGCGATTCCGGTGTTTCCGGCACCCCATATAGACGGCGAGAACAGTCGTCGGAATAACCAGGAGAAGCATCCAAACGTGAAAGTCTTCGCGTACCCAAAATGAACCGCCCAGCGCGGGCAAGAGGATCAAGAGCAACGGCGTTAATAGGCAATGCACGCAGCACAATACCGCCATAACCACGGCGACGGTATCGAAGGAGAGTTGTTTGGTTAGTATCATCTAGGATAGATAAGTCTCAGGCGACTAGCGCTGATACCGATTGCCGACTCTCTATTAATGAATAAATATTTCATATATAAACTTTGGATGTATTGCCTAGTTTTTGGTTATGATCCATTTAAGCTCATTATACAGTGCGGTTATGGCCGGAAGCAGGGATTAGTTCTCATTTCTACCAAGATTTGTAAATGAAAAAAAATTGCAACAAAAATTTTCAGTTATTTCCAGTGTTTCTAGCCACGACAATGACGTCAGGTGCCCTCCTGACGTAAGGATTCGAAGGGAGTAATGGCGAATAGTAGATAGAATTGTTAGTAATGAAGACGGAGCGATGAGCTTCAGCCACCGTTGCAGTGAATATGGACTCCAGTCCAACATACGACGGCTAAACCACGTCGCTCCTATTGATGGCCGTGTCTGTTCGCGCTAAGGAACCTCCTCTTCAAAATGACCATTCACGGTAGTGCCATTCGGGTCAGTTCGTAACTATTGGAATTGGAAAAATATCTCCAACGGGTGGTAGAGATCCGGTAATTTACCTTCAACCGGATCCCGGAAGATTCTACTTCTGTGAGGACTTAATGAGCCCGACCAGGGGCCATAGCTTCGAAGATACTCAGGGCACCGCTTCGCGTGGCGTCGGGTGTCCTTAAGTATTCTTTCCCCACCCGAAATCCGGACAACGATTTGACAAACTTTAGGACTTCCCTCATCCCCATTTAGCATGCGGAAGTTTTGTGCAGTTGCCTTGGCGATGTTCTTTGCCTGGAACCTGGTTCTAGGCGGGACGAATTCGCTGGTGCTCTGTTTTCATACCGAAGGGGATGTGCACATCGAGCTTTTCGGTAAAGAGGTTTCCCGTGATTCTAGCGATTGCACGGGTGCCAATCCAGTGCTTGAAAACTCTGAATGCCCTCCCTGCACTGATCTGGTCTGGCGGTCAGCTGATTCCGGCCCGGCCCGCACGTCTGAGGTATTAGGGTCGTTCGGGTTTTCGCCGCTTCTGTTGTCAGGTTCGCCGGAGACGCTTACCGAAAAAGCAAGGCGCGTTCGGTCCCAAATCGATGGAGCGAATCCAACGACGGGACCACCCCATAGCGAAACCGCATTGGAGTTGATTAGCCGCACGATCGTGCTGCGGTTGTAAATATCCTGATTGATCCGTCGTAACGGGGGTCGCTTTTCGACCTGCCGTCCATGTGCCCCGGTGCTGATCCGGAGCTTTTCGACACCATGAATCAGGATTTTTAATGCGCATTTTTCACGAACTCACCTCTCTCATTATCATTTTATCAACTCCTTTCGTCGGTCTTGCCGCCCAAGATGAAAGGATTGCCGGGCCGGTTGAGATTACCCTTGGCGAAGCATTGGGGAGGGCAATTGCAACAGACCCTCGGCTACAAGTAAACGTTGCACAGGCGGAAGCGGCAGATGGGCAGATCGACCAAGCCAATCTCCGGCCTAATCCCGTGGTCGGAGCCGAGATGGAAAACTTTCTCGGGTCGGGGCCGTTCAGCGGACTCGATAGTTTAGAGGTAACCTTGGGGATCAGCCAAGTCATCGAGACCGCTAACAAGCGTGCAAGACGCGTGGCTTTGGCGCGGGCAGAAAGGTCACTCGTCGATTGGGATGGGGAAGTGCTTTTGGCTCGCTTGGAGTCTTCGATCCGCTCGGCGTTCGTTGAGGTGCTGCTCGCTCAGGAATGGATCCAACTTCGCAAAGAACAACTCTCACTTGCTGAGCAAAGCTTGCAGGAAACAACCCGGCTTGTTGAAGCCGCCCGATCTCCGAAGGTGGAAGAGTCCCGGGCACGATTGGCAGTGCGCCAAATCGAGTTTACCCTGCAGCAGGCCAGGCGCAGGCTTGCGACCGCCAAATCTGTGCTCTCCGGCTTTTGGGGGGAATCGGGGGGGTCTGATTTTTTCGCTGTGGGCAAGATCCGGCTGGAGGAAACTCCGCCAGAGTTTTCAGGGCTGGTTGCAAAGCTTGGCCGAACCGCCGCCCTGGCTCGCTTTGAAGCAGAGGAGCGAAGCCGGGTAGCGGCACTTGATCTTGAGGAGGCCCGCTCAAAACCGGATGTGGAAGTCTTTGCCGGGGGGCGGTACTTTAATGAGGCGGAGGGGAATATCGGTTTTCTCGCGGGTGTTGAAGTGCCATGGATCCTATCCGATCAGAATCAGGGAAATATCCGAACGGCGCGGGCAGAACTCCGGGCGGTATCTTACGAAAGCGCAGCCACAAGGCGCGAGCTGCTTATCGATTTGAACCAAGCCTATCAGAAGGCACTCAATGCACGCGCAGACGCCTTGACCATTCAGGCAGATCTACTTCCCTCGGCACAAGATACTTTGAACGATATCCAGGCTGGCTATGAGAGAGGGCAGTTCAGTCAGCTCACACTCTTAGAGGGACGGAGTGCTCTCTTTGAAGTTCGCGAAGCTTACTTGGAAGCCCTTTGGCGTTATGCTGTGGGCCAAGCTGAAATCGAAGCCCTGACACGTCCTTCGAACCTATAATTTAAACCCAAACCACTACCTTGAAATGAAATCATCGTTACAATATCCCTCGAAGAGAAATTCGATCCGCCTTTCCTTAACCAGTTTGCTGTTTCTCTGTTTCGGGCTCGTCAGTTGCGGGCCACCTCATGAATCCGCTCATGATCACGACGATGGGGAGGTTCACAACGACCACCACAACGATGATCACGACGAGCACGATGATGATCACCACGATGGCGAGCACATGGAGGATGATCATGACGACGGTGCTCACGATGAGGCTGACAAGGAGCATCAGGACCACGGCGACGACACGGTTTCTGTATCAGACGAAGTCTTGCGGGAGTTTGGCATCGTCTTCGCCGAGGCCGGTCCCGGTATTCTGCACGAGGAAGTGATTCTTCCCGGAGAGATTCAGTTTAACCGGGAGAAAATGGCATTCGTTTCTCCCCAATACGCCGGGACCGTGAAGAAGATTGCGGCGCGTCTTGCGGATGCAATAAAGGAAGGACAGGTTCTAGCCACTTTGGAGAGTACGGAAACCCTTTTGGCATTTGAGATCAAAGCGCCCTTCGGCGGCACGGTTGTCGGCTACGACATTACGCCGGGTGAGACAGTGCAAGCGGGAGAGTCTCTTTTTACAGTGGCTGACCTTTCCACGGTCTGGGCGGATCTGCGCGTTTATCAGAGGGACCTGAACAAGATCAATAAAGGGCAGCGGGTAGTTATTGTCGATGGGCATGATGGTCCCACATTTACCGGGGAGATTAGCTACATTGCGCCAACCATCGACGAACACACCAGGACAGGCTTGGCCAGAGTCGTGGTGAACAACGAAAGTGGGGATTGGCGGCCCGGGCAGTTTATCACGGGGAACGTATTCCTCGAGGGTCATGAAGAAGAGGTGGTTGTGCCGCGCAGTGCAATACTGCCTCATGAGGGCCAAACCGTTGTCTTTGTGAAAACCGCTGATGGTTTTGAGCCGCGTCCTGTCCTTCTCGGTCATGGGGATGCACTCTCCGTTGCAATTGAGGACGGACTCGTCCCCGGCGAAATCTATGTGGAGCGAAACGCAATTTCGCTGAAAGCGGAAATGAGTAAGGGTTCCTTCGGCGGTCACGCCGGGCACGTTCATTGAGAAGGAGGCGATTCTGATGTTTCAAAAACTTATCGACACCGCTCTGCACAACAAACTCGTTGTCGTCCTCTTGACGGCAGCGGTCGTAGTGGGCGGATATTTGAGTTACAAAGAGCTTCCGGTGGATGCCTTTCCAGATGTTTCCCCGGCTCTCGTACAAGTATTCACCGTGACCTCGGGTCTAGGGCCTGAGGAGGTGGAGAAGTTTGTTACCTTTCCCGTAGAAGCTTCTATGAGCGGGCTCCCAAAAGTGAAGGAGATCCGCTCGGTCTCGAACTTTGGACTCTCCGTAGTCAGCGTGTACTTCGAGGAGGGCACGGATATTTACTTTGCCCGGCAAGTTGTCGGGGAGCGCCTGTCCGAAGCGCGCGAAGCCATTCCGGAAGGATTTGGGGAGCCGGAGATGGGTCCCATTTCCACTGGTCAGGGCTTGGTTCTTTATTATAACCTGATCGACACAACGGGAGAGTATGGCCTTGAGGAGTTGCGCTCGATTCAGGATTGGGTGGTCAAGTTCAACCTGCAAACTGTACCCGGAGTTACGGAGGTGCTGGGCATCGGCGGCTTTGTGAAACAGTTTCAAGTGAACATCGATCCGGAAGCGCTTCTACGATACGACCTGCCGTTGCACGAAGTAATTGAGCGGATTGAGGCGAATAACCAAAACATTGGTGGCCAATTTATCGAGAGAAACGGAGAAATGCTTCTGGTTCGCTCGGAGGGGTTGGCCCGCGACATCCGTGATTTACAGCGAATCGTTATTGCTCACGAGGATGGAACCCCGGTCTTTCTCGAAGATGTTGCCGCGGTCGTGGTTGGCGGCGAGATTCGCCAGGGGCTTCAGACGCGTAACGGTACGCAGGAGGTCGTGTCTGGCATGGTCATCAAGCTGTTTGGAACGAATTCCTCAACAGTCATCGAAGCGGTGGAAAAGAAGCTGGAGGAAATCGGAAAAGTGCTACCCGAGGGGGTTGTTATCGATTCCTATTACGAGCAAAAGACACTGGTCGAGGCTGCGGTGAATACCGTTACGAAGGCCCTGCTCCAAGGAATCGCTCTCGTGGTCCTGGTTCTATTAGTCTTCATGGGCGGGTTCCGTCCGAGCTTGGTGGTTGCTCTGGCCATTCCCTTCTCGGTCCTATTCGCGACGATCGCCATGTATTACTTCGGTATTTCGGCTAACTTGATGTCCTTGGGCGGACTCGCCATCGCTATCGGAATGATGGTGGATGGGACGATTGTAATGGTCGAAAATTCTGATCGCTTGCTCCGCGCGAGTCAGCTGGAAGAATCAAAACTTCAGACGATTTCGAAAGCCTGTCTTGAGGTAGCCCAACCGAGCACCTTTGCGATTCTCATTGTTATTTTGGTCTTTATCCCTCTCTTCACTCTGCAGGGTGTTGAGGGAATGATGTTCCGACCCTTGGCCTACACCGTCTCGTTGGCTATGTTTGGTTCGCTGATCTACGCCTTGGTGGGAGCACCGGTTTACGCTTTGCTCTTTATGAACAGACCGAAGCGGAAGAGTGAATCGAAGCAAGAAGGGGATGAGCGGGAGATTTTAATTTTGCGGCTGTTGTTGTCGATTTATCGTCCGATCATAACGGTATTCGTCCGCATCAGGGTCTTGGCAGTGGTACTTGCTGTCGGACTACTCGCTCTCGGGATATGGGTTTTTCCTAAGCTCGGATCCGAGTTCACTCCCCGTTTGATGGAGGGTGATGTGATA
>Ga0222662_1001383_pt1 | contig 11853 bp, 8 predicted proteins | sample AntAcemetagen600_FD_179821 | JGI IMG/M metagenome (GOLD analysis project Ga0222662, IMG submission 179821) | Saline water microbial communities from Ace Lake, Antarctica - #600 | ecosystem: Environmental > Aquatic > Non-marine Saline and Alkaline > Saline | place: Antarctica: Ace Lake | collected...
GGCGAGACGCCCGATCTCTTCGTCGCTTCCTCGTCGCGCATCCCGATGCGCTTCCTCATCACTCCTCGACCTCGAGCGCCTCGCCCCCACTGCGCTCGCTCGCCTACGCGCTCCAGGCTCCTAGTTCCCCGGAGGCCCTCAGGGGCTCGCGGTCTCCAGGTACTTGAACAGGTCGCTGTCGCTGCCGAGCATCAGGGTGGTCTTGTCGTCCACGATGAGCTGGTAGGTCTCGAGCGAGCGCAGGAACGCGTACAGCTCGGGGTTGGCGTTGTAGGCCTCGGCGTAGATGTCCGCCGCGGTGGCGTCCGCCTTGCCCCGGATCTGCTCCGCCTCGCGGAACGCCTCGGACGTAATGCGCGCCAGCTCCCGCTCCTGCTCACCGTTGATGCGCGCGGCCTCGCCGGTGCCCTGGCTGCGGAACTGCTCGGCGATGCGCTTCCGCTCTGAGACCATGCGGTTGTAGACCTCGGTCCGCACCGCCTCGACGTAGTTGATGCGCTTGAAGCGGAAGTCGAGGATCTCGATGCCCAGGTCCGCGGTCCGCGACTGGGACGCCTCCAGCACCTCGCGAGCCAGCTTCTGCCGGCCCACCAGCACCACGAAGTCGCTGCCCTTGCTGCCAGCCGTCATGTCGTCCACGCCGGTGAGGCCGCCCACGTCCTCGTCGTCGATGGCGAAGTCGCGACTGGACGAGCGCACCACCTCAATCAGGTCATGCCGCGCGATGACGTTGCGGGTCTCGCCGTCGAGGATGTCGTCCAGCCTGGACTGGGCGCCGCGCTCGTCGCGCAGGCGCTGGAAGAACTTCAGCGGGTCGCTGATCCGCCAGCGCGCGTACGTGTCCACGAAGATGAAGCGCTTGTCCCGCGTCGGCAGCTGGTTGCGCTCGCCGTCCCACTCGAGGAAGCGCTTGTCGAAGCGGTGCACCTGCTGCACGAACGGCAGCTTGATGTTCGGGCCGGGCTCGGTGACGGCCGTCCCGATGGGCTTGCCGAACTGGGTGAGCACGGTCTGCTCGGACTCGCCCACGATGTAGACCGCCTGGGTAGCGGCGAGCACGAGGGCCACGGTCAGGACCAGGAGGACGGTGCGGATCACTTTGCACCCCCTTCCAGGTTGAGGAGCGGCAGCACCCCGCCGCCTCCTTCGGGCAGCACGATCTTGCTCTTCGCCTTCGGGATGACCTCCCCCATGGTCTCCAGATACAGCCGCTGGCGGGTGACCTTGGGCGCCTGCTCGTAGGCGAGGCGCAGCGCGGTGAAGCGCTCGGCCTCACCCTGGGCTCGGTTGGTGCGCTCAATGGCGTAGCCGCCGGCCCGCGCGACCGTCTCTTCGGCCTGCCCGCGCGCGGCGGGAATGACCTTGTTGAACGCCGTCTTGGCGTCGTTGATCTGCCGCTCCCGCTCCTGCTGGGCCTGGTTCACCTCATCGAACGAAGGCTTCACCTCGTCGGGCGGGTTCACGTTCTGCAGGACCACCTGCTCGACCTGGATGCCGGTGTCGTACTCGTCGCACATCTCCTGCAGGAGACGCTCGGCCTCGGTCTCGATCTCCTGGCGGCCGATGGTCAGCACCTCGGACACGCTGCGGTCCCCGATGATCTGCCGCATCACCGCCTCGTTCATGTCCCGAAACGTGCTGCGGATGTTCCGCACCTTGAACAGGTACTTGTACGGGTCCTTGACCCGGTACTGGGCGATCCACTCGACCACCGCGACGTTCAGATCGCCGGTGAGCATCAGCTTCTCGCCGCTGAGGTTGTTGTCCACGTACTCGGTGCGGGTGTCCGCCTTGAGGGTGCGGAAGCCGAACTCCTCCTTGAGCTGACGCTGAGTGGGCACCTTGGCGACCGTCTCGATCATCAAGGGCAGCTTGAAGTGCAGACCGGGCGGCACCGTGCGGTTGAAGCGGCCGAGCCGCAGCACGACCCCCTCCTCCTCAGGGTCCACGGTGAACGCGGTCGTGCCCGACAGCGCGACGATGGCCACGATGATCACCGCCAGGCGGACGAGCCTGATCTGGTTCGGCGTGATGTCGGGGACGGAGAACTCAATGATGTTGTCGTCGGACATGAACTCCTGAGGAGCTGGGGGGAGGCGACAGGGTAGTCACGATCCCGAGCATGCCCAGCGATTGCCTCACCTTGGCAGTCAGCCGCCCTCGTCCTGGGCGTACTGCTCCAGCCGGCGGTAGAGGGTCTTGCGATCCACACCGAGGATCTGTGCCGCGCGAGAGCGATTCCCGCCGATGCGATCGATGACTCCAAGGATGTGCCGTCGCTCGATCTCCGCGAGCGGGACCAGGTGCCCGATCGGACCATCCTGCCCCCCCACCATGCCCAGACCGCCGAGGCTGGGAGGCAAGTCCTCCGGTCCGAGGATCTGCCGCTCGGCCAGCGCGACCGCCCGCTCCATGCAGTTCTGAAGCTCCCGCACGTTGCCCGGCCACGGGTGAATCAGCAGCGCCCGGGCGAAGCCGGAGTCGAACCCGGAGACCGCGACGCCATCGCGGGCGCTGGCGAGCTCCAGGAAGTGCTGGGCCAGCACCAGGATGTCCTCCACCCGCTCCCGAAGGGGCGGGACCTCGATGGCGATGACGTTGATGCGGTAGTAGAGGTCCTCGCGGAAGCGGCCGGCGCTGACGTCGCTCTGCAGGTCGCGATGGGTCGCGCACACCACCCGGCAGTGGATTGGGACCTCTCTGTCGCCGCCCACCGGCCGCACGCGGCGCTCCTGCAAGACACGCAACAGCTTTGGCTGCAGGTCCAACGGGAGCTCGCCGATCTCATCCAGGAACAGCGTGCCGCTCCCGGCCTCCAGAAACAGCCCACCGCGGTCAGCCTTTGCGTCCGTGAACGCGCCCTTGCGATGCCCAAAGAGCTCCGACTCGAGGAGCTGGGCGGCGATGGCGGCGCAGTTGACGGGCACAAACGGCTGGGACGCCTGGTCCCCGCTGCGGTGGAGCGCACTGGCGATGAGCTCCTTGCCGGTGCCGGTCTCTCCACGCAGCAGCACCGGAGCCCGCGACCGGGCCGCCCGGGGCAGCAGATTCAGCAGAGTCCGCATGGGCCCGCTGCTTCCCAAGATCTCAGGAAAGTCAGCCGGGCGGGGCGCCGCCCGTCGGAGCCGCTGGACCTCGGCGGTGAGCTGCCCGTGCTCCACCGCCCGGCAGACCACCCGTTCGAGCGTGTCCAGATCCAGGGGCTTGGTGACGAAGTCGTACGCCCCCGCGCGCAGCGCCTCCACCGCAGTCTCCATGCTCCCGAAGCCCGTCATCACCACCACGGGAACCGACGGGAAGTGCTCCTTGACCGAACTGCAGAGCGCGATGCCGGACATGCCTTTCATGCGCACGTCGGTGAGCACCGCGTCCAGCGGGGTCTCCCGTGCGACGCGCAAGGCCTCCTCACCGGACGAAGCGGTCAAGACCTCGAGCCCGACCTCCCCCAGCGCGGCCTGGACGAGCTCCTGCATCGCTGGCTCGTCGTCGACGACCAGCACGTGGCCGTTCACGCTGCCCTCGGGAGCGTCACCACGAATGTCGTGCCCGCCCCCAGCTCAGACTCCACCTCCACATGACCTCCGTGCTCGCTCACAATGCCATGGACGACCGAGAGGCCGAGCCCAGTCCCCTCTCCTGGCTCTTTGGTGGTGAAGAAAGGGTCGAACACGCGCTCGACCAGATCCGGCGCGACGCCGGTACCGACATCTCGGATGCGCAGGTGAACGACCGACTGGTCCACCGCCCAACTCACCGTGACCTCTTCACCACTCTCGCTGGCATGCACGGCGTTGAGGAGCAGGTTCGTCAGCACCTGGCCTAGCTGCGTGGGGTCGGCCCGCAGCGCGACCGGAGTCATCCCTGGGGAGACCCGCAGGGCGACACCAGCGCTCTTCGACTGCGCCATGACGAGCCGGAACGCCTGCTGCACGGCCGCATCCAACGGGCAGGCCTCGAACGAGGGCGGAGTCGGGCGGGCGAAGTCGAGCAGCCGCTGGACGATGGCCGTCATGCGCTGGGTCTGCTGCAGAATTACGCCCGCGTCATCCGCCCAGGGCGCGCCGCGACGCACGACGAGCTGCGCTCTCCCGGCCACGACGCTGAGCGGCGTCCCGAGCTCATGGGCGACGCCAGCGCAGAGCTGCCCGAGCGTGGCGAGTCGATCGGCGTGCCGAAGCTGCTCCTCCATCGCCAGCCTCGACTGCGCCGCGGCGCGCTCACGCTGCTGGCTCTGCTCGAGGTGGGAGGCCATGCTCGCCAGCTCGCGCATCAGCGTGCCCAGCTCGTCCGCTCCCCGCGGACGGGGGGGCGCCGAGAAGTCACCCTCACCAACCCGGCGAGCGACGTGCACCAACTCGTCGACCCGTCTGCCCACGAGCACCCGCCCGATCCACAGCGAGCCGAAGGTCGAGGCCAGCAAGATCCCCACCAGGGACAGCACCATCGAGCGGAGCCCGCGGCTGCGAAAGGCGCGCTGGGCTTCGAGCGACTCCGTCACACGGAACGCCCCGACCAGCGACCCGTCGGAGTCCCGGAGCGGAGCGAGAGCACCCACGGCGTCGTCGAGGACCAGAGACACGGCAGCCTGGCCCCGTGTCGCGGCGACGAGCCACGGAGCCGCCTCATCCGCCGAGAGCCAGTCCACCGCCAGCGCGGGCTCGACTCGCTGCACTCCCTCCATGACCAGTCGTGTGGACTCCGCCACGCCCCGGCCACCGGGCGCCACTGGCACGCTGAGCGACAGCGTCTCTGCCACGAGCACGACGTCCCGCTGCAGCTCCTCGCGCAGCAGGCGACTCTCCCGCTGCACGGACAGACCCCACAGCGATGCCACCAACGCGCCGCACAGCGCCATCACAAAGAGGGCGATTTTCAGACTGATGCGCACGCCGACTCCTTGACGTTCGATGGCCGTCTTTCATACTGCCGGATTGGAGGTAATGAATGACTGGACGAACCCAAGAGCTGTACGCCCGAATCTTCGAAAACAACCGCAAGTGGGTTGAAAGCAAACTCGAGACAGATTCGGAGTACTTCGAGCGCCTGGCCAAGGATCAGAACCCAGAGGTTCTGTACATCGGTTGCGCCGACAGCCGCGTACCTGCGAACGAAATCATGGGCTTGGACCCCGGCGACGTCTTCGTGCACCGAAACGTCGCCAACGTGGTCTCGAACATCGACATGAACGTGCATGCGGTGATTCAGTACGCGGTGCAGCATCTCGGGGTGCGCCACGTGATCGTGTGCGGCCACTACGGCTGCGGCGGGGTCGCCGCGGCGATGCAGTCCGCCGACCTGGGCCAGCTGAACGGTTGGCTTCGCGAGATCCGCGACGTCTACCGCCTGCACGCCGAGGAGCTCGACGCCATCGCTGATTCCGAGGCGCGGTACAAGCGGCTGGTTGAGCTCAACGTGGAGGAGCAGTGCACCAACGTCATCAAGACGTCGTGGGTGCAGCAGTCGTACCGCGAGAAGGGCTCCCCCATCGTCAGCGGCTGGTGCTTCTCCCTCTCCGAGGGGATCCTGCACGACCTGAACATTCCGTTCGAGGACATCCTCGAGCGCATCCGGCAGATCTACCACCTCGACTGATCAGAGCGGCGCATGGCCCGCCGCGGCCTGAGCCACCCGCATCAACGGAACCAAGCCCGGGGCGACGCCTCCGGCGAGAAGCAGCGCAGCGAGGGGCCCGAGGGCCACGACCTCTCTGGGCAGTAGATCGCCGGGGCGTCCCCATGGGTCTGGCCCGTGGAAGACGCGAAAGTAGAGCCGCAGGTTCTGGTAGCCGAGGAGCGCTGCCACACAGGCGCCGACGAGGAGCCCCGGGAGGGTGCGCGAGATCCCCGCATTGAGCAGGAGTTCTTGCGCGATGAACTCGACGGATCCCGGCAGTCCCGCGAGCGCGAGTCCGAAGATCAGCACGGCGGAACCGAGCCGTGGCGCCGTGCCGTCCAGGCCGCTGAATCGGCCCAGATCCAGCGACCCGAGCCGCGAGCGCGCGCCGTGGACCGCCATCCCGAACCCTGCTCCCGCGACGAGCGAGGAGCCCCACATCAGCTCTCCCCCGAGGTGCCCAAGCGGCTCTGGGTCGAGGATGGCGACGAGCACGAGGCCCTGCACGGCAGCGAGCGTGAACGCCAGCGCGCGCATGCCGTCCCGCTGGACGAGGGTCATGGCCGCGGTGATCGCCGTCATCAGCAGGAGCAGAGTCGGGAGGCGGAGCACCCAGTCCTGACTGGTGTGTGCGAGGAGCGGGTGCAGCCACCGAGCCGCGATGGCCACTCCTCCAAGGGGGAGGAGCGCGGGCAATGCGTGCGTGCTGTTGGTGCCCATCGACGCCGCGGCGCTCCAGGTCCCGAATGGGGCGACGGACAACCGCAAGAGCACGGCAGCCAGCAGGACGGGCACCACGAGGCCGGGGCTCACCATGCTCGAAGCCTCGGCCCACGACGTCAGCGCTGCATCAGGATCGAGCCCGATCGCTACGACCAACAGCACGGTCACGAGACCCATCGCCATGCCCGTGGCCCGGCCCCCACGCCGCCCTCCGACGAGGAAGACCAGCGCACCGGCAGACAGGAGCTCGAAGAAGACCAGCGCAAGCGGCCCACCCGCGACGAGACTGCCGATCCCCGCCGCCTGGAGCGCGAGCACTCCACGGAGGAAGCGACCTTCGAGCTCGGCCGAGGACACTCCGAGGATCAGGGCGACGCACGTCGCGGCGATGGCCGGCCCCACCGTGACGGTCAGCGCGTCGGCGTGCAGCAAGGTGGTGCCGAAGGGCATCGCCGCGCTCCGCACGTCGAGCAGGAACGCCACCGCCGCAGACGAAGACAGGACCAGGGAGATCACCGAGGCCGCGCCGGCGAACCACCGAGCCTCCACCCGCCTGAGCGCCGAGAGGAAGGGGATCACGAGGAGAGGGACCACGACGGCCCCAAGGCTGAGGAGGAGCGGGCTCATCGAGTGGGCACCTTGTGGGGCGAGGGGGGCGCTGTTGCGTGCGCGGGCTCTGGCAACTGCTCGAGGGTCTCCGCGAACCCGCGATCGAGGCGATCGAGCAAGCGGAACGGAGCAAGGGTGAGGCGAACGACCACGGCCAGGAGCTCGTCGAGGTACCAGCGCTCCAGCGCCCATCGATAGAGCACGGTGGACCCAAAGAACGCCGCTGCGGGGTGCCGCTTGTCGTGCACGGCTCCTCCGTAGACCCGAGCGAGGTGGTGCCTATCGTGAAGAACCGACGGGGCCCGCAAGAGTTGCCAGGTCCGCAGGAGCGCGTGGCCACCGAGGTGGATCCAGGCCAGCGTGGTCCACCCCATCGCGATCTCGCACCAGATCAGGCTCACCTGCGTGACCGAGGCGTAGCCCAGCGACGTCTTGACGTCGGTCTGGACGCGGCCGGTGGACGATGCGTGCAGCAGCGTCAGCGCCCCGATAAGACCCACCGCGATGCGCAGTGAGAGGTGCCCGTCCACCACCGGCGCGATCCGCAGCAGCAGGAAGGGCGAGGCGTGGATTGACAGGGCACCGTAGAAGATGGCCGATGACGGGGTGGGCCCCTCCATCGCGCGCGGAAGCCACCCAGTGAATGGGACCATGGCGCCCTTCCCCATCGCCCCGAACACGAGCAGCGCTCCAGGGATGAGCAGCGCGCTCTCGGCGCCAGCGAATGCCCCAAACGCGGTCGTGCCGAGGACGTGGTGAATCACAACGAGCGCCCCGAGCAGGCCGACGTCCGTGAACCGGTAGACGGCGTAGGCCCGCAGTCCATGCTCACTCGGCCCTTCACGCCGGTTGAAGTACGCGATGAGCAGCGCGGAGGTCAGCCCGACCACCTCCCATCCGGCAAAGAGCAAGTCGAGCCCCGCCGCCGAGGCGATGGCCCCGACTCCGAGCGAGAAGAGGAGCAGGAGCAGGTAGAAGCGACGGTAGCCCTCGTCCTGATGCAGGTACCGCGACGAGAACGCACCGATGAGGCCGCACAGTGTGTAGTCGAGACCGAGGAAGAAGAGAGCCGGCCCATCGAACAGGAAGTGGACGTGGAAGTCGTATCCGCGAATCGCGAACAGCGGACCCAGGTCCACCTCTGCTCGGGGGCCCCCCCACGCCAGCGCCAGCCCAAGGATGAAGACAGCTCCGAGGGCGATGGAGAAGGCCCACGCGACGACCTGATGCACTCGGCGCTCTTGGACAGGCGCCGGGGACAGCATCCAAAGACTGAGCACCACGAACGCGAGCGCGGGCCCGCCGAGGGCAATAAGCCCCAGTGTGTCGAACAAGGACAGACCCATCACGCAGCTCCCGCGCCGGGCCGCGCTCCGCGGATGGAGCCGGGCCGCAGGTGATCTCGGCGACCTCGGAACCAGTCGACCGACGTCGGTGCCTCACCGAGGTAGGGATCTTCGATGCGGTGCTGGGTCCACCCTTCGGGCTCGAGGAACCAGGCTTCGTTGGACTCCGGGTCGAGGGCGGCCACGAGAATCCAGCGCTTCTCAATGAGCGAAACGAGCGCCGGACGCTTGCCGACGATGTCATCCAACCTCTCGGGGCGACCCTCGATGACCACGAGCAGCCGCACGGGCTCGTGGATCTCCACCATCTGCCAGGGCAGGCCGGTGCGCAGGTCGCTGCTGTGGCCGTCCATGACCCCCACAAGGCCGGCGACGTTGTGGGGCAGCTTCGTGTCGCAGCCGTAGGTCGACCGGTCGACGAAGGAGAAGTAGTACTCCAGGTTGATGCCCGCACCGACCGGGCCCACCGAAGCGAGCAGCGCGCCCAGAAGCTCCCCAGAGGCGTCCATGCCAGGGTCGTAGGAGGTCAGGAACACGCGACGGTCGAGAAACAAGCCGCGACTCCACGAGCGCCGCCCTACGAGGCACAAGGCATTGGTGGCATGCCCGTACTCGGGCCGGGGCTGGCTCAGATCCCCCGCGCGCTCTTCGACATGGGCCAGGGCACCAGCTGGGCTCAGGTCGAGAGGGGCGTTCGCGAACCGGCGGCAACGCTCCAGCGCATCGAGGGCGCGTGCGCTGTCGAGGTCGGCGAGCAACCGGTCGACCCGCGCGCCGTGGGAGCTCGGCACTGCGTCCAGGTCGTACACATCCACGGCGTCGTCGCAGGTGTTGTGGTATCCGCCGAGAAACCATGTGGTGTCGGGGATCTCGAGCCCGCGCTCTCCCAGCATCTGTCGCACGACGGGGTCGTTTGCGAACCAGGCGAACGCCCGGCCATTGGGCCCCCCTCGCCCACCGCCACAGGCGCCGCAATCGTGAGCGGCTTCGTGGGGGTTGTTCATCGAACGGCTGCCATGCCCGAGCACCACCACCAGAGGCGCGAACTGCGTCATCCCCATGGTTCGCAGCGCGGACTCGACCGCGTCGGCGGCCTGCTCGAGCGTGAAGCCCAGCGGCAAGCCGGTCGTTTCATCGAGGGATCCGTCCGCGAGCAAAGTCAGGCGAGTGGTCGGCCGGGCCGCGCGGGTGGACAGGCGCTCGTACAGCCGGGGCGCAAGGGTCTGCGCCACGAAGGGTACGGCCGTTCCCCAGCCAACCACGGACGAGAGCCCCCCCCGCAACGCGGTGTGGGACGCGATCGACATGTTGCGGACGATGGAGCCGAACACGCGGTTGCGGGCGCTGAGCCCTCGCCAGGTGTCCTGTGGATCGACCGGCTGCTCCACCACGACGCGGGTGGGGACGATCGAGGGTGGGCACAGCGGTCGCGCGTGCGACTCCCCCAGGGGGCGAAAGTACATGGCGAGGCCGTAGAAACCCGCGTAGCCAAAGGTCTGGACCCCCGGCGAGACCTCCTCCAGCGCCCGCCGAAAGCTCTCCTCCCGGTCGTCGATGCAGCAGACAAGTTGGGTATGCGGCGGTGGGGCCTCCGGCTCCTCGTGGACCAGCAGCGCATCGAGGATTTCGACGCGGTAGCGGCGCTCGTACGCCAACTGCCAGAGTTCGCCGCGCTGCAGTGGGCTCCACTCGTTGAGGAACGCAGCGAACGACCGATGCTCGGCTCGCGACAGCGCCTCCAGCTCGCGGGGCAGGACGCCCAGCGCCACGCACGCCTGAAAGTGGGCCCAGTGGGTGGCCGCGTGCCGGGCCTCCGCCTCGTCACCGGCGACGCCCGACACCTGTCGAAGCAGGGGGGTGGCGGGATCCAGGGTTGGCAGACTGCTGCGCGCCGCGGCCTCATCCACCACAAGCCTCAGCGCCAGCACGTCCTCGAGCGGGGTCGGCGGAGGTGCGTGCCCGAGGAGGTCCGGTCGCGCTGCCATCTGCACGAACATGCCCGCCCAGCCACGCAGCGCGAGCAGAGACTGCAGCACGTAGTCCTCGACATCCTCATCCGCAACGCCGAGCCGGTCAAGGGACCGCAAGACGACAGACACCGGGGGCATGCCCGCCTCGAGGAGACCTCGAGCGTCCACGGCGACCGCGTGCTTCCAGCCGACCCCGCCGGACGCCCAGGCCTGGAGCAGCGACGAGAGCAGACCTCCAGACCGGTCCAGCTGCGAGGCGGCCATCCCTTGGTCCAGGTAGGCGCCAAACCATCGGACCAGGAAGGGATTCGCGAGACGGTCTGGGTCGGTGTGCCCGGCGCCGACCAGGCGATCGCGGAGGCGAACCGACGATGGAGCGCGCTTGGGTGGCGCGTCGAGGCCCCCGGACATGCGCCAGAGATCCTTGAGGACGGCGGAGGGCGTCCCTCCTCGCAGCAGGCGCTCCCTCGACCGTCGCGACACGTGGGGAGGCAACTCGCGCAGCGCTGGGCCTTCGGCCAGCAACCACGGGATGCGCTCGCTGGGAGGCGTCGGGGCTTGGTAGAGCATCAGGTCCCGGACGGCGTCCTCCAGCCTCCTCCCCGACATCGGCGCAGGCGCACGGCTGGCCCCGAACCGGCGGAAGAGCACGTCGTCGAGGTCGCGGTCGAGGATGCGGCCGCTCTGCCACGCGAACCGAAAGCTCTCCTCGTCCATCCACGCGGACGCCCCGTAGAACGCGCCCGCGTCCACCACCGCGTCGAGAAACGGCCGATCTTCGAACGTGTGCAGGGTGTTGTGGTGCACGAAGGACTCGATGGGCTTCTGCCCCGGCAGCAGCTCCTTGGCCTCGTGCAGCGCGCCGTGGACTCGTTGGGCACGACTCTTCACTGTCGTGCCCGTCGGGTGCGGGTGGCAAACTCATGCGCGCTGGACGCGCCAAACCCTTCGAGGCCGACCACCTCCAACTTCGCCCCCTTCCACTCTTCGCCCAGCTGGTGGAGCTTCTCCTGCGTCGTGTGATCGACGAGGGTGGCGTCGCCGAAGTCCACCCGAACCAGCTCGACGGTGGGGTCCACCTCTCGGGCCAGCGCGCGACGAAGAAAGAAGAGGTTGGTGAACGAAGCGGGACCCTTCATGTGGACGTCGACGACCGCGCCTTCGTGGGAGAGGTCGAAGCCGGGGCGCACCAGGTCGAGCGGCGACGCTCCACGCACGACATGCAGAACGACCTTGAGCAGGAGTCCGACTCCGACGCCCACCAACAGGTCGGTCGCCAGGGTCACGATGAAGGTGGTCAGGAACACCGCGAACTGGTCCCTGCCCACGTGCCATGCGTGGGAGAACTCGCTCGGGCTCGCCAGGCGCGCTCCGGTGATGACGAGCATCGCGGCGAGGGCGGCGAGGGGGATCATCTGGAGCAGGCCGGGGGCCGCTGCGACGAAGAGGAGCAGATAAAGCCCGTGGAAGAAGTTGGAGCCCCCGGTCTTCGCTCCCGCATCGACGTTGGCCTTGGAGCGCACGATCTCGGAGATCATCGGCAACCCGCCGATGAACGACGCCGCGAGGTTGCCCACTCCGGTGGCGAGCAG
>Ga0222662_1001384_pt1 | contig 11852 bp, 13 predicted proteins | sample AntAcemetagen600_FD_179821 | JGI IMG/M metagenome (GOLD analysis project Ga0222662, IMG submission 179821) | Saline water microbial communities from Ace Lake, Antarctica - #600 | ecosystem: Environmental > Aquatic > Non-marine Saline and Alkaline > Saline | place: Antarctica: Ace Lake...
AAGAGTTGGTTCGTCTGGTGTCGGGAGCAATAGAGCGACCACCGTGACCCAGAATGCTAATCGTACCAAAAACATAAAACTTAGCCCTTTTACCTGCTGGACTTGACCTGTTTCCCATCGTGATTGAAGGGGTATGTAAGTCCGGCTTTCCATGTGCAGAGGATAGGCTTCGATTTATGCAAGCAATCTTAAATACAAATATAAAATTGAATATATCTCACATGAATACATGAAAGAAGATGTATAGAGGAAATTTTTAGTTCAAGAAAATATGAGTAATTGAGTATATATTGAAGTAATATTGTAGAAATTTGGCAGAAAAATTAGCTCAAATTGTGTGCGTTCGGCTTTTTCATCGTTCTTGCATAAAAAAACCGGCAGATTACTGCCGGTTTTTCTGGGAATTTAGGAGCCTCTATCTGTCGGCAGTCGGAAGCGCTCCGGCCCAGCAGGCGCGAACATCCTCAATAGCATGTGTGCCAGCACACCAGGCTTCTTCTGACGGGAAGTGAGCTGCCGCGATGCATTGATTGAGGTTAAGTTTCGCCCAGTTCAGACAACTCGTTGTATTGCGGGCTGGCGGGGCTAATTCAGATGTTTGCACTTCCGCATGCAGGGATGTCGCAATCAAATGGCGCGCGCCATAGGCCAGAACCCGCTCCATCTGCACCGGCACATAGGCTTGGGCGGAGCTGATTGGCGAGAAATTGCTGAGCGCCGACGCAAATTGCTCAACTACCGCGCCCTCGTCATTTGCCGGTTGCACTTGAGCAAAGTCGCTTGTGATTGGTTCAGATGGTTTGTCGATCATGCCCCAGCGATTACCCTGAAATGTCTGCGCCACAGATAGAAAGCGGCTGCGCAATTCGCTCAACCGTTGGTTATCCGCCGAAATTTCTGCCATAACGGCGGCGACCGCGGTATTGGCCCCATGCAAATCTCGAGCAAAACTTCCGCGGCCGGTGAGTTGTTTGAGGACGGCAATGGCACCATGACGGGCAACAGCGCGTCGAACGCCTTCGGCAAAGGTTGGATCATGCGCTGCAATCAGTCCGCGATGGGCAAGCCACGCCTGAGCAACCGTGCCAGCTTCAGAAAACCGCAACTTGTCCAGAAGACGCCGCAATTCAGCCGGTGTTTTCAATGGACTGCTAATGGCTTCGGTGACCGCGCGTTGGAACAGGGCATATTGTTCAGCAAGAGCCCCAACACCGACCAATTCAATTTCGCCGGATTGTACGGGGCGTGCGAGGGGGAGAGGAACAGCCGCAACTTCAACGGTGAGAGCTGCCGGTAATGTTTCAGCAGCATCTGTCGCGGCCACGACTACTTCGGCGGCACTTGCAGGGTCCATAACTTCAGGTTCAGCAGCCTCCGCTGCTCGTAAATCTCCTGCACCGATAAACAAGATGGCGGCCGCTCCCAAAAGGCCCGCCGTGAGCGGTCCAGCCTTCGTAGGCACTCTCAATGCTCGCATGTGCATCGGTGTGGTCATTTTCATTACGCGCAACTCCTCAAGGGCCCCAGTCACTTGATATCAGCCGTCATAATCAGATTGGAGGGGTAAGCCCCCATTGGGAATTTCATGGCTTATTAAGCCTAGCCCAAATTCGTTAACGGGATCGATAATCAAGACAAGCTAATTGTAGGACCGGAAACGCTGATGTGCAATCTGTTCTGTTGCCCAAAACCTATGAGTTTTGAAAGGTTTGTGAGACTTATTCGGTTCAAATTTTTACAATCCCACGAAGAGCAAGGGTGTACGGGCCTTTGCGTCCACCCGCGCGCACGTTAAGGATAAAGCAAACTTGTCCACATGCGGTACGTCTTTAGTGTACCCCTGCAAAGAGATTGGTCACATTTTTTGAACTTAAAAGCAGACATTTGGGTCAAGGCCCTGATCCGCCGGGCGTCCGTCGAAAACGTGCCTGGAATGGTGGTGCGCCGTGGGCATGGTGAAGCAGGAACGGTCTATGTGAAAGTCGCAAGGCTCGACGGAACAGCGGATGTCTACGGCCCTACCTGGGGTGAGGATGGCCAGCGCGTTTGGATGCGTGTGAGTGGCTCTCAGCCAATCGCGGATCAGGATGCAGAGGCCTATCTAGTGCGGCAGGCCAAATTTGATCCCGATTTCTGGGTGGTAGAGCTGGAAGACAAGCAAGGCAGGCATTTTTTGACGGAGCCTGTTATCTAGAACCTGCCTTTCAATTTTTGGCGCCTTACAGGTATTTAGGGCCTCATGAACGCGTAATCCGTATCTGGGTCCAGGTTTTCTGCAGTCGAAGTAAGCTCAGAGGCTATGTCCTCAATGCTGCGGGTTTCCTTGAAAGTGTGGATGACTTTCTCCAGCAATACCCGTGCAACTGTCTCAGCAGGAAGGTTTTCTGCTTTTGCCTCGGCCAAGGCAGCGTCCATGTGTTTGCTCGCAATGTCTCTCGCCGTTGTCATATTTATCTCCTTTGCGGCTCCGTTGCCCTCAATGCTTTTCTTGGAAGCGACAAGGGTGTGGACGCCCTACGATCAATGTCAATGCGGGGAAGCTCGCTCAGATCGTGTCACTATGCAATGATACAAATCAAGATTTTGCCGACTCACGACATCCACAAATCGAGAGGCGGGCTTGACGTTAATGGCGCCAGACCTGTTGTGGCGCAAAGCGAAGAAGGGGCACATTTTATGGCCTTGTTTTTGTATCGTGACCGCTTGATTGAGTTATTGGATACCGTTGATCCCAAAGACCAGAGTGATTTCCCTCTCAATCCAGAACAATATGAAAAACTGACGCTGCACGATTTGATGGAATTGTTGACGGAAGGCCTGTCTGATAACCCGTCTTTGGCTGAAGACGAGCCGCGATTTGTTCTCGCCATCTGTCACATGCTCTACGACAAGGGGCAGGTAAATGCAGTCCGCGTCATGGATGATGGGGCGGGGCCCGTGCTGTCATGTGCCAAAATCCCTAGCCAATCCCTTGATGTGTTAGATGAACTGCGCATGCGAGGGGCCCTCGATCAGAAATCAGTCGATGAAGCCGTTTGGAACCCATTGGCGTGAGGGCAGTCAGGGGCGTAAGGCAGTCGGGGGCATAAGCCATTCTGGTCACTGGCGCCGCGACCCGAGCTGAGATAATGTCCGGCTCGTTTTCTATTCATATTTGGTATTGGTTCCAATACCCAAAGCCCATTGGGAGAATATCGTGAACGCGATCAAGGCGGCCACCGCCGAGCCGACTACAGAAGAAGTGCGTCGCCGCCGGACCTTTGCGATCATCTCGCATCCCGATGCTGGTAAAACGACCCTGACCGAAAACTTGCTGTTGCGGGGGGGCGCGATCCACCTTGCCGGTCAGGTGAAAGCCCGCGGCGATCGCCGCCGCGCGCGCTCTGACTGGATGAAGATCGAGCAAGATCGGGGCATTTCAGTCACCTCTGCCGTCATGACGTTTGAGTATAAGGGCGTTATCTGCAACCTGCTGGACACGCCGGGTCACGAAGATTTTTCAGAAGATACCTATCGCACACTAACGGCCGCCGACAGTGCCATCATGGTGATTGATGCTGCCAAAGGAATTGAAGCGCAAACCCTCAAGCTCTTCGAGGTTTGTCGGTTGCGCGATGTTCCCATCATTACCTTCATCAATAAAGTCGACCGGGAAGGGCAAGACCCGTTTGATCTGATGCAGGAAGTGGCAGACCGCCTGGCACTGGACACCGCCCCCATGACGTGGCCTGTGGGGTCAGGCAACCGGTTGCGCGGGCTTTACGATCTGAACAAGGAGACTTTTTCCGCCTACCACAAAGGCGGGGAAGGTGAACCAACGGGCCTGAGTTTGGACAGCGACGATATCAAAAAATTCATTCCAGAAGATGAGCTGGATGCCGTACGAGAGGAAGTTGAGCTCGCCAAGGGTGCCTGTACGCCATTTGATATGGACCTCTATCGGGCCGGTGCTTTGACGCCAGTATATTTTGGGAGTGCGCTTCGCCATCTTGGTGTGGATGAGTTGTTGGACGCCGTGGCCGAGTTGGCACCCGCACCGCGGCCTCAACCCTCATCTGTGCGTCAGGTGAGCCCGGATGAGAAAAAAGTTTCCGGCTTTGTTTTTAAAGTGCAAGCGAACATGGATCAGAACCATCGTGACCGTATTGCTTTCATGCGGATCTGTTCTGGCCGGTTCAAACGCGGGATGAAGCTGAAACTTTCCAGCTCTGGCAAGACAATCAGTGTGCACAACCCGATTTTGTTTTTTGCGCAAGACCGTGAGTTGGTGGAAGAGGCCTGGCCGGGCGACATTATTGGCATTCCCAACCACGGCACGATCCGTGTCGGCGACACGCTGACAGAAACTGAAGATCTTGTGTTCACCGGCATTCCAAACTTCGCCCCTGAAATTCTGCAACGTGTGCGCCTGGAAGATCCAATGAAAGCGAAGCACTTGCAGCGCGCGCTGGAAAGTCTGGCTGAAGAAGGTGTTACGCAGGTGTTCAAACCAAATTTGGGCGCGAACTGGATTGTCGGTGTGGTCGGTCAATTGCAGTTGGAAGTTTTGGCTCAACGCATCGAAGCAGAATACAATATCAAGGTAATGCTTGAACAAGCTCCCTTCGAGACGGCGCGGTGGGTGGATGCGGATGATCCAGCAGAGCTGAAAAAATTCGTGGATGGCAATCGGGCAAGCATGGCCGAGGACAGAGACGGGGCACCGGTCTATTTGGCCAAAAGTTCTTGGGAAGTGGGGTACACGGAAGAGAAGTGGACTAAAGTTCGTTTCTCATCAACACGAGAGCGCGCGCCTGTCGCGGCCTAAATCAGATCAATTATTGCGGTGAATAAGACATGTTAGAAGCAGAAACAAATGGAATTGCAGAACTCTGGGTCCTGGTTGTTGGGGTCTGGGAAACTGGCGCATTTGGATATGACATCGGTCATTTCCTCACAGCGATGGCGATCTTTCTTGCTTTCTATTTTCTGCGTGGACTTTTCACCCGGTTCATTTTTTCATTCGTAGACCGCTGGGTCGCCGACACTGAAACCAAAATCGACGACTATCTGCATGATGCATTGGCAGACCCGGTCAAAGCGACTTTCATGGTTGTGGGCGCCTTTTTTGCGTTTGACTATCTTGCCCTTGAAGGCACGCCAGCTGATCTGGCCCGCAACACTGTGCAATCGTTGATCGCCTTCACCATTTTCTGGGCACTGCGTAATTGCGTCAAGCCGTTGAGCCTTTTGTTGGGAGAGCTGGAAAAACTTCTAACCGGCGAGATGGTTGAATGGATGGTTGCGGGCGTACGCTGGGGTGTCATTCTCATCGGCGCTGCAACAATTCTCCAGATTTGGGGAATACAGGTCGCACCGATCATTGCAGGCCTTGGCCTGTTTGGTGTGGCTGTCGCATTGGGTGCGCAAGATCTGTTCAAAAACCTGATCGGTGGCTTGTCTATTCTCATTGAACAACGGTTTCGGCGTGGTGACTGGATCAAGGTTGATGACGTTGTTGAAGGCACTGTCGAGGGAATTGGGTTTCGCTCCACGACTGTGCGCCGCTTCGACAAGGCCCCCGTCTATGTCCCAAACCAGAAACTGTCGGATGCCGCGGTGACCAATTTTACGGCCATGACGCATCGCCGTATTTATTGGAAAATTGGGTTGGAATATCGCTCAACCCTTGGCCAGTTGCGTCAGGTGCGTGATGGCATTGAAGCATATTTGTTATCCGCCGATGAGTTTGCCAAGCCGCCGGAAGTGCCACTTTTTGTTCGTGTTGATGCGTTCAACGATAGTTCAATCGACATTATGATTTACTGCTTCACCAAAACAACCAATTGGGGCGAGTGGTTGGAGATCAAAGAAAAATTCGCGTACGCCATCAAAGAAGTGGTGGAAGATGCAGGCACGGGCTTTGCTTTCCCAAGCCAGTCTGTCTACGTGGAAATGTTGCCAGAAAACAATGGGACCGAAGGACCACAAGGAGCCTGAGCATGGATGTGCCGGAAGATATCGCAAAGGGCTTTTTGCCTTACAATGCGGAAGCGCCAGTTTTGCGGGCACGTTATGCCGTCATCCCCTTTCCAGAACGCCACCTGTTTTTTCAGAAGTACTACCCAGCTAAACATGCTCTCATTCTTGATGTCGGATCAGGGATAGGCGTGGATGCAAAAGGCTTCGCAGATTTGGGTCATAAAGTCGTTGCTGTTGAGCCCGCAGATGAAATGCGTTCGCTGGCGATTGCAGACAATGACCACGCAAATATAACGTGGATTTCTGACTATCTGCCGTCACTTGAAAAGGTGACGGCATTGGGACTGTCATTCGATTTCATACTGGCAAGCGCTTCTTTCATGCACTTGAACCAAGAACGAGCCCAACAAGGCTTCATAACATTGAGCAAGCTTTTAATACGGGGTGGGCATCTCGCGATGTCGCTGCGGCATGGCCCTGTGCCGGAAGGTCGAACGATGTTCGATATTTCGCCAGAGGTGGCTCAAGGTCTTAGTGAAAATGCAGGACTAAATTTGGTGGATCACAAAGAAGGCGCGGGACAGAAAACGGTGCCGGGCGTTACCTGGTCGAATATGGTGTTCGCCAAAGACCCGGACTAGGCGGCCTCGCTCAACGTGTCTTTCCGGACGCGCCAAAACCGCATGGCCCGCAGCGCAAGATCCTGAGGCATGTCTTCGTAGAGTGCTAGAAGCTCTTGTGTGTTGCTGAGATCAGATTGTGTGTTTTTCCGAGCCAGTAAGGCAAGCGTCGAGAAAGTGACGCGGTCGAACCGTGTTGCTTTACACGCGATGGCCAGCGCCTCGCCAGTTTTATCGTACAAAATACGTTCAGCAGTTGCCTCATCAATTTTGGCCAGTTTGGCAAATCCGCAGATCAACTCGTCCAGTTTTTTGGTGCGAACAAGGTCGACCAATAGTGACTCTGAGAGTTGACGGAGTTCAGCTTTTCGATCAATGAATTGTTGTGCCCGTGACCGGTCAGCATCTTTGTCAGTAACTTGCTTGATTAACTTACGTTCTGTTTGGGCCAGAATCTGATCAACAATTTTGGGATCAAGTTCTGCCGATTTCTCCAGAATGGTTGTGCGCAATTTGCCGGATACCACCCAGAATAAATTGTGCATAACATCGGCGGGCAGGTCTGTTCGATCGAGCAGGGGGGCCTGAAGCATCTCATTGCAGGCGGAGCGATCCGCTACCTTCTCAAAAGTCGATTGACCGATACGTGCGTGTGAGTTGGCGACCAACGCATGAACAACGCTGTCATCTCCATGATCAACCAGCGCATCGGAGAGGGTTTCGTTGACATCGGGTCGAGAGGCAACGATAGCACGGTGGGCATCCCCTTTGTTCTGGATAATTTGAAGCAGATCATTTTCAGTGAGCGTGGTGCACTCATCAAGAATGGGGCCAGCCACTTCAATTTCATCATGAGCAAGCTGCTTGATAAGGTCACGTGGGGCCTCGGCGACGCTCGCCAGCCGGCTGGCAAGTTCTGCGCGTACATCAACTTCCATAGATTTGGCAACATTGCCCATAATGTCTGAGAAATGATCGAGCTCTATGGCGTTGTGCTCTGCCGGTTGTTCGAGGAAAAGGTCAGTGACATTCCGCAATAAGTCACGACGACGTTCGCTCGACGGTTCTTGGGCTAAATCAATAAGGTCGCGCAGATGCGTGAAGCCACTCATATTTTTGTTTTGTCCTATTGACCATTTTCCTGCTACGTCGAATTTGGGTGAAAAATATTAACAAGCCATGGGAATTGAAGGTTTCAAATTTGTGAAAATTGTCGAGTTGTCGTCGCCTGACGGAAATGGATCCACTGCGTTTGTCGGTTTCAGCTTTTGTTAACGCTTTGTTCATCACGATGGTCCGAGACTTGGTTTTCAGTTCTCATTTGTATCGACACAACCAAACGATATGGGAGAGAACAACCAACCCACGGGAGACGATGATGAATAAAATCATCAAGTTCAGGCCGAGGGTGACAAACGGGAAAAGCCGCACCTACAAAAAGGCGGCAGATGTAATCCCGATGCCAGCTCGCAAGGTGCCTGAGATTGAAAAAGTAGAAACAGCCAGGCGACCGACTTTGGCCGATATGCTGCATCTGACCTGGCCACAAGCGACAGACTGAGCGTCGGCGCATAAGATGTGGGCTTGGGAAATGTGAGACACCATTTCTCGTCGCTTTAAGGTCACGACTTTGTTAGGAATGGCGGGTAAGTTCCCGTCATCCGAATGTCCCGCAATGCCAGCCGCCGAAATAAAAAATACAGACACTCAAAAAATCGTGGTGATTGGTGCGGGCATCATCGGCGTGACTACGGCCTATCGATTGGCGTGCGAGGGGCACCGTGTGACGGTTATTGACCGTGAAGACGGGCCGGGCCTCGAGACAAGTTTCGCAAATGGGGGGCAGCTCAGTGCAGGGGAGTCCGCTCCATGGGCAGGACCCGGAGTGCCATGGCAGGCATTAAAGTGGCTGGGACGGGCCGACGCACCGCTCAGACTTCGTCTGAAAGCCGATCCAAAACAATGGCGCTGGCTGTGGCAGTTTTGGCGGCGGTGCAATGCGCGGTCACAGCGAGAGGGGGGCGCGCGCAATGCCCAATTGGCAATGTTAAGCCGTTCTGCGATGCGCGAAACCCTCAACGCTCTGCAGGCGACAGACACAAACGTCGATTTTGACAGACGTGACGCAGGCATTTTGCGCGTGTTTGCAACCGAGGCAGAAGTTGACCACGCAATGCAAGAGGCGGCATTGCTTGAACCGCTGGGCGTGAGGCAAAACCGCTTGAGCGCCGCGGAATGCGTAGCGCTGGAACCAGCACTTGCCTCAGCTCATCAAAAGGGTGAAGTGGCTGGCGGCGTTTATTCGCCGGAAGATGCCAGCGGAGATGCGTACAAATTTGCATCTCAGTTGGCAAATGCCGCAGAAGCGCTGGGTGTCACATTCTTGTATGGGCAGACAGTGCGACGCCTGGAGCGCCAAGGGGCGCACATCTCCCATGTGCAAACGGAGTTGCGTCGACTGGACGTTGATCAAGTGGTGCTGGCAGCCGGTGTCATGAGCCCGACTTTGTTGAAAGACGTTGGCGCAGCCCTGCCGGTCTATCCTGTCAAAGGGTATTCGGTGACACTGTCTGTCGAAGATGATGGTTCTGCACCAACTGTCAGCATTACGGACGAAGCCAGGCGCATTGTCGTGAGCAGGCTCGGCAATAGACTGCGTGCTGCAGGGCAGGCCGAAGTTGCGGGCTATGACCTGACGGTGGAACAGGACCGAGCGCAATCTGTTCTCACTGCATTGCAGGCGCTTTTTCCGGCCTTGGGTGAAGAGGTCGAACCGGAGTTCTGGTGTGGCCTGCGCCCAATGACGCCTGACGGCTGCCCGATCATTGGACGGGTGCCGGGGCAGGATAATTTGTATCTCAACACGGGTCACGGGACCTTGGGCTGGACCTTGGCAATGGGCTCTGCTGATTTTCTGAGCGACTTGATGGCGGGGCGCGCGCCAAAACTCGATCCGGATCTATTTTCAATCGACCGTTTTTGAGAGGTTCGAGCCGACGTCACATTGTGAAATGTCGCCGAACTTGCGAAACCGCAAATGCGGAAAGCAGGACACCACCACCAAACAGAGCGACGCCGCCGTGAATGTCGGCGCTTGTCAGTAGCTGACCATTTAGGACCAACACAATGAGGGCAAAAACAAAGACGTCAGTCATTGACCATTTCGACAGCCAAACGAGTGCTGCAAGCAGCATACCCGTTGGCAGGTTTCCCTGGCGTCCCCGCGCCAGCAGGAAAAGCCCGAGCAGAATTTTGCCAATCGGAAAGACGACAGAAACCGCAAGGACCAGAATGCCAAGCGCTGTCTGTCCTTCTGTAAAAAAGGATCGTATGCCATCAAGGATGGAGAGGTCTTGTTTGTAGAGCCAAAATGAACTCACGGTCACCGCCGGTTGTTGTAGGCCAACTGTCAACATTCCCAAAGATAGCAGCAATAGGACGACCAACCATCGGCGGCCCTTGATGGGTGTTGCTCCAATGTCGGATTTTGCGGGAGTGACCATCATTGTGTCGGAAAAACCGCCTTTTGCCTGCGACCTGTGCCCCCATTAACAAGGGCCTAAGGATTGAACATTATGCTTGTGGCGAAACTGTGCCCTTGATGAAGAGAGCTTGGCAATGCGTTTGATCAATAAAATAATCGGGACGGGATTGATGGCTGTCAGTCTGACCGCGTGTGCTGGACAAGCTGATTTCGGGCGCAGCAAACCCAACGAGTTTTCGATTTTAAGCAATCTGGGAAATCAAGTTGCCTCTCTCGGTGATCCCTCTGAGGCTGCCGTTGGCCTGCCCATGACAGCGGAAGAAGAACAATTGCGTGTTTTGGCAGAGAATATCAATTTTAAAACGGCTGCCGACCTTACCATTCTTGAGCGCCTCGCATTTACGACGTCCGAAGTGACGAGCGAGAAATCATATTATTTGCAGTTGCGCAAATCCCACGGCGAGAGTGGTGTCAGTTTGCTCAATGCATTTGGCAATGATGTCATGCGCGACGTCACAATGGTTGATCAAGTGTCCGGCCTGAGCATTGCGGTCACTGGCGCAGATGCCATGCGATTGTCCTTGGTGAGTGATGCTATGGCGGCTGACAGCGCTGCGTTTTCCGATGCGGTGGATGTGATTTTGCGTGTTGAAGACAATGGCAAAGTCATAGATCAGACGGTCGATCTAATGAGCGAACGTCTGGTAGGTTACCGCGTCGCTCTAGACCAGGCCGCTTTTGATATTCCAGAAAGAGACTTAATTGCGACCATTGGCGAGGCATTGCATTTGCTGGAAGCCAGTGTTGCAGACATCAAACTGGATGCCGCGCGTCATCGTGCGGTACGTGGCGAACTATTTGCCCGCCGCTCCGCCGATTTACCTGTCTAAAAAAGATCAATAACCGCGAACGCGACCGGGAGTGCTTGATCCAACCGTCACACCGCTGGTGCAGCAAGGCGTTGATTGAGCGTGCGGCACCGTCAATTTGAGGTGACATGTGGCTGAAGGACCTTCCGATCCTGCATTCACATATGTCCAGGCGCGACATTGCGTGTCGGCTGAGCAGGCGGAGGCGCAATAACGAGGGCTTTCGACGCCTGAGGTCAAAACACGATAGTCGCCGCCGGGACGATCAATGCCACGTTCTGAAAAAAGTGCCGGTGCTCCGGCAAAACCAGGGCCAGAAGCCAACGCAACAAAGGCATAGCCAACAAGTGCGAACAGAATGTGCCATTTGCTCGGCGATGACAGGGCGATACGCATTTAAGTCTCCTCATTTCCTGGCCGGATAATAGGCCGAAGGAATGGAAGAAGACTGAAGGCTGCTGTTCTGTTTTTAGGAAAATGAAAACAGAGTGTACGGAGTATTAACGCTGACTTTCAGCGAAACCCATTAGAGCCCGAGCATTGGCACCACGAAGCTGCCACGACATGCAACGAACACCACCACCCATGTGACAAACTTGGGAGGATTGGATAGGAATGACTTCGCGCGACGTTGCGGCGCGGACCTGGGCGAGCGCAAGCGCGTCTTCGAGAATGCCAAATTGAGGAAAATAGATACGCTCAGGTGTGACCAACGCATTTGTGTAAAGTCCACAAGCTGAGCCAAAACGCTCATCGTAGATCGCAGAACCATCATAGGGCGTCACAATTTCGTGGATAACGACACCCGGCAGACCTTGTTCCAGGTCGCGTCGCAATTGGCGGGCGTAGGCAGGGTCTTCAGGATAGGAATTGATGATAAGCGTGTTGGTATCAACGAAACTTACCACGCCATCCGCG
>Ga0222662_1001386_pt1 | contig 11820 bp, 11 predicted proteins | sample AntAcemetagen600_FD_179821 | JGI IMG/M metagenome (GOLD analysis project Ga0222662, IMG submission 179821) | Saline water microbial communities from Ace Lake, Antarctica - #600 | ecosystem: Environmental > Aquatic > Non-marine Saline and Alkaline > Saline | place: Antarctica: Ace Lake...
CGACCCACGTACTGGTACGCTTATGCCAATCAACGCCAACGTATAGTTTTGACATGTTGATTTGTCTTAATTGATAATCTTGTACGTTACCGTACATGAGTATGGTAGCAGGGTTCTATGGTGGCGAGCCCTCGCGGACGTGGCTGATAGTAAAAAACAACAACAGTGTTTAAACACTGTTGTTGTTTTTATATCAGTCCGCCCTCGAGGGCTCGAACCTCGGACCATCTCCTTAAAAGGGAGCCGCTCTACCAACTGAGCTAAGGGCGGATATGTGTATTTAGAAATCTCCTTAAAAGGGAGCCTCCTTACAGGAGCTGTTCAGGTTGTCGCTATTACATAGCTGGCAACCTCTTGCGAAATGCAAAAATTTTTGTCAAAAAATTTCATGTATGAAAAATATAATCACTTCGCTTTTTATTTTACACAACATTGAGTCATTTCTCACTCCACCACCTTCACTAAGGGCGGATATAGTAACTACTACGGCTACAATGAGCAAAACTATACCATACCAAAAAGTAAAAAACGAGCCCCTGCCACAGATTTTGGTATACTTGATTATATGTCAGACTTACTTAGTACCATCCTCTGTGCAACCTCAACTCGTGCTGATGGCAACATGTCATTTCTTATTGGTGCAACGCAGAACTCTCTAGGGAATAGAAAGCAGTTTCTGTTGAATATGGGTGTTGATTTTCAAAATCACATAAGCATGAAATGTGACCACGGTGCAAAAATCGCTGTGGTGACCAGTGACACTATCGGGATTGGGGCGACCACGCAAGAAGACATGATTCTGGCTGAAGTACTGGTCACGCAAGAAAAAGGCTTGGCACTTATGCTGCTGACTGCCGACTGTCTACCGGTCTCTTTCTATGACCCAGTAACTCTGACGATTGCTCTGGCCCACTTTAGCCGAGAAACAATCGCTAACCTACTTCCACAAAAAACCATTAGTTTTTTACAAGAGCAATTCGACATTGACCCAGCCAATCTTCTCATCCACGTTGGCCCCCACATTCACACCCGCTCGTACTCCTTCCCCTCTGGCAACAACACTATCCAATCTGAAATACTCCCTTTTACAAAAGAAGAACAAGAACATATTTTTGTCGACCTTTTTTCTGCCTGTAAGTACCAACTCACAAAATCAGGAGTACCGCTTGAGAACACTACCGTATCAGGAATAAATACTGCCACCTCATTTGATTACTTCTCTCACTACGCCAGTAGAACGCAAAACGCCCTAGAGGGACGTATGTCCACTGTTCTTATGTTGCGCTAGTTACAGCGTAAGCATCCACCGTTCTAGAGCGATATCGGTATCGACTTTTCCTAAGTGACCATCGTGGTAGACCGTAAGTAAGCTTTTTGAGAGCGTTTCAAGTTCTCCGTCTTTAAAGATGGACAGTGCTCGCTTGGCTTTGTTGTATGAAAAGTCTTTCATGCCGGCTTCTTTTGCGTTGTTGGTAGCTTTCGCTAAACGCATGCTTTTAAGTTGCCACCAGAGTGTCCCTATAATTGCTTCCGTCTTTAGACCTGTATGTCTTGCATCTTGCAACTGGAGCCAGAGGGTTTTTTTATCTTTTCTAGCAAGTGAGTCTGCCATACTAAACACATTAAAGAGTTCAGTTGCGACCGCCTTGTACTCCTCCATTGTTTCTGCGTGTTTCTGGAACTTCTTTTTTTGGGGCGCTAGTAGTGCGCCCTCAATAACTACAAACGTATTATCAGACGACGCGAATGCTTCAAGATTCTCAATGAGAGCATCATACATTTCAGTTTTACCTGACAGAGTGTCGATGATATAGAGCGTCTTCTCTCCAAACAATGAGACCGCGCCTACAATGTCCGAGAACACTCCTTCCACATAATTCTCAACCTCAATGTGCTCCACCTTCATCCCTTTCTTCTCCTCAGCCGCAGTAAAGTCATGTGCCTTCTGTCGCACAGTAATAGTATCGTTTCCATAAAAGAGATGTAGCATGCATACATTTTACACGAATTCCCCTAAAACACCGAAACTGAGATAGGTCGGTCCTAGCTCTATTTTCTACAAAACTCTAATTCTTTTCAAAGACGTTTAAAAACGAGATGAAGTACGAAGTAGGTAAAAAAAAGAAAGCTAAGGCGTACTTTCTGGTACGGCGAAGCTTTCTTTTTGAAACCTACTGCAGTTGCTTTTCTACTTTAGTAGTCTGTCCAAAGACGTGGAGAAATAAGATGAGAGACGAAGTAGGTGAGAAAATTATAGTGAGGCGTACTTTGGGTACGGTGTGAGAAAGCCTGGGAGGCTTTTGCAAGAGGTTGACTAGTTTTTTGAAGAATGAGAAATACTGACAACCTGAACAGCTTCTGTAAGAAGGTATAATTTTTGAAGCGTACTGAAGTATATCGCTTATTTCTCCACGTCTTTTAGTTCGGCCCAGTTGGGTCCGATGGCCACATCAACCAAAATCGGCACCCCACTGTCATCAACCCCTTCAAGCACTCCTTCCATAATCTTCTGCAGCTGTTGCACTTCTTCAGCTACATCTTCATTCTTTATTTCAAAAATAAGTTCGTCGTGTACCTGCATGAGCATATGGATAGATTCCTGTCGTTTGCCCTGTTTGATGTAGGCGTATACGTCATTCATCGCAATACGCATGACGTCAGCTGCGGTACCTTGCACTGGTGCGTTAATTGCCATCCGTTCAGCTTGAGCGCGGATGAACGGTGCACTTGATTGAATTCCTGGGAAGTGACGGCGTCGTCCAAAGAGAGTCTGAGTGTATCCTTCAAGGCGCGCGTAGCCTTTGGTCTCTTCTAGGTACTCTGCAAGGCGCGTAAAGGTATTGAAGTAGGCATTGAGAAACTCTTGGGCTTCTTCCTTGGTCGTCCCCTCCCCCAGGTTTGCCCGCAATGCATTTACGCCCATGCCATAGAGAATACCGAAGTTAATAACTTTGGCTTTTCGTCGCATGTCGCTGGTGACTGCATCTGTGGACACCCCAAACACTCGTGATGCCACTCCCGCGTGCACGTCTTCTCCATTTTTAAATATCTCCACCATTTTTTCATCTTTAGACAAAATGGCTGCAATACGTAACTCAATTTGCGAATAATCAATAGACACAAACGTGTACCCCGTGTCTGCCACAAACGCTTTGCGAATTGCCTTACTTTCTTCTGTGCGTACGGGGATGTTCTGCAGGTTCGGGTCACGCGAAGCCATACGCCCCGTAACTGTCCCTGTCTGCAAGAGGGTTGACCGCAATCGTCCATCCTTGCTCACCATTTCTGGTAAGTTGTCGATGTAGGTTGATACCAGTTTTTTTAGTTCACGGTATCGAAGAATATGCGGAATGATTGGATGTTCGTCGCGCATTTTCTCCAGTTCACTTTCTTTGGTAGACCGTTGTCCGCCAGCAGTTTTCTTCTGACTCTTTGGTTTTAGTTGCAGGGTATCAAACAGCACATCCCCTACTTGCTTTGGGGAATTGATATTGAACTCAAACGTGGCATGCTGATAAATACTCTTTTCCAGAGCAGTCAGTTCGGTATGCATCTTGGTTGAAAGGGTTTTTAGATAAGTTGTGTCGAGCACCACTCCTGTCTGGTTGAGTTCTGCTACTACCTCCATAAGTGGTAACTCAATGTCTTCATACACCCGTTCCATGTTTCTGTCTTTTATTTTTGCGTGCAGCTTCTCTTGAATCTCAGTGAATGTCACCGTCTCAAAGTAGGTACGGCCATAGTCGATAATATCGTCATAGACTGCATTGGTCCGATCACTCTCCAGTAGCCACAGCATAATGCCGGCTTTTTGTACTTCAATGTCGGCCACCCCACTATCAGACTGGTCAGGAGTTATCTCTTCGGCAAGTTCAAAGGTGTTTCGAATTCGGGCAGCTAAGGTTCTAAAGCCAAGCTCAGTAAAGAGCTCAAGAATTGCATCGGTGTCAGCCGCTTGTTTCCAGTGCATAGTCGGAAGTTCATAGGTAACCGGTACATCAGTACGAATGGTTGCAAGCATCTTCGAGAACTGAGCTTCCTCTTCGTACTCCTTAAGCAGACCTATTACTCGTGGCTTGATACCAGCATCTAGAAATGGCTGTTCGTCTTTTTTAAGCTTGGTATAGATTGCATCAATAGAGCCAAATGTCGTAATGAGAGTTGTCGCCCCTTTTTCACCAATACCAGGGATACCAGGGATATTGTCAGACGCATCACCGCGAATACCCTTATAGTCAGGCACCAGGTTTGGACCAAACCCGAACCGGTCTTTTACCGCCTGCTCGTCATACATAATCGTATCTTTAATACCCTTACGCATGGTGTACACCTGCACCCGCTTTTTATCTACGCACTGCAGTGTATCCATATCACCTGAGGCAATAATAATTTGAATGTCTTTGTTATCTTTAAGTTGCTCTGGGATTGTCCCTAGTAAATCATCGGCCTCAAACCCAACTTTTTCATAGATAGGAATATTGAACGCTTCAAAAATATCTCGTGAACGGATAATTTGCTTTATTAGTTCGTCATCAGTTTTCTTTCGGCCTCCTTTGTAGTCTTTATACGCATCGTGTCGGTAGGTAGGTTCAGGCAAGTCGTAACAGGCAGCGATGTAGTCTGGCTTTAAATCTTCAGCAATCTTCAGCAAAATAGCAATGACTCCATAGAGGGCACCAGTTGGTTCACCGGTGGTAGAGGTAAAGTCAGGCAACGCATGATACGCCCGATGTAGAATTGCGTGAGCATCAAGTAGTACGAGAGTTTTCTGTTTGGACTCTTTTTTAGTATTAGTTGTTGGCATATTCAATAGTTATAATTCGTTTTTCGCCATCAAGCGCAAAACGGATATGAATAGTATCTTCTGGTAAGAGTGACCCAATGTTCTCTGCCCATTCAATACACATAATAGTACCTTTTTCACCCAACAACTCGTCAAACCCCAAGACACGCATCTCGTCAATTTCTTCAATCCGGTACGCATCAATATGCACCAGTTTTTCAAATGGCTGACCTGTAAGATCATAGCTTTTCATAATGACAAACGTTGGACTGGTAACTACTTCCTGTACACCAAGTATTCTAGCAAATGTTTGTGTGAAGGTGGTTTTCCCTGCCCCTAAGTCTCCATGCAATGCACACACTACTGCAGCTTCATTTTCTTGAGCTTGTGCGATGTCTACTACCCTTTGTGCAATAGCTTCTAATTCTGAAACCTCCGTAATAACCATCTTTTCCATAATGAAAACATTGTAGCATTTGTGCAGCAGCTTCGCTTCAACACACATTAAAGGCCCGTAACTGTCGTACGGGCCTGCAGATTTTTCTTTTATCGGCAATACTTTTTTCGCAGCATTGGAGATTTGTATAGGCACTTGCGCTGTACCGGCCTTTGGTACTCCCAGCGACGGAGGTGGTCAATTTCCAAGTACATCGCCCGACTGAACGGTGTACGCTTGTTGATATCGGGTTGATACACAAACGTAATGATTGTTGGCGCTGGCAATCTCCAATACCATGAAGGCATAGTCAACCCAATGTCAACAATCCCTTTTGGCGTGTCGATTGTTTGTTTTCGACATGAGTAGTCTTCACCGGTAGCAGCCTTCATCTTGTTTTGGTGTGGACGGCATTTTTGGGTACCAAGATCACCAAGAGCGAACTGCACCTCAGACTGAGATTCTGCACGTTCCCATGTTTCTTCATATGGAATTGCGCTTGACCCTCTTTGTTCAAAAGGGACCGCTGGGTTTTTAGCGCACCCACTGAGGCCCAAAACTAACGTAAATAATACGAAGAACGTTTTCACAACTATCTCCTTTCGAGATTTATGTTTCTTTATTTGAAGTAAAACTACCATAGTTTATCCATTTGTCAATCTACCACACCCTACCCTGATTGTGTCCATGGGAAAATGCTTCGCATTTTCCCATGGACACCTGCTACAATAGAGACATTATGGCGCATTTTGATGACACATTTGATGACGAACGAATGGACCTTATTCGTCGTAAGGAGGAAGATCACCTTATTAAGGATTTGGCTGTGCAATATGGTCATCAGTTTGTGGACTTGCGTGGAATAACGCTCAACCCAGACGCCATCAAGCTCCTGCCAGAGGAGGAAGCCAAAGCGGGTAACATGATCATTTTTGAAACAGTCCGTAAACGTATTTCGGTTGCTATTCGTAATCCTAATAATGAAAATACGAAGAAATCAATTGAGGCGCTCAAAGCCCGTGGCTTTGAACCAACCATCTACATGACCTCAACCACGAGTCTTGTGCACGGCTGGGAACGGTATCATGACCAAAAAAATACCACTGCGGTAAAGCAGGGAGTGCTCGACATCGACACTGACAATATCGCTGCACAAATAAAATCCTTTAAAACTCCAGAAGATGTCGCTGCTCACATTCTTGACATCCGAACACTCAACAACACGCGCCGGATTTCGGAAACACTGGAAACAATGTTCGCTGGTGCAATTGGGCTGCATGCGAGCGATATTCACATTGAACCAGAGGAAGGAGGTATCCGTCTACGATACCGACTTGATGGTGTCTTGCGCGACATTATTGATGTAGAACGAAAGCTGTATGAACGGATTATATCTCGATTAAAGCTGTTGTCTGGAATGATTTTAAACATCCGTGACGAAGCCCAAGATGGACGTTTTACGTTTACCCTGATCGACAAAGACGTTGAGGTTCGTTCCTCGATTATTCCAGGAGCGTCTGGTGAATCTATGGTGATGCGACTACTGGACCCGACAGTTGCCAGCTTTACCCTGGAAAAGCTAGATCTCAATGCAATCCTGCACAAAGTTCTCCTAGAAGAACTACTACGACCAAACGGAATGATTGTAACTACTGGTCCAACCGGGTCCGGTAAGACTACTGCGCTCTATGCGTTCCTGCGTAAGGTACATAAGCCTGGTATTAAAATCATTACCATTGAAAACCCGGTTGAGTATAAACTTGATGATATCGTGCAGACCCAAGTAAGTGACGATTATACGTTTGAGTCAGGCCTACGTGCAATACTCCGGCAAGACCCTGACGTCATTATGGTTGGAGAGATTCGGGATCGAGAAGTGGCTGAAACTGCTATCCATGCAGCCCAGACAGGACACTTGGTATTTTCAACCCTCCATACCAATAGTGCAGTCGGTGCCTTCCCTCGATTGATTGACCTGGGAGTTGATTACCGAATGATTGGGAGCTCAGTGAACTTAATCTTAGGACAACGATTAGTACGTGTGCTTTGTACGCATTGCAAGCAGCCACACCCACTCACAGACGCTGAACGAAAAATAATCACAACGGTCCTAGCAACGCACCCTGCCCCACCAGTACTTACAAAGGAATCTGTACTCTATGACGCTGAAGGTTGTGACCACTGTAATCACACAGGCTTCAAGGGGCGACAAGGAGTGTTTGAAGCAGTGCGCGTAGATGCAGCTGTAGAAGAGGCAGTGATTCGTGACCCCCGAGAGAACATTATTCTCGAAGCCGCCAAGGCACAAGGTATCCCCTCAATGGCGGAAGATGGCATTGAAAAAGTACTCTCTGGCACCACCTCACTTGCTGAGCTACAGCGTGTGGTTGACCTTTCATCTGGAAGACATACCCTTACTACAGAAGATAGCGCAGCTAGTGCGGACGACTTCCTGTCACACGTTGTATAGTTAGACCACATTGAGCACCTCAGAAACAAAAAAACTACTCGGTCAAGAGTAGTTTTTTTGTTCTTATGATATCCTTAAAAATAAGCAGCGAAGATACACATCAGGTAGCTTGCATAAGAAATTGTTCCAGTAGATAATCCTCCAAGCAGAACTTCCGGAAAGAAGAGATTTCAAAACTAAGAGGTAGCGCAGCACTCTCACTCGATGGTGAGCGCCACACTATACTCGCAATGAAACCTTTTATTGTTTAGAGGATTATACACTTGAACACAATATAAGACCGCACACGTTTGTGGGTTTTTTATTTGCATTTTTTTGTGGAGAGCTGCATCTCTGTGATGCGGGAACGTATTAATGAATATATTAGCACAGTTGATACTTTTGTCAAGTGTTTACAGAGTGTCACAACTGTTGCGAACCAAAATAGTACTATGGACCTGACTGGAGGACAGCTGCGTCATGTCGCAAGTATGCGAATACACCTTTTCCAGCTACAATAGGGGGACTATGAGTGACTCAGAAAAAACTACCACCTTCACTCGAGACGGTGCAGGAAACCTCGACCAGACACTTCGCCCCAATACATGGGAGGAGTATGTGGGGCAAACAAAAACCAAGGAGAACCTGCGTATCCTGCTTACTGCAGCGCGCGAACGTGGTCACGCTGCTGAACACATTCTTTTGTATGGACCTCCGGGTCTAGGGAAGACTACGTTGGCACACCTTATCTCGAAGACACTGGGTACTAACATGCGTACCACGTCAGGACCTGCCATCGAGCGGGTTGGTGACCTGGCAGCCATCCTTACTAACCTCTCCCCTGGAGATGTTCTCTTTATCGATGAGATTCACCGTCTTTCTAAAAGCATTGAAGAAGTCCTCTACCCCGCTATGGAGTCGGGGGTATTAGACATCATCATTGGGAAAGGACCTTCCGCGCGAACAGTACAGCTCGAGCTCCCTCCCTTTACACTCGTATCGGCTACTACACGTATCTCACTTCTGTCTGCCCCCCTTCGTTCTCGGTTCTCTGGTGGGACGTTCCGCCTTGAGTTTTATAAAGATTCTGAGATAGCACAAATTCTTAAACGGTCTGCTGAGCTGTTAGGTATTGCTACGTCAGAAACAATCATGAACAATATCGCACAGCGATGTCGGGCAACTCCTCGTACCGCAAATTATCTTCTCAAGCGATGCCGTGACCTCGCTCAACTAGAAAAAGGTGAACTTACCACCGACATCGTCGACCGCACCTTTGAGCTACTTGAAGTAGACACACTTGGACTAGGTAGCCCTGACCGAGAAGTACTTAAGGCAATCATCCATAAGTTTAATGGTGGTCCAGTGGGACTAAACACCATCGCAGCCGCAACTGGTGAAGAGCAATCAACTATTGAGGATGTGATTGAACCCTACCTCATCCGCCAAGGCCTGCTTGAGCGAACTCCCCGAGGGCGTATTGCTAGCGCTACGGCGTATAGTCATATTGAAAACCTGATGCTGTAGCCCTACTTGCGAAAATTTCTCTAATCTCATACACTTCAACTATTACCCTAGTCTCTTATATATATGTCAGGACACAATAAATGGTCGAAAATTAACTGAGATAGCGAGCATAGCGACTATATCGAATTTATGTCCCAATTTTTTCTCTCATTGAGAAAATTGCTGGACAAAACATAAGTGTTTTCTTTTTGACCTTTTGGTATGATGAAGTAAATCACTTACAAGAAAGTAATCAGGATAAATAATTATGAGTGGACACAACAAATGGTCAAAAATAAAACATAAAAAAGGAGCGACTGATGCAGCGAGAAGTAAGGTGTTTAGCAAACACTCAATGCTTATTGCTATGGAGTCACGCGGGGCAAATGGTGATGTCACTTCCCCCCAGCTAGCGGCGGCAATCGTGCGAGCAAAGAAAGACTCGATGCCAAAAGAAAATATTGAGCGAGCGGTCGCCAAAGGTTCAGGAACTGACGGAACTGTCCTTGAAGAAATTATGTTTGAAGGATTTGGACCAAGTGGTGTGGCGTTCCTTATCCAAACAGTCACTGACAACAACAACCGTACTGCACCATTGATTCGCAACGTGTTTAGCAAAGCAGGATTTGCCCTTGGTTCTCCCGGTTCAGCTGCGTGGGCGTTTACCAAAACAGCAGACGGCTATACCCCAAATACTCCAATGGAGCTTGACGATGAAGCAGGTGAGAAGCTAGCCGGGTTTATTGAGAAGTTGGAGGAGGAAGATGATGTAATCAACGTCTACACAACAGCCGACACAGAAGAATAAAATGAGCGAACTGCTGCGTTGAGCTGCAAAAAATAATTCTCGTCGTACCAACAAGTACGCCTCACATTATTTTTCTTACTCGCCTTGCATTTCATCTCATTGTATTCTTCTGAATATTTAAGTAGGTTGAGAAAAAGACTGATTGGTACTTTGTATCTATTGGTCTTTTTCTTGGTATACTTTGGGCATTATGAAAGTACTGGCAGTAGACCCTGGATATGATCGGCTTGGGGTGGCGGTTATTCAGAAGCAGGATGGAAAAGAAGTGTTGATGTACTCAAGTTGTGTTGAGACCGACAAGAAAGCTGAACTCAACGACCGACTGCACGCTCTTGGTGTTGCGTTCCAAAAACTGTTAGACGAATACTCCCCTGACGCAGTCGGTATTGAAACTCTGTTCTTTAATAAGAATGTAAAAACTGCCATAGGGGTTGCACAGGCTCGGGGTATCATTATTTACCTCGCAAAAAATGCTGGGTGTGCGGTGTATGAGCATGGTCCACAAGAAATAAAAGTTGCCGTGACAGGCTACGGTAAGAGTGATAAAAGTGCCGTAACTGAGATGGTTAAGCGTTTAGTTATCAATGTTCCTGACACAGCGCTTGATGACGAATATGATGCAATTGCTGTTGGGATTACAACCCTTGCACACTATCGATAAATTGATACAATCTTCATTCAAAAGCTCCAACACATGGGGTTGCACATCAGCAAAAATTTTGATAAAAAATAGTACTAGCATTATCGTAATCAACACATATGATTTTTTTAACTACACCACCTGAGGAAGAAGACACAACCAACGAGGAACCTGATGATTCTGACGTAAGTGTTGATGATTCTGTATTAGACGAACTATCTAAGGAAGAGGATGAGGCAGAAGACGAGAAAGAAGAAAAGACCGGAGAAGAGAAAGAAGGATTTGGTGCAATTGATGAAGAAGCTGAAATAAAGAAAGCAGAACGAGCTGAAAACGGAGAAGAGGAAGAAGATGACGAAAGTGAGGAAGACGCAGACGACACCGACTACGACAGTTTTGACGACGTAGACGAGATGTAATAGTAAAAAACTGCCTGAGGGCAGTTTTTTACTATTACATTTTAGTGGTACTTAAGAAATCTCAACCAAACTGACGTTTTTCTTCCCTCTCTTAAGAAGAGCCAGTACACCTGACCCCTCTTTAGTTAAGACTGTATCTACTGCTTCAGTCCTCTCACTGTTTACCTGCACAGCACCACCCTCGATAAACGTTCGTGCCTCACGATTACTAGTTGCAAGCCCTGACTCCACCAGAGCATCAACCAACGTAGTGTTGTCAGTAATTTTTGTCAGTGGTGCATTTTCTTTTAAGATACTAATTTCACTCTCAGACAAATCTTTTAGCATCACTTCACCAAAAAGAGATAACGACACCCGTTCAACGGCTTGCGCAACTTCTGGAGTATGAACAAAACTAGTCACCTCCTGAGCAAGTCGCTTTTGCGCATTTCGTGCTCCAGGATTTTCTCCATGTTCTTTCTCCAGCTCAGCAACCTCTTCAAGAGCAAGAAATGTAAAGAGCTTTAGATAGTCAACTACATTCTCATCTGAAGTATTGAGCCAAAATTGATAAAAGGCATACGGTGAAGTTTTTTCTGATGCTAACCAAACAGCATTACCTTCACTTTTACCAAACTTTTTACCTGTAGCTTTATCTGTAACAAGCGGGACTGTAACAGCATGGACTGACTTCTGCTCCTTTCTTCGTATCAAATCTACCCCAGAAACAATATTCCCCCACTGATCTGAACCACCTACCTGTAAATCACATCCGTACTTTTTATGTAGTGTTAAATAAT
>Ga0222662_1001389_pt1 | contig 11805 bp, 6 predicted proteins | sample AntAcemetagen600_FD_179821 | JGI IMG/M metagenome (GOLD analysis project Ga0222662, IMG submission 179821) | Saline water microbial communities from Ace Lake, Antarctica - #600 | ecosystem: Environmental > Aquatic > Non-marine Saline and Alkaline > Saline | place: Antarctica: Ace Lake | collected...
CAGAGGACGATCCTGGTGAGAAGGGGGACGAGGTGAAGGGCGGCGACTCGGCTGAATCCCATGGATAAACTCCATCAACAGTGGCAGGGGGCCCGGCCGAAGCCGGGGATAGTTTCGCGAAGGTGCTTGAATCAACTTCATCGGGCCGAGGAAGACGTCTCGGCCTGTTCGATCTCTCTATAGGATACGTTCCCAAGCGGGCGTGGCGGAACTGGCAGACGCGCGGGATTTAGGTTCCCGTGGGGTAAAACCCGTGCAGGTTCGATTCCTGTCGCCCGCATTCATCTTTCTTCCCATTGCCGGGAGCCCCATGTCCACCCCTCGTGATCCTCGCTCCTCACCGAAATCAACTCTGCCTCTTGAGGCCACCGAAGGTTGGAATCCCGGCGTTTGGCGGTCCTTGCCGACCACGCAGCAGCCGGTGTACTCGGATCCAGCGGCCTTGGCCGCCGCGGTCGCCAGCCTGCGGAGTCTTCCGCCGCTCGTGACGAGTTGGGAGATCGACCGGCTCAGGAATCAGGTGGCGGAGGCCGCCGAGGGGCAGCGTTTCCTCCTGCAGGGTGGTGATTGTGCGGAGCGATTCGACGAATGTGCCTCGGCGCCGATTGCCGCTCGATTGAAGATCCTTCTTCAGATGAGTCTCGTGCTCGCCCATGGCGGTCGACGTCGAGTGATCCGGGTCGGGCGATTTGCGGGGCAATACGCCAAGCCTCGATCGACCTCGACCGAAAGCAGAGACGGCGTCGAACTTCCGAGTTACCGAGGTGACAACATCAACGCCTCGGCGTTCGGTGCGAGCGAGCGGGCACCGGATCCGGCCCGTCTCGTTGAAGGGCACTCCAGATCGGCATTGACGCTTAATTTCATCAGATCGCTCATCGATGGTGGTTTTGCCGACCTGCACCATCCGGAGTATTGGGATCTCGACTTCGCCAGTCATTCTCCTCGCGGCGGTGAGTATCAGGCGATGGTGGAGGCGATTGGCGAAGCCTTGCGATTCATGGAATCGCTGGCGGGGAAACAACTGGGCGAAATGTCTCAGGTCGATTTCTTCACCAGTCATGAGGCGCTGGTTCTGGAATACGAAGAGGCCTTGACGAGGCAGGTGCCGCATCGCCCCGGTTGGTGGAATCTTTCGACGCACTTTCCTTGGATCGGGCTGCGGACCGCGGACCCGGACGGCGGCCATGTCGCCTACTTCAGTGGCATTCAGAATCCAATCGGTGTCAAAATCGGACCCGGTATGTCGGTCGAGCACGTCTTAACGCTGGTCGAACGACTTGATCCTCATCGATCGCCGGGACGGCTGACCCTCATTCACCGATTCGGTCATGAGGGCATCGCGGACGGCCTACCGCCGATTCTCCGCGCGGTCGCGGAGACGGGTCGAAAGCCGCTCTGGGTCTGTGATCCGATGCATGGGAATACCCGCAACGTGGTGCCGGAGTCAGGACCGATGGCGGGCGAGAATGTGAAGACGAGATCGTTCGACGACATTCTCCAAGAGCTCGAACTGGCCTTCGAAATTCACCTGGAATGCGGTTCCCGGCTCGGTGGCGTCCATTTTGAACTGACCGGTGAGAATGTCATCGAATGTACCGGAGGGGCCCGGGGGCTCAGCGATACCGATCTCGGCCACGGATATCGCTCGCAGGTCGATCCAAGGTTGAACTATGAGCAGGCCCTTGAGATGGCCATGCGGATCGCCCGCCGGATGCGTGACGCCGGGGTCTGAATTCGTCACTTGGACTGAACGGCGGACTCGGCTGGTTCGGATACAATCCGCGGCCCCATGACGACCAGCGACCGACGTGTTGTACTTTCTGGCCTCGGGCCGATCACCGCCGCCGGTGTCGGAATCGAGAGTCTCTGGAAGGCCGCCTGTGAAGGTGCCTCCGCGATCTCTCGCATCGAGCGTTTTGATGCGACGGGCTTTCGGAGTCAGCACGCGGGGACGCTGGCCGCGGATGCCTTCAAGGTTCGCGATTCAGTCCCCAAGTCCTATCGCAAAGCAACGAAAGTAATGGCCCGCGACATCGAGCTCGCAGTGGGTGCGGCCGCCGCGGCAATTGCCGATGCGGGACTCCTGACGAAGCCAGACGAGCCGGTCGACGGCCCGACCATTCCCTCGAATCGCATGGGTTGCCACATCGGGGCGGGATTGATTGCCGCCGATGTCGATGAGTTGACCCTCGCCCTCAGGAAGTCCGTGGATGCGGATGGCCAATTCGACTACGGGCTCTGGGGTTCGCAGGGGATGGGGCATCTGACACCGCTCTGGCTGCTCAAGTACCTCCCGAACATGCTGGCCTGTCACGTCACGATCATTCACGACTGTCAGGGGCCAAGTAACACCATTACCTGCGCGGAGTCGAGTGCCACGCTCTCGATCGGCGAATCGATGCGGGCGATCCAACGAGGTGGTGCGGACGCCTGCCTCTCGGGCGGTTGCGATTCGAAAGTGAATCCGATGGCCTTGCTGCGTCAGCAGTTTGCCGGACGGATCGCAGGAACTTCCGACGACGATTCAGCGTTGAAGGCGATTCGGCCGTTCGCCGATGATGCGGATGGCACGCTGGTCGGCGAAGGCGGCGGCATTCTGGTGGTCGAGGCACTTGAGTCCGTCCGGAAGCGGGGCGGGCGTATCTACGCAGAGATCTCCGGGTTCGGCGCGGCACAGTCTTCCTGCCCGGATACGGTCGGCGCCCGATTCGCAGAGGACGACCCTGGCGTTGCCCATGCCATCGAGACGGCGATTCGAAATGCCGATCTTCAGCCGGCGGACATCGATGCGATCGTGCCCTTCGGGAGCGGTATTCGGGCGATGGACGACGCCGATCGACGGGCGATGGGTCTGGTCTTTGGTGACCGCCTGCCCACGATTCCGCTGATGCTTCCGATTCCATTCTTTGGTTGCTGCGGTGCGGGGACCGGTGCGATTGCGATCTCCATGGCCGCGAAAGCGATCGAATCTCAACGGTTGCCAGCTCGGGTGAACAACGGCGAAACCGACGGGCTTGATGCGGCGGCGACACCATCCAGAGAGGCCGATCTCAATGCCGTGGTGGTCTTTACCACCAGCCTGGGCGGGCAGACGGCGGCCGTCGTGCTCACTCGCGTTGCGGAGGACGAGTCTTGAGTCAGCGATCCGACGACCAGCGTGTGGTGATCACCGGCATGGGCTGGGTGACGCCGCTTGGCCATGATCTCGACACCGTCTGGAAGCAGTTGATGGCGTCGGGGAGCGGGATGGCCCCAATCACTCGCTTCGATGCGTCGACGTTTCCGACCAAGTTTGCCGCGGAGGTCCGCGACTTTGACGTCAATCAGTTCGTGGACGATCCGTCCGTGCACGCACATGCCGGGCCCAACACGCAGTTTGCGCTCGGGGCCGCTCGGCAGGCCTGGACCCAGGCGGGTCTCACCCCTGGGTCATTCGATCCACTTCGGGCGGGCATGTATCTCGGCGCGGGTGAGGGCGTCCTTGACTTCGACAACTACGTGGCGGTGAACCTCTCGGGTTGGAATGAGGAGTCTCGACGGGTCGACGGTGTCCCTTGGGTCAAGAAAGCCCTTGAGATGATGGAAGCGGTCAACGAGATTGAGCAAGAGCCGAATATGCCGCTCGCGCATCTCGGTCGCGAATTCGGACTCCGAGGTCCCGCGTACAACTGCCTCACCGCCTGTGCCGCCAGTACCCAGGCGATCGGCGAGGCCACCGACATTCTCCGACGTGGCGACGCAGACATGATGCTCTCGGGTGGTACGCACACCATGATCCATCCGTTGGGGGTCACCGGATTCAACCGTCTGACCGCCCTGTCAGAACACGATGGTGATCCGACGGAGGCATCGAAACCATTCGATCGGACCCGAGGTGGATTCGTGATGGGCGAAGGGTCCGGGATGGTCATTCTCGAGACGCTGAAGCACGCGAAGGCGCGAGGTGCCACGCCGTTGGTCGAAGTGCGGGGCTACGGCTCGAGTTGCGATGCGTATCGAATCACCGACATCCAGCCGGATGGCCGAGGCGCCGCCGATGCGATGCACCAGGCACTGACGCAAGCCGGTATCGATCCCCACACCGTGGGCCCGGACGGCCGACCGGCCGTTCACTACATCTCAGCCCACGGTACTGGGACCAAGGAAAATGACTCGATTGAGACTCGGGCGATCAAGCGGGTCTTCGGTGATCTCGCGCCGGCGATCCCCATGAGTTCGATCAAGAGCATGATGGGTCACCTGATCGCCGCGGCGGGCGCTGTGGAGTTGATCACCAGTGCCATGGCGATCCGGCATGGCATGATTCCACCGACGCGAAATCTGCACCATCCAGATCCCGACTTGGATCTCGACTACGTTCCGAACGACGCGCGAGTCGCCACGGTGGATGTCGCGCTCTCAAACAACTTCGGCTTCGGCGGTCAGAACGACACCTTGGTGATTTCTAGGTTCGAGGACTGACCGGCGGTGGAACGCACCCGGCCAGATGGACGACGCTGGACGTTTCGCCGCATCCTTTTCTTAGGCCTTTTCGCGTTGGTGTTGATCGTCGGCGTCGCCTTGGCCGGACCATTGTGGTGGCGGTTCGCGTCCGACGGCGATGGATACGAACAGCAGGGCTTCGATATTGAACAAATGGTGGCGAGTCGCCTGACGCGAGTCCGCGAGTCCGAGGCGGCGTGGGGCTTCGTGATTGAGGACGGCAGCGTCAACCTCTGGCTGGCGACCCGGCTGGTGGCTTGGCTCGAACATGATGGTGATTTGACGTTGCCCGAAGGTTGGACGTCGCCGCAGGTCCGGTTTGGATCAGACTTGATTCAGATCGGGGTCCGTTCCCCATTCTCTTTGATCGTGGTCATCGACTTTCGACCGCGGATCAGAGATGAGTCGGTGGTCTTCGAACTGGTTGGAACCTCGATCGGCTCGGTCCCGGTACCACTGGCGATTGGGGCATCGATGGTCCCCGCGTTCGGTCCGGGCGATGGTGATGGCGGTGAAGGCGAGGCGTCGATGGATCGTCTCTCGGTCCCACGGCTCATCAAACTCGCCGATGGGCGTCGCGTGTGGATCGAGGACGTCGAGGTGGGTTCCGGCGAGTTGGGACTTCGGTTCCGCACCCTCCGTTGAGGCTTCAAGAGCAGGTCGCGGCCCCGAAAAGCGACCGTTCTTCCCGAATGATTCGGTCAGACGACGCGATCCAAGGCGTTGAGGGATGATGTCCATCGTCGATGGCGTGCCGTCGCCACTGCTCAGCGCACCTCCGATCGAGAGAGTCTTCCGATGACCGAGCCGTTACCCCCGATACCGCTGGGCACCAGCGATCCGCTCCGCGTTGCCGCGCGGCGGCTGCTCGACCGAACACCAGATGAGCTGGGCGAGATCGATCTGTCGCGACTTCTGGTCGTCATGCCTGGCGGGCGTGCCGGGCGTCAACTCTTGATTGCCCTCGATGAAGAGGCGACGGGTTTGGGATTGCGTTTCGTTCCACCGCGGATCGTGACCCCGAGTGAGCTCGTTTTCACACTTCGCGGCCTCCCGGACATCCCGGTGGTCGAAGCAGTCGCGGTACGGGCGGCGCTGGCGTCGATTCTCGATTCAGAAGATCCGGAAGTCGTCGGCGGGATCATCGCCACTGGCGCGGACCTCTTTGAACGGTGGTCGGTTGCCGAATCCATTCTGGCGGCGGACCGGTCCATCGCGGCCGCGGACGTCACGTGGTCGGCCTTGGCGGCGGTCGCTGAGACGATGGGTGGCGACTCTGAGCGATACCGTCGAATCGGAAGCGTCCTGGCGATGACCGACGCGAGGCTGACCGAGATCGGAAGTTGCAGCACGGAAATGGCGAAGCGGACCATGCTGGCGGCGGCGGTCGATGATGCCACCGCGCCAGAGGCGTTGATCGAAGAGGTCATCTTGCTCGGAGTGGTCGATCTTTCGAAACGTGACGAGATGGCGCTTCGCGGGGTGACCTGCCAATCCATGGTGATCGCAGATCAGGTGGCGGGTCGATTTGATTCGTTCGGAAGACTTGTGCCGGAGATGTGGATCAAAAATCCGCCGGTGATCCCACGGTCGTCGCTGCACATTGAGGACAAGCCGATCGACGAGGCGGAAGCCGCCGTGGAGATGGTCGCGTCATCCAGTGCCGCCACCTCGGGAACTCCGGAGATCGATGCCAGTTCTCTGGCGATCGTCGTCGCGGATGAGACCTCGGCAGAGTCGTTTCGACGCGAGTTCGAAGCCGCCGGAGTTCACGCCCACTTGGCCGGTGGCCGGCTCATCGGAAAGATGGCGATCGCGCGGACGCTCGGCGTGCTGGCAGACTTTCTGGAGCGCCGTGATTCCAACGCCTTTGGTCGCCTGCTCGGAGATTCAGCCTTCGCCGTCGCGGTCGATCGACGGTTGGTCGGAGGCAATGCGGCGTTGGCCTGGTCGTCTTGGACGGAGGGAAACATGCCCCGGCCGCTGGTCGCCGGTTGGCCCGGTGACCCTGCCGATACCCAGCATGAGCGAGATGCGGAGGTTCGGGATGTTCTGACGGCCGCCGATGCGGTGGTGACGGATCTGCTCGGGCCGCTGAACTCGACCACTCCGATGCCGCTTGGCGATGCCATGATCGCTATCTTGGACGTTCTGCGCGGGCTCGATGAGGAGTCGAAAGACGGTCTCTGGTCCGAAGACGTTCTCTCTAAGGTGCATGCCGCGGCGTGCGAACTCGCATCTCTACCGGCGGAGATCCAGCACGACGTGGTCGCGGCGGACGGTCTTCGTCTGCTTCTGGAGGCGATTGTTCGAGTTCGGGTGCCTGATCCACCGGAGGCGGGGGTGATCGAGACGATCGGTTGGCTCGAGGCACCGTTTGATCCAGCGGCCAAGGTGATTGTCACCGGGTGTCACGATGCGGTGCTCCCCGGCCGTCTGGTTGATCCGATCCTGCCCGATCGTTTGCGATCGGCAGCCGGAATCGAAGATGAACGACGGCGGCATGCCCGGGACCTCTGGGTCTTGTCCACCATTCTCGGCCGTGATCCAGAGGCGAGGTTCCTGGTACCCCGCCGAGACGCGCGGGGAGAACCGCGGATTCCCTCACGCTTGATCTTTGGTGATCACGGGCCAGCGCTGGCGCGGCGGGTGGTCGAAGTCTTTGCGCCACCGCGGGTCCGAAACCGCGGCGCCAACGTGATCTCTCAATTCGGGCGCCCTCGGCCGGGCGCCATCGATGACGATTTCGAGACCCTCGATCGACTCTCCGTCACAGGCTTCAAGAACTACCTGGTTTCTCCATATCGATTCTGGCTTCAAACGATTCTCAGGCTCAGAGCGCCCGATCCGGTGGGCGCCGAGCTTGACGCCCGCCTCTTCGGCATCGCATTGCACGAGGCGGTTGAAGTATTTGGCCTTGAAGAGATTGAACGAACGGGTCGCGGTGAGCCGCATCGCACCGACCCTGATCTCATCCGAGACTGCTTGGTCACCGCGATGTCTGCGGGCCTCGATCGGCGCTGCGGTCCGCAGCGCGGTGCGGGGCTTCGCTTGCAGAATCGCATCCTCGAAGCAAGGCTCGAATATGTGGCGGCGCAACAGTCGCAATTGGCAGTGGACGGATGGCGGATTTACGCGGTCGAACAGAAGCTCGACGCGTTGCTGAATATTCCTGGTGATGCTCCAATGCGAGTGACGGGTCGGATTGATCGCATCGACCACCATCCTGACCTTGGATGGAGACTGATCGACTTCAAGTCTTCCGACTCGGGAACGTCACCGGACAAAGCCCATCGAAAAGGGGATCGGTGGATTGATCTGCAGTTACCTCTTTACCGTGGACTTCATGCGGCCCAACTCCCCGGGGCGCCCGACGCCGCGGACATCGCCACGGGGTACTTCCTGGTTGGAGCCGATCCGGCGAAGATCGGGTTCACGCCGTCGAAGCGAATTGACGAACTCCAAAAAGATGCGATGGACGCGGCGGTCCAAGTGGTTCGGGACATCCGGTTGGGTCACTTTGATCACCTCGGAGATCCGCCGTGGGAGGGTGATCCGATTGCACTGGTGCAGCGAAGTCAAACGCTCGGTGCGGACGACGAAGGAGGCGCGGACGAATGAGCACCGAGAACAACAGCGGCGAACTGGAATTCGTCCCTGATCCCGATCTTGTCTCTGAATCCTCCGACGCGGCAATGGGGCTTCGTCATCTACGCATCAAGGCCTCGGCAGGTACGGGAAAGACATTCCGCCTCGCCGGGCGATTTCTTGATCTGGTTGACCGTGGCGTTGATCCGACCACGATCCTCGCGACGACCTTCACCCGGGCTGCGGCGGGCGAGATTCGGGATCGAGTTTTCTGCGATGCCGCTCAACTGGTCTTGGACCAGGCCGGACGAGACAAAGCAATTCGCGATCGAAACTTCGCCCGCTCTTCGATGACCGATGGAGACGCGACGCGACTGCTCGAAGGCCTGATCACAGACTTGCCCGCGCTGCAGATCCGCACCCTGGACAGCGTCTTCGCCTCCATTGCCGCCGGGCTTGGGCCGGAGTCAGGGGTTCCGCATGCCGCGCGTCTCGTGGAAGCCGACGAGTCGGCGGATCTCTTACGTCGGGCGATCGATCACGCGATCGACGAGTCCGATGAAGAGACGATGCTGGCGACGCTGGAGACCCTCGGGCGGCGTGGGACCAAAGTCACCATCGTGCCGGTGGTGGAACGTGCGGTCGCCAATCTATTGACGTTGCATGAAGAGTCGACGACCGATGCTTGGACATGGGCCGCGCCGGAGCGGAATGAAAAGGCGATCTCCGCGATTCGCGATTGTCTCTTGGACGAAGCATTCCTGACGCCCTTCGGGAAACGAATCGGAAACCAACTCCGAAAGATTGGACATCTCACCACCGCCGTCCTTGAACACGACGGTGCGGGTTGGATCGAGATCGGCGGCGCCTCGCTCGTGAAGATCGCCATCTCCGGTGGCACGTACTACAACAAAGACCTTCCGCCGGCGGTGGTGGATATTCTCACGGAGCTTGGTCGCCACGCCGAAGCAGGAAATCTCCGCAACCTCTCGAAGCGCACCGCCTGCATCCACGAACTGCTCGTGCGAATCGGGCCGTGGCGAGCCGCGATCAAACGGCATCGTCGGCTCGCGGAGTTTGACGACTTCGCGAAGGCGCTTGATCCGCTCCGCGGTGGGGTGGGTGCAGGAGCACTGGAAGAACTTTGGTATCGGATCGATGCTCGGATTGAACATCTGCTGCTGGATGAGTTTCAAGATACCTCGGCGACGCAGTGGCGGGCCATGCGCCCGATCGCCGCGGAAATCGCCAGTGTGGCCGACGGGAGTCGCTCGCTCTTTGTGGTCGGCGACGTGAAACAATCGATCTACGGATGGCGGGGCGGTGATCCGCGAATCCTCCAACAACTGGAATCGATCACCAGTGAGGGCGAAGTGGAGTTCGTCGAGGAAACGCTGGAACGTTCGTATCGATCGAGCCCGGCAGTTATCGAACTGGTGAATGCCGTCTTCCGAGGCGTGGCCGAAAATCCGGCCATTCAGGTTCATTCTGAGGCCGCGGCGAAGTCTTTTGGAGATCTCTTTAAGACCCACGAAACCGAGCTCCGCGACCTGCCAGGATTCGCGGTGGTCGAGCGTCTCCCGCGGCCCGACGAGAGCGACGATAAAGACGCAATCCTTGCCCGATGCGCTGCGGAGGCGGCGTCACGACTGGTTGGGCGGCACGGGCTCGAGGAAGCGGACGGACGGCCCACCGTGGCGGTTCTGGTCCGCAGCAATAAACGCATCGGACCGATTGTTGAGGCGTTGCGAGCCTGTGGGATTCCCGCGACTGGTCGAGGTGGGGGCTCGCTGCTCGACGCCGAAGCATCGGTGGTCATGATTCAGGCGATGCGCCTGGCGGGCGATGCCAGAGATTCATTGGCGGCCGACGACATCGCACGGTCGCCATTGGGCGGGATCTTGCAGGTCCCGACGCCCGAGGCTCACCATCGACTCGACTCAGACGCCCGAGGACGTCTGGCTGATCGGTTGCGCCATCGGTTTGCAGAATCTGGCGTGGCCCCAGTGATCGACGATTGGCGTCGACAGCTCGAGCCGATGTTGACGGCCCGTGAGGTGGTTCGCTTGCGTCAGCTTGTGGAGTCGATTGAGTCGCTCGAAGCCGATCCATCGGTGCCGCGTGGTCCCGGCGAACTGGCTCGCATCGTCAGGACGTTGGCGGTGGAGGACCCAGGTGGTGATGGCGTGGTGGTGATGAACATTCACCAGTCCAAGGGGCTCGAATTCCGTGGGTTGGTGGTGACGGATCTCGCGGGGAAGCTCTGTCATCTGCCAGACATTGCCAGCGGAACACCGTCGAAGCCGACCCTGCCAGTCCCGGAAGTGTCGAGTTGGTATGCCGAAGCGGCTCGTCCCGCGGAAGTTGAGCGGGTCCATCAAGAGACCATCGATCGGGCGGTTCTGGAGTCGGTGTGTGGCCTGTACGTCGCATTGACCCGAGCGGCTCGAGATCTCGTGGTGCAAGTCCCTTCCTCCTCGATCAAGAAAGACGGGGAGGAGTCGCAGACCAGTCTCGGTTCCGCGGCGGGGATCGTTCGCGAAGCCTTGCAGATCGAAGCGCCGAGCGACGGGGACGATGCCACCGAAATGTCTGCGGTCGAAGTCTGGCGAGCGGGTGCCTCGACTTCAGTGGTCGAGGAAGTCACGGAGCGGATTGATCAGAAAATCGCGGAACGCCCGTTGATCAAGGTGGTGGAGCAGACGCAGCGGCGACGAGCGGTCTCGATGCGCCCGCCTTCCGCCCGTCACAAGGATCGAGGGCGATTCTTCAAGCGAGACGATCCTGGTGCCGCGGATCGGGGGATTGCCATCCACGCATGCTTCGAAGCCATCGAGTGGGCATCGGATCTGGATAAAATTGACGATGACGCGCTTGATGCGCGTATTCGCCGGGTGGTTCCGGGCCGGCCGTCTGCCTGGCGAACCGATCAGATCAAGACATTTAGATCCGCCTGCGGGATTCCGTCGGTCTTCGACGCGTTGTCGGGCCCCCAACCCGGACAGGTGGTCCGTCGAGAACGACGATTTGTGAGCGCTGGGCCGCAGGGTGTTCAGCAGGGGTCGATCGACCGGTTGATTCTCGAAACCGAACCGATCGCGGGTGGGGAGTCCTCACGCCGGGTGGTGGGGGCGAGAATCATCGACTTTAAGACCGATCGGGTCGATTCCGACTCGACGGCGGTATCTGAGGAGCTGCTGGCACGGCACCGCCTCCAACTGGAAGGCTATCGCACGGCGATCGCCCGGTCCTACGGCCTGGAGGCCGGCGTTATCTCTGCGGCGATGGTCGCGGTCGACGCCGGTCTGGTGGTCGAAGTTGCCAGCGAGGGATCAGGCTGAAAAGCCCCGGGAACCTCCTCAGATGGTCGAACCTCGGTCGCTGGCTCGGCCGCCGGGAGCCCCCGAGGTGGAGCTGCCGACCCAGAGATCAGCCATCCTTCCTAAGGATTCGGGCGTTCCACGCAAGCCGTTGAACCGTCCTCTTGATACCATCCGGAGCCGTTTTAGGCTGTCCTGCCACGCCCGGAATCCGATATGCCCTCGATCTCTATCAACGGCCAGTCTTTCGACTTTGAGCCCGGTGAGACCATCCTTCAGATCTCGCTTCGAAACGAAGTCGAGATTCCCCATTACTGCTACCACCCCGGTCTCTCGATCGCGGCCAACTGTCGTATTTGTCTGGCGGAAGTCTGGGCGCCGAATGCCCGCAACGACAACAAACTCGAACCAT
>Ga0222662_1001390_pt1 | contig 11801 bp, 19 predicted proteins | sample AntAcemetagen600_FD_179821 | JGI IMG/M metagenome (GOLD analysis project Ga0222662, IMG submission 179821) | Saline water microbial communities from Ace Lake, Antarctica - #600 | ecosystem: Environmental > Aquatic > Non-marine Saline and Alkaline > Saline | place: Antarctica: Ace Lake...
CTCCATGGGTTGGAACTCCCCTTGATGACGATTTCATTGAGAACTATTACACGCATTGGTCGAAGTTGTTGGTTCCTCCGTCGCCTGAGGAATATAAGAAGGAAGTGTCTGAGATTGCTGCATCTTGGACCGAGGAAGTTCGGAAATATGGGAGATAGTTGTGGATATTCTTGAGCGTGGTGAGGTTCCTGAGGATAAGGTCTTCACGGTTACCTGTTCATACTGTAAGAGTGTGTTGAAAATGAGGCAGGATGAGGTAAGGTCGACTGAAAGTAAGGGCGGTGGCGTTACTCTTCATGTCGATTGTCCGATTTGTGCGAAGCCTATATTCGCACGTTAATGTGCACATTGGAGGGTGAGATGACACGTTCGTGTTTTGTGGCAGTTTTGATGTTGTTTTCTATTCCGGCATTTGGTCAGGAATTTACTTTGCTGGGTAAACCTAAAGCTGTTAAATCAAAAGCTGAGACAGTTAAGCCGGAGCCCGTTAAGCCGGAGCCCGTGGTGGTTAAACCAGAGGTGCCGTTGCCCACTCTCGATATGATTTCAAACACTGAGAAATCCGTAGAAACCCCCAAGACGATCAATTTCAGTCTGACTGGGAAGGAGGTTCCGGGCTCTAATCCGGAATACTTTCGATTTGATAAGGAGGACGGTAGTACGGTTCTTCTTTTACCATCAGGTGGGGCCGATTTTGGTATCGATGGGTTTCCTTATCCTGAGCCTCTTGGTTCTAAAAAGAGGCTCATCGAAAATTTCAAACCAAAAATCCCCACCGAGATCGAGCCCCCAAGCACGCCGGAAGTTGAAGAAAAAACGAAATTAAAGCTTCTTTCATATGAGAAAGCTTATGAAAAATCGATCATTTCTAAACGTCCTTTAATCGTGTTCGCTTTAAATTCAGATGAACACGTTGAATTAGTCAATGGTTTTATGGATACACTTAATAGTCTTGGGGCGTATAAGTATTTCCATTTTGCTGTGATTGATGGATCGGACCGCAGTTATGACGGTATATGCAAAAAACGGAGAGATCTGCAGGTGGTAGTCTGGTGGCATAAGGACAAACGTTGGCAAAATAGGATTTATACTAATTCTGTCGGTGCTCAAGAACTGTTCCAATTAGTTAAGGATTGGGTCGTCAAGCGTAAGGACAATGCTTGATTGGACGTCAGGATCGATCTTTCGTCGATTTTGTTCGGGGTCGGTACATTCAAACAGATTGCTCAATGCCGTAAGATTGATTGGATGATTTAATGGATTATGATAAATATGAACCGTGTTCAGATTGCCCCTTCCGGTGCGATATCAAAGCGTACCTAACTTATGATCGTGTCCAGGATCTCGAAGACTCTTTAGAGAGAGGGTCTTTCCCGTATCACAAAACGCTTGATTATAACACGCTCGAAAAAGCTGGGCATGAGGAAGGCGATCTATTGCCTGATGAAGTCGAGAAGAAGGCTAAGCATTGTGCTGGTGCTTTGATTCTTATGGAGAAAGAAGAACGTCCTTCCCAAATGATGCGGATCTGTGAACGGATTGGTCTTTATGATCGCCGGAAATTGGACATGGACGCCCCGATCTATGATTCTTTTGCTGATATGGCTGATGCCCAAGATAGGTAGCTGCCACAAAAATTAGATTTCGGAATTTAATCCTTAATCGATGAATATTTCTTTGTCGCTAATCTTCTAGAGATTTTTTAATGTCTGACGAATATCCCCATACGCCTGATTCGTATCCTTCTGATGCTCCCAAAAAGCGTTGCAAGCCCAAAAAGGATCGTGTTAAGCACTTCGAAGTAAGTTCAATGATTCAGTGTAAACTCGATTTTGATTTTGCATTAGCACTTGGGCAATTGTTGTTGGAAACCGAAACGGATGATAAGCGTTTTAAGTCATTCGGTCATCACTTGTGTAATCTTGCGGATGAAGACCAAAACTAATTAACACCTTGATCGACAACATGGATTCGTACCCACACTTTAAAGGAATAAAAATCAATGCGTTACTTGATCTGCCTGATTTTGGTAATGGTCGCTACGACGGCTCAAGCTCAAAGTCCTACAGATGTTCTGAAAGACGCTCGCTTTGAGTATCAGAATGCTGTCGAAGAACACAAACGAACCGGCAAACCGTTAGTAGTTGTTCTCGGTGCGTCATGGTGTGCCCCCTGTCTCCAGTATAAAGCAGATGCGATAGTTTCGGCAGCGAACGAAGTAATTCGAGACAAAGCCGACTACCATTTGGCAATACTGGATTACGACAATGATCGAGAGATCGCAGTGAAAATCTTGGGTGATAATAAAATGTCATTACCCTTCACGGCAATTTACTATCGCAATGGTCCAAATCTGAGAAAGACTCATTTTTATGAGAGGCACAATCTCGGATTTGTCAAGCGTGTACTCCAAAGTATCAGATCTAAGAAATGATTTTTTATCACGGTTCACTCAGACCCCGCAAGACGTGGGACCTTTCCTCGCTTGGGCAGGGTAATGATCAGTATGGGCCGGGGTGGTATTTCACGGATAATGAGAAAGTGGCCAAAGGCTACGCAGATGGGCCGGAGGGTGTCTTACAAAAGTGTGATATTAATGTCTCGAATGTATGTCCCAATGTTGGGGATACTAGTAGGCTCCGTTCTCGTGTGGCTAGGATGATGAAGTCCGCTCCCCAAGCACGCACGCATTTAGAAAATTGGGGAGAGAATCCTCGTGAAGCATTAAATCAGGCCCTTGATTTGACGCTCGACTCTACAGAAGGCCCACATGATCTAATACAACAAGTTTGGATCGATTTTTATCGCCATCAAGAGGACGTTTGGGCTAAGAACGTTCTGAAATTGTTTAGATGGTCTCTTGCTTTACCCGATTCTTCTGACACGGGTGGAGATCAGTATGCGGTAGTTTGGGACCCTTCTGCAATTACTATTCTTAACACTATGCGAGTGTAATCTCTTCAAACCTAAGTTGCTTCGTTCGGGGGAACTTAGGATGTTATTTAAAATCGCACTGTGTATATTAATTGCTGATTTCTTAACCGGTCTTTTTCATTGGCTGGAAGATACGTACGGTCTTCCTACGTGGCCTTTGATAGGTGAGTCGGTAGTTGTTCCTAATATCGACCATCATCGTAATCCTGGTTTGATAGGGTACATGAGTACCTTTATTAGCCGTAACTATCAGCCTTTTGTGATAGCTCTTGGGGCGATCATTTTGTTTTGGTTGTTCGGTTGGCTACATTGGACGATTGTGTTGACTGCCGTTCTTGCTAGCTTCGGAAATGAAGTCCACACCTGGAATCATAGTAAGTCTAAAAATCCTGTTATCAAATTCTTATGGGATACTGGGTTGATTCAGTCTAAGAAGCAACATGCTATGCACCACATACCTCCGTACAATAAATATTATTGCACATTGACTAATGCCACTAATGCAATTCTTGAAGTATTAAATTTCTGGCGTGGTCTAGAATGGGTCATTGCATTAGTTGGTGTCAAACCAAAAAGAATGAGCCCTGAACGTGACGGATTCTAAGAAGTCTATTTCATTGAGAGAGATGGGGTTTCATCCCACTCCTCCTTGCACTAAACTGATTCATAGTGGTGCGACACCTGACAATCAGGATATGCCGACATACGTGCAGACTATGCAAGATCTTAGGGCTCTTTCCGCCAAAGAAAGAGAGGCCCGGTGTCAGGCTCAGCAGGATCGCCAAAAAGAGTTGTGTGCACTTAAAACCAAGAAAGATTCGGGAACTACATGAATTTTGACTTTTCTCAGACTGACATTTGCATTTATCACCGAAATTGTGGTGATGGTTTTTGTTGTGCTTGGCTTGTCTGGTCTACGGTCGGCGACTATGGTTTACAAGACATTGAGTATATTGCTTTAGGTCCCTCGACCAAGATTAATGAACAGGATCTTGAGAAATTCGCGGGCAAGAATATTTTGGTAGTCGATCTCTCTTTTTCTGAGGACGATTTACTCGATATTCAGAAGGTCGCTCGGAGTGTTTTGGTTCTTGATCACCATAAGACTGCTGCTGCGGCCTTGAAAGATCTAGACTTCGCAATCTTCGATGAGGATGAATGTGGTGCGAGCCTCTTGTATAGGGAAATGCAGGCTCAACATCCTCATTACTTCGATGGTGAGATGCCGTCGATAATTGATTTCGTGAAGGATCGTGATCTGTGGAATTGGAATGTGGAGTATTCACATGAGGTCAATGCTTATCTCCAAACTTTGGCTTTCGAATTTTCAGTGTGGGATTTTGTTGCCGAAGAATTGAATGGTGCCGCTGGATTCAGGCAGATACGTGAAAAAGGTTCGATGATTCTAGAAACTCAAAATCGGATGGCCGATGAGTTAGCTGAGTATGCGAATTTAGTAGAGCTTTACACTGGTCCTGAACGTGGTAACACGGTGAGGGCCAAAGTTGTTAATTGTTCAGTCCGTGAATTGATAAGCATGACTGGACACAGGATCTTGGAATTAGAAACAGAGAAGCCAGATAATGAAAGAGTTGAAGTCGCCATCATGTACTCCATTTTCCCAGATGGCGGGTTGTTGTTTTCTGTTCGTTCTGTGCCTTCCTTTGACGCTTCCGTTATTGCTTCTGCTTGGGGTGGCGGTGGCCACAAGAACGCCTGTGGATTCAAAGGAAGGATAGAAGACGGTTTTCCGTGGATTTTCGAGAAAAATTGATATGATTACTGAGATATGCGACTTCTGTAAAACAGAAGTAGAAGAAACCATAAAATTGTGGGACAACTGGTCTACTGTGGCCCCAAGACCATCAGTGGATATATGTCCTGAGTGTAAAGAGAATAGGGGAAAGATCATTGATCGCGTATTAGCGTCGACGAATGAGAAAACCGTTGCTATTGGTTTTCCTCTCTAAAAATCCGGGGCATGGTGGCAGACATATTCTTCGTAATCGTTCTTGAGTCGTCCAAGCATTTCGATATGCTGTTCGAGGTCTTCTAGAATATCCAGATTGACTTCGCCTCTTTCGAGGTGTCGACCGATTGATCGAACAATGGCCGAATGATTTACGATCTTCTTTGCTAATTCGGTGCCTTGGTTTTTGACCCTATCGAAAGCTGATAACAAAGCACGGTGATCTTCGATTAATTCTTCGATGTAGCCACCAAGCATGGCCTCCATGAAGACATTGTAGGGGATCGTGCCTTTTAATTGGTTGCATTCGATGCAGCTTGCTACAAGATTGCTGTTGTCGTTGCTGCCGTTGTAGGCTTTTGGGATTTTGTGGTCGATTGTCATTCCGTCCATGTTTAGTGTGCCTTGACAGTAATGGCAACGGAATTTGTCGCGTTTTAGTATTATATACCTTTTTGCTACTCCATTTGTTCTAGTAGGCTTTTGGGGCGTAATCTCGCTATCCACGGTAGATAAACTGTTTCGATGTTGAATGTTGGACCTCATAACCATCTCCAGCGAATACTGTTTGATGTAACACTCTAGAAAAACGATTTGTGATTGTATGAAAAAGATAACGGTATTGGTCGGGCTTTATAAAGCAGACAAGTTTCTGGAAGCGAAGATAGAGAATCTTCGTCGTCAATCTGCGTTCGACGAAATGGATGTTGTCTTATTGAATTGCCAGAATTTAGAAAATGAAGCTGAAATTTATGCTGATTTTCTGAAAGAGAATGAGAACGTGTCTGAAATTCGGTATGAAGACCATGTTGGTCTTTATTCCACCTGGAATAATGGAATCAGTCAGTGCAATACTGAGTATGTTGTCAATGCTAATGTTGATGACATGTGGCACCCTGATTACATCAAGAAAATGACGAACGTTCTCAGTTTGAATAAGTCTTACGCCACGGCTTATTCTTACGTTCTACAATCTGGTATTCCTAACCAATTTGACCACGAGACATGGCAATATAAGGGTGGTTTGTCACGTCAGCCTTTCCCTGGTGGGACCATGGGTCCTTGTCCTGTTTGGCGTCGTACGTTGCATGATAAATATGGGATGTTTGAAGACTTTCAAATCATCAGTGATGCAATGATGTGGCAGAAATGGCGTCGGGGTGGTGAGAAATTTTTGCAAGTCAAAGAGGATCTTGTTCTTTACTTCAATAATCCATGTTCACTGGAACGACGCCACTGTGAACATTCTAATATGCCATTGAAAAAAGTCGAATTACGCAAGATTGGAGCTGATCGTGGTTAACCTGCTTGATGAAAATATAGCGATTCTTAAATTTCTGAAAGTTTACTTAATGCCCGCTGATCGGCAGGCTGTCAACTATATTCTGAATTATGCTGAAATGACCAGATCATTGATGTACAATGCGGTCGTGTTCCGAAATGAATCAAGCCAAGCACTTTCTTCTATTAAATGTAAAGCTTGTGAAGAAGTGTATTGGGTGAACTGCGGTGATTTATCTGATATAACCGCATATGAACCTGATGCTTATCGATGTCCACATTGTCAGAGTGTGGATATAATCACTGACAAGATAATGCAAGAAATCCAACCTGTCGATCCGGATGATGCTGAAGACGGATTCAAGACACCCAATGAAGCGATTGGTCTCTAGATAAACCACAAAATTGTTTATCAGAGGTAGGTTTCATGATTCTTGTTCTAGGTGGTTCTGGTTATATTGGTTCATTCATTCTTGAATACCTTGACCAATGTAAAATTCCATATGTAGCTCCAAGCCGTGTGGAGTTGGACTATTATCATCCGTTCGAGTTATTCGACTTTATTAACGGACGTTGCGATTTTGTGATCAATGCTGCTGGTTATACTGGCAAGCCCAATGTAGCCGCTTGTGAAGAAGAGAAATATGAATGTTACCGTGCGAACGTTATCCTTCCTGAGATAATTTCAATTGCTACCAAGACAGCTGATGTGAATTGGGGTCACATTAGCTCTGGATGCCTTTACGATGGCTATGATAAGGTCTTCGATGAGACTGATGCCCCTAATTTCTCATTTGAGACTGACAATTCTAGTTGGTATTCAGGCACAAAGGCTCATGGAGAAAAGGTAGTCAAGGATAACTGTTATATCTGGCGAATCCGGATGCCGTTTTCGATTCGAGAAGGATCGAGGAATTACCTTGATAAATTATTGGCTTACGATCAGCAGGTTGTTACCCAGAATAGTGTTACTTGGGTGGAAGAATTCGTTGCTAATCTCCCATTGTTTTGGGAGTTTGATATTGAGCCTGGTGTTTATAATATGGTGAATACTGGTCCGATCACGGCTCCCGAAGTTCTAGCGATTGCAGAAAAACATGGATTCGTAAATTCGCCGAAGTGGATGACCATCGAAGAATTTAATTCTTTTGTTGACGTACCCAGGTCTAATTGTGTTATTTCTAATGAGAAATCGACAGAAGCCGGAGTGCAATGGACTGATGTAAGTGCAGCTGTGGACCGGTGCTTTGCTAACAGATCTGATTCGAATGCGATTATTGATTACCGGAGCCTCGGGCTTCATTGGGACCAACTTTCGAAAGAGCTTGAGGGGTAGTAATATCTCGGTAGTGGGTGTTGATAAAGTCAACCCGAGTTATATTTTGGGTGGTCCTGACAGTTATTCTCATATTCTTGCTGATTTGGCTGAAGGAGTACCCTCTCGATTAATCGATACTGATGGTATCCATGTTATCGTGCATTTTGCTGCTCAGTCACATGTTGACGTCAGCATTAGAAATCCCATATCGACGGTTATGAATAATGTGGCGGCTACTCAGAACGTTCTGGAATTAGCCCGGCATTTTGATGCTCGTTTGATCCATATTTCGACTGATGAGGTCTTTGGTTCATTAGATGATGAGCATGATCCTCTATTCACAGTAGAATCACAATACCGACCAAATTCACCATATTCAGCCTCGAAAGCTGCTTGTGATCATTTGGTGCGATCTTATCGTCAGACATATGGCCTTAACGCCACTACGATTAATTGTACGAACAACTTCGGTCCTCATCAAGCTGCAAACAAGTTCATTCCGAAGACAATCCAATCATTGATGCTGAAAAACCCGATCCATATTTATGGTGATGGTAGTAACATCCGGGATTGGATTCATGTCGACGATTTTTGTTCATTCATTTGGACTGTGATGAATTCGTCGCATTATGACGAATCAATCGTTGTTGGTGCCAAAGATTGTCTGACTAACAATCAGATCGTAGAACAAATCATCGACCATTATGAGACTTTGTCTGGATATCGAGGTCTTCGTCGTTTAATGAATCATGTGGCTGACCGACCGGGTCACGATTTTCGTTACAGCGTTGATAATTACAGTGCTTGTTCTCGTTGGAACTGGAAACCTCAGAAATCGGTCGATAAAGATCTTCGTTCTACTGTAAAATGGTATCTTGATAATGATGAATGGTTTGAAAGATAGAGCTGGCATTATCCTTGCTGGTGGTCTTGGAACTCGTCTTACTCCGTGCACTGATGTGATTTCTAAACATCTTTTGCCGGTCTATGATAAACCGATGATTCTGTATCCTATTTCAACCATGGTTACGGCTGGAATTAAGGATATAATGGTAATCACGAACGGTCAACGTAGTCTAGAATTGACTAGAGATCTTCTGGATATGCAAGTCCGTGACGATGTTAGAATCTTTTACACGATTCAAGATGATCCTACTGGCGGTATTGCTCAGGCTTATACTATTGCGGATAATTGGCTTCATGGTCGGCCATCGACCTTGCTATTGGGCGACAATATTTTCATCGATAATGTTGGTAATCCTCCGGCTCCAAATTCCTTGAACATTTGCAAGGTAGCTGATCCGTCAGATTATGGTGTGGTGTCTTTTGGTGAGTATCGCGTTATCGATTTCGTTGTCGAGAAGCCTCTGCAGCCGCCATCACAATGGGCTGTTACTGGTGCCTATCATTTTGATGCAGATGCTCCAGCTTACGCTAGAGAATTGGAGAAGGGCTCCCGTGGTCAATATGAGATTACGGATCTGATTAATCTTTACATCAAGCGTAAGCACGTGACCTATAATCGAATTCATCAAGCTTGGTTCGATTGTGGTACGCCTGATCGAATGTTAGAAGCTGCTAATTTCATTCAGGCTTGGCAGAGCCGTACTGGCGATTTAATTGGCGGACTCTATTAGGGTAAGTCCCACTCTTCACCGACTTTTTGCGAGCAGTCTCTCAAAATCGCCGGGAATCGGGTCCCAATCAAGAGGGATGAACCGAATATTGTTCGATTCAGCGTAAGCGAGCCCGTTGTCTGAGATATCAGGGGCTACAAGCAGAAGATTGGGTTGATGCTCTTCGGAGTAATGATCACGGTATTTTAGAATCTGGCCGGTTGTTGCCTGTGTCGCTCTTTTTCTCTTGACTTCAATCAGCCAAGTTTCGTTGGGCTTGAAGATTCCGATATCGACTGTTCCATTTCCAGGAATCCGGTACTCAAGAACCACTTCTCCGCCATATGCTTCTGGTAGAAGTGTTTTGATATTCTTGCAGAATTTCTCGACCAGTTGTCGTTCGCTTTTGTAGATGGCGACTTTGTTTTCTGACCATGATCTTATTGGTTGCATCCAATGGAGCTTCGCTACTTCAACTACCAAACGTTCCTTCTTGTTGATAAATATGATGGATTTTTCTTTGGTCTTTACTTCTGTACAACGGATGTAGTTGCGTGGTTGATTTAAACTGCCACCGTGGATCGAGACACTTCCATCATGTTTTTTAATGAGTAGGTAATCACCCCTACTCAATGCTCCAACTGCTGTTCCATCATAAAGAACGCTACAGTTCAGGTAAGCAACCCACGTATCTTGCACCGTCGCCCACGACACCGAACAGGAAATATCCATGAATCTTAACCTTTACAATGCGTTTCGAACTGAGTCACCACTGAACCATTTACATACGGCTCTCAGTTCTCTCGCCGTCAAGGTGAAGGAAGAAGCTGGAGAAATGTTCACAGATTACGTGACTCGTGAAATTGTCTATTTCTATGATCTCTGGTCAGTCGGGCTTGGACCATCGAAGGTCAACCCAGCTGGCTTTGTTAGAAATGACATCAATGATCGTATGAAAAACGTCTTGGCAGGGGAGCGAGATCCCAGCGTCGATTATTCATGCTCAACGGTTCTTTTCCCTACCGGGGATGGGTTCCTGATTCTCGTGTTCACTCAGCATGATTCTTTCGTCGACATGTTGAACAATTCTTTGCCGGATCTCGCTGTTACCGATTACTCATACTGGACTGATCAAGATCGACCGGATGATGTCGATGAAGAAGAATGGCAAAGGCGTGGTATGCAGTGGGATATGGTGTTCCGGACTAGCCGTGTCCCAGCTCATGTTGGCTATACTCGTGACTTGGTCAGAACTCAGGACTTTAGTCCGGTTCTGTCGCCTCAAGACATTGATGCTACGATGCCACCCTATATCGAACGTGTTAAGAGAATTGCTCTTGACATGTACATTGATGATCAAGATATTAGGGACATTCGGACTCTGAATCGTTTGCTTTCTGATTCCAGAAATGGAGGCAAGATTCGGCAATACGAAGAGAAAGTCTCTGACTTGATTCCTGAAACCGTCAATTCCGACATTTACTTTGAAGATCATTCAAGATGAAAATCACTTTCGAACATCAACTCAATTACGCAATCAAGCATCACGGTCGCCAAGTCAGAAAGAAGATCGGTGACTGTCGAATCCCGTATATCATTCATCCACTAGATCTGATGCGTCAGTTACAGGGATGGGGGATCGTCGACCAGAAGTACAAAGTGCTATGGGAAGCGGCTATGTTCCACGATTTGGTGGAGGATACCAGTGCTACTGACGCTGATATTCGAAAAGATTGGGGAACGGAAGTCGCCGATTTGGTGAAAGAGTTGACTTTCGAAGGCGATGATCGAGATCTAGAAGCGAAAGCAACTTACATTGATTCATTTGTTGACAAATCGATTGGTGCATTGGTCTTGAAAATCGCCGATCGAATCTGCAATACTGCTGATTCAATGTCTCTTCCGGATGGCCTTGAAAAAGCGAAAAAAGTCTTTCATAAGGGCCAACCTCTCTGGGCCGCTTATACTAAACGATTCGCGGAGGCCAATGAATACCTTGGCACTGAATCTGCTGTCGAAGTTGCTAAGGGCATTTCGACGTTTTCTTTGGCATTTGCTGAGCAGCCTGCGTATGAATCGTCTGCTGAGTCTGTGGATCACGACAGTGTCGATCCGAGTGCTGATACTCCGCCATGCCTTGAGTCTGACGATTCATCAGAATGAACATACTAATGGTTCATTCTGGAGATAGACATGAAAGACTTAGAGGAACTCTATTCTGAGGCTGCACGTCGTTCTAAGATCCATCCTCGGAAATTGGAACGTTCAGCTAATGCAATGTGGGAGTTGTTAGCAGAGCAGCCCCTACATATGCAATACCGACTTATCAATGAAGCCCTTGATCATCAACAAGCAGTGAATCCAAATGCAATTAGTAAAAGATCCGAGCCCAAACCTCCGCGTACCATGCACAAATCCCGAGCCGCCGACCTTGGAAGAAGCGTTGAAATCGTTGCAGATAATGCAAGAAAACGATGGTATTGGTATCTCAGCCCCACAAGTTGGTTCCGATAAACGGTTCTTTTGGGCTTCTGGGGAGCTGGTTGTCAATCCAGAGATCGTGAAAGTTCACACGGATGTTTTCAAATGCCAAGAGGGGTGTCTTTCTTTACCGGGTCAATCGTTCGATGTTTTGCGGTCGCCGGGTTTGGTAGTCCGATATGATAATATCATCGGCCAGAAG
>Ga0222662_1001393_pt1 | contig 11788 bp, 8 predicted proteins | sample AntAcemetagen600_FD_179821 | JGI IMG/M metagenome (GOLD analysis project Ga0222662, IMG submission 179821) | Saline water microbial communities from Ace Lake, Antarctica - #600 | ecosystem: Environmental > Aquatic > Non-marine Saline and Alkaline > Saline | place: Antarctica: Ace Lake | collected...
GATGGAACTTCGATTCGGGACAATGGTCCAGGCATCGTTCGGAAGCAGATTGAGAACATCTTCGGGAAGTTGCTTTACGGATCGAAGTTCCATCGGATGAAGATGAGCCGGGGTCAGCAGGGGATCGGAATTTCCGCCGCCGGGATGTACGGGCTCATGACCACCGGGAAGCCGGTTCTGATTATCTCGAAGACCAGCCGACGGAAACCGGCGCACGAGGTTCTTCTGAAGATGGACACCGCGCGGAATCGCGCCGAGGTGATCAGCGAAACGGAGCACGCGGAGGATGACGTGCTCTTCGCCGAGGGCCATGGAACGCAGGTCAGCATCGAACTCGAAGGCCGGTATCAAAAGGGGCGGGCATCCGTCGACGAATACCTCGAGCAAACGGCGATCGCGAACCCCCATGCTCGATTTACCTATGTGACCCCGGCCAACGAGAAGATTGAATATCCGAGGGCGGTCGATGAACTCCCCCCGGAAGCGAAAGAGATCAAGCCGCATCCCAAAGGGATCGAACTTGGAACGCTCATTCAGATGCTGGAACGGACAGAACGCACGCAGTTGGGGGCATTCTTCAAGGAGGACTTCTGCCGAGTAGGGCCGAGGGTCGCCAAACAGATTTGCGCTCATGCTGATCTGACCGATCGCACTTGGATCAAGCAAGTGGGCCACACCCAAGCAGAGGCGCTCTACCAAGGAATCCAAGCGGCCAAGATCATGTCGCCGCCGACGGACTGCCTGGTGCCCATCGGCACCAAGGCGATGCTCGCCGGGCTCCTCAAAGAGGTACGAGCCGAGTTCTTCGCGGCGAGTACTCGGCCCGCCGCGGTCTATCGCGGCAATCCATTTCAGATCGAAGTTGGGATCGCGTATGGCGGGAACTTGCCGGGTGATGAACTTGGCCGGGTGATTCGCTTTGCCAATCGGGTGCCATTGCTCTACCAGCAGTCGGCATGCTGTTCATTCAAGGCGGTGATCGAAGCCGGATGGAGAAATTACGGACTCCAGCAAGCGCGTGGCAGCCTCCCCTCCGGACCGGTGGTGGTGATGATCCACATGGCAAGTACTTGGGTGCCTTTCACCAGCGAGTCAAAGGAAGCCATCGCCGACTACGACGAGATTCGCAAGGAGATGCGTTTGGCGCTCCAGGAGTGCGGTCGCAAACTCGGGACCTACCTTCGGCGACGCCAAAAGATGCGTCGGGAGTCCGAGCGTCGGAATGTCTTCACTCGATACATCGGCGAGATCTCGATGGCCTGCCAACGGATCACGGGGTCTGACGCGGGTGGTATTCGGGACGCCTTGGAGGCGATCGCCAGTCGGAAGACCGCGGAGGCTGACCAGCAACTCGACGATGAGGGACGCGTGGTTGATGACGGCGGACGACTCGCCGTCGACGACTCAGTGATCATTATCGATGCAACGAAGGACGGCCCTGAGGCAGGGGTCGAAGCGGAGCAGGTCGCCGAGAGCCTCTTTGCCAGTGATTCGCCTCCGATGAAGACGCGAGGGAAGATCCTCAAGAAAGCCGGCAAGAAGACCGGGAAGAAGACCGGGAAGAAAACGGGCAAGAAGGCCGGTCAGAAGAAACGAACCAACATCACCGGAAGCAACGGTTGAGAATTCCGCGAATCAGCGGGGAGAGACGAGTTCAATGGCACTGAAGCCGGCAGGTGAACCAGGGAAGAGCGAGTCCGAGTCTCCCAAGCGGAAGGCTGGCGCCAAGGCTGCCGGGGCCGGCAAGTCGAAGGTGGCCGCTTCCTCCAAGAAGAAAACGAAGGCGACGGGGTCGGATGTCCGCAGGGGTGGTTCGAAGGCCGATCAGGCCGAACGGCTCCGGGTGGATGCGAGGACCGTCGAACGGATCGAAGGGCTCGGAGAATCCGTGGTTCACCAGAGCCTCAAACTCGCCGATCCCTTCGTCGATGTCCCGACGAGGTCCATCTCGAACGTCAATTTCAACAAGTCAAAACGACTGCTCGAGATGGGTGACGCCAAGCAGCGACGCACCCTCTTTAATCTCGGGCAAGCGAAGAAGTTCATGCAGACCTTGCTGGTTGCGGATGGCTGTCGCGATCTGGTCCGGTCGGGCAAGACGCTCAGTCTTCGAGGCATGTATTACAAGTCATTGCACACGATCGCCGGAACGAAGGAGAAGACCTTCGACGGGCAGGACGAGTCTGATGTCGTCCTGGAGGATCTCGAAGTCGCCATCGACTCGCTGCGAGAGAATCTGCACGTCTTCGCGAAGAAGCGGGGGACGATGGTCGGCAACATCACGGTCTTCGATAATGGCGACGAGATCAATTGCCGACGAATGGGGACTGGTGGCTACGCCATTCCATCCATCTGTGAGCCGAGCGTTTTGAAGTTTGGGAAGTGCGAGGCCGACTTCGTTCTTCATGTCGAGAAGGACACGGTCTGGAGTCGATTCAACGAGGATCGATTCTGGGAGACGCACAACTGCATCCTGACCGAGGGATCTGGCCAACCTCCGAGGGGCGTTCGCCGGCTCTTGCACCGGCTCAACGCCGAGCTGGGGCTGCCAATCTACTGCCTCCTGGATTGTGATCCTTGGGGCCATTACATCTACAGCGTGATCAAGCAGGGGTCGATCAACCTCGCGTACGAGAGCGGCCGGATGGCGGTGCCGGAAGCGAAGTACCTCGGCATCCGGTCCGATGACTACCAGCGGTGCGACCTCTCGGATGACGTGAAGATCGAGCTCAATGATCGGGACCGCGATCGGGCGAAGCAGATTGCCGCCTATCCATGGTTCGCAGATCGCCGTCATTGGCAGAAGGAGATCAAGAGGATGCTCACCAACGGGTTTAAGATGGAAGTCGAGTCTCTGATCACCAAGGACATCTCCTACGTGACCGAGACGTACGTCCCAGAGCGTCTCAAGGCGAAGGACTGGATTGACTGATCCCATCGTCCTTTGCGGCCTCCGCATCGCCGCTGGCGATCGATCGAGGCAGGATGATCGAAAAGTCGCTTCCGCGACCGGGGAGCACATCGAGTCCGATGCGGCCGCCATGCTCCTCGATGATTCTTCTTGCGGTCGGTAGCCCGAGCCCGGAACCACCAGGTGTCCCGCTCACGTAGGGGTGGAAGATCCGCTCTCGGATCTCATCCGGCACGCCGGGTCCACTGTCGATGACATGGACGGCCGCACCCTCTGAATCCTCCAGCACTCTGACCAGGAGCTCCCGCGGGTGTCCGGGCGGATTCTGTTCCATGGCATGCACGGCATTGATCAAGAGGTTCAGCAACGCCTGCTTGAAGAGCCCCGCATCAATCGGGATCATCAGCGGCCCGGTGGGTAGGTCGGGTCTCAAGACGACTTCGGCGGCATTGACTTGAGGGTGGAAGAAATCCAAGACATCCTCGACTTCGCGAATCAAGTCCGTCGGTTGGAGATCAAGCTGAAATCTCCCGGCGAATCGTAGAAAGTCGGTGAGGATCGTCCGAAGCCGGTCGGCTTCTCGAACCAGGGCGTCAACTCTGCGGAGAATCGGCGCCGTCTGATCTTCGGCGGCTTCCAGGTCTCGGATCGCCTCGTCCACCAGCTGTGCATTCAAGATGACCGTGGACAGTGGATTCTTGATCTCGTGCGCGAGGCCGCTGGTCAGGGAACCAAGTTCCGCCAAACGCTCTGCGTCCGCCGCTCGGCGTTCGGCGATGCGAGCTCGAGCCTCACGAGTTCGATTCGCCTGTCGGTTTGAAATCAGGGAGATCGTCACTCCGACCGTCACCCCGATGATCAGTCCGAGGAAGAGGGTCATCGTGGCGGCTCACTGTTTCCGGGAGTAGAGACGGTCGACATCCGAAGTGTCTGTGGGGAGGTCGGCGCGAAAACCCACCGATCGTGATCTCAGTGTTCGAGGCCGCACAGGTTCTTTCAGTCGATCAATCGAGGCTTGGTTCGGTGACCGGTGCGGAGTCCGGCTTTGCTTCGGTGACCGAAGACTCGATGGCTCTTGGCGAAACCGCCCGTGCTTTGGTGGCCGACCAGCCCTTGGATCCGTTGTCCGCGTCGTAAATTACGCGTTCGCCATCCCGGAACGTCCGAAATCCTTCTTCTTGCTCGATCACCGTGAAGTGAACAAAAATGTCCTGCTCCTCCGGGCCCACGATGAAGCCGTAGCCCTTTCGGGGGTCGAACCACTTGATTTCACCTTCGATTTCAATCAGGCTCGAATCAGACATATTTTTAGTTCTCTCAGTCAGAGGTTGAAGGGGTCGGGATGTTGTGTTTGAACTGATGAAAAATCAGTTCGCACGAGCGCAGGCCTTTCATGATCGTGAAAGCTAAAGCGGCTCTTTCGACGATTCAGGCGGAACACCGAAGGGCATTATGAGAGTTTCATTTCCATGAATCCCGATCGGTTCCTAGATTCTCAGAAGAAAACCGGCTTTTAGCAACCCTTTGTACGCGAGATTCTCGGAACTCTTCCCGTCCATGATCACAAGGCCCCCTCAGTGCTAGGTTTGTGTTCGCTCATGAATTGAGATCCGTGTTCCATCCGAGATCGAAAAAGCCCCGGGCCTTATAAACAGGCCCGGGGCTTCTGGTGTTATCTGGAGTCAACGCCTTTGATCGGATCAGGCGGGAGCACCGGAGCGGTCATTGCTTTCGCCCTCGGCCGAAGGCTCGAGGAGTGCTCGCCGGGAGAGCTTGATTCGGCCGGTGTCGTCGACGTTGATCACCTTGACCTTGACCGAATCACCGATGGAGACGATGTCGCTGACCGACTTCACAAATCCATGAGCAAGTTCGGAGATGTGGCACATCCCGTCAGTGCCCGGTGCGAGTTCGATGAAGGCACCGAAGTCCTTGACCGAGACGACCTTGCCGTCGTAAACGGTTCCGACTCGGATCTCGGCACCGAGCGCCTCGACCTCCGCCTTGCACTGCAGTCCCATCTCGGCATCGGTCGAGCCGATGAGGACGGTTCCGTCCTCTTCAACATCAATCGAGCAACCGGTCCGTTCCTGAATGCCGCGAATGGTCTTGCCACCGGGGCCGATGAGCTTGCCGATCTTGTCGGGGTCGATCTTGACCGTAATAATCCGCGGGGCGTACATCGAGATGTCCTCGCGGGGAGCTGCGAGGACCGATTCCATCTGTTCGATGATCTGGAATCGACCTTCCTTCGCCTGGACCAAGATGGTTCCGATTTCCTCGACCGACAGGCCAAGTGCCTTCAGGTCGAGCTGGATACCAGTGATTCCCTCGCGGGTACCGGACACCTTGAAGTCCATCTCGCCGAAGAAGTCCTCTTCGCCGAGAATGTCCGTGACATGCGAAACCTTGCCCTCGGTCGAAGTGAATCGACCGACGGAGATACCGGCACAGGTGTTCCGGATTGGAACGCCGGCGTCCATCAATGCGAGGCAGCCGCCGCAGACCGAAGCCATGCTTGACGAACCGTTGGACTCGGTGATGTCACTCACCAGTCGGATGGTGTACGGGAAGTCCTCGGTGCTTGGAATGATTCCGAGAAGCGATCGCTCGGCCAGTGCGCCGTGTCCAACCTCTCTTCGTCCGGGGCCCATGATTCGTCCAGCCTCGCCGACGCAGAACGGGGGGAAGTTGTAATGGAGATAGAACTTCTTCGCATATTCAGGGAGCAGGCCGTCAACGATCTGCTCCGCCTTGTTGGTACCGAGGGCACAGGTCACGAGTGACTGGGTCTCGCCACGCTGGAAGAATGCCGATCCGTGGGTTCGGCTGAAGATCCCCGGCTCCATTTCGATTGCCCGGATCTCCTTGAGACCTCGGCCATCGGCTCGAATGCCGTGTTCGGCGACGAGCATGTGGGTGATCTTCTTCTCAAGGTTCCGGAACGCGTCCTTCGCCTGTGAGCGGTTGTTTTCAGCCGTCTTGTACTCGGCGTAGGGGGCGTCCTGCGGCAGTGGGAAGCACTCGTGGATCGCTTCTTCGCGAAGTTCGCCGACCGCGGCGCTTCGTTCCTTCTTGCTCGAGATCTTTCGGGCTTCGACCAGTCGGTCGTAGACCTGATCCTTCACGGCCTTCATGACTTCCTCGGAGGGAAGATGCAGCTTGCCGGGATTGGCTTCGGGAGCGCCGCACTTTTCGCGGAGTTCGAGCACGAGTTCAACGATGGGCTTGACGCCTTCTTCGTATCCGAAGCGGATCGCCTCGAGAATCACGTCATCCTCGACTTCGGCGGCGCCGACTTCGATCATGTTGATGCCGTTGGGATGGCCGGAGAGGACGAGGTCCAGATCCGAGTATTCCATCTGTGCGACCGTGGGGTTGAGGACGAAGGTTTCGCCACTCTCGGTCATGATTCGACCGATGCGGACGGTGGCGACCGGGCCCATGAAAGGAGCATCCGTGAGACAGACCGCGGCTGAACCGGCGGTGCAGGCGAGCACGTCGGTGTCGTTCTGCCCGTCATGGCTCATGACCCACGCCTGGATCTGGATCTCGTCGATGAAGCCGTCCGGGAAGAGGGGGCGGATGGGACGGTCCATCATCCGCATGGTGAGAACTTCCTTCTCGTTCGGGGCGCCTTCACGCTTGCGGAATCCGCCGGGGAACTTGCCCGCAGCAGTCAATTTCTCGCGGTAATCGCACTGGAGTGGGAAGAAGTCGATCCCCGGTCGGGGATTCGCCCGCACGCAGGTGGCCATGACGGTGGAATCGGCGTAGCTCGCCATGACGGCGCCTGACGCGAGCCTGGCGACACGACCGGTTTCGAGCCGCATGATGCGGCCGCCGATCTCTCGTTCAACGAAGGTGACTGGCATAATTGCCTCTCTGTTATGGGTGCAACTCCGGACCGTGAAATGGTCCGGCGAGTCGCGGGTTGTGCGTCGGTTCCGGCCGATCCGGATTCGAGCGCGGGATCGCAGCACCGCAACTGGGAGGCAGAGGGCGGAGCGCAGTTCGAACTGTCAGACTGCACTCCGTCGACTGCCGCCGGAGGCGGTTGCCACGGCAAATCGGCCTTACTTGCGAAGGCCGAGCTTCTTGATGGTTTCAAGGTAGTTGTCGCGGTTGGTGCGCTTCAGATATCGCAGCAGGCTGTTGCGACGACTGACCATCGCCAGGAGTCCACGACGCGAATGATGGTCGTGCTTGTGCCCAGCGAAGTGCTCTTGAAGGCTCTTGATCCGATCCGTGAGGATGGCGATCTGGACTTCCGGCGATCCGGTGTCCGAGTCGTGTCGTCTATGGTCTTCTCGAACTTCGGCCTTGCGAGCGATGGAAATACTCATGTGATTCTTCGATCCCGTCGGTTGGGCGGTCGTCTCGACCGCCGACTGATGTGGTGCGATTCATTTCTCGAATCGGAGATTGTAACGTTCCCCCGGGAGTCATCAACCCCACGGCGGGAATTTGGCCTCGTCCGGTTTGCCTTGGAGGAGGTATCCTGAGCACCGGCCCCATTAGAAAAGCCGATATTCACCCCTAGAACACAGATTTTCCGCTCTCAAGATCCAGTGAGTGCGTCCAGGAAGGTACCGAAAGCACCATGGCGGCTGATTCTGTCCAGACTGCAATTGACTCAATGTTGGCTCAAGCGGAGCAGATTCGCCTCGGTGGAGGTCCCAAGGGGATCGAACGCCAGCATCGCCATGGCCGCCTCACGGCACGCGAGCGAATCGATCGACTGGTCGACCCCAAGGCCCCGCGGTTCGAATGTGGCCTCTTTGCCGCCCATGGGATGTACTCCGAATATGGCGGCGCGGCCTCTGCTGGGGTGGTGACCGAGATCGGTCAGATTGGTGGGCGACCCACGATGATCGTGGCCAATGACGCCACCGTGAAAGCCGGCGCCTTCTTCCCGATGACCTGCAAGAAAATCATCCGCGCTCAGACCATCGCAGAGACCGGGGGTCTGCCCTTGGTTTACCTCGTCGACAGTGCCGGTGTCTTTCTTCCATTGCAGGAAGACGTCTTCCCGGACACCGACGACTTCGGGCGCATCTTCCGAAACAACGCCGTGATTAGTGCGAAAGGAATTCCGCAGATCGCGGCGATCATGGGAAATTGCGTCGCTGGTGGCGGGTACTTGCCGGTGCTCTGCGACACGCTCCTCATGACCGAAGGGAGCGGTCTCTATCTCGCTGGTCCAGCGTTGGTGAAAGCGGCGATCGGGCAAGAGGTCGAGAGCGAGGACCTCGGTGGCGCATCGATGCATGCGGAGATCTCCGGCACGATCGACTTCCACGAGAAAGATGATGATGCCTGCATCGCCAGATTGCAACGCATCATGTTGGCGTGCATGTCCGCGAGAACTCGACCGGAGCCACCGTTCTCTGCGTCACCGCCATCGCGATCCGCCTCGGAGATTCTAGAGGTCTTCCGGCCCGAGCCCGGGCAGCAATACGACATGAGGGATCTGCTTTCTTGCGTTGTTGATGGCGATTCCTTCGACGAGTATCGCGCAGATTTTGGCCGGTCATTGGTTTGTGGTTACTCCCGGATCGAGGGTTGGCCATGCGGGATCGTCGCCAACCAGCGAATGATGACCAAGCGGCGGATGCCCGGAGGCAAGTCAGGGCCGACTGACGCCGTGAACATGCCCGCAGTCATCTATGACGATGCTGCAGACAAAGCGGCTCGTTTTATCATGGACTGCAACCAGAAGCGAATTCCCCTCGTCTTCGTTCATGACACGACCGGTTTCATGGTCGGTCGGGACAGTGAGCAGGGGGGGATCATTCGAGCCGGGGCCAAGATGGTGAATGCCATGAGCAATTGCGTGGTACCCAAGATCTCGTTACTCGCGAATGCAAGCTACGGCGCGGGCAATTACGCGATGTGCGGTCGAGCGTTCGATCCCTTCCTGACGCTGGCATGGCCGGGTTCACGTTGTGCGGTGATGGGGGCGGCGCAGGCCGCGAACGTCCTACTCCAGATTGATCTTGCGGCGCGAACGCGACGGGGCGAAGAAATCGATGAAGGAACTCGGGATGAAATGCTCTCTGCGATCACCGCGAGTTATTCCGAGCAGCAGGATGTTCTCTACGGTGCTGCTCGAGGTTGGGTCGATCGGATGATCGAACCGGTGAAGACCCGCCGAGAACTCGGCGAAGCGCTCATGCTCGCCAGCGGGGTTGATACCTCGCGTCCGTTCGCGACCGGCGTTCTTCAGACCTGAGAACCGCAGTGTTTGATCAGCGCCTTCACCCGCGTCTGGCTCGACGCCGAATTCCGGCAAGGCCAAAGAGGGCGAAGACACCCGGCGCCGGGACCGCCGAGTACTCGACCACCAGTTCCGGTCGGAAGTCTTGGTTTCCAATGGTCATCGAATCAAATCGCTTCGTCGTCCCGGAGGTGGATTCGTTGCCCATCAGGAGCCAGCCGAATTCACCAGCGTTCCCCGCGAGCATTCCCTCGAGGTCGCTGATGAGTCCGTCGCCGGTCCATTCGTAAAAGCCGACGCCGTCGACTGAACTTGACGCAGATGCCAGCGCGGCAAAGTCACCTCCGGCGGTCTGCCACGGAGTGACGTCCCAGAACGCATCCATCCAGGTCGCGGAGCCGAGAGTCGCCGGTCCGCCACCACCTTCACCACCGCCGGCGTCGGTCGATCCGACGCCCCAGTCGCTCAGTACCCGATGAAGTCCGATGTTCTCAGCGCCTGCACCGGACTGAGACATGTGCAGCCGAAGGGTGACCGACGATATCTCGATCGACTGGCCGGACAGCGGAGAGAGATCGAAGTCGAGCAATCCTCGGCGTTGAAAATTCTGATTGGTCACACCGGCGAAGAGATGCTGGCCGAGCCCGTTGGCGAGCGGGGCCCCGTCGGTCTCGTACAGCGTGCCGTGGCGGTTCGATTGGAGCGACACCAGATCGGCGGTGGCGGGAAGGGCGACGGTGAGGACTGCAAGGCTGGCGATGGCGGTGCGGCATTTCATGGATCAGGTCTCTTTAGGGCGGTGATTCGGACTTGTAGAAGATGGCGGCATTCCGCCTGATCACAAGGTCGAGGTGTTCTTTTTGCTCCGATTCTCGCGATCCTAAGCCGCAGGAGTCATACGATACGACCACTCGTCGGTTCGCCTCACTCCATTTTTCAGGAATCAACCCGTGGAAGAAGTCCTTCTGGCCAGTGGCAATCCTCACAAATTGGATGAGGTCCGCGCGGTTCTTGAGCCGCTGGGAATCAAGGTCCTCGGACTTGGGGATCTCCCCGCCATCCCGGAGGAGCCCGTCGAGGATGCCGCGACGTTCGAAGCCAATGCTCGAATCAAGGCCATCGCCTACGCCCGCGACACTGGCCGGAACGCCCTCGCCGATGACTCTGGTCTTGAGGTTGATGCGCTTGACGGTCAGCCTGGAGTTCGAAGCGCCCGTTGGTCTGGGGTCGATGGATCGCGTCAAGAGCGAGATGCGGCGAACAATCGAAAACTCGTCGAGTCGTTGCGTGCCGTCCCGGAGTCCGAGCGGACCGCTCGGTTCGTCTGCGCCATGTGTCTTGCGTCGCCCGAGGGCGAGGTGCTCGCGGAGACTCGAGGGACCTTCGCAGGCGTCATCACGCTTGAACCGCGGGGCGAGAATGGATTTGGCTACGACCCGTATCTGCATCTCCCGGAAGACGGGCGGACCAGTGCCGAACTCTCTCCGGCGGAAAAGAACGCTCGAAGTCATCGTGGTGCCGCAACGCGGGCGATGGTTCCTCTGTTGGAGGCGATGAGCCGAGACTGACATGGCAAAGCGCATTCCGCTTGAGATCCTCGATTTGAAAGACCAGCGTTATTCCTGTCATGGGTGCGGCGATTGTTGCCGTGACTTCAGCGTGCAGTTGCGAGATGAAGATCTGGAACGGCTCGGCACGCAAGGCTGGGAAGAAAAACTGGGGCAGTCGGTGACGGTCGAATTCCGAGGTCGCCGCTACCTGCGGCAACAGGCGGACGGTGCCTGTCTCTTTCTTCAGGAGGACGGGCTTTGTCAGATTCATGGCGAATTCGGCTTTCATGAGAAACCCGTGGCATGTCGTCTGTTTCCGTTCAACCTCGCCCCGGATGCCACCGGAACTCATGCAGGATTGAACTTTGCCTGCCAGAGCGTGCGGGCGAATCGCGGCGCGTCGCTCGAATCGCATCGGGACGACCTGCGGCGGGCACTCCGTGAAGTTCCGGAATCCAAGGCGATCTCGCCACCACGGTTGGCTGGTGACCTCCGTGCCGACGTGGAAGAAGTTGACGCGGTCGTCTCCGCTTTCGATCGATGGCTGGGGGCCGTTGAAATTCCACTGTCGATCCGCCTCGACGGCCTGGCGTGGCTCTCGCAGAGTCTTGGTGCGGCGTCGTTCGCCGAGGTTCGCGGGCCACGAGTCACCGAGCTGGTTGATCTCCTGGTGTCGGCACTCCCGGACGAGCTGCTGCACCTGCCGGTCGATTCGCCGGGGCGCGGGCAGCGAAGGCAACTTCGGCAGGCCTCATTCGCCCGTATTGAAGACCCTCGTTTCACGGGTGACGAGAAGAAGGCATCGCTCTCCGCGCGGCTGGATCAGTGGTCGCGGAGTCGACGATTCGCGCGAGGCCGGGGACCGATTCCCGGATTGGCGCGAGGTTGGTCGGTTCCCGCGGACTTTCGGGACGTGGAGTTGATGCCGAGCGTGCCGGGGACGCCAGAGATTGCCGACTTGGTCACGAGATGGTTGCGTTCTACTATTCGAGGCGGAAGAGCTTGGGGAAGCGGGTATTACGGTTGGACGATCGCGGAGGGCGTTCAGGGGCTGTCGCTCAATGTGGCTTGTCTCGGGTGGCTCGCGAGGGCACACGCCGCGGGGAA
>Ga0222662_1001394_pt1 | contig 11787 bp, 14 predicted proteins | sample AntAcemetagen600_FD_179821 | JGI IMG/M metagenome (GOLD analysis project Ga0222662, IMG submission 179821) | Saline water microbial communities from Ace Lake, Antarctica - #600 | ecosystem: Environmental > Aquatic > Non-marine Saline and Alkaline > Saline | place: Antarctica: Ace Lake...
ACATGATTGGTGTAGCGGATCGGCGAAGCCGTTTCGACCCGGTCGGCTCGTCGGTATCGCAAGCCGAAAGCGGTTCCCGCTTCCGCTACATGATTGGTGTAGCGGATCGGCGAAGCCGTTTCGACCCAGTCGGCTCGTCGGTATCGCAAGCCGAAAGCGGTTCCCGCTTCCGCTACATGATTGGTGTAGCGGATCGGCGAAGCCGTTTCGACCCAGTCGGCTCGTCGGTATCGCAAGCCGAAAGCGGTTCCCGCTTCCGCTACATGATTGGTGTAGCGGATCGGCGAAGCCGTTTCGACCCGGTCGGCTCGTCGGTATCGCAAGCCGAAAGCGGTTCCCGCTTCCGTTACTAAGAGACTCTTTATTGCGGAACGAGGAACTCGTTCCGTCTCATATCACCCTCACTCTTCACTCCTGCCGCAGGCAGGCTACGCTTCTTCGAAGCGGCGATCAAACAGATCGGCCAATTCGCCGAGCATACGTTTGCCGTCTTCGGCGGCACCTTCGGCGCGCACTACGAGCTTAGAGCCTTTGCCAGCAGCCAGCATCATGAGGCCCATGATGCTCTTGCCGTTGACTTGCTCGCCGTCTTTTTCCACCCAAACTTCGCCCCCGTAGGTGTTCGCGATACGTACGATCATGGCTGCAGGACGGGCGTGGATGCCCATCTTGTTTTGCACAACGAGTTCTTTTTGCAAAGTTCCGCTGCTATCACTGGTTTCTGGTGTGCTCATTGATATTTGCCGCTTAAAAAAGAGTTACTGACCATATTAGCAAGATATAATCCAAAATTGCCGGAAACGTGTAAACTCTGTCGATTTCGAATTAAGCCCGTCCTGAAAAATGTCGTCAAGGGTTTCCTTTCGGCAGAGATCAGAAGGCAGGTATGAATAGCTGACCACTGCCTTCTGGCCACTGTCCCCTGAGTATTCTTCTACGAATACTCCGGAATTAAGTCGCTCTGGTGCTGCCAGAGATCGGCGTAGTGGCCGCCTTGCTCGATCAACGCATCGTGTGAGCCCGATTCGATAATCCGGCCTTTTTCCATCACCACGATCTTATCCGCACGGCGCACGGTCGAGAGGCGGTGCGCGATGACCAGCACCGTGCGCTGCTGCACGAGTCGGTCGAGCGCTTCCTGAATCTTGCGCTCGGTGATCGTATCGACGCTGGCCGTGGCTTCGTCGAGGATGACGAAAGGAGGGTTTTTCAACAACACGCGGGCGATGGTCAGGCGCTGTTTTTCGCCTTGGCTCAGGCGGATGCCTTTTTCCCCGATATTTGTATCGAGCTGCTCAGGCAGCGCTTCGACAAACTCCCACGAGCAGGCTTGCTCCAGCGCGTGGATGATTTCGGCCTCCGTCGCGTCGGCCTTGGCCAGCACGAGGTTATCGCGCACTGAGCCCTCGAAGAGAAAGGGGTCTTGGGCGACATGGCCGACCTTGTCGTGTAGCTCGCCGAGGCCGAGCTCGCGGATATCGACCCCCGAGAGTTTGACCGTGCCGCCGCTGACGTCGTAGGTGCGCATAGCGAGATTGGCCACGGTGGACTTGCCCGCTCCAGTGTGACCGACTAGCGCGGTCACTTGATTGGCTTCGAGGGTCAGCGCGAACTGGTCGAGCACCGCCGGGCGGCCGGGGTATTCGAAGCGCACATTCTCAAAGGCGACTTGGATCGGTTCTGCTGGAAGCGGCTTGGCGACCTCCGGCTCGTCGACTTCGACTTGTGCATCCAGCACCTCAAAGACGCGCTCGCCCGAGGCGCGACCAGCGGCGATCAGGTGGTTGAGCCCATGCAGCTGCGAAATCGGCTGGTAGAGCATGTTGGCCAAAAGGAAAAATGCGATCAGCTTGCCCATCGTAAAGCCAGCCGTGTCTTGCAGCACGAGGTAGCCGCCCACACCCACGATACTGAGGAAGCCGAGCTTCGTCACCAGCGAAGTGGCGGGGCTGTAGATTGACCAGCGGAACATCGCGAAGAGCGTCTTTCCGCGGAGGTCTTCCGCTTTCGTCTCGAAACGGCCAGACTCGCGGTTTTGCAGGCCGAAGGTCTGGATCAGGCGATTGCCTTGGATGTCTTCGACTAGCAGGCTGTTTAAGTCGCCCGCGCTCTCTCGCACACCCTTCCATACTGTGCGTGAGCGCTTCGAGTAGAGCACGCCCACCAGCAGCAAAATCGGCACTGGCAAAAAGACAAACCAAGCTAGAAACGGTTGCATAATAAAGAGCACCGTCGTGATGCCCACGATACGTAAAATCGCGCCCGTGCCTTGCTCGGTGCCATCCAGTAGGGCGCGTTCCACTGCCGCCACGTCTTCGATCACGCGTGAGGAGATTTCGCCACTCTTGCGCTGGTCGTAGAAAGAGACGGGCAGGCGCAGCAGCTTGCTGTGCAAGTCGCGGCGCATCTCCAGTAATACGCGTTGCTCCAGGGTGTTATTGACTCGGATGCGTAGGCTATTGAAGATTTCGCTGCCGACATAGAGTAGGGCGATCAGACCGACACCGTAGAGCAGACCTTCGAGCGCATTGGTCTCCTCGAGCCCGTCAAAGATCCGCTGGATCGCGATCGGCACCGCGATTTCCATCGCCGCCATGCTGGCTGCCAGTCCGATTGTGATCCAAAACAAGGCCTTGTAGCGAAACAGGTAGGCGGAGACTCGTAGGATGGTGCTTTGCTTTTTTTTGTCTTTTTTCGTGCTCACGTGCGTATTTAGTAGGTCGGCCAACTAGTAATCTGTAGCCGAAGTCGTGAGACTTTGGACGATTCGGGCGAAAGGTGTCGAACGTCCAAAGTCTCACGACTTCGGCGACGTCTTTCGATTTAGAATCTACAAAAAGCTGGTTAGCCAGTTTAGTCAGTTAATTGCTTAGGCAAGCCGCGAACGGGAGCATTGGCAAATCCGAATATGAATTAAAGGTTGTCAGCCGCGAGCTTCGTCCACTTTCTTCCCTCCTTCGCAATTATTCATTATCCATCCGCCATTTAATACCATGTCCGTTCGACTTTATGTAGGTAACCTCTCTTTCGATGCCACTGCTGAAGATCTCCGTGAGATCTTCGGGCAAACCGGTGAGGTCGAAGACGCAGTCATCGTGACTCGCCCTGGCGGCGGTCGCCCCCGCGGCTTCGGTTTCGTCACCATGGCCGAAGAGGCTGAGGGTGAAGAAGCCATTCGCCAACTCGATGGCCAAGAAGTCTCCGGTCGTCAGCTCGTGGTCAACGTCGCCAAAGAGCGCCAAGAAGGCGATCGCACTGGCGATAGCGATAGTGAGAGTGATAGCGAGTAGCCCGTAAAAGGCGAAAACCCTGTTGCTTTTTCAAGTCAGTGTCGGCGCGGCGTCGTAGAACGCAGGCGATAGCCGGTGTGTGTGTAGTTGTTGAGCCGTTCATCACAATGGCTCTCGCCATCATGCTACAGTTTCACTCCCTCGTAGAACGCAGGCGACAGCCAGTGTTTGCGTTGGCGGGTGTTTTACCCCTTCACCGGCTTCGGCAGTTTCAGCGCCATAACCAGCGGGATCACCACAATGATCGCGCCGAACAGGTAGGCGCTCTGAGAGCCATAAACAAAGTACGCGAAAGCGGCTAGGAGTGGACCGATCGCGCGTGCTAGCGAGCCTGCCGAGCGGAAGATGCCTAGATTCGCGCCTTGATCCGATTCGCTAGAATAGAGCGAGACGAGCGCACTCAGCGTGGGCGAGGTTAGCCCGATGGAGAAGGCCATCAGTGCCAGTGCGCCGAAGAAAAGTCCCAATTGCATGGCCATGGCCAGCGCCAGAAAAGCTGCGACGCCACAGGCGAGACCAGCCAGTGCCAGTCGTTTCTCGCCGACCGGCGTAGCTAGCCGCCTAACGATACCACCCTGCACCAGCACAAGGATGAAGCCGATAAAGACAAACATGCCGCCATTCTGTGCGGGCGAGAAGGCGAAGCGCTCCACCGCCAAGAAGGTCAGCGTGAATTCCATCCCGCTGAAGGCTAGCATGTAGATCAAATAGACCAGATTCGTTCGGCGGGTGGCTGGTTCCGGGCATTGAAAGAGGCGAAAAACGGCCAAGCCTTTGCGTTCCGGCTTGGGTATTCCCCGTTTCGATTCCGGCAGCGTTTCCTTGAAGCGACGATACACCCATACTAGATTGATCATCGTCAGAATTAGACTGACCAGTGCGGGTACGGAGAACGGATTGACCCCGAAAGCTTTCAGCGACGGCGCGATCTCCGTCAGGTCGATTTTGGCAAAAAGCCCGCCGATAGCCGGCCCTACGATGAAGCCGAGTCCAAAAGCAATCCCGATGATCGCCAGCCCGCTAGAGCGCTTCTCGCGTGTGGTTGAATCGGCCACTGCCGCTGTCGCCACCGAGAGGTTGCCCCCCATCGCGCCACCCAGCACTCGGGCGAAGACTAGCACCCAAAACGACGCGGCAAAGAACCAGGCGATATAGCTCAGCGCCAGCCCGCTGATTGTGATCAGCAGCACTTTTCGGCGACCCACCCGGTCGGAGTAGGCACCCCAGAGTGGCGCGCAGATAAATTGCAAGATCGAGTAGAGGGAGCCGAGGATGCCGCCAAAGAGCACCGCCGTCAGAAAGCGTGGATTGGTCGCGCCGCTACTTTCCGCCCAGCTGGCCAGCGGGGCGATCAATTGCCCCAGAAGGCTCTGTCCGCCATCGCCGCTCGGCAGGTAGTAGTCCAGCATTGCCGGGAAGAGCGGAAAAATAATCGAAAACCCAACTAAATCTAAAAAGAGTGTCAGGAAAATGACGCCGAGACTGCCCCGGCTTTTAGTTGTTGTGGTAGAGTTGGTAGTATCGCTCATGCTCTGTTGTTCCAGCCTAGCTGGAGGCCGCTTATTCTCGCTAATGGACGCTTATAGATAAGCAGCGTCGGGCTGGATAAGCGTTTTATTAGCGGTCATAAGCGGTTAAAGGATTACGTATAGTTGGTTCTTATTCTCGATCAATAATTTCTGTCATAAAATTAACGGAAATTAACGAAATTAACGGTTCAACTGCGTTTTCAGGTTTAGCAAGTGTGTTTATCCTTACTCTATATTTAGCAGAAACGCGCAAGTGCAATGAGGATTAAGATCAAATGTCTATTATATTCTCCTCTAAGCTCTCTGCGTCGCTCTGCAGCTGATTTCTGTCCTCTGTCCTCTGTCTTCCGGCCTCTGTCAACCTTCGTGTCCGAATTTCTCCGAAAGTGCCGCGTGTACATTGGGCGGGATCAAACGCCGCTCACGGTCGGTGAATTTAAAGACTTGTTTGACCAGAGTCGAGCTAGTGAAGAAAAATTGCTCGTTCGGCATGAGGAAGATCGTCTCGATCGAGTCGTCGAGGTGGCGGTTCATTTGTGCCATCTGGAACTCGTGCTCGAAGTCGGAGACCGCCCTCAGCCCACGAATCAAGGCGACAGCCTTCGTTTCCTTGGCTAGGTCGACGATCAGACCATCAAAGGAAATGGCCGAAATATTGGGGCGATCCGTGAGATTCTCCTCGATCATTTTAACTCGCTCCTCGCTGGTGAAGAGGGGGTTTTTGGCCGTGTTGCGCGCCACCGCCACGATGACCTTATCAAAAATGTGCCGCGCGCGGTTGATCACATCGAGGTGGCCATTGGTAATCGGGTCAAAAGACCCTGGATAGATGCCGATTCTCATAATGTCGGCGATTCAGAGCGAATGCGCCACGAAGTCCAACACATTTCGGTCGCCCTAAAGAAGAGGGGAAGCATTGCGAAAGCTGTCAGCTATTCTTTAAAAAGTAGCATAGGCATCCTGCCTGTGTGCTGATCGAACAGACATAGGCATCCTATACGAAACAATTTTAACGACACCCGAAAGAAGTGGTAGCGCTGACTGGCCTCAGTCAGCAAGTGGGGGATGGTGACCGCCTCTGGGCTAGCTTACCACGTTTTCGGGTCGTCCACGGCTTCTTCTTTCCGCCAGTCACTGCCATCGGGGCCGCGCGACCAGACGATCACGGTTTCTCCGATCCAGACTTGATCCTCTTCCGCATCATCTAAGTGCGCTTCCAGAAAACGGGGGATTCGTCCGTCGTTATTCACGTCCAGTTTAAACTTAAAAGGGTTCCCCCAGGGATCGACGATGTGCCCGTCGATGATTTTATCTTCGGGGAATGGAGCAAAGGCCACCCGTTGCGGGTTGCGCGCCCGGCCGTCCGCATCGTAGCCCAATCCACTTTTGGACCCACTCGCGGTGAAATCGATCCGATACTAAACTGCATCGACCACAGTGTTGACAGAGTCTAGTAAACCAGCGATATTGTAGTGCCGATTCAGCCGAAACAAAATTATCCCCATGTTAGTCCATTCCCCCGTATCCATTCGACGCCACCCAAAGCAGCAGGGTTTTACCCTGATCGAGCTGCTCATGGTGATCGCGATTATTTTGATACTTGCTGGGATCACCTTCGGTATTTCCCGCGGCGTGCAAAACGCTCAGGCTCGCGCCAAGGCGAAGGCAGAACTGGCGACGATCTCGCAAGCGATCGAGCAGTTTAAGTCTAGGTATGGGGACTATCCTTGGCATGATTCTGAGGGCACTGATACTAATCAGATGTTGCTGTTTGCCTTAACGGGGCGTCTTGCGATGGAGAAGCAGTCTGATGGATCAATTAGTGTCACGAAAACCCTCAGTCAGGACGATGCTGTCGTTATGAAACGCCCAAAATTCCTAGATGAGAGTAAGTTTTCTACTAGTGAAGACACTGCAGGGAATACATTGCAACTATTAGATCCTTGGGGGAACCCTTACGTTTACTGGTACAAGTGGGAGGCCACTCCAGACGCATGGGATGTCTTTGGCTACCATTTGTATTCGACTGGCTCCAAGGGCAGTGATGCCAATGATGCAATTAAGGCCAAGATTCCGGATGAAGCCACAGGAGTTTTAGATGACGACTTTCGCGATGTCGCCAACGCTGAAGGGATTATCTTTGCCGGAGAATAAATTTATGAAGAACAACAAAAAGACCTTAGGTTTTACTTTGATCGAACTACTGATGGTGATCGCCATCATCGGTATTTTGGCAGGCATCTTGATTCCCACCGTAGGCGCCGTACGCAAGCAGGCCAATGTTGCCGCTTCCAAAGCGCAGCTGTCCAATTATGTTACGGCGATTACGATGTTTAAGGGGGAATACGGCTATTATCCATTCCCTGATGCACAGGCTGACGACGGGGCTGATGTTAACAGTTTGAGTGCTGACTTTATTGAAACTCTATCAGGTCGCAATTCCTCCGGAGTAGCCATCGCGACTGGTGGCAATCGTAGAAGCATTGGTTTTCATAGTTTTTCCGAGTCTGAGTTTCTTCTGGATGATAGTGATGTAGTTAAAGAACCTCTCGAGATTTCGGACCGCTTTAACAATACACAAATCTTCATTGCGATCGACGGTGATGGCGACGGCGAGGTTTCGGTGCCAGGTAATACGAAACTGAGATCCCCGGTAACAGCTTATGTGGTCAGAGATACCACTACAGATGCCCCAGCCTATTCTCTTTACGACTAATACGAAACTTTGAATGAAATCTTCCCCGAAGAAATCCGCGTTCACGCTCATAGAATTACTAGTGGTGATCAGTATAATACTGATCGCCTCCTCGATTATTTTCATCGGAGGAAGTGGTGGCGATGGCGCAAAGTTGAGCTCTTCTCAACGCATCGTCTCAGGCATCGCTCAAGGTGCCCGTGGGCAGGCGATACTCAAAAATACAGCGACTCGACTGATTATTTATACGGATGCAACTGGTAATCTGGATGATGATAAGAAGTTGCGCTATTTCGGTATTGTCTATGAAGACATTGCTAATGCTGGTCAATGGTTTGCTGCCACGCAAGGCACCTACTTACCAGAGGGGATCTACTTTAATGCGGTTTTGAGTGGAAACAATAATTGGACGGCTAGCACAAGCACAATGCAAATCGATTATCCTCGTAAGTCATCTCAATCAGGAAGCTCAGGAGATGAATACTATTATTACCAATTCAACAGCAATGGCACCATGGCTACTGGTTTCGACAATGATTGGTTGGTCTTGCAAGCTGGCACACTGAAGCCTGGCGGTGGAGGGGCGCTAGGAGTCGTATTCGACGACGTCGAAAATGAAGGTCTCAAATCGGGGCTCATTTTCCGTAGAACCGGCACAACGACCCCTGTAAATGATCCAGCTGATATCAATTAATCCTTTTGCTAACTTCGGAGTCTAACCAATTTTCTAGCTATCTCACTCAGAATTTTATGAAAAATTTACTTATTAAACCTACTGTAGGCGATTATGGGCGCCGTCGCGGTTTTAGTCTTATCGAAGTGGTTCTTGCGATTGGTATCTTCCTTGTTACCGTTCTCGCACTTGTTGGGTTGTTGGGGCCGACATTACAGTCAGTCGATGAGGTTGAGAAGACGGATGAAATTTCCTCGGTCGTGAATACCGTAAATGCCTTTCTGCAAAGCTCGCCTGCAATTAAGACCGCCACTACCTCAAAGTTTGATACAATCTTCAATGCAGTCGCAGATGGTTCGGCTACCATTTTTGTCTTTCGCTCATTTAAGGATGCGTCTTCAAATGAAATCCTCTTGAAGGTCGGTTTTTATGGGGAAACGGTTGGAGATTCGTCGGCTTCACTCGACGACGCAGATTTTATTGCGGGCAGCAAAGTCTTAGCTGCAGGTCCGATCTACCGTGTGGTCTTATCTCCTTCGTCGGTCACGCCTAAGCAGTACCTCGTTGGCGATCCTCCCGTTCGTAACGGAGATGGAGTTTATGTTTTAGCGGATTCCACTATCGCGAATTATCTCGAAGGGTATTTTGCAATGGAAGTCCGCATATACGCTGAAGATGGCGGACCTTCTTTCGAGCCTGATTTGGCAAACGGAATTTCCGATCTTGTTGGTCAAGAACCTATTTTCACTTATAATACTGCCGTTGTTCGCTAGTTCTTTGCCATGAATATTTTAACTTCTTCTCGCACTTCAAAATCCAAGAACGCATTTACTCTGATTGAGATTATGGTGGCGACAGTCATCATGGTGGTACTAACCGGCTTGGTCATTCAGATTACGAGTGAAGTGCTCAAGGTCTGGAATCGATCTTCTGGTAAGCTCTCGGCCAATTCAGAAGCGCGTATCGCCATGGATCTGCTGACTCAGGATCTGGAAACCGCCGTCTTCCGTAATAATGGCCAGCAATGGTTGCGAGTAGAATCGCCGCAGAATCCCGAAGGGCCTTACAATGATCAGACGGTTGCCTTGAAACTGTTTTCTCCAGCGCTGGATCGTGATCAATTTTCCCCGGGGGATATCGATATCCCGGGGGATATTTGTGCGATTGGCTATCGCCTCTCTTATAGGGAAGCCTACGACGGCGCAGACGATAAGATTTATGCTCTCTACCGTAGTATCGCTAGACCGGATGATACCTTTAATTTGCTCATGGGCTCATCGAGTGATATGAGTAGTCCTCAGTTAAAACTGGAAGCCCAAAGCTTCTGGGATAAAACTGATATTGAGGTCGATAATAATTATCTGGCAGGAAATATCGTCGATTTTAAAGTGATTTTATATGAAGACGATGGAACTGCGACGCCAAACCCAGTGAATTGGGATCCTGCTACCGATGCTTTATTACCAGGCGATTATGCATTTGGAGGTGCAAATGTCACGCTGATAACCAATCCGCTCATCTATGCGGAAATCCGATTAACTGTGTTATCGGATGAAGGGCTGAGGGTTTTAGAGAACTTGATTGGCAGTGGTTACGCAAATGTCGATGACGTCGTCCGTGAACACGGCGAAATCTTCACCCGGCGGGTGAACTTTCTCGCGCGTCCTCTCTAGGGGCACACCACCCATTTCTTTCGAATCTTTCAGAGGCGTCCGCAATAGCGGCCGCCTCTTTTTGTCTTTAGAGGGGCTCGGTTCCAGCGCGTGGATCCGGTATGACCGGCTTTCGGTCGGAAGAAGGAGAGTGCATAGAGGAGTATTAGACCCATCGTTTCCCGCTCCCACCATCACTAATCTCTGCAGTTTGACTTCCATCCGGAACTCCCTCAGGCTACACCTAAACAAAGGCCAGCTCATTCACAATCACTCCAAATAATTCGAATTTATGGATCTTAAAAACAGACGTATACGTGCGGCCATCGCATCGAAAGGTACTTCCAGCGGAGCAATTCGTGAGATGGCGATCAATTGCTTGAAAGGTCTTGAAGCTCGCGGTCGCTTGCTTGACTTCGGTGCAGGGCTTGGCGACTTACTTAAAGAGATTGAACAGGATTTTGAATTTAAAGAATTAGACGGTGTGGATATTATGCCCAGACCCTCCGACATTTCGGATCAAATACAATGGCATGAACAGGATCTTAATGACGAATTTGATATTGAAGTGAATTTCGATATTGTAATTTCTACTGAAGTGATTGAACACCTAGAAAACCCACGTGCAGTGTTTAGAAACATAAGCAGATTGTTGGCCCCAGGAGGCACTGCCATTATTACGACGCCTAATCAAAATTCAATTCGCTCAATCATGGCCCTCGCATTTGGCGGGCATTTCGCTGCATTTCTGGGCGAATCTTATCCGGCACACATCACAGCTTTAACAAATACCGATCTTCAGCGCATCGCGTTGGAAACGGGGTTGGTTGTGGTGGACTTTTTATATACCGATCATGGAGGTATACCTAAGATGCCAAAAATTAGTTGGCAATCGGTTAGTTTTGGAACTTTACGTGGAAAACTATTCAGTGACAATGTTGGCATAATAGTTTTAAAAGAATGAACCTAAATACGAAGCTTGTTTATTACCTAATCTATTTGATTAAAGCAGATCTTCTTTCTGCCAATAAGTGGATAGCAGGGTCACTGTTCATAGAAACTCTTTGACGATGAGGTGATGCAATATTCAATTCTCGATCTATCTACTGCTCGGGGCTTGCTCGGGGCTATTCATCTACTCAAGCGTGCTGATTGTATTTGAGTGGACGCAGTCGCAGGAAGCCGTGAGGCCGTATTTCTCCGATATCTTAACGGATATCGACCAGCCGAGGCTATTTGCAATTAATACCACCCTGAGTGTCTTTCTGCTCGGTGCGACTTCGCTCTGCTTTCTCTGCGCTCTCTCCAATCGAACGACGCCTTTTCGGCACTTGCTGTTTTATTTTTCGCAGGCCTCTTTGTTCGCATACCTCTGTTTTGATGACCGCTTCAAAGTGCACGAGCTTCTAGGGGTGCGTTTTAACGTCGATGATCATTATGTGCTGCTGTTTTTAGGAGGCGCTGAATTGTTGTGCCTTTGGTTCCTCGGTGAGGATTTTATTCAAAAGCCACTTGTCTTTCTGTCGCTCCTGGTCGCCTCCGCTCTTTTCGCTGTCATGATACTCTTTGATGGCTTTATGCCACACGATATGGTCTTGCGGCTTTCGATCGAGGATCTAGCCAAAGTTTGGTCGGGGCTCGCCTTTTTGGTTTTCGGTTGGGCGGTTCTCAAAGCCCAAGTGGACGGCGAATCCGCCAATGCTAACTGCCCTGACACTCGATAGTTCCGAGTTTACCTCATCACATTCAAGAAGAAACTACTTGAAGAGCGATCTTGGCGAATAGTTTCGGCCAAACAATTTAAATTTCGCCAAATACAATAGTTATCGTCCGAAGATTCGCCTACATCTTTTAGCTTGTGTTACTTTCTCCAGTTCTGAGGTAGCAGATTTTCTAGTAGTGCTTCGGGTGGGCGGTCATCGTGTGGGATCAACTTTGCCAATACGTC